>Ga0180218_1000091_pt1 | contig 150811 bp, 153 predicted proteins | sample eDN3rd37CKraftBY_FD_151334 | JGI IMG/M metagenome (GOLD analysis project Ga0180218, IMG submission 151334) | Enriched backyard soil microbial communities from Emeryville, California, USA - eDNA 3rd pass 37_C Kraft BY (version 2) (version 2) | ecosystem: Environmental > Terrestrial > Soil >... | reverse complement strand
CGGCGCGACCTACCAATCCACCGCACCACCCCTACCCGGACCACCCGTACGCCGAAAACTCAGCCTCATGGAAGGCCGACTCAGCATCGACCTCGTCACATTTGAGGCCGCGTAACTACGCGGAGCTCTCGACGCGCGGCGCTCCCGACGGCAGTGGCGCCAACCCCAGATGGTCGCGCAGCGTCGTGCCCTCGTACTCGGTGCGGAACACCCCGCGCTCCTGCAGCAGCGGCACCACGTCGTCGACGAACCGGTCCAGCCCGCCCGGCGTCACATGCGGGACGAGGATGAAGCCGTCGCTGGCGTCCTGCTGCACCAGATCGTTGATCGCCGCCGCCACCGTGGCCGGTGACCCGATGAACGTCTGCCGACCGGTCACCTCGATGATCAGCTCGCGGGTGGTCAGCCCCTCGGCTTCGGCCTTGGCTCGCCACTCGTTGGCGGTCGCGATCGGATCCCGGTACATCCGCACGCTGGCGCGGCCCTTCGCGATGTGGTCGTCGCCGACAACCGGGTCCACGCTGGGCAGCGGGCCGTCCGGATCATGGTCGGACAGGTCGCGGTTCCACAGCTGCTCGAGGAACCTGATCGCCGTCTGCGGCGACACCTGCGCCAGCCGCACCTGATGCGCGATCTCGGCGGCTTCCTCATCGGTGTCACCCAACACGAACGTCGCCGCAGGCAGCACCAGCAACTGATCGTGGCGCCGTCCGTATCGCGCCAACCGACGCTTGACATCCGAGTAGAACGCCTGCCCCGCCTCCAGCGTGCCGTGCCGCGAGAAGATGGCATCCGCTGCGGCCGCGGCGAATTCGCGGCCCCGATCCGAGTCTCCCGCCTGGAAGATGACCGGGCGCCCCTGCGGGCTGCGCGGCACGTTGAAGTGGCCCTCGATGTCGAAGTGGTCGTCCTTGACCGCGAACGCACCCGCCTGCGGGTCGGCCAGGAACACCCCCGACTCCTTGTCGGCGACGATCTCGTCGCCGCGCCACGAGTCGAACAGCGTGAGCGCCGCCGACAGGAAACTCTGCGCCCGCTCGTAGCGCTGATCCTCGGGCAGGAACCCGCCGCGCCGGAAGTTCTCGCCGGTGAACGCATCCCACGACGTCACCACATTCCAGGCCGCCCGGCCCTCGGAGAGATGGTCGAGCGTCGCGAACTGCCGCGCCACCTCGTAGGGCTCGTTGAACGTCGAGTTGATCGTGCCGGTCAGCCCGAGCCGGTCGGTGACCGCCGCCAGCGCCGACAGCACCGTGAAGGTGTCCGGCCGGCCGACCACGTCGAGGTCGTAGATCTGGCCGTTCTGCTCCCGCAGCCGCAGTCCCTCGGCCAGGAAGAAGAAGTCGAACTTTCCGCGCTCCGCGGTCTGCGCCAGATGCACGAACGAGTCGAACTCGATGTGGCTGCCCGCCTCCGGGTCGCTCCACACCGTGGTGTTGTTGACGCCGGGGAAGTGGGCGGAGAGGTGAATCTGCTTGAGTGGCTTGGTCATTATGGTCCTCAGACGGAGGCGTAGCGGTTGGCGGGCCGCGGCAGGCCCAGCAGGCCGCGCAGCGTGTCGGCTTCGTAGGTCTCGCGGAACAGTCCCCGACGACGCAGTTCGGGCACCAGCCCGTCGGTGATCTGCACCAGGTCGTACGGCAGCGTGGCCGGGCGCAGCCGGAACCCCGTCAGCCCCGCGGCCTGCCACTCGGCCAGCAGATCCGCCAGACCCGCCGGGGTTCCCGTGAAAACCTTTGCGTCGCTCTGAAATTCGCGTCCCAACCGGTCATCGAGCCGGGACTTCCTGGCCGGGGCCGAGGCGTCGGAGTCGCCGAGGAACACCGCGAGATCGGCGAACACCCGCACCGGCTCACCGGAACGGTGCGCGGCGATCTCGTCGACCAGTCGTCGCGCCTCGCCGGGATCCTGCGGGGTGATGAACCCGACGTCGGTGCTGCCGGCGATGAATCGGTAGGGGATCTCCGAATGCCCCAGTGCCGCAACGATCGGCTGCCCCTGCGGCGGTCGCGGCGTGATCGAGGGGCCCTTCACCGAGAACCATCGTCCCTCGAAGTCGATGTAGTGCAGCTTCTCCCGGTCGATGAACCGTCCCGTCGCGACGTCGCGGATCTCCGCGTCGTCCTCCCAACTGTCCCATAGTCGGCGCAGCACCTCGACGTAGTCGGCGGCCTCGTCGAACAGGTCGTCGGTGCTTGGGGGAGTGGAGAAGTCGCGTCTGCCGAAATGTCTTGCCACATCCGGGCGGGCGACCACCTGCACGCGGACGCCGGCGCGGCCGCGGCTGACGTAGTCGAGCGTGGCGACGGCCTTGGAGATGTGGAACGGTTCGGTGTGGGTGACGACGGCGGTCGGGATGAACCCGATCCCGCGTGTCCTGGGTGCGACGCGCGCCGCGGTCATCACCGCGTCGAGCCTGCCGCGCACCCGGTCGGTGCGCCGGTCCGGCCGAAACGGGTTGTCGGACTGGGGCGCCAGACTGTCCTCGATGGTGACGAAGTCCAGCGTCCCGCGTTCGGCCTCGGACACCAGGTCGACCCAGTAACCGGCCTTGAGCAGCTCGTCGGGCCGGGCGTCGGGCTCACGCCATGCGGTGGGGTGCCAGCCGGCGCCGTCCAGTGCGACGGCGATATGAAGGGAAGACAACAGTCAGCCTCAGCTTTCGTTGGAAGGAACCGAACGAACCGCCGCGGGCTGTCAGGACAGCGCTAGGCCCGCGACGGGCACAGACAGCGACAGTTCACGTCCATCGCTCCTTCCAGACGACTGACCCTCTAGAAGGCTAGTAACCGCGATTCCGCGGTGTCCATTCCGCGCCGCGGGATCAGTGCTTCGCGAAGTAGCCCACCCCGCTGCTGGGGATCCGGCCGAAACCGGCCCGCAGCAGCGGTGCGAGCACCTTCACCGGCAGCGCGAACGCCTTCTTCGGCTCCAGCGCCAGCGCCCAGGTGAACAGCGTCTGGTCGCCGTCGGGTTCGACGAGATAGTCCTCGGCGAAACGGTGAAACACCGGCACCGTGGCCTCGTAGACGTAGAACGAGTGGTTGCGGCCCTCGTCCCAGTGGAAATAGCGCTCCCGTACGGTCATTCCACCGGGTGCGATCACCTCACGGGTGGTGCCCACGCCGAACGGCCGCGGCGAGGTCCAGGTGACGTTCTTGATCGACGGTCCCCACGCGGCCAGCGACTCATCGGATGTCAGTGATTCCCAGACCTTCTCGGGCGTCGCCGGATAACGCTTCCGATACCGGAAGATGTGCGGTGCGGAGACGAAGAAGTCGGCGTCGGCCGATGCCAGGGGATACCAGCGCGTCATAGCCGACCATCCTTGCAGCCCCGGGCACGCGGGGCGGCGAGATCAGTCCTGACGGCTCTGCGCGACGAATAAAACCATGCTGATCGCAAAGCTCAGCGCCGCGATGATTCCCGACGTCGCGGCAAGCAGGGTGTCTGAGACGCTCCAACTGGCCAGGCACAGGGCCACCGCGATCACCGCGGTGACGATCAGTAGGAGGCCTGTCGTGGCGAGGGCTTCGGTGGTGGGCGGGTCCGCGGGTGCGAGGACGGGCTCGCTCATCAGGGTCTCCTCGGTCGGGGTGGATCAGGTTGGGCACAGATTGCCCACCCCGAGCGCCGGTGAAACCTCAGCTCACCCGGCGCACCGAGTAGCCGTTGAGTTCCGCCAGGGATTCCAGCTGGCGCAGCGCGAACTGCCGTGCCCTGCCGGTCGGCGGAATGTAGACGCCCGCCCACAGCCCGACCGCGCCCGGCGTCTGACACGCCGCCTGCGCGCAGGTCCAGCGGCGCGGGCAGTCGCGGCACAACTCCTTGGCGCCGGCGTCGGTGCCGTCGAGCCAGCGGTCCGGGTCCACGGTGCACGGGCCGAACGGGGCTTCATCGGCGGGGGCTGATGGCGTGGTCACCAGAGGGACAGGTCCGTCGTGTGCCATCGGATCTCCTCTCGGTTACCACGGGGTAGCTTGCCGGCACACCCGACGATACGCCTGTATCGCATTTTTACGATACAGTTGTATTGGATATTGTGAGAGGGTGCACATCCTCACGGGCAGGTCGTGATGTCGGCCCCCGCCCCCGATGAGCGTCCCGGCGTCGACCGGATCCGCGAGGCAGCGCTGCGGCTTTTCGCCGCCCGCGGGACGGCGGCCACGTCGTTACGCCTGGTGGCGTCCGAGGCCGGCGTATCGCTGGGCATGGTCCAGCACCACTTCGCCACCAAGGCGAATCTCATCAAGGCGGTGGATGACCATGTGCTGCGCGTGCTCAAAACGGCACTCGCCCGGCCGGTTCCGGAACCGCCCGCCGACTCGATCGGTCAGGTCGGCAGTCAGATCACCTCGCTGATCACCGACGAACCCCTGGTCTGCGCCTATATCGGGCAGGCCCTCACCGAAGGCAGCGCGCTCGGCGTGCAGGTGTTCGACATGCTGGCCGAGATGGGCGTCAAGCGGTGGCGCGACCGCGCCGAGCTCGGCCTGACCCGCCCCGATCTCGATCCGACGTGGAGCGTGCTCAACCCGTTGATCCTGGCGTTGGGCGCGTGGGTACTGCGGGCGCACATCGACCGCCACCTGCCGGAGCCCTTCGAGACGCCCGAACAGTTGCAGCGCTGGCAGGAGGCCACCAGCGACCTGCTGCGCGAAGGGCAGATGCGGCAGCCGGAGCCGTAGTCACAACGCGGTCGTGCCGACCCGCTTGCGGTAACTCGTCGGGGTCTCCCCGCAGAACTGGGTGAACGCCCGGGTGAACGAGCTCAGGCTGTCGAATCCGACCGCCGACGACGTCTCCTGAACGGATTGCCCGGGCGCCGCCAGCAAAGCCATCGCCCGCAGCATCCTGGCGTGCAGCAGGTAGGTGCGCCACGGCAGGCCGATCGACTCCTGGAACAGCCGGCGCAGCGTGCGCTCCGACACCGACACCGCGCGACTGACCGCCTCGGCGGTCGCGGTGTCGAGATGCTCCTTGGTGTAGGCCATCGCCGCGGCGACGATCGGGTGCTCGGAGGTCGGCAGGCTCAACGGCGCCTCGTGGTCGAGGGCCTCGGTGACCAGGTTGGCCAGCGTGCGGAAGAACGCCTCCGACACCGCCTCCTCGTCGGGGGAGTCCACCGCGCGGTCGATGGGCCAGCGCAGCGCGTAGATCATCATCTCGCGGATCAGTGGGGACACCGCCAGGATCCGCGCGCGGTCGCCGCCGTGCGCGATCAGCTGCGGATCGAACATCACCGCAACGGTTTTCACGTCGGGATTCATCCTGGCCTGGTGTTCCAGGCCCACCGGGATCCAGGCGGCCTGCTGGGGCGGCAGCAGGTAGTGCGCGGTGTCGGTCTCCACCTCGACGACGCCGCCGATCGCGTACTCGATCTGGTGCACGTCGTGCGAGTGCCATCCGGTGACCAGCTCGTCGCCGTGGTAGAGGTAGCTGCCGGCGAGCGCTGAGCCGCCGCGCCGCAGGTCGATGACGCGGCGCCGCCCGGCAAGGTTGGCCGAACCGGACAAAGGTGTGTCCGATCGCGCAGAGACGGTCACAACCTCAGACGGTACTAGTTGGGATATGAGCGAAACCCTGCGCCCCGACGACCTGATCCTGGTGAGCATCGACGATCACGTGGTGGAACCGCCCGACATGTTCCTGCGCCACGTCCCGGAGAAGTACAAGGACCAGGCGCCGATCGTCGTCACCGACGAACGGGGCGTCGACCAGTGGATGTACCAGGGTCGGCCGCAGGGGGTCAGCGGGCTCAACGCCGTGGTGTCGTGGCCCGCCGAGGAGTGGGGCCGCGACCCCGCCGGTTTCGCCGAGATGCGCCCGGGTGTCTACGACGTGCACGAGCGGGTCCGCGACATGAACCGCAACGGCATCCTGGCCTCGATGTGCTTCCCGACGTTCACCGGGTTCTCCGCGCGCCACCTGAACATGACCCGCGAGGACGTGACGCTGGTGATGGTGTCGGCCTACAACGACTGGCACATCGACGAGTGGGCCGGTTCGTATCCGGGCCGCTTCATCCCGATCGCGATCCTGCCGACCTGGACTCCCGAGGGCATGTGCGCGGAGATCCGCCGGGTGGCGGCCAAGGGCTGCCGTGCGGTGACGATGCCGGAACTGCCGCACCTGGAAGGTCTTCCGAGCTACCACGACGAGGACTACTGGGGTCCGGTGTTCCGCACCCTGTCCGAGGAGAACGTGGTGATGTGCCTGCACATCGGCACCGGCTTCGGCGCGATCAGCATGGCGCCCAACGCGCCGATCGACAACCTGATCATCCTCGCCACCCAGGTCTCGGCGATGTGCGCGCAGGATCTGCTGTGGGGGCCGGCGATGCGCAACTACCCGGACCTGAAATTCGCGTTCTCCGAGGGTGGTATCGGCTGGATCCCGTTCTATCTGGACCGCAGCGACCGGCACTACACCAACCAGAAGTGGCTGCGCCGCGACTTCGGTAACAAGCTGCCCTCGGAGGTGTTCCGCGAGCACTCGCTAGCCTGCTACGTCACCGACAAGACGTCGCTGAAGCTGCGCCACGAGATCGGCATCGACATCATCGCGTGGGAGTGCGACTACCCGCACAGCGACTGTTTCTGGCCGGACGCGCCCGAGCAGGTGCTCGCCGAGCTCACCGGCGCAGGCGCCGACGCCTCCGACATCAACAAGATCACCTGGGAGAACGCCTGCCGGTTCTTCTCCTGGGATCCGTTCGCGCACACTCCGCGCTCGGAGGCGACGGTTGCGGCGTTGCGTGCCAAGGCGACCGACGTCGACGTCTCGATCCGGTCGCGCGCCGAGTGGCGTCGCCGTTACGAGGAGAAGCAGCTGGCCAAGGCGTGATCGGTCAGGCCTGGACGGTCACCACATCAGGCCGCGCACGAGCTCGTTGGCGGGGATCTGGTCCACCGAGATCAGCCCCGCCGGCGCGCGGCACACCCAGTCGATCGCGTTGACGGCGCGTGCCGCGGTGGAGACGCAGCCGGCCTCGGTGACGTCGAGCGTGGGATGCGACAGCAGCGTGTTCACCTCCACCCGCGGCTCGCCCTCGATGATCACCTTGTGCACCCCGGAGTGGCCCTCCGGCGGGTACTCCCAGTCCGGTGCCGCCGCCGGGGTCAGCCGGGTGGTGTGCTCGACAGTGATCACGGGGGTACCGCCGCGCAGCCCCACCGCGGCGAACCGCACCGCGGCCAACCCGCCGGGTTCGACGGTCATCATCCGGCACTCGATCTGTTCGTCGGTGTACCACGGCTCGCAACGCTCGGTGACCTCGTCGAGTTGGACGCCGAGGTGGCCGCCGATGTTGCGGACCAGGCTGCCGAACATCGCGGTGATCACACCCGGCTGGAACGCCATCGCCGGCTCGTCACCCGGCTTACTGCCGAAACCCATTGCGGTGCCGGTGTACTCGTAGTCGTCGTAGTTGCCGTAGTCGAAGGTCTCCTGCACGGTCACCGACTCCGCGCGGGTTACAAGGCTCAGCGCCGCGAACACCGAGGTGTCCGAGGAGTATCCGGGGTCGATCCCGTTGACGTACAGCGACGAATTGCCCTCGGCGCAGGCGGCCTCCAGCGGGCCACGCAGCCACTCGTCGGCATGCCGCGGGGTGACCAGCCACACCAGTGACGTCCCCACTACGTTGATGCCCGCGGCGAGGAACCTCGCCATCTGTTCCATCGCCTCGATGGGCCGCGTCTCGCCCAGCGCGGTGTAGACCACGCAGTCGGGTTTCAGGGCGATCAGCGCGTCGATGTCGTCGGTCGCGACGACACCGGTCGGCTCGCTCAGCCCGCACAGCTCGGCGGCGTCGCGGCCGATCTTCTCGGGGCTGGCGGCGTGCACCCCGACCAGCTCCAGATCGGGCCTGCCGATCAGCGCCCGAAGCGAGTGCTGGCCGACGTTACCGGTGGAGAACTGGACAACTCTGCGCATTCGGCGCTCCGTTCGGTCAGTAGTCGGGGATCGGCAGCGGCGAGTTGTTCGAGTCGATACCGCCGTCGACGTGGAAGATCGCGTTGGTGGCGTAGCAGTCGCGGGTGGCCAGGTAGACGCACAGCCGGCCCAGGTCCTCGACGTTGCCGAGCCGGTGCAGCGGCGTCTTGTCCAGCATCGCCTCCTGCGAGCCCGGCATCAGATCGAGGCTGCTCTGCAGCCCGTCGGTGGCGAAGGAACCCAGCGCGATCGCGTTGACCCGGACCTTCGGGGCCAGCTCCTGTGCCATGGCGCGCGTCAAGGCTTCCAGCGCGCCCTTGGCGGTGCAGTATGCGGTCAGCGCCCGGATGCCGAAACGTGCTGAGCCCGAGGAGATGTTGACGATCGACCCGTGGCCCGCGTCGAGCATGTGCGGCGCGCACAACTGGCTCATGATGAACGCCGATGTCACGCACCAGTCGAACGTCAACCGGAAGTCCTCGTCGGTGATGTCGAGGAAGCGGGCGTACTTGGAGCCGCCCACGTTGTTGATCAGGATGTCGATGCGGCCGAACCGTTCCATCGTGGTGTTGACGACCCGTTCGCCGTCGGGGCGGCTCATCGCGTCGGCGACCAGTGCGAGCCCTTTCCCGCCGGCGTCCTCGATGCCCTGGATCGTGGCGACGATGTCGGATTCGGTGCGCGCTGTGCCGACGACCGTCGCCCCCGCCTCGGCCAGTACCCGCGCGATGCCCTGGCCGACGCCCTTGCCCGCGCCGGTGACGATCGCGACCTGTCCCTCGAGATTGAACTGCTCCAGCGCCATTGCTGTCTCCTCAGTCAAACTGACCGAAGTCAATCACAGGTGTCAAGACCCCGGTGCTGTTGATAAGGTCGGGGACATGGCCGTGGTCGACAAACCCTCAGCGCGCGAGGCGAAACGCCTGCAGACGCGGGAGCGGCTCATGGGGGCGGCCATCGCGGAGTTCAAGCGCGCCGGGATGGCCGACGCCGACGTGGGGGCCATTGTCGCGGCCGCGGGCGTCGCGCACGGCACCTTCTTCTTCCACTTCCCGACCAAGCAGCACGTGCTGCTCGAGCTCGAGCGCCGGGAGGAGGAGCGCATCGCCAAACAGCTCGGCCGGTTCGCCGACGGAAAGCACACACTGCGCGAGATCCTCGAGGAGGCCGTGCGGCTGGTGCTCGGCCTGGAACGGCGGCTCGGCGCGCTGCTGTTCAAAGACTTTCTGGCACTGCACTTCTCGCAGACACGTCCGGCCGACGAGAGTCACGAGCACCCTGTCGTGGTGCGGCTGGCCGAGGAGATCGGGCGGGCGCAGAAGTCCGGTCACGTCGCCGCGGAGGTCAACCCGCTCAACAGTGCGGTGTTCTTCCTGCTGGGCCTGTACGCGCTGCTGACCACCACGCACGCGTGGCCCAATCAGAGCTCGATGATCGACGACTACGTCACGCAGACGCTTCGCGGTATCGAAGTTCGTGGTTGACTAAAGTCAGTCTCACTGTAAAGCTCAGGCCTGGGCGATGCAGGGAGGTGACCCGTGACCCCGTCGGTGCAATCCCCGGCAGGCACTGGTCTCGACGAGCACATGGAGCGCTCGCGCCAGGTACAGCGCCAGGCCGACAGGTGGCTCATCGCCGGCAGCGTGTTGATCGGCACCGCGGCGCTCGGGATCTTCGGGCTGCCGCTGTTCCTGCGGGGTGTCTGGATTCTGCGCCAGGCCGCCCGTGAGGGCCTGACGGTGCGGCCCATGCTGGTCACGCTGCTGGGCTACCTGGTCATCGTCGACGCCGCGATCAACGTCTTCGGCTGGGCGCTGGACACCGTGGCCCACCACACGCTGCTGGCGCGAGTGCTGTTGAACGGCTGGGGCGCGATGTTCGATGCCGGCTACTTCTGGCACTACAACGAGCTGTGGATCGGCGGCGCCGCCGGACCGGGGGAGAAGGCGATGGAGGTCGGCATGATCCTCACCGTCTTCTGTATGCGCATCGCCGCGGGCATCGGGTTCCTGCAGATGAAGCGCTGGGGACACCAGTGGATGATCGTCACCTGCTGGATGGGCGTGGTGATCTGGTGCGTCTACGTGTTCAACATGACGATGTACGCCGACGTCCGCTACGCGGGCGTGATCCTGCCGGTGGTCGGCTGGTGGCTCTACGACATCTTCTACATCACGCCGTTCCTGGCGATCCCCTACCTGCACTCGGTCAACCGGGAGATCTTCACGGACTGACACTTTCGCTGACTCAACTCATTGACTAGAGTCAGCAGCGATCCGACGACAGAGGAGTTCGCCGTGTGGGCCTGGATCTGGGAGATACTGCGCTACGTCGGCGCGTGGGGTGGAGCGGGACTCGTCATCTGGTTCTGGTACTGGATGTTCTCCAGCATCGGCACCTTCTGACGTCGCGATGACCGACCTGTCCGATGCGCACGCCATGGCGCTCGAGCGCAGCTGCGCCGTCACCGCCGTCGCGCTGAGCGATCGGCGGCGGGAGGGGGTGCGCCTGGTGACCGGTGAGCACCGGGCGTTCAGCCTCACCGCCGCGCTGGACTACGTGCAGGTGCCGTACCCGTCGCCGGACCGGGACTGGACCAGGCGCACGCTGACATGCGGTGTCGCGCTGCAGTGTTCGCCGTCCAAGGAGCGGCTCGCGCAGTACCGGCTCAACGAGCTGTCGGCGCGTGAGCTGCGGGCGCTGACGTTGATCGAGGGCCGCGTCGCGCTCGGCTGGCTCGCGCAGGCGTGGCCGGGCCTGCTGGCGGAGACGCGCCGCCTGCTACCGGGTCTGGACCCGCTGCCCGCCGAGACCACCGCCGAGGAGATGCTCGAGCGGGCGGTCACGCTGGCGCGCAGCGACGGCTCGACCGCGGTGCCCGCGTTGCTTGGCCGGCTGCCGCTGGCCTACACCGTGCCGCAGGGCCTGTCCGACAAGCTGCGCCGCACGCTGGGCCGGATGCCGTGGACCAGCACGCAGAAGCGGATGCCGCGACCCTACTCGGTGCCCGTCGGCGGCGACGGCGGTGTCCGCAACCCGAACCTGCCGCCGCCGAGCCGGCCGCAGGACAACGACCTCGACATCACCCCCGAGCACCGGCCCGGGATCCCGTACCCCGAGTGGAACGAGTGGACCAAGAGCTTCATGCGCGACCACGTCGCCGTGCTCGAACGGCCCCACCCGAGCGAGAACCGCCGTCCCGAAGGGGTTTCCGCGGATCTGCGCAAGTGGTTCGAGGAGCACACCCACCGGGCGATGAAGAACCGTCTGGAGGACGGCTCCGATCTCGACGTCGAGCAGTACGTCAGTCACTACATCGACCTGGCCACCGGCGAGGCGATCGAACCGCGTATCTTCCGTGAGCTGCTGCCCAGCAGCCGCGACGTCACCACCGCGCTGCTGCTCGACGGCAGCTCCTCGCTCGGGGTGCACGGCGGGCGGATCTTCAAACTCGAACTCGCCTGTGCCGACGCGCTTTCGCGCGCGATGACCCACGCGCGCGAACGCCACGGCATCTTCGTGTTCACCGGAAACACCCGCCACCGCGTCGAGGTGAGCTGCCTCAAGGACTTCACCGACCGCCGCTTCGTCCCGCCGAGCCGGCTCGGGCTGACCGCGGGCGGCTACACCCGGCTCGGCGCACCGCTGCGGCACCTGACCAGCCGGCTGCTCGACCAGCAGTCCGAGCGGCGGCTGCTCATCGTCATCGGCGACGGCCTGATCTCCGACGAGGGTTACGAGGGCCGCTACGCCTGGGCCGACGCCGCGCACGCGGTCGAGGAGGCGGCCGAGGCCGGCGTCTCGATCTACTACATCGGGGTCGGTCCCACCCGGGTGGATCCGCTGCCGGAGGTGTTCGGGCCCAGGCGGTCCCAGCGCATCCGCCGCGTCGAGGACCTGCCCCGGGTGCTTGCCCACGTCCACCGCGAACTCGTCGCCGCATAACCAGGAGCCTTCGTGACCACCGACACCTATTACGCCAACGGCAACGAGGTCCAGCTTTTCGAGCGGGCCTATCAGCAGCGGCTGCCCGTGATGCTGACCGGTCCCACCGGATGCGGTAAGACCCGGCTGGTCGAGCACATGGGGGCGCTGCTGCGCCGTCCCGTGGTCACGATCAGCTGCCACGACGACCTGACCAGCTCCGACCTCGTCGGCCGCTTCATGGTGACCGGCGGCGACGTCGTCTGGACCGACGGGCCGCTCACCCGGGCGGTCAAGGAGGGCGCCATCTGCTACCTCGACGAGGTGGTGGAGGCCCGGCACGACTCGCTGGCGGTGCTGCACTCGCTGACCGACCACCGGCGCACCCTCTACCTCGACCGGGCCGGGGAGGTGGTGCAGGCGCCGGACACCTTCATGCTGGTCTGCTCGTACAACCCGGCGTACCGCAGTTCGCTCAAGGAGCTCAAACCGTCGTTCCGGCAACGTTTCGTGACGCTGCCGATGACCTACCTGCCGCCCGACCGCGAGGCGGAGGTGGTCGTCGCCGAGACCGGGGTCGATCTCGCGGTCGCCCGCCGCCTCGTCGCGTGCGCCACCGCGATCCGCACCGCCGACGAGGCGTTCCACTTCGAGCCGCCGTCGACACGGGTCCTGGTCACCGCCGCGCATCTGGTGGCCGCGGGCTCGACCGAACTCGACGCCGCCGAGGCGTGCATCCTCGCACCGTTGTCCAGCGACGGTGCGGTCACCGACGGACTGCGTGAGGTGGCGGTCGCCAGCCTCGCGGCGAGCTCATCGTAGGAAGGAATCTGCATGGACCCCAAGGAGAAACAGCGCAAGCGGGCGCTGATCGTGTTGCAGATCGTCATCTACGGCTACCTGCTGGCGATGTTTCTGATCCAGCTGTACATGTCCATTGAACGCGGCTGGTGGTCGCTGTGAGCGCCACCGCCACCGAGAACCTCACGCTCGAGGACCACCACGAGGCGTCGCGGCTCGCGCAGCGGCGCGCCGACAAGTGGATGATCGTCGGCGCCGCGCTGATGGGCATGTGGGCCCCGGGCATCCTCGGGTTCCCGATCTTCATGCGCGGGGTGTGGTTACAGCGTCAGGCCGCCCGCGCCGGCCTGTCCGTGCGCCCGATGATCGTCACGCTGATCGGCTATCTGGTGCTGATCGACGGCATGCTCAACAGCCTGGGCTGGGCGCTGGATCTGGTCGGCAACCACACGCTGATCAACCGGGTTCTGATGCTGGGCTGGGGCGCGATGTTCGACGCCGGCTACTTCTGGCACTACAACGAGCTGTGGGTCGGCGGCGCCGCCGCGCCGGGGGAGAAGTCGATGGTGTTCGGGATGATCCTGACCGTCTTCGCCATGCGTTGCGCCGCCGCCATCGGGTTCCTGCAGATGAAGCGGTGGGGACACCAGTGGATGATCGTCACCTGCTGGATGGGGGTGCTGATCTGGTGCCTCTACGTGTTCAACATGACCATGTACGCCGACGTGCGCTACTCGGGGGTGCTGTTCCCGGTCATCGGCTGGTGGCTCTACGACATCTTCTACATCACCCCGTTCCTCGCGATCCCGTACCTGCACACCGTCAATCGCGAAATCTTCACCGACTGATAAGGAGCCGACCGTGACAGTGTCAACCGAGGAGCCGACTGAGCAGCTACCCCCGGGCACCACGCCCTACTACGCCCGGATGCACAAGTGGATCAAGCGGGCGGTGCTGGTCTGCCTGGTCGCGCTCGTCATCGAGGGCGCGTTCACGCTGCCGTTCATGGCGGTGTGGTACGGCTGGCCGACCCTGAGCCTGACCGAGATCTGCAGCGGCCTGCTCAAGGTCCGCTACTCCGACGACACCCTGGAGTGCAAGGTGCCCTACCCGCCGCTGGGCGCGCCGGAGGGCGCCGAGGGCAAGGACACCGCGCGCGACGAGTGGGGCATCCAGCCGGTCCCGAAGTACGACCGGATCGGGTTCCGCGAACTGGTGCGCATCCACGAGGAGTCCGAGGCCCGCAAGGCCGCGCAGCAGGAGCAGAACTCGACGCCATGAGCCAGCGGTCGCCCGAGGAGCACGCGCGCAACTGGGATCTGCGCCACCAGGACTTCAACGACAACGACTACCTCTACGAGGTCTACGGCGAGATGCGACGGCAGGCGCCGTTCCTGCACACCGACCACCCGTTCCTGAGTGCGACGCCCGACGGTGCGTGGGTGGCCGTGCGCTACGACGAGTGCTACCGGGTGCTGCAGGACTGGGAGCACTTCTCCAGCAACCCGACACCGGTAGGCGCCGAGCAGTTGGCAGGCGACCTGGTGATCACGCTGGACCCGCCGCGGCAGCAGAAGTTCCGCAAGGTGCTCAACCCGTACTTCTCGCCGGCGCGGATGAAGGCGCTGCGCCCGCAGATCCGCGAGGAGACCGACCGGCTGATCGACCGGTTCATCGGTTCCGGCTCCGGCGATCTCGCGCAGGTCGCGTGGCGTCAGCCCGGCATCGTGTTCTTCAAGTACGTGCTCGGGCTGCCGGTCGAGGACGTGCCGCTGTGCATCGAGCTGACCGACACCGCGCTCAACGGCGCCACCGAGGAACAGCGGATGACCGCCTGGGGTGGGCTGTATCAGCACATCCACGACGCGGTGAGCGCGCGCACCAACCAGGCGCCTCGCGACGACATGATCGACGTGCTGCTGGCCGCCGAGATCGACGGTGTGAAGCTGCCGTTCAACGATGTGGTGGCCAACGCGATGCTGCTGGTGCAGGCCGGGCTGGAAACCACCGCCAGCGCGATGTCGTTCGCCTATCACTACCTGGCGACGCACCCCGGCGAGCGGGACCGGCTGAGCCGCGAACCGGAGATCCTGCCCCGCGCCGTCGAGGAACTGATCCGCTTCGGCGGGTCCATCCACGGCATCCCGCGCACCGTCGCCAAGGAGGTGGAGCTCAGCGGGCAGAGGTTCTGCCCCGGCGAGTCGGTCATCGTGAACTACGCGTCGGCCAACCGCGACGAGAAGATGTTCGTCGACGCCGACCGGTGCATCCTCGACCGTCGCGACAACCGGCACCTGGGCTTCGGCGCCGGTGTGCACCGGTGTCTGGGCTCCAACCTCGCCCGCCTGGAGCTGCAGGTCGGCCTCGAACAGGTGTTGACCCGGCTGCCCAACTTCACCCTCGACCCGGACAAACCCACGGTGTTCCACGGCAATTCGGTCACCCGCGGCTACCGGTCGGTGCCCGTGGTGTTCGATCCGGTCGAGACGGCGGTCGCATGACGTACCGCATCGTGCAGTGGACCACCGGCAACGTGGGCAAGCGCTCCGTGCGGGCGGTCGCGCTGAACCCGGAACTCGAACTGGTCGGCTGCTACGCGTGGTCGAAGGACAAGGTCGGCCGCGACGTCGGCGAGTTGTGCGGCATCGAACCGCTCGGTGTCACCGCGACCGACGACGTCGACGCGCTGCTGGCGCTGAAACCCGACTGCGTGGTGTACAACCCGATGTTCGCCGACGTCGACGAGATGGTGCGGATCCTGCGCGCCGGCATCAACATCGTCTCGACGTCGGAGTTCATCACCGGCCACTTCCTCGGCGCGGGCCGCGACCGGATCCTCGAGGCCTGCCGTGAGGGCGGGGCCACGATCTTCGGCAGCGGCATCAATCCCGGCTTCATCCAACTGTTCGCGATCGTGTCGGCGGGGTTGTCGGAACGGGTCGAGAAGGTGTCGGTCACCGAGGCCATCGACACCACGATCTACAACTCCCCGGCCACCGAGAAGCCGATGGGGTTCGGATATCCCATCGACACACCCGATCTCGCGGCGATCACCGAGAAGGGGTCGGCGATCTTCCGCGACGGCGTGCTGCTGGTCGCCGATGCGCTCGGCGTCGACCTCGACGGCGTGGTGTGCGACGTCGCCTACGCCCAGACCACCGAGGACCTGCATCTGCCCGGCGACTGGCTGATCGAGAAGGGTTGTGTCGCAGGCGTCGACGTGGCCTGGAAGGGCATCGCCGGCGGCCGGGAGATCATCGAGATCCGCGGTCGCTGGCGCAAGGGCCAGACCCTGGATCCGGACTGGGAACTCGACATGGGCTACACCGTCGAGGTCCAGGGCACCCCGACGATCAAGACGACGCTGAGCTTCCAGCCGTCACCGGACTTCGCCGGCGAGACCCTCGACGACTACATCATGCTGGGTCTGTCGATCGTGGCGATGCCCGCCATCACCGCGATACCCGCGGTCGTCAAGGCGCCACCCGGCATCGCCACCTACAACGATCTGCCGCTGCTGCTACCCCGGGGAGTCGTCCATGTCTGACCCAGTGCCTGAGCGGACCTATCTGGACCTCGGTCTGGTCCGTCCCCGAGGGCTGGTGCGGGCATGACCTCGAAACTGCACCACGTCGTGTTCGCCGTCGCACCCGAACGGCAGCAGGCCGTCACCGAGATGTTCACCGGACTCGGATTCACGTTCAACGCCGGCGAACTGACCGAACTCGGGTTGACGGTCCACCTGGACTGGGATGGGGGACTGGAGGTGATCAGTCCCATCCCGGGCTCGGGCGCGGAGGTCGCCGGGAAGGTCGCCGACTTCCTCGAGCGTCACGGCGACGGGGTGTACACGGTGGTGCTGAAGGTGCCCGACGCCGCGGCCGCCGAATCGCTGACCCGCCGCTACGGCTCGACGACGCGGTTCGAACAGCACTTCGCCGGTGAGGGAACGCATCTCGACGAGATCGACCTGTCCGTGTTCGGCCTGCCCCTGACCCTCTTGGCCACCAACGTGCCATGACCGCCAGCGTGTTCGAGGCCGGGCTGCCGACCCTGAGCTACGACGTCACCGCCACGCCGCAGCAGATCTACCCGGAATTCCGTGACGCCCAGCAGCAGGCGCCGATCGCGCTCGGCCCGATCGGGCCCGAGGTGCTGTCCTACGAGCTCGCCCGCACGGTGCTGCGCGACCCGCGGTTCGGCATCCCGCCGGGTATCCACCTGTCGGCGCACGGAATCACCTCGGGTCCGTTGTGGGACAGGGTGACCCGCAGCATCCTCAACATGGAGGGCGACGAGCACCGCCGGCTGCGCGGGCTGGTGTCGCGGGCGTTCGCCCCGCGCGGCACCGCCCGGATGGATCCCACCATCGCGACCGTCGTCAACGAGCTCCTCGACGCCGTCATCGACGACGGCCGGTGCGAGTTCGTCACGGCCATCGCCAGGCCGTACCCGGTCCCGGTCATCTGTGCGCTGCTGGGCGCACCGCGCGAGGACTGGCAGCAGTTCTCCCGGTGGGCGGAGGACATCTTCAAGATCGTCAGCTTCGACTGCGATCTCGCGGCCGAGCAGGAGACGGTGCTGCGGGCGTGGGACGAGTTCGACGCCTACATCGACGACATGATCGCCGACCGTCGCGACCATCTCACCGACGACCTGCTCTCCGAACTGATCCGGGTCGAGGACAGCGGTGACCGACTCGACGCGGGAGAGCTGCGCATGCTCGCGTTCAGCATCCTGATCGCGGGCACCGACACCACCCGCAGCCAGTTGGCCGCGTCCATGCAGGTGCTCTGCGACCACCCGGACCAGTGGGCCCTGCTGCGCGAGCGGCCCGAGCTGGCGATGCGCACCGTCGAGGAGACCATGCGTCACTCGCCGTCGATGTGCAGCACGGTGCGATGTGCGCTCGAGGACGTCGCACTGGGGGAGTACACGTTCCCGGCGGGCACGTTCATCATCGTCAACACCTATGCCGCCAACCGTGACCCGGCCGTCTACGCCAAGCCCACCCGGTTCGACATCACCCGCGACGACCCGCCGCCGATCCTGACCTTCGGCGGCGGCACGCACTACTGCCTCGGGGCGAACCTGGCCCGGCGTGAGCTGGCCGAGGCGCTGAAGATCCTCGCCGAGCGGATGCCGAACCCGCGGGTGGCCGGCGAGGTTCCGTGGAAGCCGCTGCTCGGCCTGAGCGGCCCGACCAGTCTGCCGATCGAGTTCGGGTGAGGGGACAGATGGGCTATCGGATCGATCCGGATGTGCTGCACGGCGTCGCACAGCAGGTGGTGGGGTTACCGCTGGACGGCGGTGAACTCGTCGACCGGGCCACCGACCTTCTCGCACAGGCGTATCCGGACCTCGTCAGCCCGACCCCGGGCCGGTGGGTGGGCAGCAGGGCCGGCGGAATCCTCGGCAAGGTGCGCTTTTTGTACTTCAGCCCGCGCGAGTACATCGTCATCTTCGCCTCCCCGACCGGCACCCAGGGCTTCTCCGGCCGCTACAAGAGGGTTCAGATCCACAAGTTCCTGATGGCCGGCCAGATCGACTCGTACGACCTGGAATCCGACGACCTCACCGCCACCACCCTGCGTCCCGGTGACCGCACCTGCCTGGAGAGGGGACAGGCCCGCGGGCTGACCATCCACCCCGGCTCCTGTCACCTCGAGTACGGCCGCGGCGCGGTGGCCACGACGCTGCCGTTCGCCATGGTGGACACGCTGCTGGTGTCTCTGGAGGTCGCGTCGGTCCGTCGCTCGACCGTCGAGTTCGCTCGGCTCTTCGGGCGGCGGCCCCGGAAAACCGCAGGTTAACGCTTCATGACCAGTAGATTGTCTACAATCAACTATTGACAGTCTGCTATCGCATGGTTACGGTTCGACCGTGTCATCCACCTCACGGATTCCGGCGATCGCGGCGGCCGTGGTTCTCGGCGTCGCCTCGGTGAGTGCCTGCAGCAGCGGCTCGTCCAACAACGAGATCCCCAAGAACGCCAGCGTGATCATCCTCAGCGGCGACGGCATGGGACCGCAGCAGCGCACCGCGATCCAGTACTACCTCTACGGCCTGGAGGAGCGGCAGCCGATGGACGCGCTGCCCTACACGGGATTCCTGGACACCGTCCCCGGTGACCCGGAGTTCGCGGTGACCGACTCCGCCGCAGGCGCCACCGCGTGGGCGATCGGCAGGAAGGTGCCCAACGGTACGACCGGACTTGGCCCCGACGGGGAGTCGGTGCCCACCCTGCTGGACATCGCGCAGGACCGCGGCATGTCGACCGGTCTGATCAACGACCACGACATCACCAACGCCACCCTCGCGGCGTTCGGTTCTCCGGTAAAGGACCGGGACATGAAGGTCGACATCGCCAAGGGCTACCTGGACAAGGGCATCGACGTGCTGTTCGGCGGTGGCGAGAAGTACTGGTACCCGGAGGGAGAACCGGGCAAGATCCCCGACGAGGGTGAGGACGACGTCAGCGAAGGCGACGAGAACCTGGTCGAGCGCGCCGTGGCCGACGGCTACCAGTACGCCTACGACCGGCAGACCTTCGACACCCTGACGGGGCCGAAAGCCCTTGCGCTGGTACAGGACAGCGCCAAACGCCGCTCGACGGAGATCGAGGGCTACGACTACGGGTCCGACCCGCACTACGTACCACCGGAGCAGTTGGTGTCCAAGGCGCTCGACATCCTCGGCGCCAACGACAAGGGCTTCTTCCTGGTGATCGAGAGCGACGACCTCGACTCCGACGCCCACGAGCACGACGCGCAGAACCTGATGCTCGCCGGCGAGTCGGTCAACAACATGGTCAAGGTGATCACCGAGTACCAGAAGGACCATCCCGAGGTGCTGCTGATCGTCACCGCGGACCACGAGACCGGCGGCATGACGATCGAGAACGTCCTCGACGACGACGGGGAACCCGAGGCCAACAGCGACCAGATCGCCGACGATCCGGTGCCCTACTGGGCCGAGACGCCGGAGAACATGCCGCTGCCCGGCGGCGCCGTGCCCAAGCGCAGCGGCCCCTTCACCATCAAGGGCACCGACCGGAAGTTCAAGGTGGACTGGACCACCCCCGAACACACCGGAACGATGGTCCCGGTGACGGCGGCCGGTCCGCTCGCCGAAAAGTTCGTGGGCGTGCATCCGAACACCTACGTTTACGACGTTGTCACGGAATTGTGGGGCTCGAACTGAGCACCGCCGTTGATGTGCGCCGCGGCGCCGGGAAGCGAGGAACCCGAATGAGTCAACTGGCCGTCGCGCCGGACGTCGGATCCCTCGCCCGCGGCGGCAGCAGGATCGTCTTCGATGACGTCAGCAAGACCTACGACGGCGGGGCGCACGCCGTCGAGCGGGTGAACATCACCGTCGAGGCCGGTGAGTTCTTCTCGCTGCTGGGCCCCAGCGGGTGCGGCAAGACCACCACCCTGCGGATGGTCGCCGGTTTCGAGCAGCCGACGTCGGGCCGGATCCTGCTGGGCGACGAGGACATCACCGACATCCGGCCCGCCCGCAGGCCGGTGAACATGGTGTTCCAGGACTACGCGCTGTTCCCGCACATGACCGTCGCGGACAACGTCGCCTTCGGGCTCAAGGTCAAGGGGTTGTCCCGCAAGGAGTGTGCGCAACGGGTCGGCGAGGCACTGGAGTCGATGCGGTTGACCGCGCTGGCCGGCAGGCGGCCCTCGCAGCTGTCGGGCGGTCAGCGCCAGCGGGTCGCGCTGGCCCGGGCGCTGGTCAACCAACCGCGCGCCCTGCTGCTCGACGAGCCGCTCGGCGCGCTCGATCTGAAACTGCGCCGCGAGATGCAGTCCGAGCTGGCCCGTGTACACCGCGACACCGGAACCACGTTCCTGTACGTCACCCACGACCAGGAGGAGGCCCTGACGCTGTCCGACCGGATCGCGGTGATGAACCAGGGCCGCATCGAACAGCTCGCCGACCCCAGGACGCTCTACGAACGTCCCGCCACCGCGTTCGTCGCCGGGTTCATCGGGACGTCGAACCTGTTGGTGCTCAACGATCCCCGGCGCGTCAACGGCCACCTCGTCAGCACGCTGGGCGACGGTGACCGCCTGGTCGCACCCGCGGCGGCCGCCCCCGGCGACGGGCCCCTCACGGTCACCGTGCGACCCGAACGCATCTACCTGCACCCCGATGAGGACGCCGACGTCTCCGACGGGCACAGCGCGGTGCGGGGCGTGGTCACCGAGGTCGTCTACTGCGGGTCCACCACCCACGTCACCGTGGCACTGCCCACCGACGAGCGCCTGGTGGTGCACGAGCTCAGCGACGACAGCGACCTCAAGAAGATCGCCCGCGGATCGCGTGTGCGGTTGTCCTGGCCCCCCGAGTCGACCCACGTCATCGGGTCCGCCGCGCCCTGACCGGTCACCCCACAGTTGGAGGAGAGATGGTTACGTTCTCACGTCCCGTCCGGATCGCCGCCGCAGCGGGGGCAACCCTGCTGCTGCTCGCGGGTTGCGGTGGCGGCGGCGATAAATCGGAGGGCGGCGCCGACAGCGGCGAGGTGCGGACGTTCACCTACGAGGACACCGTCGACCCCGAGTTGCTCGGTCCCTTCGAGGAGGCCCACCCGAACCTGAAGGTGCGCACCGCGACGTTCGAGAGCCTCGACGAGGCGGCCGCCAAGCTCACGTCCGGCTTCTCCACCGACGTGATCGAGGTCTGCCTGGACGAGGCCAGCCCGCTGACGGAAGCCGACCTGCTCGCCGAGATCGACACCTCCAGATTGAGCAACTGGGACAGCCTCGATCCCACGTTCCGCGACGCCAACGGCGTCACCGTGGACGGCAGGGTCATCATGGTGCCCGTCTCGGCGGGCCCGCACGGAATCATCTACAGCCCATCGGCTTTCCCGGACGGTGTGGACAGTTACACGGCGCTGTTCGACCCGGCGAACAAGGGCCGGGTCGCCCTCGACGGCGGCTGGCTGACCGCGCTGGCCGACGCCGCGCTGGCCACCGGGATCACCGACCCGATCTCGATGAGCGACGAACAGGTCGAGCAGGTGAAGGCCACGATCCTCACCGCGATCAGGGACGGCCAGTTCCGCACCATCGCACAGTCGGACTCCGATATGGCCAACCTGTTCAAGTCCGGTGAGGTGGTGCTGGCCGACGGCGGGCGCGGCACCGCCGAGCAGATCAACGACAACGGCGGCGAGGTCACCTGGGTGGCGCCGAAAGAGGGCACGCTGTCGTGGATCTGCGGGCTCGGAATCAGCGCCGATGCGGCCAACGTCGACGCGGCCTACGAACTCATCGACTACTACATCTCCACGTCCGCACAGGCCATCACCGGCGACCTCGGCTATGTGATCACCAATCCGACTGCGCTGAGCGAGGTTTCCGAGGAGTTCCGGGAGACCGCCGACCCCTCGGCGCTGGCGGGCACCATCGCGCAGGCCGAACCGGTGAACGCCGAGGCGTGGCGCAACGCCTGGCAGGAGATCGAGGCCGGCGGATGAGCTCGCTGCTGCCGCCGCCACCCGCCGCGGTGCCCGGCCCGCGCAGCCGAGAACTGCTGGCCGCCTACGAGCAGGTCTTCTACCCGGGTCTGGTGGGCGACGGGTATCCGTTCGTGGCCACCTCCAAGTCGGGGTGGACGGTCACCGACGTCGACGGCAACGCGTTTGTCGACCTGGCCAGCGGGTCGGCGTCGGTGCCGGTGGGCGCGGGACGGGAGGACCTGGTGCGGCCCGCGGCCGAGGCACTGCTGCGCTTCGGCAACGAGGACAGCCACTCGGTGTTCCACGAGGCGATGCTGCCACTGGCGCAGCGGCTCCTGGCTATCGCGCCGAAAGGGCTTACCCGCGTGGACATCTCGCTCAACGGCACCGAGTCGGTGGAGACCGCGGTGCGGGTGATGCGGCGCGCCACCGGGCGTCCGGTGATCATCGGCTTTCTCGGCGGCTATCACGGTGAGACCACCACCACCGCCTCGCTGGGCGCCGAACATCACGAGATCGGCAGGCAGCTGCGCGGCCTGGGCAGCGGATTCGTCCACGTGCCCTACCCGAACAGCTACCGCAGCCCGTTCGGCCCCGCCCGTCCCGGCGGCAGCGGCGATCCCACCGTCGACTTCCTGCGCGACCACGTGCTGTTCCATCTGGTCGACCCCGGCGAGGTCGCCGGCGTGCTGATCGAACCGGTGCTCGGCTCCGGCGGCGTGGTGGTGCCGCCGGACACCTTCTGGCCGGCTCTGAAAGACCTGTGCGCTCAATATGACTGGCTGCTCTGCCTTGACGAGGTCAAGACCGGGTTCGGCCGCACCGGCGCGATGTTCGCCGCCGACCTGTGGGGGGTGCAGCCAGATCTGATGTGCCTGGGCAAGGCCATGGGCGGGGGAGTGATGCCGATCGGGGCCCTGCTGGGCAACGAGCGGGCCCTGTCCGGGTTCAGCGACCTGGCCACCGGCAGCACCTGGTCCTGGCTGCCCGCCGCGTGCGCGGCGGCGCTGGCCTACCTCGACGTGCTGGAGACCGAGGACGTGCTGGGCAATGTGCGTGCCCTGCACGAGGTCTCGGCGTCGACGCTGGGTCCGCTGGTGGATCGCATCCCCGAGGTCGGCGACGTCCGGGTGCAGGGTGGGTTCGCCGCCGTGGAGTTCGTCCGGGACCGGACCACCAAGGAGCGCTTCCCGCGACTGCAGGACGCGGTCGCCGACGGGTGCCTGCAACGCGGTGTCCTGGTGGTCTCCAGCACCACCAGCCTGAACATCCAGCCGTCGCTGGTCATGGCACCGGATGCCTACGCGGAGGCGCTCGGCCGGGTGATCGACGCGATCGACGAAGCCGTACAGGCGATCCGGTGAACGACGGGCTGCGGGCGACCGCCGCCGCGGCGTTGGCCGACATGACCGCCGCGGGCACCCTCAAGACTCCGCCGGTGCTCGACGCCGCGCAGGGACCGCTCAGCCGGTTGCGGGGCGACACCCGCGACGTCCTGGTGGCGTGCTCCAACGACTACCTCGGCCTGGCGGCCGATCCACGCGTCGTGGCCGCCACCGCCGACGGGCTGCACCGCTACGGGGCGGGTACCGCCTCGGTGCGGTTCATCTGCGGCACCTTCACACCCCACGTCGAACTCGAGCGCGACATCGCCGAGCTGGTGGGCGCCGAGGCCGCGCTGACGTTCGTCTCGTGCTGGGACGCCAACGCCGCGGCGATCACGACGCTCGCCGACGAGCGCACCGCGATCTTCTCCGACGCCCTCAACCACGCCTCGATCATCGATGCGATCCGGCTGTCGCGAGCCGGGCACAAGGCGGTGTACCCGCATGTCGACCTGACCGCGCTGGAGGAAGCGCTGTCGGCGGCGACCGGGTGGGAGCGCCGCATCGTGGTGACCGACGGGGTGTTCAGCATGGAGGGCGACATCGCGCCGCTCGCGGACCTGGTCGAGCTGTGTCGCCGCCACGACGCGGTGCTGATGGTCGACGACTCCCACGGCGTCGGGGTGATGGGCGACGACGGGCGCGGGACCCCCGCGGCCGCCGGCGTGCTCGGCGAAATCGACGTTCTGACAGGGACTCTGGGCAAGGCCCTGGGTGGGGCCGCCGGCGGGTACGTGGCGTCGTGCACCGAGGTGGTGGACCTGCTGGCGCAGGTGGCGCGCCCGTCGCTGTTCTCCAACGCGCTTCCGGTGCCGACGGCGTGTGGTGCCCGGGAGGCGGTGCGTATCCTGCGCACCGAGCCGCAGCGGGTGGCGCGCCTGCACCGGGTGGTGGCGGATCTGCGGACCGGTCTGACCGGGGCCGGGCTCACCCCACTGTCGGGACCCACCGCGATCGTGCCGATCATCGTCGGGGACACCGCGCGTGTGGGCCGGATGAGCGCGCGGCTGCGCGACGAGTACGGGGTCCTGGTCACCGGGTTCGGGTACCCGGTGGTGCCGGAGGGCACGGCACGGCTGCGGGTGCAGGCAAACGCCGCCATGACCGATGACTGCGTGGCCCGGCTGGTAACGGCGATCGCCGCCGTGGCAGGCGGCTGAGCTCAGCAATCGGTGATTGTAGATTGTCAACAGCTATACTCGCGGGTATGACCGACCGAGCCGTACTGCGTCCGCTGCAGACGCCCCGCTCGCTGAGCGAGGACGCCGCCGATCGGATCCGCGAGCAGATCGTGATGGGGGGCTTCCGGCAGGGGGAGCACCTCAAGGAGGCGCGGATCGCCGAGCAGCTCAACGTCAGCCGGGGACCGGTGCGTGAGGCGTTCAAGATTCTGCGCGCCGAGGGGCTGCTGGCCGAGGAGCCGCACCGCGGCACCTTCGTGGTCAGCCTGACCGCCAAGGACGTTCGCGACATCTACGAACTGCGGGCCGCGCTCGAGGAGCTCTCGGCCCGCACCGTCTGCCGGCGTCGGGACCCCGAGGCGCTGGCGAAGCTGCGGTCGTTGATGGCGGATCTGCGCAAGGCCGCCGTGAAGAACGATCCGGTGGCGGTCTCCCGTGCCGACGTGCAGTTCCACGAGGGGTTGTGCGCGCTGTCGGAGAACTCCCGGGTGCACGAGGTCTTCCTGCGGTACGTGCCGACGCTGCGGGGGCTGCTGCGCCTCGACGAGCAGATCATGCCGTCGATGGACGAGGTGGTGCAGCAGCACCAGCCGATCCTCGACGCGATCGAGGCCGGCGACGAGGATCTGGCGGCCCGGCTGGTCCGCGAGCACTGTCTGCAGGCCGCCGCGTTGCTCGTGGAACGGATGCCCGAAACCAGCTGATCTCCGCAGCTCGCGCACCCTTTCCGGGCCTATGTAGATTGTTGACAATCTACTGAAGACCGAATACAGTTCGCGCATGAGCACGCTGCCAGCCGCGGCCACGCGGTCCGATGACGAGCTCATCGGCACCGTCGCCGAGCACTACGGCTTCCGCGGGGCCGTCAGCGGCCGATCGGACCGCGGCGGCGAGCACCTCGTGTTCCTCACCGATGAGCAGGGTGTCGCGCGCACCCTCAGGATCTCCGACGCCGTCGACACGGTCGACGCGCAGCTGGAAACCGCTGCCGCGCAATGGGTTCAGCAGGTGGATCCGGACCTGCCGATCCTCGCTCCGCTGCCCACACTGGCCGGTGACACCTACGTGCGCACCCCGTGGCTGTTGCGGCTCTACGAGCGGTGGCCGACGACGGAGGAGCCGGCCCTGGCGGGCGCCGCGGTCACGGAGTTCGGCACCGCCGCGGCGCGGCTGGGGATCGCGCTGCGGGGCTTCTTCCATCCCGCCCTGCGCAGGCGCGATGCGCCGCCGTCGCCGGTGTGGCCCACGCTGCGCGCACAACCGGTCGTCGACCCCACCCCGGACGGTCAGGTGCTCAGCGGGCTGGCCCACGACGCGTTGGTCGCCGCCGTCGCGGCGGCACTCGGCGCGGCCGGTGCGGCGCGGGCGGGCGGGGACCTGCTGACGTGTGTCGCGCTCTTCCTCGACGGCTATCTGTCGGTGTGTCCGCTGGAACCCGTTGAGCGACAGGTGCTCGCGGACACACTGGGGAGACGACTCGCCGCCGCGGCCGCAGCGGGCGACGCCGCTGCCGAGCGCATGCTGGCCGACCTGCTGGCCGCCGATCCCGCCGACACGGCAGCCGCGTTCGGCGCCCCGCGGCCCGCACCGTCGCCGGTCGCTCTGCGGCGGCGGCGCGACGCGGTGTTCGGTTCCGCGCTGGCGCCGCTGACCTACGACACCCCGCTCACCCCGGTACGGGGTTGCGGCGCAACCCTTCTGGACACCGACGGGGTGACCTACATCGACGCCTACAACAACGTGCCCGTCGTCGGGCACGCGCATCCGCGGGTGGCGACCGCGGTCGCCGACCAGAGCCGGCTGTTGAGCACCAACCTGCGCTACCTGCATCCGCGTGCGATCGAACTGGCCGAGCGGCTGATCGCCAGCCTGCCCGCGGACTGCGGACTCGACACCGTCCTGTTCACCAACTCCGGCAGCGAGGCCGTCGACATCGCGTGGCGGATCGCCACCGCCGCCACCGGCCACACCGGCGGGCTGGTCACCGACTTCGCCTACCACGGGGTCACCACGGCGACGACGGCGTTCTCACCCGAGCAGTGGCGCGGCGGCTGGACCCCCGACCACATCGAGCGGTTCACCCCGGGATCCGGGCTGGACACCGCGGTGGCACGGCTGGCCGACCGCGGTCACCGCCCCGCCCTGCTGTGTGTGGACCCGACCTACACCAGTGACGGAATCCTGGTGCCGGGCAACGACTATCACCGCCGGCTCAGCGCGGAGGCCCGGCGGGCCGGGGCGCTGGTGCTGGCCGACGAGGTGCAGGGCGGCTTCGGCAGGGCCGGTGACCACCTGTGGTCGTTCGTCGGGGCGGGGCTGACCCCGGACCTGGTCACGCTCGGCAAGCCGATGGGCAACGGCTATCCCGTCGCCGCCGTGATCGCCCGCCGCGACCACGTCGAGGCGCTGGCCCGCCAGACCGAGTTCTTCAGCACGTACGCGGGCGGCCCCGTGGCCGCCGTCGCGGCCATGGCGGTGCTCGACGTCATCGAGGACGAATCGCTCATCGAGCACGCCGCCGCAGGCGGGGCGCTGCTGCGTGATCTGCTCGGCCGGGCCGGGCTCGAGGTGCGGGGCCGGGGCCTGCTGGTCGGCGTGCAACTGGATTCCGCGGCGGGCCCCGTGCTCAACGAGGCGCGCCGCCGGGGCGTGCTCATCGGCGGCACGGGTGCCCGGGGAGACGTTCTGAAGATCAGGCCACCGCTGGTGATCACCACCGAACAGATCCGAACGGTCGCCTCGGTGGTGATCGACGCGATCGACAGCGTTGCAGGGCAGCACCGCTGACACACGAAGTGAGGACAGATGCGCAGCACAGAACAGTTCGCCGGGACCGATCGCTCTCTGCAGAGGGCGTGGATCAAGGGTGCGGGTTTCACCGACGAGGAACTCACACAGCCGCTCGTGATGATCGCCAACACCTATCAGGACTTCTCACCGGAGAACGCCCACCTGCGCACCATCGTCGACGCGGTGAAGGCCGGCGTACGGATGGCGGGCGGAACGCCCATCGAGTTCAACACCTTCCACGTCACCGACAGTGAGGCGTTCGCCGCGCGCAGCATGCGCTACGTGCTGCCCAGCCGGGACGTGGTGGCCGACTCGATCGAGCTGATGGCTGAGGGGCACGGCGTCGACGCGCTGGTGCTGCTGCCCGGCGGCGACAAGCCCACACCCGGCATGGTGATGGCCGCGGCACGGCTGAACCTGCCGTCGATCCTGCTGTACGCGGGCCCGACGCCCTACGGGCTCTACCGCGGCAAGAAACTCTTCCTGGAGACGGTGTACGACGGTGTCGGCGAGGTGGTGCGCGGTGAGATCGACACCGACACCCTCAAGCACTGGGAGGACGAGCTGTTTCCTGGACCGGGTGCCGGTGACACCCTGACGTCGGGCAACACCGCGGGCATCTACTGCGAGGCGCTCGGAATGTCGTTGCCGCACACCGGGACCCTGCCGGCGGGCAGCAACAACCAGATCCGCGCGGCCAAGTATACCGGCATGCGGATCGTCGATCTGCTGCGTAACAACGTGCGGCCCCGCGACATCCTGACCGCCGAGGCGTTCGAGAACGCGCTGCGGGTCGCGATGGCGGTGTCCGGCTCGACGAACATGGTGCTGCACTTCATCGCGATGGCCAAGGAGGCCGGCATCGAACTGGACTTCGACACCATCGACCGGATCGGCAGGCAGACCCCGACGCTGGCCAAGCTGGCGCCGTCGGGCCCGTGGGGTGTCACCGAACTGCACGCCGCCGGCGGGGTGCCCGCCGTGCTCGCCGAACTCGGTGACCTGATCCACGAGACGACGACCACCGTCTCGGGCAAGACCACCGGCGAGATCGCCGCGGCCGCCGAGAACCTCAACCCCGAACTGCTGGCGTCGCGGGACAACCCGGTCGCCCCGGAGGGCTCGATCTTCATCCTGCGCGGCAGCCTGGCGCCCGACGGCGCGGTGGTGAAGGCGTCCGGGGTGGCGCCGTCGATGTGGCGGTTCGAGGGCGCGGCCACGGTGTTCGAGGACGAGGAGTCGGCCATCGAGGCGATTCTCGGCGGGCAGGTCAGCCCGGGCACCGCGATCGTGATCCGCAACGAGGGACCGCGCGGCGGGCCGGGGATGCGCGAAATGCTCGGCGCCACTTCGGCTGTCGTCGGCATGGGACTGTCCGAGAGCGTCACGCTGATCACCGACGGGCGATTCTCCGGAGCCACGCACGGACCCGCCATCGGTTATGTCGGACCCGAGGCCGCCGACGGCGGCCCCATCGCGCTGGTCCGCGACGGCGACCGCATCGTGATCGACCTGGCGGAGCGCCGGCTCGACCTGGACGTCCCGCAGCAGGAACTCGACGCCCGCCGGGCGAGCTGGGTCCGCCGCGAACCATCGGTCACCTCCGGCTATCTGGCGTTCTACGCCCAGCACGTCGCACCGGCGTGCAAAGGTGCCGTGATGCCGCGATGATCGCCTGCGGGACGCGGACGGCAGATGTGACGATGGGCCACGGCACAGGAAAGGTGGGTCGGTGAGCACCCAGTACGACGCGGTCATCATCGGTGGCGGGCACAACGGTCTGGTCGCCGCCTTCTACCTGGCGCGCGCCGGGTTGAAGACCCTGGTGCTCGAACGCCGCCCGTTCGTCGGCGGCGCCTGCAACACCGAGGAATTCGCGCCCGGTTACCGGGCCTCGACGGGCGCGTACGTGCTGTCGATGCTGCGGGAGGCCATCTGGCAGGACATGGCGCTGGAGCGGCGCGGCATCGTCGTCGACCCGGCCGGCCCGACGCTGAACCTCTACCCGGACGGGGCGAGCTACTACCTCGGCGACGACATGGCCGAAAACGTCGCAGCCACCCGGCGATTCTCCGAACACGACGCCCGCGCGCTGCCGGAGTTCGAGCAGAACCTGGCCGAGCTGGTTCAGGCGGTGCTGCCGGTGTTCGACTGGACCGCACCCGATCCGCGCGTCAACAGCGTCGAGGATCTGCGCGGGCTGGCCCGGCTCGGCGGGGTGGGCCTGCACGTCCGGCGCCGCCTGGACGAGCTGGCCCGGCTGTTCACCGCCAGCGCCCATCAGATCCTGGCCGAGCACTTCGACAGCGACCACGTCAAGGCCGCGCTGGGCTGGCACGCCATCAACGACAGCGTCGCCGGGCCCTCCACGCCGGGCACCGCGTTCGTGCTGCTGCACGACCACGCCAGTGAGGAGACCGACGGCGGCGTCCGGCAGTGGGGTTTCGTCCGCGGCGGCATGGGGGTGCTGACCGCGGTGATGGCCGATGCGGCCCGTGAGGTCGGTGCCGAAATCCGCTGCAGCGCACCGGTCGACTCGGTCGTCACGCGCAACGGCCGGGCCACCGGGGTGCGGCTGGCCTCCGGGGAGGAGATCAGCGCCACCCGGGTGCTGTCCAACGCTGACCCCAAGCACACGTTCCTTTCGTTGTGCCGCGACAGCGCACTGCCCGAGGACTTCGTGCGCCAGGTCGAGGCCTACCGCTGCATGGGCACCAGCATGAAGATCAACCTGGCGCTGTCGGACCTGCCCTACGTCCCGGGCCATCCGCGCGACGGGGTGCAGCCCTACCACCGCGGCATCATGGAGATCAATCCGTTCATCGCCGACATGGATCTGCACCAGGCGCAGGCCCAGTACGGTCTGGCCGTGCGGGACTCCCACATCGAGATCGTGTTCCCGACCGTGCACGACCCCGGCCTCGCGCCCGAGGGCAAGCACATCGCGACCATCGACGTGAACTCCCAGCCGTTCCACCTGCGCGACGAGACCTGGGACGAGATCAAGGAGGCCCGCGCCGACGAGGTCATCACCCAACTGGAGGGGTACTTCCCGGGGTTGAGCGGCCTCATCGAACACCGTCAGGTGCTCAGCCCGCTGGACATGGAACGGGTGATGGGCCTGACCGGTGGGCACGCCCTGCACGGCGACATGTCGCCGGACCAACTGCTGTTCATGCGGCCGGTGCGGGGCTGGGCGCAGTACCGCACCCCCATCGACGGGCTGTACCTGTGCGGTGCGGGCACCCATCCCGGCGGCGGGGTCACGGGCGCCAACGGGCGCAACGCCGCCCGCGAGGTGCTGCGCGACGCAACCAGGCGGCGCTGGTCGCGAAAGCTGGTGAGGCGGTGAGCTGGTGAACACAACCCCGGAACAGGCGCTGATGGCCAACAGCCTGGTGCGCGCACCGCGGCTCGAGCTGGCACACGAGGTGGTGCCCGAGCAGCAGCGGGCGGTGGGGGCGCCGCGCACCGGATCGGTGGAGCTGGCCGGCTTCCACGGCGTCGAGGTGGGGGTGTGGGAGATGACCCCGGGAACGATGACCGACGTGGAGGTCGACGAGATCTTCGTCGTCCTGAGCGGGGCGGCGACCATCGAGTTCGCCGACGGCAGCCCCACCCTGCGGGTCGGCGCCGGTGACATCGTCCGGCTCGCGGCAGGCGCGGCCACGGTGTGGACGGTCACCGAGACCCTGCGCAAGATCTACCTGACGCGGCAGGACTGACGAAAAGAGGCGTGCGGCATGGCAATCAGCACACACCCGAGCAGGAGTCTGCTGTCGTCGGCGGCGTGGAACCTGGGCACCGTACTGGCCACCGCGCTGGTCGCCGTCGTCCTGATCGTGCTCGTCGGACCCATCCTGCTGCTCGCCGTGTTCTCGTTCAACGACTCGTCGATCATCGCGCTGCCGTTCGAGGGCTTCACGCTCAAGTGGTACCGGGCGGCCTTCGCCGACCCCGAGGTCGTTGACGCGGTGCGCAACTCGGTTGTGCTGGCGGCGATCGTGGCCCCGCTGTGCGTCGCGCTGGGCACCGCGGCGGCCTGGGGCCTGACCCGGTTCCGGTTCCGCACCCGCGGTTTCTGGGCGGCACTGGCCGGCGCCCCGCTGGTGATCCCCTGGCTGGTGATGGGTGTCAGCGGGCTGCTCTTGTTCGCCTCGCTCGGTGTCGAGTTGTCGCTGCTGACGATCGGGGCGATGCACATCGCGGTGACCTTCCCCCTGGTGACGGCGCTGGTGTCGGCCCGCCTGATCCGGTTCGAGAAATCCCAGGAGGAGGCGGCCGTGGACCTGGGCGCCTCACAACTTCAGCTGATGACCCGGGTGGTGCTGCCGCAGCTGGCGCCGACGCTCGGCGCGGCGCTGATCTTCTCGTTCGCGTGGTCGTTCAACAACTTCGAGATCAGCTTCTTCAACGGCGGTTACGAACAGACCTTCCCGGTGTGGGTGTACTCGGTGCTGCGGCGCTCGGACAACCTGCCCGTCGTCAACGCCATCTCCACCGCGGTGTCGGTGGTCCAGGTGGCGGTGGTCTACGGGACATGGATGGTGCTCAAGTCCGTCATCAACCGCCGGGGATCCCAGGAGAGCTTCACCGACATGGTGGCGGGAGGTCTGCGGTGACGATTCAGCTGGAGGCGCCCGAGACCGCCGCCGTGGACCACATCGGCGGTCAGCGGCCGCCGCGGCGCTGGCTGCCCGCGGCCTACCTGTCGGCGCCGATGACCGTGCTGGTGCTGCTCGTGCTGGTGCCGATGGTGATCCTGTTCCTGATCAGCCTCGGCATGGCGGTCTCGCGCGGGCACAGCGCGTGGTCGTTGGAGGCCTACATCGAGATCCTGACCGATCCGCTGTACCGCAAGATCGCCGGCACGACGATCTTCATCGCCACCACGGCGATGATCGTGCAGCTGGTGGTCGGGGTGCCGTTGGCCTACGTGATGGCGTTCCGCGCGGGCCGTTTCGAGATCCCGCTGCTGCTGGCCCTGGTGGTGCTCGACGAGCTCAACCCCGTGGTGCGGGTCTACGCGTGGCGGATGCTGCTGGGCCGCAACGGCATCATCAACAAGTTCCTGGAGTTCATCGGCGTCATCGACGAACCGATCGACGCGCTGCTGTTCAACCAGGGCACGGTGATCGTCGTGCTGTCGACGGGTTGGATCACCTACACGATCATCCCGCTGTACGCCGCCATGAAGGCGATCAACCCCGCGCTGTTCCAGGCCGCCGCCGATCTCGGCGCCGGATGGTGGACGACGGCCCGGCGAATCCTGTTGCCGCTGGCCGCACCCGGCATCTTCGTCGCGGTTCTGCTGGTGTACATCCCGCTGTTCACTGACTTCGCCGCCCCGTCACTGGTCGGCGGCACCAGCGGCTACATGCTCGGCCAGGCGGTCAGCGACCTGATCCTCGAACAGGGCGATCTGGCGCGCGGCGCAGCGCTGAGCAACCTGTTGTTGTTGGCCTCCGGTGTCGTGGCGGCCATCGCGTTCCGGCTGTCGCGGATCAACCGGCTGGACTGAAGCGGTGTCAGTGTGAGTGAGCCAACGCCGTTGCGGCCCATCGAAACCGCGCGATCCCTGGCCGAGGACGCCGCCGACCGGATCCGCGAACAGATCATCCTCGGCGGGTTCCAGCAGGGCGAGCACCTCAAGGAGGCGCGGATCGCCGAGCAGCTCAACGTGAGCCGGGGGCCGGTGCGGGAGGCGTTCAAGATCCTGCGGGCCGAGGGGCTGGTGGCCGAGGAGCCGCGGCGCGGCACGTTCGTGGTGACGTTGACCGCCAAGGACGTCACCGACATCTACGGCCTGCGCGCCGCGGTGGAGGAGCTGGCCGCGCGCCTGGTGTGCCGAGCGCAGGACGTGTCGGCGATCGCCACGCTGCGTGCCCTGGTCGACGACATCGCCGCGGCCGCCCAGACGGGCAGTGCCCCCGCGGTGGCGCGCGCCGACGTGGCCTTCCACCAGGGGCTGTGCGCGGTGTCGGGCAACAGCCGGGTGCTGGAGGTCTTCCAGCGTTACGTGCCCACGATCCGGGGCCTGTTGCGGCTCGACGAGCGCATCATGCCGTCGCTGGACCAGGTGGCGGCACAGCACATGCCGATGGTCGACGCCCTGGCGGTGGGGCAGGAGGAGGCGGCCGCCCGTCTGGTGCGCGAGCACTCGCTGGAGGCGGGCCGGAAGCTGGTGGCGCTACTGCCGGGAAATCCCGAAAACCCAGCACATACCTCGTAGTTCGCCCTCCGCAATACCCCGCACTGTTGTAGATTGTTGACGATCTGCGAAATGCTGGCCCGTTCGGTCGCGGACTGGTCACCGATCCGAGGAGTCCCTGTGAAGAAACTGTTGCCCCTAGCGTTCGCCTGTGCGTCAACAGTGATGCTCGCCGCCTGTGGCGGCGGTGAGCCGGCCACCGTGGGAGCGGGGGAGACCAATCCGGGCGACGCCGGCTCCATCTCCGGAACCATCCGCCTCTACTCGTACGAGGATGGTTTCGACCCCGGCTACATCGCGTCCTTCCGCGAGCAGTACCCCAACATCAAGCTGGAGACCGCGAGCTTCGGCAGCAACGAGGAGGCCATCGCCAAACTCAAGTCGGGGTTCAAGGCCGACGTGATCAACACCTGCGTCGACGAGGGCGCGCTGGAGGCCGTCGAGGCGGGACTGTACGCGCCGCTGGACACCGCGCGGCTGGAGAACTGGGACGACATCTGGCCGGCGATGAAGGAGATGCCCGGAATCGTCTACGAGGGCAAGACGTACGTGGTTCCAGTCGACGCCGGCATGGGCGGTCTGATCTACAACGTGGACAAGGTCGTCCCGGCGCCGGACTCCTGGACCGACCTCTTCGATCCCAAGTACCGGGGGCACGCCGCGCTGGAGGACAACGCGGTCACCGCGATCAACGTCGGTGCGCTGGCGATGGGCATCAGCGACCCGCCGAACATGGACGCCGAGCAGTTGCAAAAGGTGAAGGACTATCTGATCGAACAGCGTTCGCAGTTCCGCACGTGGTGGGGTGACACCGGTGAACTGGCGTCGCTGCTCAAGTCCGGCGAGGTCGACATCACCAGCGGGTACACCGGCACCACCGCCGAACTGCAGGCCGACGGCGTCAACGTGGCGTGGGCGCCCGCCAAGGAGGGCCGGATCATGTGGACGTGCGGCTACGGCATCAGCCCCGACATCGCCGAGGGGAACGTCGACGCCGCCTATGCGCTACTGAACTGGTACACCAGCGTGCCCGCCCAGGCCTACGCCGCGACCAACTGGAATTACATGGCGTCCAACAAGAAGGTGCTCGACGCGGTGACTCCCGAGGTCCGCGAGACGGCGTCCCTGGAGACGCTGGCCGACCTGGACAACGTGATTCCCGCGTCGCCGCCGAAGGACCGCGCGGCCTGGGCCAAGGCATGGGCCGAGGTGAAATCCTCCTGACCCCCAGGGGCGGTCAGTCCTGGCGGGTCCACAGGGCGAACGGGTCGGGTCCCGGCCGGAAACCGTGCGCCTGCGCGAAGTCCGCCACCCGGGCGAACCCACGGGCCACGGCTTCGGGTTCGTGGGCATCGCTGCCGAAGGACACGGACTGACCGCCCTCCTCATGCCACCAGCGCAGGATGTGCGAGTTCAGCGGCACGACGGTGTTGATCTCAAGTGCCCGGCCGGACTCCGCCGTGCACCGCAGGGCGTGGCGGAACTCCTCCTCGAAGACCACCGGATCGAACGGTCCCGCCGAGGCGGGCCAGTCCCGCACCGGGTAGTCGATATGCGCGAGAATCTCGAACGGCTCGCTGCTGCACACCAATTCGGCCACCTCGGCGAGGTAGCTGCGGATCACCTCGAACGGGTCGCGGTGCTCGAACAGCCCGTCGGGCTCGGCGAAACCGCCACGGTCGGCCAGGCAGTGCAGCGATCCGAGCACCCGGTCGAAGGGGCCTGCGGCCAGCACCTCGCGTACCGAAGCGGAATGCCAGTGCGGCTCACCGAGTTCCAGTCCGCTCAGGATGCGCAGTTGCGGGTAGCGGTCGCGGCACTCCTGCAGGGCGGCCAGGTAGCCGACGGTGTCGAAGGCCGGCGGGACAATCGCCCCGCCGTCGGCGATGCCCGGCGGGTAGTCGTTGTTCTCGAGCTCCTCGGCGGTCGGCGTCCAGACCGTGTGGTCGACATGCTCGGTGAAGGCGATCGCGGGCAGACCGAGTTCGACTGCGCGCGCGCACGATCCGAGCATCGACCCGCTGGGGGCGTCCCAGGACCACTCGCTGTGGACATGGCTGTCGGTGGGCAGCGACGACATGGGGCACGATCATGCCACAGACCGGCGATTGTTGACAATCTGCAGCAGCACGGCCGAGATCGCCGAGATCACCGACACCGCAACGAGATACGCGACAATCGAGTCACTGGTCTTGGTCGCGGCGTACAGGGCCGCGGCGATCGTCGGGGCGAAGGCCGACCCCACCACCTGCGACAGCGTGTAGCCGATCGAGACACCGCTGTAGCGCACATCGGGCTCGAACGACAGGCTGAACAGCGAGCCGGTCACCCCGGCCGCCGGCGCCATCGCGAACCCGAAGACCAGCAGCAGCGCAACCGCGAACCACACCGCGCTGCCGGTGTTGATCAGCGCGAACACCGGCCACACCGACAGCCCCATCGCGATCACCCCGGCCAGAAACACCGGCAGGCGACCGATCCGGTCCGACAGCGCCCCGCACACCGGATAGCTGAACACGGCGACCACCGCGGCCAGCGCGACGCCGAAAAGCGCGTGTGTGCGGTCGATTCCGGCGACCGTGGTGCCGTAAGAGACCAGATAGGCCACGCAGATGTAGGCGAACACACCCTGCGACAGGTACGCGCCTGCGACAAGCAGGATCTGGCGCCAGTGCGTGCGGAAGGCCTCGGCGATCGGCATCCGGGCCACCCGTTCGCGTTCCCGCAGCGCGGCGAAATCCGGGCTCTCGGTCACCGACAGCCGGATCGCCAGCCCGATCGCGATGAGCACGGCGCTGGCCAGGAACGGGATTCGCCACCCCCACGACAGGAACTGATCGTCGGGCAGTTGCGACACCGCCCAGAACGCCAGCGTCGCGCACGCCGTCCCGCCCGGTGCGCCCATCTGGGGGAACGCCCCGTACAGACCCTTGCGCTCGGCCGCGGCGTGCTCGACGGCCATCAGCGTCGCACCGCCCCACTCGCCACCGACCGCGAAGCCCTGCGCCAGCCGCAGCAGGGTGAGCAGGATCGGGGCCGCCAGGCCGATCTGGTCGTAGGTGGGCAGCAGCCCCATCAGCACCGTCGCCCCGCCCATGATCAGCAGCGAGTACACCAGCATCCTCTTGCGGCCCACCCGGTCCCCGAAATGCCCGAACACGATGCCGCCGAGCGGGCGCGCGACGAAGCCGACGCCGAAGGTGGCGAATGACAGCAGCAGGCCCGTCGCAGGGGAGACCGCGGGGAAGAACAGCTTGGGGAACACCAGGGCCGCGGCGGTGCCGTAGATGAGGAAGTCGTAGAACTCCACCGTCGTACCGATGAAGCTGGCCAACGCGACGCGCATCGGCGAGACCCGGGATGAGACCGTCGACATGGTTCAAGTCTGCGGTCACAGGGCGTTTCGCACGACGCCTTTGCGCTCAATCGATGTGCGCTATGTGCGCGCGCAGCGGGCGGCGCGCGGTCTCCCGCATGGTCAGCAGTGTCGCCAGCGTGATCACCGCCGCCGCGATCACGTAGAAGGCGGGCGCCATCTGGTTGCCGGTGCGCGCCACGAGCCAGGTCGCCACATACGGTGCGGTGCCGCCGAAGATCGCCACCGAAACGTTGTAGCCGATCGAGTAGCCGCTGGAGCGCACCCGGGTGGCGAACAGCTCGGCCCCGGCGGCCAGCGACGCCGACACGAACACCGCCTCAATCGCCGACAGCACCGCGTGCGCGGCGACCGCGGCCGCCAGAGATCCCGAATTGAGCAGCAGGAACATCGGATAGACGCCGACGGCGAAGGCGATCGCGCCGGTGTACAGCAACGGTTTGCGGCCGATGCGGTCCGACAGTGCCCCCAGCGGCGGGATCAGGACGATCGCGACCAGACACGCAACCGTGATCGAGATGAACGCGTCGATCTTGCTGAAGTTCAGCGTCTGGGTGAAATAGCTTGGCAGGTAGGTGAACACCAGGTAGAAGCCGACGTTGTGGATCACCACCAGACCGATGATCTGCAGGATCGGCCGCCACGACGTGGAGACCGCCTCGCGCAGCGGCGATTCGGCGACTCCACCCTCGTCGCGCAGCCGCTCGAACTCCGGGGTGTCCGCCAGCTTGAGCCGGATGTAGAGCCCGACGACGCCCAGCACACCGGCGATCAGGAACGGGATCCGCCAGCCGTAGGAGTCCATCGCGCTCTGCGACAGCACGGCCTCCAGACCGGTGACGGTCAGCGAGCCGAGCAGGAAGCCGATGACCACCGACCACACCAGAAACGAGACGATGAAGCCGCGGTGCCGGTCGGGTGCGTACTCGGCCAGAAAGCACGCGCCGCTGCCGTACTCGCCGCCCGCCGAGAATCCCTGCAGGCAGCGCAGCACCAGCAGCAGCAGCGGCGCCGCGACGCCGATCGAGTCGTAGCTGGGCACCAACCCGATCGCCAGCGTGGACGCCGACATCAGCAGGATCACCAGGGCGAGCACCCGCTGGCGGCCGATCCGGTCGGCCAGCGGGCCGAAGAAGAACCCGCCGAGCGGGCGCATGAAGAACGCGGCGGCGAAGATCGCGAACGTGCTGAGCAGCGCGGCGGTCTCGTCACCGGGCGGGAAGAACTTGTCGGCGATGTACGTCGCCAGGAATCCGTAGATGGCGAAGTCGAACCACTCGACGGTGTTGCCGACCGCCGCGCCCCCGACGGCGGTTCTCAGCGTCCGCGCATCCGCAGCCATACCGACCTGTTTCCCGTCTCGCCGCGGTTCTAACCGGGTTCGGAGATCGGCACGGCCAACTGCGTCGGCGCGGTGCGGCCCCGCAGCACCTCCGACCCGGCGGGAGTCCACCACCGCCGCTCGTCCTCGTCGGCGTGGGACAACGCGGTACCTGAGCACAGCACTCGGGCGTCGAACTCCTTGGCCCGGTCCGCCAGCCGGGCGGCCTCGTTCACCGGGTCGCCGATCACGGTGTACTCGTAGCGGTTCTCGGCGCCGATGTTGCCCGCGAACACCGCACCCGCGGACACCCCGATACCGAAGTCCAGGCCCAGCGCCCTCAGTTCGGTGGCCAGCGCGCGGGCGGTGCTCAGCGCGGCGGTCTCCGGCGCGTCGATGCGCAGCGGTGCGCCGAACACCGCCAGCGCCGCGTCACCCTGGAACTTGTTGATCAGGCCGTGCCGTTCGTCGACGGCGGCGACCACGACGCGGAAGAAGTCGTTGAGCAGTGCGGCGACCTGTTCGGGTTCGTGGGTGGCGGCCAGCCTGGTCGAGTCCACCAGGTCGATGAACAGCACGGCGGCCACGCGCACGTCGCCGGTGAGCGAGACGTTCTCCCGCACCGCGCGCCGGGCCACCTCCTCGCCGACGTGGCGGCCGAACAGGTCGCGCAGCCGGTCGCGTTCCCGCAGTCCGGCCACCATGCTGTTGAAACCACGCTGCAGACGGCCGATCTCGGACCACTCGTAGACGTCGACCGAGCGGTCGATGCGGCCCTTCTCGACGTCGGCCATCGCCTGGATCACCTCCTGCAGCGGATCCGAGATCGACATCGAGGTCAGGATCAGCGCGCGCAGTCCGAGCACCACCGCCACCAACGCCAGCACCAGCAGCGCCAGCTCGATGGCCGCGGTCTCCTCGAGCAGCCAGCCGTTGGCGCGCATCACCAGCAGCGTGGCGATGGCCAGGCCCGGCAGCCCGGTGCAGACCGTCCACATCAGCATCAGCCGCGCGCGCACGCCGGGGGCGATGATCCGGGGCACGGTGGAGTCCGGTGCGATGCCGGCCAGTACCGGCCGCAGGGTGCGCAGCGTGAACAGGAACCCGGTGCACACCGTGGCGACGGCGCCGAACAGCATCGCCGAGCCGATCACCGCGAGTGCCCGGCTGCCCGCCGCCAGGTTCATCGGGATCAGCACGCCGGCCGCGACCAGCCAGGGTGCCAGCGTCGCCGCCGACTGCCGCCCCATCATCTGCAGCGTCGACAGGCGTTCGGCCTCGGTGGGTGGCCGGCCCTCGCGCAGGAAGCGCAGCGACGGGCGCAGTATCGCCACGGCGCTGCCGCAGACCACGACGGCCCCGACGACCAGCAGCGCCGCGGCGGTGGCGATGTTGCCGACGGTCAGGACATCACGGCCGCCCAGCGCCAGCACGATCGCGATGACCTCACCGGCGGTGAGTAGATAAGCCGACGTCAGCCCCGCCGCGTATCGGATCAGCAGGCGGCGCGGCCTCACGCCCGAGACGGTATCAGTCGCTGGCGGGCAGCGGCTTGGCTTCCTTCAGGCTCAGCGGCGTGGTGCCGACGCTCAACGTGCCCTTGCCCGCCTTGGTGACCAGCACCTCGGCGCCGTCCTCGTCGACGTAGCGTTTGCCCATCGCGTTGCCGTCGGCGAACGCCGGGTCGAGCTGGGCGCCCGGATCCTTCTCGGCGTCGAGGGGGATCATCGGCACACCCCCGGCGCGCAGGTCGTCGAGCTTCTCCGAGGCGCGAACCACGATCACCTGGGTGTCGCAGACCTGGCTCTGCAGTCGGGTGCCGTTCTTGATCATCCTTGGACTCCTTGCGAATTGGCTTCTTAAGAACTAGCGGTGAACTCGGCAACCAGCTCGCGCCGCAACACCTTGCCGGTCGGACTGGTGGGCAGTTCGTCGAGGAAAATCACCCGGTCGGGGGTGCGGGATCCGCGCAGCTGGCCGCGGACGAACTCGCGCAGCGCCTCGGGGTCCGGTGTCGAACCGTTGGCGGGCACCACCGCGGCGACGATGATCTGGCCCCACTCGGCGTCCTCGGCGCCGAACACCGCGCAGTCGCGGACCTGTGGGTGTTCGACCAGCACGTCCTCGATCTCGGCGGGGGCGATGTTCTCGCCGCCGCGGATGATCGTGTCGTCGGAGCGCCCGCCGATGAACAGGTAGCCGTCCTCGTCGAGCATCGCGACGTCCTTGGTCGGGAACCAGCCGTTCTCGTCGAGCACCGACCCGATCTCGGCGTAGCGCCCGGACACCTGCTCGCCGCGCACATACAGTTCACCGGTCTCGCCCGGACCCAGGACGTTGCCCTCGTCGTCGCGGATCTGCACCTCGATACCGGGGACCGGCTGGCCGACCGACCCCAGCCGGCGCAGCACCTTCTCGTCGTCGGACGCCAGCGCGGTGCGGTGGTCCTCGGGACCGAGAACGGCGATCGTCGAGCTGGTCTCGGTCAGCCCGTAGGCGTTGACGAACCCGACGTCGGGCATCAGCTCAAGAGCCTTGCGCACCAAGGGCAGTGGCACCTTCGAGCCGCCGTAGGCCAGGGTGCGCAGTGTGGACAGCGTCGCTCCGTCGGCCTCCAGGACGGTGACGATGCGGTCGAGCATCGTCGGCACCACCGTCGCCGACGTCACGCCCTCCTGCTGCACCAGCCGCACCCACTCGCGGGGATCGAACTTCGGCAGGTACACCATCCGGCGGCCCGCGTACAGGTTCGACAGCGCGGCGCTGACGCCGGCGATGTGGTACGGCGGCACGCAGATCAGCGCGGCGTCGTCGGGTTCGGCTGAGTCGAACTCGACCGTGCCGGTGATGTAGCTGGTCAGGTTGTTATGGGTCAGTTCAACGGCTTTCGGCCGCGATGTGGTGCCCGAGGTGAACAGCACGACGCCGACGTCCTCGGGGTCCGGGAACTCCGCGGCGGGTTCGGCCGTGCGGGCGTTGTCGAGGAACTCGTCGGAGCCGACCACCTGCTTACCGACGCCGGCGACCATGTCCCGGTACGCCTTGTCGACGACCACCAGCGGCTGGGGCAGCCGGTCGATGAGCTCGCGCAGCCCCTCTGCAGACAGCCGGTAGTTCAGCGGCGTCACCGGCACGCCGGCGCGCGCGGAGGAGAACAGCAGCAGCGGCAGCATCGCCCCGCCCAGACCCACGTAGGCGACATGCTCGGCGCCCGACGCGGCGATGACGCCGGCACCGCCGTCGGCCAGCGTGCTCAATTCCCCTGTGGTCAAACGTAAGTCACCGGACACCACGGCGGTCCGGTCGGGATTGCTCGAGGCCATCTCGAGCAGCAGCGAGATGCTCATGATTTGTCGACGAAGATATCAAGGATGGGGTCGTCCCCACCGCCGTAACGGGACAGGTCGGTCACGCCGGACTCGCGCAGCAGATCGGCGTCGATGAAGCACTTGCCGTTCACGTCGGCAGGCGGGCGCGACAGGATCAGCGCCGCCGCGTCGCCCATGATCTGCGGATCGCGCGACCGGTCCAGGGCATCGGAGAAGCCCGGCGCGTTGGCCACCGCGGCCGTCGCGATGTAGGTCTGCGGCCACAGGCAGCTGAAACCGATTCCGGCGTCGGCGTACTCGGCGGCCCAGCCCAGCGACAGCAGCGTCATCCCGTACTTGGACAACGTGTACGACGGGTGTGCGCCCAGCCAGTGCGGGTTGAGGTTCAGCGGGGGAGCCAGCGTGATGACGTGCGCGTCGGCCGAGCGGCGCAGGTGCGGGAGCGCCGCCTTGGTGAGCAGGAACGTGCCGCGGACGTTGATGTCCATCATCAGGTCGAACTTCTTGGCGGTCAGCTGCTCGGTCGGCTCGGTGGCGATCGCGCTGGCGTTGTTGATGACGGCGTCGATGCCGCCGAAGTTCTCCACGGCCGCGTCGACGGCGCGCTGCACGTCTTCCTCCTTGCGGACGTCGCCCACCACGGCCACCCCCTTGCCGCCGGCGGCCTGCACCTCCTCGACGGCGGTGTAGACCGTCCCCGGGAGCTTGGGGTGGGGCTCGGCGGTCTTCGCCAGCAACACGACGTTGGCGCCGCGGCGGGCCGCGGCGAGCGCGATCGCCAAGCCGATTCCGCGACTGCCGCCGGACACCACCAGCGTGCGGTCAGTAAAGGCGGACATGGACCTCCTCGGGGCAGGCGACTCCGTCGTGCCGATGCTAGCGGACCCGGAACGCATTCGGAATTGGCATTCTCATCTTACGCAAGTCCCATAATCGCTGTGTACCGCATATTCGGGTGGTTGACCGAGGTCTCCGCGCACCGTACTCACTGGATCTTTCCCGTGTGCGGTATTGGCATTCTCATTTTCTGCAAGTACGTTATCCAGTGATGAGCGAGCCAGTGCAGACCCCGTCGGGGATCCCGCTCCAACCGGTCTACGGGCCGGAAGACCGGGCCGGTGACCCCCCGCCCCCGGGCACCTATCCGTTCACCCGCGGCAACTTCGCGACCGGGTACCGCGGTAAGACGTGGACGTTCCGGCAATACTCCGGCTTCGGCACCCCCGAGGAGTCCAACCGGCGCTACCGGTACCTGCTCGAACAGGGCGGCACCGGCCTGTCGGTGGCGCTGGACCTGCCGACGCAGTGCGGGTACGACTCCGACGACCCGGAGTACGGCGAGGAGGTGGGCCGCGTCGGCGTCGCCATCGACACCCTCGCCGACGCCGAGATCCTCTTCGAGGGCATTCCGCTGGACAAGATCAGCACCAGCTTCACCATCAACGGCACCGCGGCGATCCTGCTGGCGTTCTACGTCGCCGCCGCCGAGAAGAAGGGCGTGCCGCGCGAGAAGCTGACCGGCACGATCCAGAACGACATCCTCAAGGAGTACGCCTCGCGCGGCACCTGGATCTGGCCGCCGGAGCCGTCGCTGCGGCTGATCGCCGACACCATCGAGTTCTGTGCCGCCGAGGTGCCGAAGTTCAACGCGATCTCGGTGGCCGGCGCGCACTTCCGCGACGCCGGGGCCAACGCGGTGCAGGAGATGGCGTTCACCCTGGCCGACGGCGTCACCTACTGCGACACCGTCGTCGAGCGCGGGCGGATGACGATCGACCAGTTCGCCCCGCAGATCTCGTTCTTCTTCTACACCCACGGCGACTTCTTCGAGGAGATCGCCAAGTACCGGGCGGGCCGGCGGCGCTGGGCGACGATCGTGCGGGAACGCTACGGGGCGACGACGGACAAGGCGTCGATGTTCCGGTTCGGCTGCGTGGCCGGCGGGGCGTCGCTGTACGCGCCGCAGGCACAGAACAACCTCGTGCGGGTGGCCTACGAGGCGATGGCGGCGGTGCTCGGCGGTGTGCAGTCGATGTTCACCGCGGCGTGGGATGAGCCGTTCGCGCTGCCCAGTGAGGAGTCGGCGACGCTGGCGCTGCGCACCCAGCAGATCCTGGCCTACGAGACCGGGGTGACGAAGGTGGCCGATCCGCTCGGCGGGTCGTACTTCGTCGAGGCGCTCACCGACGCCACCGAGCAGAAGATCATCGAGATCATGCGCGACCTCGAGGAGCGCGGCGGCATGGTGCGCTGCATCGAGGACGGCTATCTGCAGGGCCTGATCGCCGACGAGGCGTTCAAGATCCACCAGGAGGTCGAGTCGGGGGCGCGCACGGTGGTCGGGGTGAACAAGTTCGTCACCGACGAGCCGCCACCGGACATCGCGACCTACGAACTCGATGCCCAGGGCCGCGATCTGCAACTCAAGCGGCTCGCGAAGGTCAAGGCGGAGCGGGACGGCGTCGCGGTGAAGGAGTCACTGGCGGCGCTGGCCCGCGCGGCGGAAGGCGACGGCAACCTGATGCACAACCTGATCGACTGCGCCAACGCGTACTGCACCGTCGGCGAGATGGTCGCCACGCTCAAGGACGTGTGGGGCGAGTTCCAGCAGCCGGTGGTGTTCTGATGAGCGACACATCCCCGGTCCGGGTCCTGGTCGCCAAGCCCGGTCTGGACGGCCACGACCGCGGCGCGAAGATCGTCGCCCGTACGCTGCGCGACGCCGGGTTCGAGGTGATCTACACCGGCATCCGGCAGCGCATCGAGGACATCGTCTCCATCGCGCTGCAGGAAGACGTTGCGCTGGTTGGACTTTCCATCCTGTCCGGCGCGCACATCCCGCTGACCACCCGCACCGTCGAGGCGCTGCGCGCCGCCGACGCCGGTGACATCAAGGTCGTCGTCGGCGGCACCATCCCGCAGGGCGACGTGCCCAAACTGCTGGAGGCCGGTGCGGCGGCGGTGTTTCCGACCGGCACCGGACTGGACACCCTGGTGGACGAGGTGCGCAAGCTGACGGGCGCGACGGCGGCGGGAGACTGACATGCGGCTCGGTGTGATGATCGGGGCCGAGCGCGGCGACATGACGCGCAAGGTCACCAAGCTGGTGTCCGATATCGAGTGGGCCGAGTCGGCCGGTGTGGACACCGCGTGGATGCCGCAGGTGCCCAACGACTTCGACTGCCTGACCATGGTGGCGCTGATGGCCGCCCACACCTCGCGCATCGAGCTGGGCACCGCGGTGGTGCCGCTGCAGGCGCAGCATCCGATCGCGCTTGCCCGCCAAGCTCTTTCGGTGCACGCGATGGCCAACGGCAGGCTGGCGCTCGGTGTCGGCCCGTCGCACCACTGGATCGTGCGCGACATGCTCGGCATCCCGTACGAGAAGCCCGCGGCCTACACCCGCGACTACCTCGAGGTGCTCAACGCCGCGCTGGCCGGCCCCGGTGACGTCAATGTGGAGAACGACCACTTCACCGTGCACAACCCGACGGTGCTGGGTGCGGAGAAACCGCTGCCGGTGCTGGTGGCCGCGCTCGGCCCGGTGATGCTGCAGATCGCGGGGGAGCGCGCCGACGGCACGGTGCTGTGGATGGCCGACGAGAAGGCGATCGGCGAGCACATCGCCCCCAAGATCAACAAGGCCGCCGCCGAGGCGGGCCGGCCCGCGCCGCGCATCGTCGCAGGCATCCCGGTGTGCCTGTGTGCGAACTCGCAGATCGAGGAGGCCAAAGAGCGGGCCAACCGGATCCTCGCCGAGGCGGAGACGTCGCCGAACTATCAGCGGCTGCTGGACCGGGGTGACGCCCGCAACGTCGGCGACCTGTGCGCGGCCGGTGACGAGGAGTCGATCCTCAAGCGGTTCAGGCGGTTCGCCGACGCCGGGGTGACCGACCTGTCGGTGCGGCTGCTGCCGATCGGCAAGGACCGCGACGAGTTGGTGGCCTCCAAGTACCGGACGCGCGAGGTGATCGCGGAACTCGCCAAGGCGGTGCGGTGAGCGCTCCGCTTGCGGGCATCCGGATCATCGAGGTCGGCGTCATGCTGGCCGGGCCGTACGCGACGATGCTGCTGGCCGATCTCGGCGCCGAGGTCATCAAGGTCGAACCGCCGGGCGGGGAGATCTCCCGGCAGGTCAGCGACAGTTACTTCGCCAGCCTGAACCGCAACAAGAAGAGCGTGGTGATCGACCTGCGCTCCGAGGAGGGCAAGGCGCGGCTCGGTGAGCTGGTCGCGGATTCGCATGCGCTGCTGGTGAACATGAAGCCGTCGGCGATCAAGAAGCTGGGCCTGACCTATGAGTCGCTGCGGCGCTACAACGAGAAACTCGTGTGCGTGGCGATGACCGGGTTCGGGCTGGAGGGCGGCGACGACCCGGCGTTCGATTACGTCATCCAGGCCGCCACCGGGGTGGCGGCGATGACCGGCAACCCCGACGACCCGCCCACGCTGCCGGGCTACTCGTCGGCGGACAACTCGACGGGGCTGACCGCCGCGCTCGGGCTGCTGGCTCAGATCGTCTCCGGCCGCGGTGGTCAGGTCGACGTGTGTCTGCGCGACGTGATGCTGTCGCAGCTGAACTACCGCGCGGCGGCCTACCTCAACGACGGGGTGGTCCCGCAGCGTTACCCGTACGGCGCGCACTCGTATTACGTTCCGGCGCAGCTGTTCGAGACGGCCGACGGCTATCTGGCGCTGTTCATCACCCACGACGGCTTCTGGAAGGCGTTCTCCGCGGAGGCCGGGATCGAGGGTTTCCCGACGATGGCCGAGCGGGCCGCCAGGCGCGACGAGGTGCTCGCCGTGGTGTCGGCCGCCCTGGCCACCGACACCGCGGCGGGGTGGGAGGAGCGGCTACGGCCGCTGGGCATCCCGGTGGCGGCGGTGCGCACACTGCCCGAGGCACTCGAGCGGACGCCCGAAGTGATCGTGCGCGCAGGCGATTTCCGGCTGGTGGGCAGCCCGATCAAGGTCACCGGATACCAGCCGGAGTACCGGCCGGCGCCGCAGGTCGGCGAGCACGACGACGTCGTGCGGGCTCACTCGTCGTAGGAGACGAGGATCGTGTCGGTGTCGGGAACGGCTTGGCAGGTGAGGACGTATCCCTCGTCGACCTCGTCCTGTTCGAGGGCGTCGTTGGTGCGCATGGTGGCGCGGCCCTCGAGGAGCCTGCCCATGCAGGTGCCGCAGTTGCCTGCCTCGCAGGAGAACGGTGGCTGCAGGCCGGCGCGGCGCGCCGACTCCAGAAGCGTTTCGCCGGCCACCCGCGGCACGGAGACCTTCTTGCGGTCGAGCACGATGGTGACCTGGCCGTCGCCGCCGGCCGCAGGCATGGGATCCGCCGTCATAGCACCTTTCCCGGCACGTCAATTCTGTCCAGAAGAGAATAGCATTCTCAAGAAATGATACGCTCTTCTCAGCCGGGGACCGGGTGGCCAGTGAGGACAAGGGTGTGAGTGATCCAGTCGCGCTCGCGTTCGAGCAGCGTGAGTACACCGCGTCCGAAATCGACGCGCTCAGCAGTGGATTGGCCGAGACGTTGGAGCGCCGGGGCGTGGGCGAAGGCGACCGCGTCGCGCTCATGTCTTCGAACCGGCCGGAGTTCGTCATCGCGCTGCAGGCGGTCTGGCGCCTCGGTGCGGCGGCGGTGCTGCTGAGCCCGGCGTGGAAGCGCGCGGAGGCCGAGCACGCGATCGCGCTGACCAGGCCGACGCACGCCGTCGGTGATCACGACGTGCTCGCCGACCTGATGCCCATGCTCTCGCTCGACGAGCCCATCACGCCGTCGGCACGCACCTTCCCGCAGCCCTCGCCGCAGTCCGATGCGCTGTTCGTGTTCAGCTCGGGAACCACCGGGATGCCGAAGGCGGTGCGCCATACCCATGAGGCGTTCGCGGTGGCGGTGCAACACTGGCGCGACGCGCTGGCGCTGACGTCGGCCGACCGGATGCAGATCATGACGCCGCCCTCGCACATCCTCGGCCTGCTCAACATCGTGATGGCGCTGGACACCGGAGCCTGGATCCGGCTGCACCGCCGCTTCGACATCGACGCGATGCTTCGGCACATCGAAAGCGACCGCATCACCATCGAGATGGCCGTCGCACCAATCGCTTTGGCCCTGGCCGCACACCCCGACCTGGAGTCACACGACCTGTCGTCACTGCGCTACATCATGTGGTGCGCCACGCCGGTCACCCAGAGCGTCGCCGAGGAGGTCACCCGCCGGACCGGGGCGATGTGGGTGACCGCCTACGGTGCCAGCGAACTACCGGTGATCGCGTGCAACGACATCGACGGCCGCCACCTCGACACCGTCGGAAAACCGGTGCCCGGGGTGAGCGTGCGGGTGGTGTCGCTGGACGACGGGCGGGTGCTGCCCACGGGCGAGCCCGGTGAGATCCAGGTGCGCTCGGATTCGGTGATGGCGGGCTATCTTCCGGAGTCGGCGACCGCGGCGGCGTTCGACGACGGCTGGTACCGCACCGGCGATGTCGGCTACCTCGACGACGAGGGCTGGCTGCGCATCACCGACCGCGCCAAGGAGATGATCAAGGTGCGCGGGTTCCAGGTCGCGCCCGCCGAGGTCGAGGCGGTGCTGCACGGGCACCCCGCCGTCGAGGACTGCGCGGTGTTCGGGGTGCCCGACGCCGCCAACGGGGAGGCCGTCGTCGCCGCGGTCACCACCAACGGGCCGGTCACCAGCGCGGAGCTGACGGCGCTGGTCGGGGACCGGTTGGCGTCGTACAAGAAGCCCAGCCGGGTGGTGATCGTGGACGAGATACCGCGACTGCCGTCGGGAAAGGTTCTGCGTCGAGTGTTGAAGGAGCGTCTGTGGACGTCCGTCTGACCAGTGAACAACAGCAGCTGCGGGAGGCCGCGGCGAGCCTGGCCGATGACCTCGGCCCGGGGTCGGTCGCCGACCTCGACGACGAGGCCCGCAAGGCGCGGCTGGAGAAGGCCGTGGACGCCACGGGCTTTCGCACGCTGCGCTCCGACGGCGCGTCGGGGGTGGAGGTGGCGATCGTCGCCGAGGAGTTCGCCCGCGGCCTGGTCGACGTGCCGTTCGTCGGACCGGTGCTCGTCGACGACCTGCGAAACCGGTTGGGCCGTGAGCCTGCCGCGGCGCCGGCGCGGCCGACGGTGGACCTGACCGACAGCCTGGCGGGGGTGGCCGAGAACCCGCCCGAGCTCGCCGAGCTGTCCGACGAGGACGCCGGCCGGTGGACGGCGCTGGCGCTGAGCACCAGTTGCGCGGAGCTGATCGGCGCGGCCCGCGGCGCCCAGGATCTGGCCGTCGAATACGCCAAGGTGCGTGAGCAGTACGGCGCCACGATCGGCTCCTACCAGGCGATCGGGCACCTGCTCGCGGAGAGCCTCGCACTGATCGAGGGGTCGATCAGCGTGGCGCGGCACGCCGCGTGGGCGGTCGACGAACTGCCCGTCGCCGAGGCGGTCGAGGCCGCGCGCGTCGCCAAGATCTACTGCGCCCGCGCCGCCCGCACCGTCTGCGAGACGTCGATCCAGGTGCACGGCGGTATCGGCAACACCTGGGAGTGCCTGGCGCACGTCTACCTGCGGCGGGTGCTGACCGCGACCGAGACGTGGCCCGTGAGACTGGAGGAGTTGACCATTGGACTTTCGTGATTCGCCGGAGGAGGCCGAGTTCCGGGCCCGGCTGCGCGCATGGCTGACCGAGCAGAAGGGCAGGTTCCCGACCTCGGGTGACGAGTACTGGGCCGCCCAGGGGGCATGGCACCAGGCGCTCTACTCGGCCGGCTTCTTCGGCCTGTCCTGGCCGAAAAAGTATGGCGGCCACGATCTTCCGCCGGTCTACGACGTCATCCTCGACGAGGAGATCGCCAAGGCCGGGGCACCGGCGCGACCCAGCCTGGGTTACCTGGTCGTCGGCCTGTCGCACCACGGCAGCGAGGAACTGCGGCAACGGTTCCTGCCCGGGATGATCAACGGCACCGAGCGGTGGTGTCAGGGCTTCTCCGAGCCGGGCGCGGGGTCGGACCTGGCGTCGCTGACGACGACGGCGACCCGCGACGGCGACGAGTACGTCATCCACGGCCACAAGATCTGGACCAGCTACTCCGATGTGGCCGACTGGTGTCTGCTGCTGGCCCGCACCGACAAGGACGTCCCCAAGCACAAGGGCATCTCGGCGTTCATCGTCAACATGCACCAGCCCGGTATCGAACAGCGTCCGCTGAAGATGATCAGCGGGGTGACCAAGGAGTTCGGTCAGGTGCTGTTCGACGGGGCCCGGGTGCCCGCGGAGAACATGGTCGGCGCGCCCGGTGAGGGCTGGAAGCTGGCGATGACGGTGGTCAGCCACGAGCGTGAGCCGTCGACGCTGGGATTCTCGGCACGCTACGGAAAGCTGGTGCGCCAGTTGGCCTCTCGCGTAGACGGCACGCCGCCGGAGGAGCTGGCCTGGGCGTGGGTGCAGACCGAGATGCTGCGGCTGCACGTGCGCAGGCGACTGTCCGAGCAGCTCGACGGCCTGACCCACGGCCCGCAGGGCTCGCTGGACAAGCTGCTGATGACGTGGACCGAGCAGGCCGTCGGGCACGCCGCGCTGGCCACCGTCGGCACCGGCGACGACGAGCTGTTCGGCGCCTACATGTACAGCCGCGCGCAGAGCGTCATGGGCGGCACATCGCAGATCCAGAAGAACATCATCGCCTCCCGAATTCTCGGACTAGGAGTCTAAGTTGTACGACCTGCCCCCGGAGATCGACGTCCAGGCCGACGGTGCGCTGCGCATCATCACGCTCAACCGGCCCGAGTCGCTGAACTCGGTCAACGACGACCTGCACTGTGCGCTGGCGTGGCTGTGGCCGCGGCTGGCCGAGGACCGCGAGGCCCGGGCCGCGGTGATCACCGGTGCGGGACGGGCGTTTTCGACCGGCGGCGACTTCGGCTACCTGGAGGAGCTGCGCCAGGACGAGGACCTGCGCGCCAAGACGATCCTGCACGGCCGTGAGATCGTGCTCGGGATGGCGCGCTGCCGGATCCCGGTGATCGCCGCCGTCAACGGGCCCGCGATGGGGTTGGGCTGCAGCCTGGTCGCGCTGTCGGACATCGTCTACATCAAGGAGGACGCCTACCTCGCCGACCCGCACGTGCAGGTGGGCCTGGTCGCCGCCGACGGCGGACCGCTGGTGTGGCCGCTGGAGATGAGCCTGCTGCACGCCAAGGAGTACGCGCTCACCGGTGCCCGGATCTCGGCGCAGCGCGCCGTCGAACTGGGGCTGGCCAACCATGTCGTGGCGGATCCGCTGGCCGAGGCGATCGCGTGCGCCAAGAAGATCATGGAGCTGCCGCGCCAGGCGGTGGAGAGCACCAAGCGGCTGTTGAACATCCACCTCGAGCGGTCGGTGCTGGCGGTGCTCGACTACGCCAACACCGCCGAGGAGCAGTCCTTCAAGACCGACGACTTCCGCGAGATCGTCACCCGCCTCAACGCCAAGAAGAAGAACTAGCGCCCCTTCCCCTTCCTCCTCACCGCGAGCGTGCGTGTCTGCACACGACACGCCGGTGTTTTTTAAGCATTTGCGCACGCTCGCGGGGGGCGTGGGATCGGCGGCGACCTGAGGCACGAGCAGTCCAGATCGCCCACCCGCCCACCGCGAGCGTGCGCAAACTGTCGAGATTCGGCGGCGTGTCGGCATCAGACACGCACGCTCGCGGGGGAGGGGGGTGGGTGGGCTACTTCGGCGGGAAGCGCAGCGCCCCGTCGAGGCGGATGATCTCGCCGTTGAGGTAGTCGTTCTCGATGATGCTCTGCGCCAGCTGGGCGTACTCCGTGGGCCGGCCCATCCGCTTCGGGAACGGGACCTGCGGACCCCAGTACTGCTCGAGCTGATCGGCGGCCTTGCCGTAGGCCGGGGTGTTGATCGTGCCCGGCGCGATCGTCACCACGCGAATGCCCAACGGCGACAGGTCGCGTGCCGCGTTGAGCGTCATCCCGATGACGCCGCCCTTGGCCGCCGCGTACGGCAACTGGCCGATCTGTCCCTCGTAGCCGGCGATCGAGGCGGTGTTGACGATGACCCCGCGCGCGCCCTCCTCGAGCGGCTCGGTCTTGGCGATCGCCGCCGCGGTCAGCCGCATGATGTTGAACACCGCGGTCAGGTAGAACTTGATCGTCGTCTCGAACGCCTCCATGCCGAGCGGGGAGCCGTCCTTGCCGACCAGTCGACCGCCGCCGGCCGGGCCGCCGTGCGTGTCGACCGAGATCCGCAGCGGTCCCAGCGACTCCGCCTCGGCGATCGCCGCCAGCACCGACTCCTCGGAGGTCGCGTCGGTTGGGACGTACCGGACGCCGAGCTCCTTCTCCAGTTGCCTGCCCTTGTCGTCGGACAGATCCGCGACGACGACCTTCGCGCCGGCGCCGTGCAGCCGCCGCACCGTGGCCTCACCCAATCCGCCCGCGCCGCCGACGACGATCGCCGAGTTCCCTGCGATCTGCATAAGCTTCCCCTTCTTGCAACTGGCACTCTCGAGTGGAGAGAATAGCATTCTCATACTGCTCGAGACGGAGTTCGCATGCCCGACGCACCCTCGCTCGCGGAGCTGATCGCCGCCGCGCGAAACGGCTCACCGCGGGCGACCGGCCAGCTGCTCAGCCTGGTCGAAAGCCCCCGGCGCACCGAGGTTCTCGATGCGATCGGTCCGGTCGAGTCGCCGCGGGTGGTCGGCGTGACCGGTCCGCCGGGCGCGGGCAAGTCCACGACGGTCGGGGTGCTGGTCGGCGCCTACCGGGCCCGTGGCGTGCGCGTGGCCGTGCTGGCCGTCGACCCGTCGTCGCCCTACAGCGGGGGAGCGCTGCTCGGTGACCGGATCCGGATGGCCGCCCACATCAACGACCCGGACGTGCTGATCCGGTCCGTCGCCGCGCGCGGTCATCTCGGCGGGCTGGCCGCCGCGGTCCCCGCCGCGATCCGGCTCCTGTCCGCGCTGGACTACGGGCTGGTGGTGCTCGAGACCGTCGGCGTCGGCCAGTCTGAGATCGAGATCGCCGCCGTCGCCGACCCGACGGTCGTCATCCTCAACCCCGGTGCCGGCGACGCGATCCAGGCGGCCAAGGCCGGCCTGCTGGAGGTCGCCGACATCGTCGTGGTCAACAAGGCCGACCGTGACGGCGCCGACCAGACCGTGCGCGACCTGCGCGCCGAGACCCACGCGCCGATTCTGAAACTCATTGCGGCCCAAGGAGAGGGCATCGAGGACCTGGTGGAGGCCATCGAGGCCCACCACCGTGCGGACACCCCGCAGCGGCGCGCTGCCCGGGCCCGCGCGCAGATCCTGTCACTGGCCCAGACGCTGCTGCGCAACCACCCGGAGCTGGACCGGCTGGCGCAGGCGGTCGCCGACGGCGGCGACGACCCCTACACCGCCGCCGAGCGTCTCTTCGGCGGGTCCTAGGCGGTGATGTCGGGATAGGGGTGTGCGGTGACGGTCCCGTTGACGTCGCGCAGCAGGGGGTCGTAGCGCCGACGCGCGATCAGCCAGCGCCCGTCGACGCAGCGGTACTCGTCGTGGTAGACACCCGCGATGCTGAGGCTGGTGCCGTCGGCGCGCTGACCGTACTCGTGGACGAACCAGCGGCCCCTGGCGAACTCGGGCCCGCTCTCGGTCAGCACACCCGACTGCAGTCCCTGGAGGAACGCCGTCCACCCGTCCAGCATCGAGGTGAAGAAGGACAGCATCGCGCCGCGGCCGGTGAAGCCGCCGAGCTCGGGCGAGTACCACTCGCCGTCGGAGGTGAACGTGTCGGCGACACCGTCGGGGTCACGGCGCGACGCCGCATCGGCGTACCGATGGACCAGCGCGCGGATGGCCTGTTCGGTCATCGGGCGGCGGCGCGTCCGGCGCGGTAGCCGAACACCATTGCCGGGCCGATGGTTCCGCCCGCCCCGCCGTACGCCTTGCCGGTCGGGCCCGCCATCGCGTTGCCCGCGGCGAACAGTCCCGGGATCACCGACCCGTTGACGTGGCGCACGCGCCCGTCGGCGTCGGTGCGCGGTCCGCCCTTGGTGCCCATCGCGCCGATCGACACCGGCACCGCGAAATACGGCGGCGTGTCGATCGGGCCGAGCGTGCGGCCCGCGGGTGTCGGGGCCTGCAGGTCACCCCAGTAGCCGTCGTAGGCGCTGGCGCCGCGGCCGAAGTCGGGGTCGGTCTCGGCGGCGACGCTGTCGTTCCACGCGGCCAGGGTGCGGGCCAGCCCCTCGGGATCGATACCGGTCTTCTCGCCGAGTTCCGCGAGATCCTTCGACGGGGAGAACCAGTCCGGTGCCGGGCCGCCCGGTTCGACACCGAGGAAGCCGTACTTCTTCAGGTGCAGTGAGTCGAACACGATCCACGCCGGATCGTTGGCGTAACCCAGCTTCGGATCGAGGTAGTGGAACGGTCCGGCCATCGAGTTGTACTCGCCGGCCTCGTTGAGGAACCGCTTGCCCGCGCGGTTGACGATGATGCTGCGCGGGCGGGTGCGCTCGAGTCGCACACTGCGGCTGCGGGGGTGGCCCTGGAAGGTGTCGCCGGGCAGCTGCACGATCGGCACCCACCAAGCCTCGCCCATGTTGGCCAGGTCCGCGCCGTGGGCCATCGCCATCCGCAGCCCGTCGCCGGTGTTGTTCGGCGGGGACACCGGCCCGCGCATGGGACCGCGCAGGTAGGCCTCCACCAGCCTGCGGTCCCACTCGAAGCCACCCGTGGCGAGGATCACCGCGCGACGGGCGCGGACGGTGAAGTCCTTGTCGCCCTGGCTGATCCGCACACCGGTGATGCCCGTGTCGTCGGCGAACAGCTCCACGGCGCGGGCGTCGGTGTGCGGGACGACGCCGCGGTCCAGCAGTCCCTTGAGCAGGCCGGCGATCAACGCGGTGCCCGCCACGCAGTAGTCGCCGGAGTCGTCGTCGACGGCGGCGTGGATGCGGGCGCGGGTCTCGGCGTCGATGCCGACGTTGCTGAAGTCCGCCGGGAACGACGTGATGCGGTCGCGCCACTCGCCGAGCCCGGCCAGGTCGAACGGCTTGGCGTTGAGCGAACGTCCGCCCGACGGCCGCCCGCCCGGCAGCTCGGGTTTGTAGTCGGGAAAGCCCTCGGCGATCTCGAAGCGCAGATCACTGTGCGCCTCAACGAAATCCAGCATCTCCGGGCCGGTGCGCACGAACGTCTCGACGAGTTCGTCGTCCATGTAGCCCAGCGACTGCGCGCGCAGGTAGGCCATGGCGTCCTCGACCGTGAGCTCGCCGTCGGGGCAGCGGTTGTGGGCCGGTATCCAGATGATGCCGCCGGAGACCGCGGTGGTGCCACCGACGGTGGCGGCCTTCTCGTAGACCTCGACGCGGGCGCCGGAGGCCGCCGCGGTCAGTGCGGCGGTCAGACCCGCTCCGCCGCTGCCGAGCACGACCACGTCGGTGTCATGGTCCCAATCGGTCACGTGCTGCTCCTTCCGGCTTGGCGAAACCTCAGCTGAGGATCGCGGATAACTCGTTGGCCGCCGTGACGACCGCGTCGCGGCCGGCCAGCACGACGTCTTCGCGGTGCGAGATGAGGTTGATGCAGGTGGGCGGCGACGGGAGCTGTCGTCTGACGGGCACGGCCAGCCCGTAGGTGTTCGGTTCGATCTCGCCGTGGGTGATCACCCACCCGCGTTCGCGGGTCAGCGGGACCAGGTCACGTTCCCCCGGTCGCGGCGGCATGCTGGCCAGCAGCGCGATCCCGGCGGCGCCGCGCTCCAGCGGATAGCGGCTGCCCTCGTGGAAGGCCAACTGGTAGTAGACGTTGCTCGGCGCGATCACCGCGATCGCCACCTGCTGATCACCCTCAGCGACCAGAAGCGACACGGTGCAACCGGTTTCGTCGGCCAGCGCCCGCAGGGTGGGCAGGCTCAGCTGGCGCACGTTGTTGTCGAACGAGGCCCCGAGCACCGCCAGCGCCGCGGCGGGCCGATAGCGCCCGTCCTCACCCTTGGCCACCAACCGGAACTGCGACAGCGTCGCCAGCAACCGGTAGGCGATGGTGCGGTGCACCCCGATTTCGTCGGCGACCTGCTGGGCGGTCAGTCCGGTGCGGGAGCCGGCCACCAGTTGCAGCGCGGCGAGCCCGCGGGCCAGCGTCTGAGAGCCGGGGGCGCCATTGGGCGCGCCGGCCTCGTCCCCGGATCGGGACTTGCCCTGAGCAGGCATGACGCCCCTTCCTCGACTTCCCTTGACATTCCGCGGTCGCGAGAGTGATGCTCTGACTATAGTGCACGTGTATGTGCGATAAATGAGCAGAGTGCTTACAGATTAAGAGAATTCGATTCTCGCCGTCAACGGAAGGCATGCGGTGACCGCCGAGTTCGAGAGCGTGTGGAGTGACCTTCAGGGCGTCGCCTTCGAGCAGGGCTACCTCGACGCCGGTGGTGTGCGCACGCGGTACCTGCACACCGGTGACACGAGCAAGCCCGTGCTGGTCTTCCTGCACGGCTCGGGCGGCCACGCCGAGGCCTATGTCCGCAATCTCGAGGCGCACGCCGAGCACTTCTCGGTCTGGTCGATCGACATGCTCGGTCACGGTTACACCGACAAACCGGGCCATCCGCTCGAGATCCGGCACTACGTCGACCATCTGACGGCGTTCCTGGACGCCGTCGGCGCCGAGCGCGCCCATCTGTCCGGCGAATCGCTGGGCGGTTGGGTCGCAGCACGGGCCGCCATCGATCACCCCGACCGGGTGGACCGCCTGGTGCTCAACACCGCGGGTGGTTCGCAGGCCGATCCCGAGGTGATGAAACGCATCATCACGCTGTCGATGGCCGCGGTCGAGAACCCGGCGTGGGAAACGGTGCAGGCCCGGATCAAGTGGCTGATGGCCGACAAGGCAAAGGATTACGACGACATCGTCGCCAGCAGGCAGCGGATCTACCGGCAGCCCGGGTTCGTCGACGCCATGCGCGACATCATGGCGCTGCAGGATCCCGAGATCCGCGCCCGTAACCTGCTCGGCCCCGACGAGTACGGCAGGATCACCGCGCCGACGCTGGTGGTGTGGACCAGTGACGATCCCACCGCCGACGTCGCGGAGGGCAGGCGTATCGCGTCGATGATCCCCGGCGCCCGCTTCGAACTGATGCCGGGCTGCGGGCACTGGCCGCAATACGAGGACCCCAAGACCTTCAACCGGCTGCACATCGACTTCCTGCTGGGGCGGACCCGGTGAGCGAGCAGGTCGACGTCGTCATCGTCGGCGCCGGACCGTCGGGCCTGACCCTGGCGAACATCCTTGGCCTGCAGGGTGTCCGGACGCTGGTCGTGGAGGAGCGCGACACCCTGATCGACTATCCGCGCGGCGTCGGCCTCGACGACGAGGCGCTGCGCACCTTCCAGTCGATCGGTCTGGTCGAGCAGATCCTGCCGCACACCGTGCCCAACCAGATCCTGCGCTTCTTCGACGCCAGACGCCGTCTGCTCGCCGAGATGGCGCCGCTGGACGCCCGGTTCGGCTGGCCCAAGCGCAACGGCTTCGTCCAGCCGCTCGTCGACGCCGAGCTGTACGCCGGGCTGGACCGGTTCGACCACGTCGAGGTGCGGTTCGGGCACCGGATGGCGACCTGCAGCACCGACGACGACGGCGTCACCGTCGAGTTCGAGACCGGGCAGCCACCCGTGCGCGCCCGGTACGTGGTCGGCTGCGACGGCGGGCGCAGCACGACACGACGGCTGATGGGTGTCTCGTTCGACGGCACGACGTCCTCGACCCGCTGGCTGGTGGTCGACGTCGCCAACGATCCACTCGGCCACCCCAACAGCGAGGTGGGCGCCGACCCGGCCCGGCCGTACGTGTCGATCGCGATCGCGCACGGCATCCGCCGTTTCGAGTTCATGATCCACCCCGACGAGACCGACCAGCAGGCCGACGATCCGGCGTTCGTCAGAAAGATGCTGGCGCAACGGGTTCCGCACCCGGAGCGGGTCGAGATGATCCGGCACCGGGTGTACACCCACCACTCCCGCATCGCCGGGTCGTTCCGCAAGGGCAGGCTGCTGCTCGCCGGCGACGCCGCGCACCTGATGCCGGTGTGGCAGGGGCAGGGCTACAACAGCGGCATCCGCGACGCCGCCAACCTGGGCTGGAAACTCGCCGCGGTGGTCAGCGGGCGCGCCGATGACAGGCTGCTGGACACCTACGACGTCGAACGGCGCAAGCACGCCAGGGCGATGATCGACCTGTCGACCCTGGTGGGGCGGGTGATCTCACCGACGAACCGGCGGGTCGCCGCGCTGCGGGACCGCGTCATCCACGCGGCCTCGGTGGTGCCCACGCTGAAACGGTATGTGCTCGAGATGCGGTTCAAGCCGATGCCGCGCTACGAGGCCGGTGCGGTGTACCACGTGCCCGCCGGTGTCGGCTCCGCCGCGAACTCGCCCACCGGCACGCTGTTCATCCAGCCCCGCGTCGACACGCGCGACACGCAGAACGTGCTGCTCGACGATGTCATCGGACCCGGTTTCGCGGTGTTGTGCTGGAGCAACAACCTGCGCGCGGTCCTCGGCGACGAGACGTTCTCGCGCTGGAAGGCGTTGGGTGCCACGTTCATCGAGGCCCGCCCGATGACCCAGTTGCGCTGGCCCGGCCACGACGACCCCGATGTGGTGATCGTCGGCGACCGGACCGGCGCGCTCAAACAGTGGTTCGACGTCTACACCGACTCGGTGCTGTTCCTGCGTCCGGACCGCTGCATCGCCAGCGCCTGCATCGCGCAGCGGGCCCCCGAGGTCAGCCGTGCACTGTTCGACGTTCTGTGTCTCACCCAGGAAGGAGGCTCCGGTTCTCATGGGCGCACTGGCCCTGTGCTGCATGTCGCACAGCCCGCTACTGAACCTTCCGGGACCGTCACCGGAACTCCTTGACGAGATCGAGAGCGCGCTGACCGAAACCCGGCGGTTCGTCGCCGATTTCGATCCCGATCTGGTGGTCATCTTCTCGCCCGACCACTACAACGGCTTCTTCTACCGCACCATGCCGCCGTTCTGTCTGGGCACCGCCGCGCAGGGGGTCGGCGACTACGGCACCCACAGCGGTCCGCTCGACGTGCCCGCCGACATCGCCGACGACTGCGCGCGGGCGGTTCTGGAAGCGGGGATCGACCTGGCGGTGTCGGCCAGCATGGACGTCGACCACGGCACCGTGCAGCCGCTGCAGAAGCTGTTCGGTGCGGCGACCGCGCGTCCGGTGATCCCGATCTTCATCAACTCGGTGGCCACCCCGCTCGGTCCGCTGCGCCGGGTCCGCGCGCTGGGCACCGCGGTCGGCACCTTCCTGGCCGGCGTCAGCAAGCGGGTGCTGCTGGTCGGATCCGGTGGGCTGTCCCATGACCCGCCGGTGCCGACGCTGGCCACCGCGCCTCCCGCGGCGCTGGACCGGATCGTGCACGGCGTGCCGATGACGCCCGAGCAGCGCCAGGCCCGCCAGACCGCGGTGATGGAGGCCGCGCAGGCGTTCGCGCACGGTGAGAGCCCGCTGCAGCCACTCAATCCGGAGTGGGACGCGGCGTTTCTGGACCTGCTCGACACCAACCGACTGGCCGAGGTGGACGGCTGGTCCAACGAGTGGGTGGAGCAGCAGGGCGGGCACTCCGCGCACGAGATCAGAACGTGGATAGCGGCGTTCGCCGGGTTGGCCGCGCACGGGCGGTACCGCATCGTGCAGCGGTTCTACCGGGCGGCGCCGGAGTTGATCGCCGGATTCGCGATCAGGACGGCGGTACTTGATGTCTGAGAACTTCGACCACTCCGTCGACGTGCTGATCGTCGGCTCCGGCGGCGGCGGGATGACCGCGGCGCTGGCCGCCGACGCGTTCGGCCTCGACGCGCTGATCGTCGAGAAGTCGCCGCAGTTCGGCGGTTCCACCGCGCTGTCGGGCGGTGGCATCTGGGTGCCCGGGGCCCCGGCCCAGCGCAAGGAGGGCTACCACCCCGACCCCGAGGGCGTCGTCGAGTACCTGCGCCGGATCACCGGCGGGCTGGTCAGCGAGGCGCGGCTGCGCACCTACGTCGAGTCCGCGCCGGAGATGATGGAGTTCCTCGAGGAACTCAGCCCCTGGTTCGAGTTCGTCTGGAAGCCCGGCTACGCCGACTACTACCCGGAGCTGCCGGGCGGCTCGCCGCTGGGCAGCACCATCAACGTGCCCGCGATCGACCTGCGCAAACTCGGCGACGAGGAACAGAACCTGCTGCAACCGCTGGCGTTGGCTCCGAAGGGAATCTGGTTCGCGCCCAAGGATCTTCGGCTGTTCTACCAGATCCGGCAGAACTGGCGCGGCAAGGCGGTGCTGGTCAAGCTGATCTGGCGGATGTTCCGGGCCCGGGTGTTCGGCGACCGGATGGCCGCCATCGGACAGTCGCTGGCGGCGCGCATGCGGCTGGCGCTCAAACAGCAGAACATCCCGCTGTGGCTGAGCTCGCCGATGACCGAGCTGATCACCGACGTCGACGGCAACGTGGTCGGCGCGGTGGTCGAACGCGACGGCCGGCCACAGCGCATCTCGGCCCGGCACGGCGTCATCATCGCCTCCGGCGGCTTCGAACACGACATGGAGTGGCGCCGCCAGCACCTGCCGATCCTGGAGAAGGACTGGAGCTTCGGCAATCCCGCGTCGATGGGCGACGGTATCCGGGCGGGGGAGAAGGTCGGCGGCTCCACCGACCTGCTCGACGAGGCCTGGTGGTTCCCGGCGATCTGCTGGCCCGACGGCCGGCTGCAGTTCATGCTCAACGAGCGGATGATGCCGTCGCAGTTCGTCGTCAACGGCGAAGGCAAGCGGTTTATCAACGAGGCCGCGCCCTACATGGACTTCGCGCACGCGATGATCGAGGGACAGAAGTCCGGCGTCACCCACATCCCGTGCTGGCTGATCACCGACATCCGGTCGTTCCGTCGCTACGTCGTGGCCGGGCATCTGCCGATCCCCAAGGTGCCGTTCGCGCCGGTGCCCACCGGCCGCAAGGTACCCAGGGCCTGGCTGGAGTCCGGGGTCGTGCACGAGGGCCACAGCTTCGAGGAACTGGCCACCAAGATCGGCGTGCCGCCGGAGCAGCTGCGCAGGACCGCCGAGCGGTTCAACCAGCTCGCGCGCAGCGGTCACGACGACGACTTCAACCGCGGTGACTCGGCCTACGACAACTACTACGGTGACCCGACGCTGCCCAACCCCAACCTGTATCCGCTGGGCAAGCCGCCGTACTACGCGTTCCAGATCATCCTCGGCGACCTCGGCACCTCCGGCGGGTTGCGCACCGACGAGCACGCCAGGGTGCTGCGCGCCGACGACACCGTGATCAACGGCCTCTACGCCGTCGGCAACGCGTCGGCGGCGGTGATGGGCCGCAGCTATGCGGGTGCCGGGGCGACCATCGGCCCCGCAATGACTTTCGGCTATGTCGCTGCCAAGCACATCGCCGAGCGATTGTCCGGCACCGGAACCGACACGACACCCCACCGGAAGGTAATGAAATGAAAATCTCGCTGTTCTACGAGTTCCCACTGCCGAGGCCGTGGAGTGACGACGACGAGTACCAGCTCTTCCAGCACGGTCTCGATGAGGTGGAACTCGCCGACAAGGCGGGATTCTCCACGGTCTGGCTGACCGAGCACCACTTCCTGGAGGAGTACTGCCACTCCACCGCGCCGGAGATGTTCCTGGCCGCGGCCAGCCAGCGCACCAAGAACATCCGCCTCGGCTTCGGCGTGATGCATCTGCCGCCGCCGATCAACCATCCGGCCCGTATCGCCGAGCGGGTCTCAACGCTGGACCACCTGTCCAACGGCCGTGTCGAGTTCGGCACCGGCGAGGGCTCCTCGGTGGCCGAGCTGGGTGGCTTCAACATCGACCCGGCCGACAAGCGCGCGATGTGGGAGGAGGCGCTCGAGGTCACGATCCGGTGCATGACCGAGACGCCGTTCTCCGGGTTCAAGGGTGAGCACGTCGAGATGCCCGCGCGCAACGTCATTCCCAAGCCGCGCCAGAACCCCCACCCGCCGGTGTGGGTGGCCTGCACCCGCCCGTCGTCGGTGCAGATGGCGGCCCAGAAGGCCATCGGTGCACTGAGTTTCGCCTACACCGGGCCCGAGGCGCTCAAGACCCGCGTCGACGGCTACTACCAGGAGTTCGCCGAGAAGGGCGCGCCGGTCACCCCCGAGATCAACCCCAACATCCTGGCCATCGGCGGTGACCTGTCGATGATGGTCGCCAAGACCGATGAGGAGGCGCTCAAGCGGCTCGGCATCGGCGGCGGGTTCTTCTCGTTCGGGATCATGCACTACTACATGACCGGCATGCACACGCCCGGCCGCACCGGGGTGTGGGAGCTCTACGAGCAGGCGGTCAAGGAGGATCCGACGCTGGCCTACGGGCCGGGCCGCGGCGCGATCGGGTCGCCGGAGACCGTGCGCGAGTTCCTGCGCGGGTACGAGGCCAGCGGCGTCGACGAGATCATCCTGCTGCTCAACCCGCGCAGCCACGAGGGCACGATGGAGTCCATCGAGATCATGGGCCGCGAGATCCTGCCCGAGTTCATCGAGCGGCACGAGAAGCTCGCCGCCGAGAAGGCCAAGCGGCTCGAGCCGGTCATCGAGCAGGTGGAGAAGCGCCGCCAGCCCTCCGACGCGCCGCTGTTCGACGAGACCTACAGCTTCGGCGGCCTGCCGACCGGCCGCGGCGGCAAGTTCACCGCGGGCGAGATCCCCGAGGCCATGGCCGAGATCAACGAGGGCCGGGTCAAGGCCGCGCAGGCGGAGAAGGAGGCGCGCGAGAAGGCCGCCCGCGAGCAGGCGGGCTGATCGCCGGTGAGCGGTATCGGCGAGCTGTTCCGGTATGACGGGCGGCGCGTCGTGGTCACCGGGTGTGCCTCGGGCATCGGCGCGCACGTCGCCCGCCAGGTCGCCGAACTCGGCGGTGAGGTGATCGGCCTGGACCTGCGGCCCCCGGCCGGCGGTGCGGGCGAGTTCATCGAACTCGACCTCTCAGATCCGGAGTCGATCGACCGGGCCGCGCTGGCCGTCGGCGACCGGGTGGACGCGCTGTTCAACGTCGCCGGGGTGTCGTCGGGAATCCGCGATCCGTTGCGGGTGGTCACCGTCAACTTCCTCGGCACCCGCCGGTTCACCGAGACGCTGATCCCGAAAATGCCCGCCGGATCGGCCATCGCGAACGTATCGTCGCTGGCGGCAAGGGCGTACCGGGAGAACGCGTCGGTGACCGCCGGGCTGGTGGAGACCACCACGATGGACGAGGGTATCGACTGGTGCCGTCGCCACCCCGACGCGCTGGAGGCCGGCGGCGGCTACCGGCTGTCCAAGGAGGCGATCATCCTGTACGGAATGGCGCACGTCGCATCGTTGGGCGCCAAGGGGATCCGGATCAACTGCACCGCGCCGGGCGTGACCGACACGCCGATCCTCGACCAGCTGCGCAGCGCCTACGGCCAGGAGTACCTCGACTCCTTCCGCACGCCGCTGGGCCGCGCCGCCGAGCCCGCGGAACAGGCCGCCGTGCTGACCTTCCTCAACAGCGCGGCGGCCAGTTACCTGACGGGACAGGTGATCTGGGTCGACGGCGGGACGATCGGCGAGACGGATCTGGCGGAACAGGTGAAGCGTCGATGAGGCTGTCGATGAGGCAGTCGATGAGCCAAGGGAAGGGTGGGCAATGTCCACGATGAGCGAGTTCCGGCGCGTCGCCGACGAGGTCCGCAACTGGGGCCGCTGGGGTGACGACGACGAACTGGGCACACTGAACCTCATCACGGCGGACAAGGTCGCCGAGGCCGCGTCGCTGGTGCGCAAGGGCACGGTGATCCCACTGGGCGGTGACTTCGGCTCCAATGGGCCGCAGGGCGCGTTCCAGTTCCGGCAGAACCCCACCCACGTCATGACCGTCGACGGCGGCGACGCGGCCACCCTGGCGCGGTACGGGCCGCAGTGGCTGCGCAACTCCGTCGCCCATCAGGTCAGCGAGTTCTTCGTCGACAACCCGTTCCGGTTCAACGACGACATGATCGTGATGCCGCTGCAGGCGGCCACCCAGTGGGACGCGCTGTCGCACGTCTATTACGAGGACAAACTCTACAACGGGTTCCCGGCGGACTCGGTCACCAGTTTCGGGGCGTTCCACTGCGGGATCGACAAGGTCGACGGCAAGGGCATCGTCTCGCGCGGGGTGCTGCTCGACGTGGTCCGTCACCGCGGCGCCGACGTGTTCCTGGAACCCGGAAACCCGGTCACCCCGGAGGAACTCGACGCCGTCGCCAAGGCACAGGGGGTCACGGTCGGTGCCGGCGACATCGTCGTCGTGCACACCGGCTGGTGGACCCGGTTCCTGTCCACCGGCGACGGCGCCGAACCCGGCTCCGGGCTGCACTGGACGTGCGCACGGTGGTTGCACGACCACGACGTCGCCGCGGTCGCCGCCGACAACCTGATGGTCGAGGATCCGGATCCGGCCAACGGTGTCGAGGGCACCTTCCTGCCCATGCACATGATCTGCCTGCGCGACATGGGCCTGATGTTCGGCGAGTACTGGGACCTGGGCGGGCTGGCCGCCGACTGTGCCGCCGACGGGGTCTACGAATTCCAGCTGATCGCACCGCCGTTGAAGGTCGTCGGGGCGGTCGGCGCACCGGTCAGCCCGATCGCGATCAAGTAGGGGACGGCGCGTGACACATCGCAGGACCGTCCTCGTCGACGGGCTGACCACCGGGTACCTGGAGGCCGGGCAGGGTGACCCGGTGGTGCTGCTGCACGGCGGCGAGTTCGGCGGCGGCGCCGAGATCGCCTGGGAGCGCAACATCGAGGCACTGGCCGCGCACTACCGGGTGCTCGCGCTGGACATGCTCGGCTTCGGCGAGTCGGCCAAGGTCATCGACTTCAACGACGGCCGCGGGATGCGGATCCGCCACATCGCCCGGTTCTGCGAGGTCGTCGGCGCGCAGCGCCCGCACTTCGTCGGCAACTCGATGGGGGCGGTCAACCTGTTCGTCGACGCCACCTCCGAGTCGCCGCTGCTGGCGGCGCGCAGCCTGGTGATGATCTGCGGCGGCGGGGAGATCCAGCGCAACGAGCACTCGGCCGCGCTCTACGACTACGACGCCACCCTCGACGGGATGCGCCGCATCGTCACCGCACTGTTCCATGACCCGTCCTATCCCGCCGACGAGGCCTACGTACGGCGCCGCTACGAGGCCAGCATCGCGCCCGGAGCGTGGGAGGCGTTGGCGGCGGCCCGGTTCCGCCGCCCCGGTCTGGAGGCCCCGCCGCTGCCGTCGAGCGACCGTGCCTACCACCGGATCACGGTGCCGACCCTGGTGGTCGAGGGCGGCGCCGACAAGCTGCTGCCCGCGGGCTGGGCCGCCGAGATCGCGGCGCGGATCCCGAGCGCCCGTTCGGCGGTGATCGACGGGGCCGGGCACTGCCCGCAGATCGAGCGGCCCGATGCGGTCAACGACCTTCTCTTGGCCTTTTTCAGTGAGGTCTCCGCGACATCGCAAGGAGCGAGTGCATGAGTGGTGAACTGGACGGGAAGGTCGCGGTGATCACCGGCGGCGCATCGGGACTGGGCGAGGGCCTGGCCCGGCGGTTCGCCGCCGAGGGGGCGCGGGTGGTGGTCGGCGACATCGACGTCGAGCGCGGACAGGCGTTGGCCGCCGACCTCGGTGACGCGGTGCGGTTCGTCGAGACCGACGTCGCCGACGTGGCGCAGGTGACGCGCCTGGTCGACACCGCGATCGACGGCTTCGGCGGGCTGCACGTGATGGTCAACAACGCGGGGGTGTCCGGGCGGATGTTCCCGAAGTTCCTCGACGACGACCTCGCCGACTTCCATCAGGTGATGGCGATCAACGTGCTGGCCGTGATGGCCGGCACCCGCGACGCGGCCCGGCACATGTCGAAGCACGGCGGCGGTTCGATCATCAACCTCACCTCGATCGGCGGTATCCAGGCCGGCGGCGGGGTGATGACCTACCGCGCGTCGAAGGCGGCCGTCATCCAGTTCACGAAGTCGGCGGCGATCGAACTGGCGCACTACGAGATCCGGGTCAACGCGATAGCGCCCGGCAACATCCGCACCGCGATCGTGCGCAAGTCGGCGACGGGGGAGGACGCGCAGCGGCTCGAGGAGTTCGAGGCCAGGATCCGCGAGCAGATGCGCAACGACCGGCCGCTGAAGCGGGAGGGCACCGCCGACGACGTCGCCGAGGCCGCGCTGTACTTCGCCACCGACCGTTCGCGCTACGTCACCGGCACCGTGCTGCCGATCGATGGTGGGACCACCGCGGGCAAGGTGATTGTCCGCAAGCCGAAGGCATGACCGCTTTAAATCAGTCGCTTGACTTAAGGAACGTGCCGCGGTTGACTGTGACGGTGACCACTGCCAGAAGTGTGCGCACCGAGCGCGCCAGCATCACGCGTGAGGCGATCCTGGCCGCCGCCGAGCGGCTGTTCGCCGAGCACGGCGTCTACGCCGTGTCGAACCGCCAGGTCAGTGAGGCCGCCGGCCAGGGCAACAACGCCGCGGTCGGCTACCACTTCGGCACCAAGACCGACCTGGTCCGTGCCATCGAACAGAAGCACCGCGCCTCGATCGAGCGGCTGCTCGACACCAAGATCTCCGCGATCGGCGACGACGCCGACCTGCGCGACTGGATCGCCTGCCTGGTCTGCTCGCTGACCGAGCACCTCGACCAGCTCGGCAACCCGACGTGGTACGCGAGGTTCGCCGCGCAGGCGCTGGCCGACCCGGCCTACCAGAAGATCGTCGTGAAGGACGCTCTCGGCGCCCCGGCGCTGGTGCGTGTCGTCGAGGGCATCACCCGCTGCCTGCCCGACCTGCCGATGCCGGTGGTGGTCGAGCGCAACATCATGGCGCGCAACCTGTTGATGCACACCTGCGCCGACTTCGAGCGGGCGTTCGCCGAGGGCGCCGACGTGCCGCGCACGACGTGGAGCTCGGTCGCCTCCGGCCTGATCGACGCGATCGTCGGCCTGTGGCAGGCGCCGGTCACGGAGCGGCCGCTGCCATGAAAGTCATTGTCGATCAAGACAAGTGCGTATCGTCCGGTCAGTGCGTGCTCAACGCCGCCGACATCTTCGACCAGCGCGACGACGACGGTGTCGTCGTCCTGCTCAACGACAGTCCAGGGGAGGAGCACGCCGAGGCCGTCCGCAAGGCGGCCGCGGCCTGCCCCGCCAGCGCCATCCGCATCGAGGAATGAGAACACCTGAATGTCTGAAACCCTGACCAGCACCGACGTCTCGGCCCAGATCCCCGAGTATCCGATGGAGCGCGATCCGCGCTGCCCGTTCGCGCCGCCGCCGCAGATGCTGCGGATGAACGAGGTCAAACCGCTGTCGCGGGTGCGGATCTGGGACGGCAGCACCCCGTGGCTGGTCACCGGTCACGCCGTGGCCAGGGAGCTTTTCGCCGACTCGCGGGTCAGCGTCGACGACCGCAAGGAGGGCTTCCCGCACTGGAACGAGCACATGCTCGCCACCGTGCACAAGCGGCCGCGGTCGGTGTTCACCTCCGACGCCGAGGAGCACACCCGGTTCCGCCGGATGCTGTCCAAGCCGTTCACCTTCAAGCGGGTGGAGGGGCTGCGCCCGGCCATCCAGCAGGTGACCGACGAGTGCATCGACGAGATCCTCGCCGGCCCGCAGCCCGCCGACATCGTCACCAAGCTGGCGCTGCCCGTGCCCACCCGGGTGATCAGCGAAATGCTCGGCGTGCCTTACGAAGACCACGAGTTCTTCCAGCACCACGCCAACGTTGGGCTGGCCCGCTACGCCACCGCCGAGGACGGCCAGAAGGGTGCGATGAGCCTGGCCGGCTACCTGATCGACCTGATCAAGAAGAAGATGGAGAACCCGGCCGAGGACGCGGTGTCCGACCTCGCGGAACGGGTCAACGCCGGCGAGATCAGCATCAAGGAGGCCGCCCAGCTCGGCACCGGTCTGCTGATCGCGGGCCACGAGACCACCGCCAACATGATCGGCATCGGCGTGCTGGCGCTGCTGGAGAACCCGGAACAGGCTGCCGTGCTGCGCGATACCGACGACCCCAAGTTCATCGCGAACGCGGTCGAGGAGTTGATGCGCTACCTGTCGATCATCCAGAACGGGCAGCGCCGCATCGCCGTCGAGGACATCGAGATCGCCGGTGAGACGATCCGCGCCGGCGAGGGCATCATCCTCGACCTCGCCCCGGCCAACTGGGACGCCCGCGTCTACCCCGAGCCCGACAAGCTCAACCTGAGCCGCGATGCCAGCGGGCAGCTCGGCTTCGGCTACGGCCGCCACCAGTGCGTCGGGCAGCAGTTGGCCCGCGCCGAGCTGCAGATCGTCTTCCACACGCTGCTGCGCCGCATCCCGACGCTGCGGCTGGCCGTGCCGATCGAGGAGGTCCCGTTCAAGCACGACCGCCTCGCCTACGGCGTCTACGAACTTCCGGTGGCCTGGTAGCCAGGTCCGTCCCCCAGCCCGATTGGAGTCATCGATGACCACAGCGCCCACCGCCACGTTGTACCCACCGGAGGGCTTCGGTGCCCCGAAACACCGGAAGGGCCATGCCACCGGTGATTTCGGCCTGCCCGCGGGTACGGAGATCTTCTCGGCCGACAACCACATCTCGGTGGCCGACGACATCTTCTACAACCGCTTCCCCGACGACCTCAAGGGTGCCGCCCCGCGCATCTGGTACGAGGACGGCGCCTACATGGTCGGTATGCGGGGCAAGGCCTGGACGGGCGGCGACTTCGGCCGGGTGCTGATGCAGTACGACGACCTCGCAGGCGCCACCTCCAACAACATCGAGGCCCGCATCCGCGAGCTCAAAGAGGACGGCATCGACAAGGAGTTGGCGTTCCCGAACGCGGTGCTCGCCCTGTTCCACTATCCCGACAAGGCGTTGCGCGAGCGGGTGTTCCGCATCTACAACGAGCACATCGCCGAGATCCAGGAGCGCAGCAACGGCCACTTCTACGGTGTCGGGCTGATCAACTGGTGGGATCCCAAGGGCACCCGCAGCACGCTGGAGCAGCTGAAATCGCTGGGCATCAGGACGTTCCTGCTGCCGCTGAACCCCGGCAAGGACGACGACGGCAACATCTACGACTACGGCAGCACCGCGATGGACGCGGTGTGGGACGAGATCGAGGAGGCCGGGCTGCCGGTCAGTCACCACATCGGCGAGACCCCGCCGAAGACGCCCTGCCAGAACAACAGCGTGGTCGTCGGCATGATGGTCAACGTCGACTCGTTCCGCGAACAGTTCGCCAAGTACCTGTTCTCTGGGATCCTCGACCGCCACCCGAAGCTGCGGATCGGCTGGTTCGAGGGCGGGATTGCCTGGGTGCCCACCGCTCTGCAGGACGCCGAGCACATGCTGGCGTCGTACCGGCACATGTTCAACCACGAACTGCAGCGCCCGATCCGGGAGTACTGGGACAAGCACATGTGTGCGTCGTTCATGGTCGACCCGCTCGGCCTGGAACTGATCGACAAGATCGGCGTGGACAACGTGATGTGGTCGTCGGACTATCCGCACAACGAGTCCACGTTCGGCTACTCGGAGAAGTCGCTGAAGACCGTCGTCGACGCGGTCGGCCCGGAGAAGGCCGTCAAGATCGTCAGCACCAACATCAAGAACTTCCTGGGGGTCTCGTGACCGCCCCGGCGACGACGGCACTCGACATCCCGGAGGTCCCGGACTACGCCCGGATGTACCGCGAATGCGGACAGCGGCTGCGGGACTCCATGCGCGACAAGGGCGTCGACGCGCTGGTGCTGCTCGGCAACGGCAACGTCGTCTACGCGACCGGCGTCAGCTGGCCGCTGCTGGACGCCGGCCTGTCGCACGTGGAGCGGCCGGTGGCGATCGTGCTCGCCGACGATCCGCACCCCCACCTGTTCATGCCGCTGCGGGAGGGTTCGGCCGCGCGGTACGAAGTGCCCGACGATCACGTCCACGGCCCGCTCTACCTCGAGTTCGACGAGGGCGTCGAGGCGTTCGCGAAGGTGCTGGCCGACCTGGTGCCCGCCGGCGCCACGATCGCCGTCGACGAGCTCACCGGCGCGATGCGCCGGGCCGCCGGCCGGCTGTTCCCGTCCGGCCCGCCCAGCGACGCCGCGCAGGTGGTCGGGCCCGCGAAGCTGGTCAAGACCGTCGACCAGATCGCCTGCGTGCGCCGGGCCTGCCGGATCACCGAAGAGGCGATGGTCGACGTGCAGAAGGCGCTCGCCCCGGGGGTGCGCCAGATCGACCTGTCGGCGGCGTTCGTGCGGCGGGCCTTCGAACTCGGTGCCACCGCCAACATGCTCGAGGCCATCTGGCAGGTCATGCCGACCACCAGGACCAGCGGGTCGGTGTGGACCACCACCGGTGATCTGGCGCTGCCGCTGCTGACCACCGAACGCGAACTCGAACGCGGCGACGTGCTGTGGACCGACGTCAGCATCACCTACACCGGCTACTGCTCGGACTTCGGTCGCACCTGGCTGGTCGGGGAACAACCGTCGGACCGCCAGCAGGCGCAGTTCGAGAAGTGGCAGGAGATCCTGGCGGCGGTGCTGGCCGTGACGAAAGCCGGTGCCACATCGGGGGATCTGGCCCGCGCCGCGATCGCCGCCAACGGCGGCGCCAAACCCTGGCTGCCGCACTTCTACCTCGGCCACGGTATCGGCACCAACGCCGCCGAGATGCCGATGATCGGCACCGACCTCGGCGAGGAGTTCGACGACAACTTCGTCTTCCCGGCCGGCATGCTGCTGGTGCTCGAACCGGTGGTATGGGAGGACGGCACCGGCGGCTACCGCAGCGAGGAGATCGTCGTGATCACCGACGACGGCTACCAGACGCTGACCGACTACACCTACGCACCGTACGGACGGGATTAAATGGCACTCGAGATTCTGCCCGACGCAGCCGATCTGCGCCGTGGCCGCCGTGAACGTGCGCTCGCCCAGATGGCCGAGCACGACATCGACATCCTGGTGCTGGGCAGGCAGGCCAACGTGCGCTACGTCACCGGTGCGCCGCAGCTGTGGGTCGCGGGCACCCGGCCGTTCGGCCCGATCTGCGAGGTGATCCGCTCGACCGGCGAGATCCACCTCAACAGCACCTGGGACGAGGGCATCCCCGAGGAGATCCCGCACGACCATCTCTACGGGCTGGCCTGGAACCCGATGACGCTGGTCGAGGTGCTCAAGAAGCTGCCCGGTGCGGCGAGCGCCAAACGGGTCGGAACCGACGCGCTGACACCGACATTCGCGCAACTGCTGCCACTGGCGTTTCCCAACGCCGAGATCGTCGACGCCGAACCCGCGTTGCGGGCAGCCCGCCGGATCAAGACGGCCGACGAGATCGCGGTGCTGCGCGGTGCGCTCGCGATGGCCGAGTCGGCGCTCGGCGCCGCCCGCGCGGAACTTGCGCCGGGCGTCACCGAGCGGTCACTGACCGGGGCGCTGATGGAGGCGATGACCGCCGGCGGCGTCAGCACCCCGGCCACCCAGGACGGCGCCTGGGTGACCAGCAGGACGCATCCCTGGCGGCGCGACAGCGCAGACGGCCGCGTCGCCGAGGGCGACCTGGTGGCGTTCTCCGCGGGCGTGCTGGCCGACGGCTACGTCGCCGAGGTCGGCCGCACCTGGCCGGTCGGCGAGGCGCCCGGCGCGGCTGAGCTGTTCGAGCGCTGGAACGCCCTGCGGGACAGGCTGATCGCCGCATGTGCCCCCGGCCGCCGAGTCGGTGATCTGCTGGCCGCCTACGAGGCCTCCGGAGAACCGTTGCCCGCCATGCCCGTCGCGCACGGCCTCGGGCTCGGCTACGACGAACCCGTCGTCACGCCCGCACTGGGCGGCACCGTGGCCGACGAGACGCTGGAACCGGGCATGGTGCTCGCCGTCAGCTCGTATGTGTGGCGACAGGGGGTGGGCGCGGTGTTCGGCCGCGACGCGGTGCACGTCACCGCCGGCGGACCGGAGGTGCTGACCTCCAGCCCGATCTGGAACGGCGCCGGCGTCGAAATCGGTTGAGCCGTGCCCGCACTGGACGGCTACACGGTCATCGACCTGTCGAGCGGGATCGCGGGCGGCTACGCCACCAAACTGCTCGCCGACGGCGGTGCGCACGTCGTCAAGGTCGAATCGCCGCAGGGTGATCCGCTGCGCCGCTGGACGGCGTCCGGGGCCGCGGTGGACGGCGACGGGGCGCTGTTCAGCTTCCTGGCGTGCTCGAAACACAGCGTCGTCGCCGACCCCGGCAACGCGGCGGACCGGGAGATGGTGCGCCGGCTGCTGCAGACCGCCGACGCGGTGGTGTGGTCGCGCGGGTCGAGCATCGCCGAGGCGTTTCCGCCCGCCGAGCTCGCCGAGGCGCATCCGCACCTGACCGTCACCGCGATCACCCCGTTCGGGCTGGACGGGCCGTGGGCGGACAGACCCGCCACCGAGTTCACCGTGCAGGCCTGGTCGGGCGGGGTGATCGGGCTGGGCCGCGGCGCCCCCGACCGCGCACCCGTGCACGTCGGCGGGCAGATCGGCGAGTGGCTGGCAGGCACGTTCGCCGCTTCGGGCACGCTCGCGGTGCCCTCGGGGCTGGTGGACGTGTCGATGCTGGAGGCCGAGATCCTCTGCCTCACCTACTATTCGGTGTCCTTCCACGACGCGCTGGGCCGGCCGTTCCGCGACCAGCGCCGGCTCACCGTTCCCGGGGTGGCCTCGGCGGCCGACGGTCTGGTCTCGCTGGGCTGCGGCACCGCGCAGCAGTGGTTCGATCTGTGCGCCATGGTCGGCCACGACGAGTGGATCGACGAGAACTCCGAACTGTCGATCACCGAACTGGCCAACATCCACGCCGAGCAGATCCACGAATGGGTGCGCCAGAACTCCGTCGCCGACATCCTCGAGCTGTCCAGCGCGTTCCGAATCCCCAACGCGCCGGTCGGCAACGGCGCCAACGTCACCGAGTTCGAACAGTTCACCGCGCGCGGCACGTTCGTCACCAACCCGCGCGACGGGTTCACCCAGCCCGGCGCGCCCTACCGCACGTCACCGCCGCTGCTGCGCGACCCGCAGCCGGCGCCGCGCCTCGGCGAACACACCGAGCGGTACCGCACCGCGGCCGGCACACGCCGCAGCGTGGTGGCTTCGTCGGGACAGGGATCGCCGTTCGAGGGCATGCGCGTGCTCGACATGACCAGCTTCTGGGCGGGGCCGTCGTGCACGCACATCCTGGCGCTGCTCGGTGCGGAGGTGATCCACGTCGAGTCCACCGCGCGACCCGACGGCACCCGGCTGATCGCGGGGGTGCCGCTGTCGGAAGACCGGTGGTGGGAGCGCTCACCGATCTTCACCGGCCTCAACACCAACAAGAAGAGCGTCACCCTCGACATCCGGTCCCCGCGCGGGGTGGAACTGCTGCACGAGCTGGTCAGGACCTGCGACGTCATCGTCGAGAACTACACTCCGCGGGTGCTCGACCAGATCGGGCTCGACTTCGAGGGTGTGCAGCGGCTGCGGCCCGACGCGATCATGCTGCGCCTGCCCGGCTTCGGGCTCGACGGCCCGTGGCGGGACAAGCCGGCGTTCGCCTACGTCATCGAGGACTGCTCCGGAATCACCTGGCTCACCGGCCATCCCGACCAGAACCCGGTCGAGCCGTACTCGGTCGGTGACCCCAACGCGGGCCTGCACGGGCTGACCGCGCTGCTGCTGGCGCTGGAACACCGGCGCAGGACGGGGGAGGGGGTGCGGATCGAGGCGGCGATGGTCGACGCCGCGCTCAACGTCGCCGCTGAACAGGTCATCGAGTACTCGGCGTACGGAAACCTGCTGCAGCGGCAGGGAAACCGCGGTCCGGCCGCCGCACCGCAGAACCTCTACCGCACCCGCGACCTCGACGAGTTCGGCCGCCCCGACGACTGGGTCGCGATCGCCGTGGCCACCGACGAGCAGTGGACCGGGCTGGTCGCCGCGCTCGGCAACCCGGGGTGGGTGACCGGCGAGATGGCCACCGCCGAGGGCCGGCGCCGCCACCACGACACCATTGACGACCACCTCGGCGCGTGGTGCGGGCAGCGCAGCGGCGACGAGATCGTCGACACCCTCTGGGCGGCAGGAGTTCCCGTCGCCAAGGTGATGCAGCCGCACCGCGTCGCCGACCTGCCGCAACTGGTGCACCGCGGCTTCTACGAGCGCGTCGGTCACCCGGTCAACCCGCCCGCGCGGCACAGCACGCTGCCGATGCGGATCTCCACCCTCACCGGCGCTCTGCACCACAGCCCGGCGCCGCTGCTCGGTCAACACAACCGGGAGGTGCTCGCCGGTCTGGGCCTCAGCGACACCGAGATCGACGAACTGGAGAACGAGGGCGTCATCGGCTCGGCGCCCGCGGGCCTGACCATCCGCACGACGAAGACGGGGTGAGCACGTGAGCATCGGTCCGTCCGACATCCTGCTCACCGGCCGTGTCGCCGTGGTAACCGGCGGCGGCGCCGGCATCGGCAGGGGCATCGCCGAGGGCCTGGCGGCGTTCGGTGCCCGGGTGGCGATCTGGGAGCGAGACCCCGAGACCTGCGCGGCGGCGGCCGCCGACGTCAACGGCCTCGGGGTGGTCACCGACGTGCGCGACAGCGGCCAGGTCGACGCGGCGCTGGCCCGTACCGTCGAGGCGCTCGGCGAGGTCACGATCCTGGTGAACAACGCGGGCGGGACATTTCACTCGCCGCTGCTCGACACCACCGAGAACGGCTGGGACGCCCTGTACAAGGCCAACCTACGGCACGTACTGTTGTGCACCCAGCGCGTCGCGCGCCGCCTCGTCGATGCGGGCAGGCCCGGCAGCGTCATCAACGTCACCTCGATCGAGGGCAGCCGCGCCGCACCGGGATACGCCGCCTACGCGGCCGCCAAGGCGGGCGTCATCAACTACACCCAGACCGCGGCGTTCGAGCTCGCACCCCACGGCATCCGGGTCAACGCCATCGCCCCCGACCTGGTCCTGACCGAGGGCCTGGCGCATCTGGCCGACGGGTCGTGGACGCCCGGGGCGGCACCGGCGATCCCGATGGGACGCCCCGGCCACGTCGACGAGATCGCAGGCGCCGCGGTGTTTCTCGCCTCCGATCTGGCGCGCTACCTCACCGGGCAGACGTTGTATGTCGACGGCGGCACGCAGGCCGCGGGCGGCTGGTACCACCACCCGACGACCGGGCGCCCGACGCTGGGCCCCGGCTAGTGGGTCCAGCCGGCGGCGGCCTGCTCGTCGAAGGTGCGGTCGATGCGCTCGAAGCGGCGCCGGATCGACCCGCGGGCCGCGCTGTGCGGAATGACGTAGAGCTGGTTGGTGAGGATGCCGTCGGCCATCAGCTCGGCGACGTTCTCGGCGGTCACCTCGGGATCCGTCGAGGTCGCGGGCAGGTCGCCGACCGGCGCACCTGCCCCGTACTCGTCGCCGCGCACGCGCCGGCTGTTGGCCATCAGATCGGTCTCGACGATCATCGGGCACAGCACGGTGACGCCGATTCCGTTGGCGCGCACCTCCCGTGACAGCGTCTCGGCCAGCGCGACCACCCCGTACTTCGCCACGCAGTACGGCCCCAGTCCCGCGTTGGGCATCAGCCCGGCGAACGACGCGGTGAACGCGATGTGGGCGGGATCCTGCTGTGCGATCAGCCGGGGCAGGAACGCCTCCACCCCGTGGATCGGACCCCACAGGTCGACGTCGAGCACGAAACGCCAGTCGTCATGGCTGGTTTCGGCGATCGGTCCGGCGTACGCGATGCCCGCGTTGTTGAATACCACGTGCACCGAGCCGAACTCGTCGAACGCCGCGTCGGCCAGTGCGACCACATCGTCGAGCCTGCGCACGTCGCACACCACACCGCGCACGTCGGCGCCGGCGCCGCGCAGGTCCGCGACGGCGGCGTCCAGTGCGGCCCGGTTGACGTCCGCCAGCATGAGCCGTGCCCCGCGGCGGGCGAACTCCCTGGCGGTCGCGAGGCCGATCCCGCTGGCACCGCCGGTGATGACTGCGCTGCGCCCTGCATAACTGTCCACAGGGCGACCTTATTCGGCGTTACGGGTGTTCCCAGGACGGATCGCCCAAGTGCTCGCGAATCGCACCCCACGGGTCGGCGTAGTGGCCCGGTGCCTTGTAGTACACGCTGCGGCGTTTCATGAACTCCCGCACGATCGGGGTGAGCAGCGGGCCCGGCAGCCGGGCGAACCAGTACCTGGACCGCAGTTCGGCCATCATGTCGTCCCACGTGTAGTGCTGGAACTGCAGCGCCTCCTGGGCGCGGGTGGTGTCCATCCAGTCGGTGACGAACCAGTCGGTGTCGCTGTCGGGGTTGCCCGGCCGTCCTGGCGGGATCGCGCCGGGCATGCCCAGCGCCGCCACCACCGCGGGGGTGAGGTCGCCGTAGCAGTGCCGGTGCGACTCGTCGCCGGCGATCAGCAGGATCTCGCCCACCACGTCGGCCGTCGTCGCCGCCGCACAGGCGTGTGCGACGTCGCGGACGTCGACCGTCTGCACCCGGTTGTCGCTGGGCAGCGCGCTCTCGAATAGCATCGCCTCGCCGCCCAGCGGCAGCGCGGCCAGATCGGTGCTGAGCACCCCGCCGAACCGCAGTACCACCCAGTCCAGCGACGAGGACCCCACGATCTCCTCCGCCTCGGCCTTGGTGCCGCTGTAGATGTCGCACGGGTTCATCGGATCGGCGGCGGTCAACGGCTCGGAATACTTGTGCGGGTTGCGCGGGCCGAACACCGCGTTGCTGGACGCGTGCACGAACCGCGGCGGGCTCGGCTGCGACTCGGCGACCTGAACCAGCGTCGCGGTGGCGTCCACGTTGACCCTGCGGGCGAGGGCACGCGCCCGGTAGATGGCCGGCGCGATGATCGCGGCGAGGTGGATGATCGCGGCCGGTGCGGTCTCGGCGACCAACCGCTTGACCTGGTCGGGGTCGGTGAGGTCGGCCCACCGGTACTCGGCGCCAGCGGGCAGCTTGGCGGCCGCCTTCCGGTTCGCAGGCGTGTCGAGGTCGGCGGCGACGACGCGGCGGCCGTCGGCGGCCAGTTTGCGCACCGTGGCCGAACCGACCAGACCGAAGCCGCCGGTGACGAGGACTGTGTCCGACATAAACGCTCCTACCGGCGGATATAGGATTCTCTTTTTCGGAGAGTACTCTATTCCCGGCGGGTGTCGATAGCGAGGGACCTCACATGGGAATATCCACGGGATGATCAGCAACGGGGCGGCGACAGCAGAAGTCGCGAAATGGGATCCCCGGTTCACCCGGCAGATCGCGTCGAAACTCGGGCCGTTGGTCCGCCGGTACTTCCGGGCGGAGGTCCGCGATCTGAACCGGATGCCCGCGACCGGCGGGGCGCTGGTGGTGTCGAACCACTCCGGCGGGATGCTCACCCCCGATGTGCTGATCTTCGCGCCGGCCTTCTACGAGAGGTTCGGGTTCGACCGCCCGCTCTACACCCTCGGCCACTACGGGATCTTCATCGCCGACATCGGCAACTGGCTGCGCCGCGCCGGCGTCATCGAGGCCAGCCGGGAGAACGCGGCGCGGGCACTGCGTGAGGGCGCGGTGGTGCTGGTGTTCCCCGGCGGCGACTACGACTCGTACCGCTCCACGTTCTCCGAGAACGTGATCGACTTCAACGGCAGAACCGGTTACGTGCGCACCGCCGTCGAGACCGGCGTGCCGATCGTGCCGGTGGTGTCGATCGGCGGTCAGGAGACGCAGTTGTTCCTCTCCCGCGGTGACTCGCTGGCCCGCCGACTCGGGCTGACCAGGGCACGGATGGACATCCTGCCGGTCAGCTTCGGGTTCCCGTTCGGTCTGTCGGCGATCTTCCCGCCGAACCTGCCGCTGCCGTCGAAGATCGTCACCCGGGTGCTCGACCCAATCGACGTGGTCGCACAGTTCGGTGCGGACCCCGACGTCGACGAGGTCGACACGCACGTGCGCTCCGTCATGCAGGCCGCGCTCGACGAACTGGCAACCAAGCGACGCTTTCCGGTGGTGGGCTGATGGCTGATCCGATCGGTGTCTTCCAGACCATGCTGCGCGCAGGGCTGATCGCCCCGCTGCGGCCCGACAAGTACCTGCGCATGGGTGCGGCGGTGCGCCGTGTCGGCATGACCGCCACCGTCGGCTTCGCCATCGCCGCACAGCGCTGCCCGGACCGGCCGGGGGTGATCGACGAGCGCGGCACCCTGACCTGGCACGAGCTCGACGACGCGTGTGACGCGCTGGCCGTGGCCCTGCAGCAGCTGCCCGGCGGGACGCCGAAAACCGTTGCGGTGATGTGCCGTAACCACCGCGGCTTCATCGAGGCGTTGGTGGCGTCGAACCGGATCGGCTCCGACGTGCTGCTGCTCAACACGTCGTTCGCCGGGCCGGCGCTGGCCGAGGTCGTCGACCGTGAGGGCGCCGACGTGGTGATCTACGACGAGGAGTTCGCCGAGATCGTCGACCGCGCGATGGCCGACAAGCCCTACGCCGTGCGGATTCTCGCCTGGACCGACGCGGCGACCGACGCGGTGACGGTGGACCGGCTGGTCGAGCAGAACAGCGGACGCCGCCCGGATCCGGTGCAGCGCAAGAGCGACATCATCCTGCTGACGTCGGGAACGACGGGAACGCCCAAGGGCGCCAAACGCGGCGCGGGCAGCGGCGGCGTCGGCGAGCTCAAGGCGGTGCTGGACCGCACCCCGTGGCGCGCCGAGGAGCCGATCGTCATCGTCGCGCCGATGTTCCACGCCTGGGGCTTCTCACAACTGCTGTTCGCCGCGCTGCTGGCGTGCCCGATCGTCACCCGGCGCAAGTTCGATCCGGAGGCGACGCTGGCGCTCGTCGACGAGCACCGCGCGACCGGTCTGGCCGTGGTGCCGGTCATGTTCGACCGCATCATGGACCTGCCCGACGAGGTGCGAAACCGCTACAGCTGCCGGACACTTCGCTTCGCCACCGCATCGGGGTCACGGATGCGCCCGGACGTGGTGATCAAGTTCATGGACCAGTTCGGCGACGTCATCTACAACAACTACAACGCCACCGAGGCGGGCATGATCGCCACCGCCACCCCCGCCGACCTGCGCGCCGCGCCGGACACCGCCGGAAAACCGGCCGACGGCACCGAGATCCGGATCCTGGACGCGGACTTCAACGAGCTGCCCGTCGGCCAGACCGGTCAGATCTTCGTGCGCAGCGGCACGCTGTTCGACGGCTACACCTCGGGCACCACCAAGGACTTCCACGAGGGGTTCATGGCGTCGGGCGACGTCGGCTACCTCGACGAGAACGGGCGCCTGTTCGTGGTGGGCCGCGACGACGAGATGATCGTCTCCGGCGGCGAGAACGTCTACCCGATCGAGGTGGAGAAGACGCTGGCCGCGCATCCGGCCGTCAAGGAGGCCACGGTGCTCGGCGTCGACGACGAACAGTACGGGCAGCGGCTGGTGGCGTTCGTCGTGCTCGACGACGGCGCGTCCACCACACCGGACGACCTCAAACAGCACGTCCGCGACAACCTCGCGAACTACAAGGTGCCGCGCCAGATCACCGTGCTGCCCGAGCTGCCGCGCGGCTCCACCGGCAAGGTGGTGCGCAAGGAGCTGCTCGACCTGGTCGACTAGCGGCCCGCGGGCGCGGGCGCCATCGCGGTGACCGGCGTACGAAGGGTGGGAAGCCCTGCGGCGCGCCGGATTTCGTCGAGGCTGTGCACCATCGCGTCGGTGGTCTCGTGGACATCGCGGAACGTCGCGTCGTCGGAGAGCACGGAGATGTCGACCTGGTCGACGTAGCTCCACACCGTCATGTTGAACGCGCTGCCCGCCGACAGCACGCCCACCGAGTAGATCTCGGTGACCCGCGCGCCGCCGACGTGGCCGTGCTCGCGCGGGCCCGGGACCGTGGAGATCGCGACGTTCATCACCCGGTTGTGCGCCGCGCGCCGCGACTGCCACCGGAACAGCGCCGGCGACAGCGGCGGCGGCAGGTACTCCATCATCTGGCCCTGCAGTCTCGGGCCGAGCAGGTCGTGGATCTCCTTGGCGTTCGCGGTGGCCACCGCGGTGAGCCGGACGCGCTCGAGCGGATCGTCGACGTGCACGGGCAGCGACACCGCCAGACCGGAGATCTCGTTGCCGGTGATGCGGTCGGGGGAGCGGTCGGTGGAGACGGGCACCGACGCCAGCAGGGGACTGTCGGCGCGACCGTCGTAGCGCAGCAGCAGTTCTCGCAGCCCACCGGCGGCGGTGGCGAGCACGATGTCGTTGAACGTCACACCCACCGCCTTAGCGGTCTCCTTGACGTCGGTCAGTGCGAGCGAGGCGGTGGCGAAGGTCCGCCCGGGGGAGACGACGTGGTTGAGAAAGGTCGGCGGGGCGCGGAACATCCTGGCCATGTCGGACCGGTCGCGGCGGTCCCGCGGCCGGCGGCCCACCCGCGTCACACCGCGGACGGTGTCGCGCAGCACCGACGGCAGTTCGACGGCGTTCTGCACGTGGTCGCGCCAGGCCGCGCGCAGCAGTTCGCGTTTCGACGGTTCGTCGCACGGCTCGTAGTGACCGGGTTCGTCGGGCGCGCCCGCGAGATCCATCAGCCGGGCCAGCAGGTTCGCCGAGGCCACCCCGTCGGCGAGGGTGTGGTGCACCTTGCCGATCAGCGCGAACCGGTCGTCGGCCATACCCTTGGCGAAGTGGAACTCCCACAGCGGGCGGGTGCGGTCCAGCGGGGTGCTCGCGATCGCGCCGATCACCTCGTCGAGCTCACGGCGTCCGCCCGGCTCCGGCACCCGCACGCGGTGCAGGTGGTAGTCGAGGTCGACCGGGCAGTCCTGCAGCCACATCGGGTGATGGAACCGGTAGGGGATGTCGACGAGCTTGTAGCGCAACGGTTCCAACAGGTGCAGCCGCGCCGCGATGGTCCGGCGGAACACGTCGAACGTGAACGGCTCGCCGAACCGGGCCCGGTAGTCGTCGGCGTGGATGACCGCGACCTTCAGCGTGTGCGTGGGCAGGTTCGGCGTCTCGCTGTACAGCAGCATGGCGTCCATGCCGTTGAGTCGCTTCACCGTCCGCCCCCTGCAGCCGTCCCGGTTTCCATCGAACCACCGGGACGCCGGCCTCGGGGCGTTTCGCCGCGGTGAGACCGCTAGGTGATCGCGTCCAGCGCGGCCCGCGTGTCGAGGTCGACGAACGCCGCGGCGTAGCGCTGAGCCAGCGCCAGGCAGATCTCGGCGCTCTGCCAGGCGTCGCCGCCGGACAGCGTCGCCATCCAGATCGCCAGCCCGTGCGCGACCGACGCCCGGTACCGCAGCCAGACCTCCTCCGCCGAGGGCAGTTCGGCGGCCGGCAGTTCGAGCGCGCCGCGGTACTCGTCGAGCAGGTCGCGTTCGGCGCGGCGACGGTCCTCGATCGTCAGCGCGCCCTGCAGGAAGTAGCCGAGGTCCAGCGACCAGTTGCCGCGCCGTGCCATCTGCCAGTCCAGGAACCCCACGTCGTCGTCGGGCAGCACGTAGGTGTTGCCGATGTGCGGGTCGCCGTGCAGCAGCGTCTGCGGCGAAGTGGTCAGGGTGCCGATGTAGCGGGCCCACAGATCGACGAACAGCGCGGTGCCGTCCAGCGCCAGCACCTCCGACGACACCGAGTCGCCGAGCCGCTCGCGGGCGATCTCCAGCGGCGCGTACTGCAACCCCTCGAACGCCACGAACGGTTCGACCCAGCTCAGCGCCGGGTTCGAGGTCAGCCGCTCACCCCAGAAGCGGCTGTGCAGCCGCGCCAGCCCCCGCACCCCGTTCGCGGCCTGCTCGACCGTCATCGGCCGGGTCGAGTCGCGCGGATCGGCGCCGCGGCCGACCACGTCCTCCATGATCATCAGGAAGTTCGAGCCCGGCTCGTCGATCAGCGCGGTGTAGACCGCCGGATGGTCGAGCGGCAGCTGCACCCCCGAGCTGAACAGCCGCGGCTCGTGGAACAGCCCGCTGGTCAGCGCGACCAGCTCCGCGTGCTCGGGGTCGACGGCCTTGGCGAACACCGTCTCCGGCCCCGACCCGGCCGCGTACGTCAGCGCCAGCCGCGCCCGCCGGTTGGTGCCGTCGTCGCGCAGTGCCACGGTCACCCGGTCGACGGTGACGCCGGGGAAGTGCTCCCCGAGCGCCGCCGTCATCCACTCCGGGGTGATCTCCTCCCAGCTGCGCGGGAGCGACAGCTCGGCTGCGGTCACGTCCGTGCTACTTCAGGCAGCTGCCGCCGTCCACCGGCAGGGTGACGCCGGTGATGTAGCGCGCTTCGTCGGAGGCCAGGAACAGCACGGCGTTGGCGATGTCCTCGGGCTCCACCCAGCCGATGGGCAGGGTGTGCATGAGCTGCGCGACGACCTTGAGATCCTCCGGACCCGGATTCTCCAGGTCGGGGCGGAACAGCTTCATCGTCGGCTCGTTCATGAACAGCGGGGTGTTCACGTTAGTCGGGTGCACCGAGTTGACCCGGATGTTCTGCGCGCCGAGCTCGACGGCGAACGTGCGCATCAGGCCCACCACGCCGTGCTTGGCGGCGACGTAGTGCCCGGTGTGCGGGTAGGCCTTCAGGCCGCCCACCGAGCTGGTCAGGATGATCGATCCGCCACGGCCGCCCGCGATGATGTGCGGCACACCGGCTTTCACCGTCTTCCAGACGCCCGCCAGGTTGACGTCGATCATGTCGGTCCAGTCGCGCTCGCTGGTCTTGTCCAGCGTCTCACCACCGTTGCCGATACCGGCGTTGGCGACGATGATGTCCAGCCGGCCCAGTTCCTCGACACCCGCGTCGACGGCGGCCTTGAGCTTGTCGAAGTCACGGACGTCGACCTGCTCGGTGTAGATACGCCGGCCCAGGTTCTTGACCAGATCGGCGGTCTCGGCGAGGTCCTCGGGCGTCGCCAACGGGATCTGCACGCTGTCGATCTGATCGCAGATGTCGACGGCGATGATGTCGGCGCCCTCCTGCGCCAGCCGCACCGCGTGCGCGCGACCCTGACCGCGCGCCGCGCCGGTGATGAATGCGACCTTGCCTTCTATGCGTCCTGCCATGTGTGCCAGTCCTTTTGATGTGTGGGGTGTGGTTTCCGAGTGGTTAAGCGTGGGTGACGAACGTGGGCAGCGACTGTCAACCGCGGACCGCGGTGGTCGGTGACGGGCGCGCGTTGTCCCAGTCGACCTCCCACTCGGGGAACCGCTTGAGAATCTCCTCGAGCGCGATGCGACCCTCCAGTCGGGCCAGCGCGTTGCCCATGCAGAAGTGGGTCCCTGCACCGAATGTCATGTGCGAGCGCTGTTCCCGGTGGATGTCGAACACGTCACCGTTGGGCGGGAACCGGCGGTGGTCGCGGTTGGCGGCGCCGACGAGCAACAGCATCGCCGAGCCCTCCGGCACCGTCTGACCGTAGTACTCCACATCGCGGGTCACGTAGCGGCCGATCTGCAGCGCAGGCGGCTCCCAGCGCAGGATCTCCTCGATCGCCTGCGGGATCAGCGACGGGTCGGCGACCAGTTGTGCACGCTGGTCCGGGTAGTCGGCGAGAGTCTTTCCGGCCCAACCGATCAGCCGCGTCGTCGTCTCGCTGCCCGCCGTGGCGATCACGGTCAGATACATCAGCAGTTCGTCGCGGCGGAGTTTGCGGACCGTGCCGGTCTCGTCCTCGAACTCCGCGTTGAGCAGGTCGGTCATGATGTCGTCGGACGGATGCTCCATCCGGTAGTCGATGAACTCCGCGAACACCTCGCCGGTGGCCATCAGCTCCGTCGAATCCGTCTGCAGGGTCGCCTCGCCGTGTTCGGTGACGCGGCGCTGATCCTCCTCGGGAATGCCGAGGAGCATGCCGATCACCCGCATCGGCATCTGCTCGCCGAGGTCGTTGACGAAGTCGAATCTGTCGCCGTCCCTCAACGGATCCAGGCAGCGGGTGGTGAACTCGCGGATCTGCGGTTCCAACGCCTGCACCTTGCGGGGAGTGAACACCCGCGAGAGAAGGTTGCGGTGGATGTTGTGGATCGGCGGGTCCTCGAAGATCAGCGTGCCGGGCGGAATCTCCATGCCGGACTTGATGATCTCCAGGACGGCGCCGCGGCTGGAGATGAACGTCTCGTGGTCGATGACCGCCTTGTTGACGTCGTCGAAGCGGCTCAGTGCGTAGAAGTCGTGCTTGTCGTTGTAGTACAGCGGCGCTTCCTCGCGGATGCGGGCGAAGACCGCGTAGGGGTTCATGTTCAGTTCGATGTCGTACGGGTCGTAGTACAACTCGACGTCTGACGGTGTGTGGTCAGCGCTGATCGTCACCGGTCGCCTCTCGCTGGGAGCCTGTAAGACATGCGGCTGGCTTTTTTCTCACAACTCTGGCACTAGCCACGGAGGGGTGTCAATAAGGGATTCAAATCCGACAATTTTGACTCTTGAACTACGAGAATCAGATTCTCATGACGGCGCGACTCGACGGCGCGCGGCAGTGATCTTGGTTACGAGAACGCAATTCTCCCGACAGATGGGAGAACGCCGTTCTCCGGGCCACCTGGGCCGGTAACTCGGCGGATTACTTGGCGGATTACTTGGCGAAGCCGTGCGAGACGAAGTCCCAGACCTCGTCAGCGGTGATCGGCTTGGTGGTGCCGTCCTCGCCGCCGTTGGACTGGGCGACGAACATCACCGTCTGCATGGTCATCGCGGCCATCCGCTTGGGGTTGATGCCCTCGCGCAGCTGGCCGGCGGCCGCACACTCCTCCATCAGCTCGGTGAGCAGCGCCAGCAGCGGGGCGTGCGCGATCCTGACCTCGGCGGGATGCGACAGCAGCAGTCGCGGTGCGAAATCGGTGAACAGCGGCCGCTTGGCGGTCGGGTCCGGCCGGGACGACTCGAAGAGCAGTTGAACGGCGACCTTGAGCCGCTCGATGGGCTCGTCCTCGGTGGTGGTGGCCGCCCGGATCTGGTCCGCGGACTTGCTCAGCGCGTCCTCGAACAGGGCCAGCAGCAGTTCGTGTTTACCGTCGAACTGCAGGTAGAAGCTGCGCAGCGACTGGCGCGAGCGGTCCACGACCTCCTGGACCGTGAAGTCCGTGCTGCCCTTCTCGATGATGATCGCCTGTGCCGCGTCCAGGAAGCGCTGCACACGCTGAGCGGCCCGCAGCTTGGCTGTTTTGATCGACCGCTCGACCGCGCGCTGCTTCCAGGCGGGTTCCTCGCTTGGGCTCGTCACCGGAGGCTCAGATGCTGGCCGAGTGGGGAGAACATGAATTGACTGTACCGGAGAACGTCTCGCCATTGCGGTCCTGGACCCCCTCGCGGCCGACGTGTCGGAGATTGTAACTTTCTCACGACGAGAATAGTATTCTCATTATGGAGATAACAGTAGCTCTTACCAAAAATTTGATCCGGCGGGGGCCGGCGCTCGGGCTTGCCGCGGCACGCCCCGACCAGGAGGACCGCACATGTACATCGAATACGAGGTCTCCGACCGCATCGCCACCATCACGCTGAACCGGCCCGAGGCCGCGAACGCGCAGAACACCGAGCTACTCGACGAACTCGACGCCGCCTGGACGCGCGCCGCCGAGGACAACGAGGTGTCGGTGATCATCCTGCGGGCCAACGGCAAGCACTTCTCGGCGGGCCACGACCTGCGCGGGGGCGGGCCGGTGCCCGACAAGATCACGCTGGACTTCATCATCCAGCACGAGGCCAAACGCTATCTCGAGTACACATTGCGCTGGCGCAACGTGCCGAAGCCGTCGATCGCGGCGGTCCAGGGCCGGTGTATCTCCGGGGGCCTGCTGCTGTGCTGGCCGTGCGACCTGATCGTCGCCGCAGACGACGCGCTGTTCTCCGACCCGGTGGTGCTGATGGGCATCGGCGGGGTCGAATACCACGGGCACACCTGGGAACTCGGTCCGCGCAAGGCCAAGGAGATCCTGTTCACGGGGCGGGCGATGACCGCCGACGAGGTGGCCGCCACCGGGATGGTCAACAAGGTGGTGCCGCGCGACCAGCTGGATGCCGAGACCCGCGCGCTGGCCGAGCAGATCGCCAAGATGCCGCCGTTCGCGCTGCGGCAGGCCAAACGGGCGGTCAACCAGACGCTCGACGTGCAGGGCTTCTACGCCGCCATCCAGTCGGTGTTCGACATCCACCAGACCGGCCACGGCAACGCGCTGAGCGTCGGCGGCTGGCCGGTGCTGGTGAACCTCGACGAGATGAAAGCCAACATCAAATAACCTCTGTCCGCGAGCGTGCGTGTCTGCTCACGACACGCCGCGGAAATTCCGGCATTTGCGCACGCTCACGCCGCCTGAGCCTCGTTGAGTTCGCGACGCACCCGCGCCACGAAATCCCACGCCCGGCGCCGCACGTCCTCGAACGTGATCGAGATGACGGTCCACCCGACGTCCTGCAGGGCGAGGCGGCGACGACGGTCGTTGCGCACGGCCTCGGGATCGTTGTGCCAGTCGACTCCGTCGTACTCGACCGCGACGCGGAACTCGGGCCAGGCGAAGTCCAGCCGACGGAGTTCGCCGTTGCCGTCGACGATCTCGTACTGCAATTCGGGGTGGGGCAGGCCGCCGTCGATCATCACCAGCCGGGCCTCGCTCTCCATCGGCGACTCGGCGCGCGCGTCGGCCAGCGCAAGTAGGTCGCGCACCGCGACGATGCCGCGTCGACCGCGCTGTTGCGTTGCGGCACGGCAGAGTTCGGTGAGTGTGCAGGTGCCGGAGCGCAGCGCGGCGTCGAGCGTCGCCAGCGCGCGCGGTCGCCACAGTGCTCGTGCGACCTCGATCGCGGTCCAGTCCGGTGCGGTGGCCGGTCGGCCGTCGACGAGAACCAGTGGTGCGCCCTCTCTGCGATGCACGACCAGGCCGTCGGTGTTGCGGAGTTGATGACCCGGCGGGTTGAGCACGTGCAGGTCGGCGGGTTGCTCGGTGTCGAAGCCGAACAGTGCGGCGGCGGTGGACAGGCAGACCGGCACCGGTGTGCCACAGAGCAGGTCCAGGCCGCGCAGGCGGGCGTCATCCGTCGGTTCGCCGAGCACGTACACGCCGTGCCAGAGTCGTTCCAGATGCTGCGTCTTGAGGACCGCCTCGAACTCGTAGCGGGACGCGACCGCCAAAATCTGACCGCTCGTCGCGACGCCACTCTGCGCCTCGAACAGTCGCTGCAGTGCCGGATTCATAGCGACCATCGTCGATCCGGCGACGGTGCCCCTCAGCACACAAATCGGTCAGCCTGTGGATAACTCCTCGGTGGCCGAGCCGCGAGCGTGCGCAAATGTCGGAAAATCCGCGGCGTGTCGTGTGCAGACACGCACGCTCGCGGAAAAGTTAGAGGTGGGCGAGGCGGGGGACACTGCCGCGGGCGCGCAGGCCCGCACCCGCTCGGCGGGTCAGTTCCTTTGTGTTACCGAGCAATCCGTCGAGCACCAACGCCCGCTTGATGTGCAGGTGCAGCTCGTGTTCGGCGGTGAAACCGATACCGCCCAGCACCTGCTGGCAGTGCTTGGCCGCGGTCAGCGCCGCCTTGCCCGCGGCGGCCTTCGCCAGCATCGCCGTGAGGTCCGGGCTCTCGTCGCCGGGCAGCCCCAGCGTCGCCTCGGCGCCCTCGATGGCCACTAGCGTCTCGGCCAGCCGGTGCCGGATCGCCTGGAACTGCGCGATCGGCCTGCCGAACTGCACCCGGTCCAGCGCGTGCTGACGGGCCAGGTTCAGCATCGCCCGCGCCGTGCCGACCAGCCACCAGCCGGCGGCGCGACGGGTGTCGCCCAACCGCATCGTCTCCCCGTCGGGCACCCGCCGCAGCGGCAGCCCGCCCAGCGTCGGCTCCGCGTTGGCGGTGCGCTCCCACACCACCCAGCCGCCGCCGGCGTACGGCATCGGGGGCGTGCCACCGGGCAGACCGCCGATGGTCTCCAACAGAACGTCGTTGAGAACCGAAGCGTGCGAACCGGTTTCGCCGAGCAGTCGGAAAACCAGCGGAATCGCGGTGTCGGGCATCTCCTCGAGCATCTCGGCCCAGCCCAGCTCGGCCAGCGCGGCGTCCAGCTCAGCCCCCGAGCACGACAGCATCGTCTTGCGCAGGGTGTCTTCGAGCATCGCCAGCGACTCGGTGTCGAGAGCCTCCACGATCACTCCTTCCCGAGGTCGAGCAGCCGGCGGGCGATGATGTTGCGCTGCACCTCAGCGGTGCCGCCGTAGATCGTCGCGGCACGCGAGTACAGGTACGCGGGCCGCCACGGATCGTCGGACAGCTCGATGCGGCCCGGCAGCAGGTCGCGCACCGTGTCGAACAGCTGCTGTTCTGCGCTGGCCAGCAGCACCTTGTCGATCGAGGTGTCCGCGCCCAGTTTGTGCCCGGCGGCCAGCCGGTGCTGCGTCGCCCGCGACCGGCAGCGCAGCGTGTGCAGCGCCAGGTACACTTCACCGAGATCGGAATCCGACGCGGTGCCAAGGCCTTTGACCTCGACGACCAGATCGTCGAAGCGGGCGTACAGATAGGCGATGCGTTGCCAGAAGCACGTGGAGCGCTCGTAGGGCAGCAGGTCCATCGCGAGTTTCCAGCCGTCGCCGACGTTTCCGAGCATCCGGTCGGCTGGCACCGCGACGTCGTCGAAGTACACCTCACAGAACTCGTCGACGTCGTGCATGGTGCGCAGCGGCCGCACGGTGACGCCGGGGGAGTCGAGGTCGACGAAGAACGCGGTGATCGCCTGGTGGTTGGGCACCTCCGGCCCGCCGGTGCGGGTCAGCAGGATGCAGCGGGTGGCGTACTGGGCGAAGCTGGTCCACACCTTCTGCCCGTTGACGATCCAGGTGTCGCCGTCCTGCACGGCCCGCGTCGTCAACGACGCCAGGTCGCTGCCCGAGCCGGGTTCGGAGAAGCCCTGGCACCACGACTCCTGACCCGACAGCAGGCGCGGCACCATCTCGGCGGCCAACTCCGGCCGGGCGTAGTCGATCATGGTGGGGGTCAGCACCTCGAGCATCGAGTACGGTCCCGGATGATCGAGCCCGCGGCCGACCACCTCCTCGCCGACGATGGCGCGCAGGATGTCCGGACCGCCCAGCCCGCCTGCGCGTTCCGGCCAGCCGTAGCGCATCCAGTCCGCGTCATAGAGCGCCTTGAGCACCCGCAGGTGCTGGGCCTGATGCGCGTCCATGGTCTGCTCGCCCGGCGGCGGAGTCAGGTCGTTCTCGTCGAGCCACTCGCGCAGCGCGGTACGGAACGTCGCGGGATCGTAGAGGTCGGTCATCGCGCGTCGGCCGGGACGTCGGCCTCGGGCCGTCCGATCGCGTGCGGCCGACCGGAGTCGTGCTCGCCGCTGCGCCGGATGAAGGTCATCTTGCGGGTCTTGAGCCGCCAGCCGTCCTCGGTGCGCACGTACGTGTCGTTGTAATAGCCGATGCGCATGTCGTGCTTGGAGTGCTCGATGAAGCACAGCGGCTGCGTGCCGGTGGCCTTGTCCGGATCCTCGGGATCCAGGTGCACCAGCGAGGTGCCCGTCATGAACAGGCCCTTGGGGGCGGCGGCGACGAGCTCCGGAAACCGCGACAGCGAGTAGGTCGACCCGAACGCGCTGTACGTGCCGTCGGGGGTGAACACCGAGATGAGACCGTCGATGTCGCCCTGGGTGATGGTGACGGCGTACTTGGCGAGCAGCTGCTGGATCTCGACCAGGTCCGCGATCCGCTGTGGGTTCGAGTCACTCATGTCGGAAGACCTTACCGCCCTTCATTACGAAATTGACATTCTTTGTAACGCTGATATCGGCCAGCGGATCACCGGGCACGGCGATGATGTCGGCGAGGCAGCCCTCGGCGAGCCGGCCCAGATCCGGCCGGTCGATCAGTTCGGCGGCCGCGACGGTGGCCGCGCGCAGCACCGCCGCCGGCGGCAGGCCCCACTCGACCAGCGTGACCAGCTCGTCGGCGTTGCGGCCGTGCGGAATCGCCGGGGCGTCGGTGCCGACGGCGATCTTGACGCCGGCCTCGTATGCCGCCTTGATCGAGGTGCGCGCCTTCGGGAACATCTCGGCGGCCTTGTCCTGCAGCGCTTTCGGTGCCTTGGAGACGTCCATCGCCTCGGCCAGCCGTCGGGTGCTGACCAGCCACCGGTCGTTCTCGACCATCAGCTGGATCGCCTCGTCGTCCATCAGGAACCCGTGCTCGATGCAGTCGATGCCGCACGCGACGGCGTGTTTGACCGCCTCCGCGCCGTGCGTGTGCGCGGCGACCTTGAGCCCGCGCCGGTGCGCCTCGTCGACGATCGCGCGCAGCTCCTCGTCCGAGTAGTGCTGTGCGCCGGCCTCTCCGGTGAGCGACATGACACCCCCCGAGCAGCACACCTTGATCACCTGTGCGCCGTGCTTGATCTGGTAGCGCACCGCCTTGCGGATCTCGTCGACCCCGTTGGCGATACCCTCCTCGACCGTCAACTCCAGCGCACCCGGCATGAACGCGGCGAACATCGTCGGGTCCAGGTGTCCACCGGTCGGCGTGATCGCGTGGCCGGCGGGCACGATCCGCGGGCCGTCGATCCAGCCCGCGTCGATCGCCCTGCCGAGGGCGACGTCGAGCAGATAGCCACCGGTCTTGACGAACAGTCCGAGGTTGCGCACGGTGGTGAACCCGGCCCGCAGCGTGCGGCGGGCGTTGCCGACCGCGCGCAGCACCCGGATCGCCGGGTCGTCCTGCACCTGGGACAGGCCGGGGTTCTCGCCCCGGCCGCCCATGAGCAGGTTGACCTCCATGTCCATCAGGCCCGGCAGCAGGATGGCGTCCCCGAGGTCGATCACCTCGCCCTCGGGGGCGCCACCGACGCCGACGATGCGGTCGTCGTCGACCCGGACGATGCCCGGGCGGACGATCTCGCCGGCCTCGACGTCAAGCAGACCCGCGGCTTTGAGGGTCAGCACCCCTAGACCACCGGCTCACTGACGCACTCGATGTAGGCCGCGCCGCTGTCGATGACACGCGGCTGCTTCCACACCTCGATCGGGAACGACACGTTCACCAGCGACTGCATCATGTGGATGAGAGCCTTTGCGTCCTCGGGCATCCCGTCGAGCGGGAACCGGGAGTCGCAGTACTCCATCACCGCCTCGAGACGGGGGAACGCGGCGTCGTAGAACTCCTGCATCTCCTCCATCGTCGAGTTGAGCCGCTTCTCGTAGCGCTCCGCCTCGGTGGGCAGGCACCAGTCGGAGAACCGCTCCAGATCGGCGAATTCGGGTGGCAGCTTAGGCATTGATCGCATCCTTCTGGGTCGTGGTCGAGGCGGCCTGTCCGTTGGTGGCGGCGCCGTCGAGTCCCTTCTCCTTCTTGTACCGGTTGACGTAGTCCCACGCCGTCTTGTGCAGGTGACGCAGCAGGATCTCCTGGTCGCACAGCGGGAACTCCTTGACCACACCGGTCTCGATCTGCGTCTGGGTGGCCTCCAGGGTGTTGGCGTCCTGGAACGCGTACTCCTTGAACGTCACCGCCGCGAGCTCGTGCGCGAGCCGCTCCCGGGTGTTGGTGGCCGGCACGAAGTACAGCGTGCACTCGAAGATGTGCTTGTTCACGTCGGTGGGCCAGTAGTGGTAGGTCAGGTACCAGCCCGGCGCCCAGATCAGCAGCGTGAAGTTCGGGAAGAACTCGAAGCTGTCCTGGCCCCACGCGTGGTGACGGGACGGGTTGATCGCCGGCGGCAGCTCGTCGGGCATGATGCCCTTGATCTTGGGCCGGTCCCACGGGCCGAACAGACCGCTGTGCAGCACCCGCTCGATCGGCTTGACCATGTTCAGGTCCTTCGGCGGGCTCATGCCGCCCCAGGACGAGATCATCGAGTGCTGGCCCTTGATGTCGTAGTGCAGCGCCTCGTAGCCGAACTTGGCCAGCTTCTCGGCCTCCTCCTTGACGGCCTGCTTCTGGTGCAGCACCGGCGCGTGGTAGAACTCGACGAACGCGTCGATGAACAGCTTCCAGTTCGAATTGATCTCGGCGCGATAGGAATACGTCTCGGTCATCTCGTGGAACGGATAACCCTCGAGGCCCTTGGCGAAGTCACCGAGATAGTCGGTCAGCGGCTCGGCGTCGTTGTCGAAGTTGATGAAGATGAACCCTTCCCACACCTCGCAGCGCACCGGCACCAGGCCGTAGTCCTTCTTGTCGAGGTCGAAGAACTCGTCCTCCTGCTGGACGAAGGTCAGATCGCCCTTGAGGCTGTAACGCCACGCGTGGTACTTGCAGGTGAACTGCCGGCAGGTGCCCGAGACCTCGTTCCCGGGATAGTCGTTCCACACCAGCTTGTTTCCGCGGTGGCGGCACATGTTGTAGAACGCCCGGATCTCGTCGTCGGTGTCGCGGACGATGATGACCGAGACACCCTTGCCCGCCGACGGCATCTCCTTGGTGAAGTAGCTGCCCTTCTTCGGCAGCCGCTCCACGCGTCCCACGTTGAGCCAGCACTTGCGGAAGATCGCCTGCTGCTCGAGCTTCCACTGTTCGGGATCGATCGAGTCGGTGTAATCGACCGGGGCGGTACCGAGTTCAGGCCAGTGCTCGGTCCAGCTCCCCTCAGCGGGTTTCGGGAAAAATGCCACGGTACTTACCTCTCTGCGTGGTTTTCGGCGTCGGGTTCTACACCGAAAGCGTTGATGGCCATGGCGAGTGCGCCATAGCAGCCGATCGTGAAGACGAGGTCCATCAGCTGACGTTCCTCGAGGTGTTCGGACAGCGCCGCCCACGTCGCATCCGAGACGGTGGACGAGGTGCGCAGTTCGTCGACCGCGCGCAGCACGGCGCGGTCCAGGTCGTCGGCGGCCTCACCGCGCTGCAGGGCCTCGATCGCGTCGTCGGTGAGCCCGACCTCGCGGCCCATCTGAACGTGATGACGCCACTCGTACTCGCAGCCGGCCAGGTGTGCGACGCGCAGCACCGCCAGTTCGCGCAACCGGGCTGGCAGCGTCGAGCCGTACAACAGGTGGAAGTTGAACCGCAGGAACGCGCGGGTGAGCTTCGGGTGCCGGACCAGCGTGGCCAGCAGGTTGCCCGCGTCCTGCGGGTTGCGCCGCTCGGGGGACATGCTCGACAGCGCGTCGTAGACCTCCTCGTCCCACTCGTCCGCCGGCAGCGGGGGCACACGCACGACGGCTCCTTCCTGTCTGCTCTCCGCGATGAGAATCAGGTTCTCATATTTCGCCAATAGATTTCCATCTTTCCTCCGGATGGTCAATCCCGAGAGCGTGAGAACGGCTGTTTTCATGCGGGAACGCTGGGCAAATCCGCAGACAGATGGCCTGAGGGTGGCTTTCGGACGTTGATTCTCGTAACGTGAGAAGCTAGTTTCCTCAGCTAGAGAACTGCTGTGGTGGATAGCCTCGGGGCACCGCGACGGAAGGAATGGGCATGAACAAAGACGACATGATCCTGATCAGCGTCGATGACCACATCGTCGAGCCGCCCGACATGTTCAAGAATCACCTGCCGAAGAAGTATCTGGACGAGGCGCCGCGGCTGGTGCACAACCCCGACGGGTCCGACACCTGGCAGTTCCGCGACGTGGTGATCCCGAATGTGGCGCTCAACGCCGTGGCCGGCAGGCCCAAGGAGGAGTACGGCCTCGAACCCCAGGGCCTCGACGAGATCCGGCCCGGCTGCTGGCAGGTCGACGAGCGGGTCAAGGACATGAACGCCGGCGGCATCCTCGGCTCGATGTGCTTCCCGTCGTTCCCGGGCTTCGCCGGCCGCCTGTTCGCGACCGAGGACCCGGAGTTCTCGCTGGCCCTGGTGAAGGCCTACAACGACTGGCACGTCGAGGAGTGGTGCGGCGCCTATCCGGCCCGGTTCATCCCGATGACGCTGCCGGTGATCTGGGATCCGGTGGAGTGCGCCAAGGAGATCCGCCGTAACGCCGAGCGCGGTGTGCACTCGCTGACGTTCACCGAGAACCCCTCGGCGATGGGCTATCCCAGCTTCCACGACTTCGACCACTGGAAGCCGATGTGGGACGCGCTGGTCGACACCGAGACCGTGCTCAACGTCCACATCGGATCCTCGGGCCGGCTGGCGATCACCGCGCCCGACGCCCCGATGGACGTGATGATCACCCTGCAGCCGATGAACATCGTGCAGGCCGCCGCGGACCTGCTGTGGTCGCGGCCGATCAAGGAGTACCCGACGCTCAAGATCGCGCTGTCCGAGGGTGGCACCGGGTGGATCCCGTACTTCCTGGAGCGCATCGACCGCACCTACGAGATGCACTCGACGTGGACCGGCCAGGACTTCAAGGGCAAGCTGCCGTCGGAGGTGTTCAAGGAGCACTTCCTGACCTGCTTCATCGCCGACCCGATCGGTGTGGCGGTGCGCGACAAGATCGGCGTCGACAACATCTGCTGGGAGGCCGACTACCCGCACTCGGACTCGATGTGGCCCGGTGCGCCCGAGCAGCTGCACGAGGTGCTGACGGCCAACAACGTGCCCGACGACGAGATCAACAAGATGACCTACGAGAACGCGATGAAGTGGTACCACTGGGATCCGTTCAAGCACATCCCGAAGGAGCAGGCCACCGTCGGCGCGCTGCGCAAGGCCGCCGAGGGCCACGATGTCTCGATCAAGGCGCTCTCGAAGAAGGAGAAGATCGGCACGTCGGTCGCGGAGTTCGCGACGACCGCCAAGCAGATCACCGGAAACCAGGAGTGAGACGTTAGGTGATTTCGGCCGTCGGCCGGGATCACGCAGTGCGCCGGTGCGGGATAAGCCGTTTACGCACCGGCGCACTGTTCTGTGGGTGACGACGATAGGAGAACACCGTGGCCGGCGGGATGAGCTTCGAACTGACCGAGGACCAGGAACTGATCCGCAAGTCGGTGGCCGAACTGTGCAGCAGGTTCGACGACCACTACTGGATGGAGAAGGACCAGAACCACGAGTTCCCGCAGGAGTTCTACGACGCGATCGCCAAGGGTGGCTGGCTCGGCATGACCATCCCCGAGGAGTACGGCGGCCACGGACTGGGCATCACCGAGGCCACGCTGCTGCTCGAGGAGGTCGCCCGCTCGGGTGCGGCGATGAACGGCGCCAGCGCGATTCACCTGTCGATCTTCGGTATGCAGCCCGTCGTCAAGCACGGCTCCGAGGAGCTCAAGAGGGAGACGCTGCCCCGCATCGTCAACGGCGACCTGCACGTCTGCTTCGGCGTCACCGAACCGACTGCGGGACTGGACACCTCGCGCATCACGACGTTCGCCAAGCGGGAGGGCGACAAGTACCGCGTCAACGGTCGCAAGGTGTGGATCTCCAAGGCGCTGGAGTCCGAGAAGATCCTGCTGCTGACCAGGACCACGCCCTATGACGAGGTCAAGAAGAAGACCGACGGCATGACGCTGTTTCTCACCGACCTCGACCGCGACCACGTCGACATCCGCCCGATCCGCAAGATGGGCCGCAACGCGGTCAGTTCCAACGAGGTGTTCATCGACGACCTGATGGTCCCCGTCGAGCACCGCGTCGGCGAGGAGGGCCAGGGCTTCAAGTACATCCTCGACGGGCTCAACCCGGAGCGGATGCTGATCGCCGCCGAGGCGCTGGGCATCGGGCGCGTCGCGCTGGAGAAGGCCGTCAAGTACGGCAACGAGCGCCACGTCTTCAACCGCCCCATCGGCATGAACCAGGGCCTGCAGTTCCCGCTGGCCGACTCGCTGGCTCGCCTGGACGCCGCCGAACTGGTGCTGCGCAAGGCGACCTGGCTCTACGACAACGGCAAACCCTGTGGGCGCGAGGCGAATACGGCCAAGTACCTGTGCGCCGACGCCGGCTTCGGCGCGGCCGACCGGGCGCTGCAGCTGCACGGCGGAATGGGCTACTCCGAGGAGTACCACGTGTCCCGGTACTTCCGGGAGTCGAGGCTGATGAAGATCGCGCCGGTGAGCCAGGAGATGATCCTCAACTTCCTCGGCGAGCACGTCCTCGGCCTGCCGCGCAGCTACTGACGGAGGAGCGATGGGCATGAGCGGGCAGGCCCCGCTGGCGGGGATCACCGTCGTCGCGATGGAGCAGGCGGTGTCCGCCCCGATGTGCACCCGGGTGCTCGCGGACTTCGGCGCCCGGGTGATCAAGGTGGAGAACCCCAAGGGCGGCGACTTCGCCCGCGACTACGACGACGTCGTCAACGGTCCGGGAGGGCTGGCGGCGCACTTCGTGTGGTGCAACCGGGGCAAGGAGTCGGTGACGCTGAACACCAAGTCCCCGGAGGGGATCGAGCTGCTGCACCGGTTGCTCGACCGCGCGGACGCGTTCGTCTCCAACCTGGCACCCGGTGCGACGGCCCGGCTGGGCCTGGCACCCGCCGACCTCGCCGAGCGTCACCCGAACGTCCTCCCGGTCGAGATCGACGGCTACGGGCCGGGCGGGCCGATCTCACACAAACGCGCATACGACCTTCTGGTCCAGGCCGAGGCCGGATCGTGCGCGGTCACCGGCTATCCCGGAATGCCCGCCAAACCCGGGCCGCCGGTAGCCGATTTCACCACCGGGCTGTACGCGGCGATGTCGATCGTCGCGCTGCTGCTCGGCCGCGCCCGCGGTAACGCCCCCGACGGGCCCGCGCCGTCGGTGGAGTTGAGCCTGTTCGACGTCATGACCGACGTGATGGGCTATCAGCTGACCTACACCCAGCATTCGGGCATCGACCAGCAACCGCTGGGTGTGAGCTCACCCGCGGTCGCGCCGTACGGGGCCTACAAGACGCGCGACGGGCAGACCGTGGTGCTCGGCACCACCAACGACCGGGAGTGGCAGCGGGTGGCGCGCGAGATCATCAACCGCCCCGATCTGGCCGACGACCCCCGCTTCGCCACCAACCCCGACCGGTGCGCGCACCGCGAGATCCTCGACGAGGCGATCGGATCCTGGTGTGCCCAACACGATCTCGTCGACATCCAGCGGATCGCCGACGAGGCCGGGATCGGCAACTCCCGCTACAACGTGCCCAGCGAGGTCGTCGCGCACCCGCACCTGACCGCCCGCGACCGGTGGCGCACCGTCGCCACCCCGAAGGGAGACATCCAGGCGCTGCGGCCGCCGCCGGTGATCAGCGGCTTCGAACAACCCATGGGGCCGATCCCGGCGCTCGGTGAGCACACCGACAAGGTGCTGGCCGAACTGGGTTTGGCCGCAGACGATATCGCGCGGCTACGGGCCGACGGAGTGATCGGACCGGAGGTGTCGTGAGCGACGTCCTGCTCTGCGAGGACCGGGACGGGGTGCGCACGCTGACCCTGAACCGGCCGGAGCGTAAGAACGCGATCAACGCCCAGCTGTGGGAGGAACTCGCCGACGCGCTGCGCGCCACCGCCCGCGACACCGAGGTGCGCGCACTGGTGCTCACCGGCGCGGGCGGGGCGTTCTGCTCGGGCGCCGACATCGGCACCCCGGAGGACATCCACCCGCGGCACAAGCTGCGCCGGCTCACCGACGTCGCGCTCGCCCTGCACGAGCTCGCGGTGCCGACCATCGCCAAGGTGACCGGCGTCGCCGTCGGCGCCGGCTGGAACCTGGCGCTGGGCTGTGACCTCGTGGTCGCCACACCGGAGTCAAGGTTCTGCCAGATCTTCGCCAAGCGCGGGCTGTCGGTGGACCTCGGCGGTTCCTGGCTGCTTCCCAAACTGGTCGGTCTGCAGCAGGCCAAGCGGCTGGTGCTATTGGCCGACATGATCGACGCCGCCGAGGCGCACCAGCTGGGCCTGGTCACCTGGGTCAAGAACGCCGACGAGATCGACGGGTTCGTCGACGAGCTGGCGGGCCGGCTGGCCGCCGGACCGCCGGTGGCGCTGGCGCAGAGTAAGGCGCTGCTCAACGACGGCGCCAACTCGACGCTGCGCGAGGCCTTGGCCAACGAGGCGCGAGCCCAACCGGGTAACTTCGCCACCACGGACTCGACCGAGGCGTATGCAGCGTTCGCCGAGAAGCGGGACGCCGTTTTTACTGGTCAATGGGCGATTCGGCCCAGATCGGAGAAGGACTGATGCGGGAAACCGTGATCGTGGAGGCCGTGCGCACACCAGTCGGCAAGCGCAACGGCGGGTTGTCGGAGATCCACGCCGCTGACCTGTCGGCGATCGTGCTCAACGCACTCGTCGAGCGGGCGGGGATCAGCCCCGAGATCGTCGACGACGTGGTGTGGGGCTGTGTGTCCCAGGTCGGCGACCAGTCCAGCAACATCGGCCGCTACGCGGTGCTGGCCGCCGGGTGGCCGGAGACGATCCCGGGCACCACCGTCAACCGGGCGTGCGGCTCCAGCCAGCAGGCGCTGGACTTCGCCGTGCACGCGGTGGCGTCCGGGCAGCAGGACGTCGTCGTGGCCGGCGGCGTCGAGGTGATGAGCCGGGTGCCGCTGGGTTCGGCCCGCGCCACCGGTATGCCGTACGGGCCGAAAGTCCTTGAGCGCTACCACGACTTCTCGTTCAACCAGGGCATCTCGGCGGAGCTGATCGCACAGAAGTGGGGTTTCTCGCGCACCCGGCTCGACGAGTACTCGGTGCGCTCCCACGAACTCGCCGCAGCCGCGCAGGACAGCGGGGCGTTCGAATCGCAGATCATGCCGGTGTTCACCGGCGGGGAGCCCGTCGTCGCCGACGAGGGGGTGCGGCGCGGCACCACGGTGGAGAAACTCGCCGGCCTCAAGCCCGCCTTCAAGGAGGACGGGGTCATCCACGCAGGCAACTCGTCGCAGATCTCCGACGGTGCCGCCGCACTGCTGGTGATGACCGCCGAGCGGGCCGCCGCGATGGGACTGCAGCCGATCGTGCGCTACCGCGCGGGCGCGGTCACCGGCGCCGACCCCGTGCTGATGCTGACCGGGCCGATCCCGGCGACGGAGAAGGTGCTGCACAAGGCCGGAGTGCGGCTCGACGAGGTGGGCGTGTTCGAGGTCAACGAGGCGTTCGCCCCGGTGCCGCTGGCATGGCTGGTCGAGACCGGCGCCGACGAGACCAAGCTCAACCCGCTGGGCGGGGCGATCGCGTTGGGCCACCCGCTCGGCGCGTCCGGCGCGGTGCTGATGACCCGCATGATCAACCACATGCGCGACAACGGGATTCGCTACGGCCTGCAGACCATGTGCGAGGGCGGCGGCACCGCCAACGCCACTCTGGTCGAACTCGTCGCCTAGGAGAGCTGTGCAACGCAACCTGTTCACCGAAGACCACGAGGCGTTCCGCGAGCTGGCTCGCGACTTCGTCGAGAAGGAGGTCGTCCCGCACTATCCCGAGTGGGAGAAGGCGGGGCGGATGCCGCGCGAGGTGTTCAAGCGGATGGGGTCGCTGGGCATGCTCGGCGTGGCGATCCCGGAGGAGTACGGCGGGGGCGGCACACCGGACTACCGCTACAACGTGGTGCTGCAGGAGGAGGCGGCCCGCGCGCTGGTGACGTTGTCGACGGTGCGCACCCAGCTTGAGGTGATCCTGCCGTACTTCCTGCACTACGCCAACTCCGAACAGCGCAAGCGCTGGTTCCCGGGGCTGGCGTCGGGGGAGCTGCTCACCGCGATCGCGATGACCGAACCCGGCACCGGCTCCGACCTGGCCGGGATGCGCACCACCGCGGTGCGCGACGGCGACGAGTGGATCCTCAACGGCGCCAAGACTTTCATCACCGGCGGTATGCAGGCCGATCTGGTGATCGTCGTCGCGCGCACGTTCACCGACCCGGACAACCGGCGAAAAGGCCTGACACTGTTCGTCGTCGAGGACGGCATGCCCGGGTTCACCCGCGGCCGCGAACTGGAGAAGATGGGCTGCAAGGTTCAGGACACCGCCGAGCTGTCCTTCGTCGACGTGCGGGTGCCGCACGCGAACATGCTTGGCGAGGAGGGCGAGGCGTTCTCCTATCTGGGCCACAACCTGCCGCAGGAGCGGCTCACCGTCGCGGTGGGCTCGGTGGCGCAGGCACGTTCGGCGATCGCGGCGGCCATCGACTACACCAAGAGCCGCAAGGCGTTCGGCCAGCCGGTGGCGTCGTTCCAGAACACCAAGTTCGAACTGGCGGCCTGCTCGACGGAGGTGGAGGCCGCCCAGGCGATGCTCGACCGCGCGGTGGCGCTGCACGTCGACGGTGAGCTCTCGGCGGCCGACGCCGCGCGGGTCAAGCTGTTCTGCACCGAGATGCAGGCCCGCGTGGTGGACCGCTGCCTGCAGCTGTTCGGCGGCTACGGCTACATGATGGAGTACCCGATCGCGCGGCTGTACACCGACGCCCGCGTCGCCCGGATCTACGCGGGCACCAGCGAGGTCATGAAGGTCATCATCGCGAAGTCCCTCGGCCTCTAGGCGATTTCGGTGTAGTTAGTGGCGCTGGTCGCGACTAACTACACCGAAATCGCGTGCTACCTCGATCACCCACTGCGCGTAGTCGAGGTACTCGTCGACGCCGCTGACCGGCGGCAGCGGTACCGCGCTGACCGTCACGCCCTGCTCGGCGAGCCAGCCGAGCCGGTCGACGATCTCGGCGGCGCTCATCCCGGGACGGGCGTTCGGATCGTCGCGCGCGGTGTGCCCCTCGCCGACCCGCGTCGTACCCAGGCCGTGGACCACGTCGAAAGGCCGTCCGTCGTAACCGGGTTGGGACTTGATGAACTCCACGCGCTCGGCGATCTTCTCCGGCGGGGTGAGAAACGACCACCAGCCCGACGCGTACTTCGCGGCCCGGCGCAGCGCGGCGTCGGCGTCACCGCCGATCCAGATCGGCAGGTGCGGCTTCTGGACGGGTTTGGGCTCGAACGCGACATCCTCGAAGGACACGTACTTGCCGTGGTAGCGCGGCGATTCGGCCGTCCACAGTTCGACGATCGCGGCCAGGTACTCGTCGGCGATGCGCCCGCGTTCCCGGAACGGCACCCCCAGCAGCTCGAATTCCTTCTCCAGCCAACCGACTCCGAACGTCACCATCATCCGGCCGCTGCTCATCCAGTCGGCGGTCGCCAGCGCCTTGGCCAGCACGATCGGGTGCTGCAGCGGCAGCACGGTGATGCACGAGTTGAGCATGATCCGCTGTGTCGCGCCCGCGAGGTACGCCTGCGCCACGGTGGACTGCAGGTAGTGCGGGCCGGACAGCTCGACGTGGTCGTTGGGGATCACGAAATGCTCGGGGACCGCGATCATGTCGTAGCCCCACTCGTCGGCGCACTTGGCCATCCGGGTCTGGTCGGCGCCGGTCACCGACGCCTCCCACGGTTGCATCATCGCCTTGAGCCGCAGCATGTGCGGGAGGTTGAAGACCAGCTTCACGTCGGACCCCGTTCGGTTGGAGGCCGCGAGCGTGCGCAAATGCAGGGATTTTCCCGGCGTGTCGGGTGCAGACACGCACGCTCGCGGAAAAGGGAGTTACTTGAGCATGCTGCCGGCGTCGATGGTGACCGGCAGGCCGGTGATGTAGCGCGACTCGTCGGACGCCAGGAACAGCACGGCGTTGGCGACGTCCTCGGGCTCCACCCAGCCGACCGGCAGCACGTGCATGAACTGCGCGGCGACGGCGAGGTCGTCGGGGCCCGGGTTCTCCAGGTCGGGGCGGAACAGCTTCATGGTGCCCTCGTTCATGAACAGCGGGGTGTTCACATTGGTCGGGCAGACCGCGTTGACGCGGATGTTGTGCTGGCCCAGTTCGACGGCGAAGGTGCGCATCAGGCCGATCACGCCGTGCTTGGCGGCGATGTAGTGCCCGGTGTGCGGGTAGGCCTTCAGGCCGCCGACCGAGCTGGTCAGGATGATCGAGCCGCCGCGTCCGCCCTCGAGCAGGTGGGGGACAGCGACCTTCACGGTCTTCCAGACGCCGGCGAGGTTGACGTCGATCATGTCGGTCCAGTCGGCCTCGCTGGTCTTGTCCAGCGTCGCGCCGCCGTTGCCGATGCCGGCGTTGGCGACGACGATATCGAGGCGGCCCAGCTGTTCGACACCGCTGTCGACGACCTGCTTGAGCGCGTCGTAGTCGCGCACGTCGACCTCCTCGGCGACGATGCGCCTGCCGAGGTTCTTGACCAGGTCGGTGGTCTCGGCGAGGTGCTCGGGGCTGGCGGCGGGGATGTCCTCGTTGCTGGAGATCCGCTTGCAGACGTCGACGGCGATGATGTCGGCGCCCTCCTGCGCCAGCCGCACCGCGTGCGCGCGACCCTGACCGCGCGCCGCGCCGGTCACGAACGCGACCTTGCCCTCAACTCGCCCACCCATGTGTCCACCTCATCCTGGTCGGTCGATCAGTTTTGTCGATCGATCAGGAGGGTGGCACCGAGTGGTCGGCGCTGTCAACCGGTTCGGCGAAATTCGCGCTACCGCCCGGTGAACAGTGTCATCAGACGGTCCATGAACGCGCGCATCTCGTCGTGGCCGAGCGTGACCCCGACGGCGTCCTCGTTGCACAGGCTGCGCGCGATCTGGGCGATCAGCATCGACACCGCGACCGGCGGGTACTCGTCGAGGTCGACGCCGGCGGCACGCAGCGCCACGGTGACCGCCGCGGTCTCGATGTCGCGGACCCGTTCGGCGTAGGCCTTGAGCTCGGCGCGAATCGCCTTGCGGTGGTTGGCCAGCGCCATGAACTCGGTGTTGAGGCTGGTCGCACGCAGGTCGCTGTTGATCCGCCACAGCGCGCGCAGCGGATCGGCGTCGGTGAGCGCCTCGCGCATCCGCTCCAGCGACGCCTCCGCGCCCGCGCGCAGCACCTCGACGAACAGGTCGTCCATGGTGGGGAAGTAGTAGTAGACCAGCGCCTGTTTGACGCCGGCCTCGGCGGCGACGCGCCGCGAGGTGGCGGCGGCGTAACCCTCGTCGCGCATGATCGTGGCGGTCGCCTCGATCAGCCGCTGGCGGGTACTGGTCTCCGACCTCTGCGTCGTCACCGGGTCTCCGTCGGAATGCTTGACCGGTTCTCAAACCCCGTGGTAAGCATGCTGCATCCTAGCAGTTTGGTCGATCGATCAAACAGGCTCCGGAGGACGAGCCGTGAAAGGACAACCGTGACGACCGATCTCGCTTCCATCGACTACTTCTCCGACCAGGCGATCAGCCAGGATCCGTTCGCGTACTGGGACGCACTGCGCGAGAAGGGGCCGGTCTACCGCGAACCGCACCAGGGCGTCGTGGCCGTCACCGGCTACGACGAGGTGCTGGCGGCCTTCCGCGACCACGACTCGTTCTCGGCGGTCAACGCGATCGGCGGCCCGTTCCCGCCGCTGCCGTTCGAGCCCGAGGGCGACGACATCACCGAGCAGATCGAGGCGCACCGCCACCTGTTCCCGATCCACGAGCACCTCGTGGTGATGGACCCGCCTGCCCACGAGCGGGCGCGCTCGCTGCTGACCAAGCTGCTCACCCCGCGCCGCCTCAAGGAGAACGAGGACTTCATGTGGCAGCTGGTCGACAGCCAGATCGACCAGTTCATCGGCAACGGTCGCTGCGAGTTCCTCTCCGAGTACGCGAAGCCCTTTGCCACCGCGGCGATCATCGACCTGCTCGGCGTGCCCGAGGAGGACCGCCCGGAGTTCATGGCCGCCCTCGGCGCCGAACGTCCCGACGGCACCCGCGTCGGCTCCCTCGACGGTGAGCCGGTCGGTCTGGACCCGCTGCAGTACCTCGACGACAAGTTCGCCGGCTACCTGGCCGAGCGGCGCCGCGAACCCCGTGGCGATGTGCTGTCCGGCATGGCGACCGCGCTCTATCCCGACGGCTCGACACCCGAACTGATCGAGGTCGTCAAGCCGGCGACCTTCCTGTTCGCCGCCGGGCAGGAGACGGTGACCAAGCTGCTGTCGGCCGCGGTGCAGACCCTCGGCGACTACCCCGAGTACCAGCAGCTGCTGCGTGAGCAGCCGGAGAAGATCGGGGTGTTCATCGAGGAGGCGCTGCGTATGCAGTCGCCGACCAAGGTCGACTTCCGGCTGGTCCGCAAGACCACCACGCTCGGCGGTGTCCCGCTCAAGGCCGGCACCATCGTGATGCTGTGCCTGGGCGCGGCCAACCGCGACCCGCGCAAGTTCGACAACCCGCACGAGTTCCGGCTGGACCGCAAGAACGTGCGCGAGCACGTCGCGTTCGGCCGCGGCATCCACTCCTGCGCGGGCGCGCCGCTGGCCCGGGTCGAGGGTCAGATCACCGTGCGCCGCCTGCTGGACCGGATCAGCGACATCCGGATCAGCGAGTCCGCGCACGGCCCGGCGGGGCAGCGCCGGTACTCCTACGAGCCCACCTTCCTGCTTCGCGGGCTGACCGAACTGAACATCGAGTTCACCGCCGGCGGGTAGCCGAGAGACTTGCCGATGGGCTTACGGGAGAACCGACGGTCCTACTGATGCGTCGAAAAAGCCCTGACCAGGGCATGTGATGCGGATCGAAACCGAATTTCGGTGAGACGCTTGTCACACGCCGCAAACCTACCTACTGTGTGTTCACTAGGTTGGTTCGACGAAGGAGTCCGGTGACCGGCACGGAGCCCGCGCGGCCCTACGCCTCGCTGCTCGCCAAGGGCGAGGATCGTAGGCAACGCATCCTCACCGTCGCCGAACGACTCGTCGCGCGCAACGGGTGGCGCAACACGTCGCTGGCCCAGATCGCCAAGGAAGCCGGGGTGACCCCCGCCGGGCTGCTGCACCACTTCGAGTCCAAGGAGCAGTTGCTCAACGCGGTGCTCGATGCCCGCGACGCCGACGACGCGACGCACTCCGACTACCTCTCCGGCGATCTGGTCACCGAACTCAGCAAGGTCTCCGAACGGTTCGTGCGGGCGCCCGAACTGGTCGGCACATTCACCGTGCTATTGGCCGAGAACATCGCCCCCGACGCCCCGCTGCACGACCGGTTCATCAAGCGCTACCGCGACGCGGCCGAGATCATCACCACGATCATCAAGCGCGGTCAGGAGTCCGGGAAATACCGCACAGACATCGACGCGGCCACCAAGGCCGTGGAAATCCTCGCCTTCAGCCACGGAATGGAGACCCTATGGTTGCTCGACCCATCGACCCCATTGACCGAGGTGTTCAAACAGTACGCCGAGTCGCTGGGGCGCGACCTGGCAGTGAGGAGCTCGACATGAGGTACCGACTCGACGTGGTCGCACCGACGGTGGTGGACGCGGTCACCTACGCGGGCGGCTGGATCTACGACCGGGTGATGGCGGGCTGGGATGTCAGCGTGCTCGTCGGCGGCGCCGACGACATCCGTCCGCTGACGATTCTCGGCGCCGACGTCCTCGACCTCGAAGGCGTGCTGGAGGCGTGGCGGGACCGGCCGCACCCGCAGACCATCGCGGTGGCGGCCAACCTGATCGACGGGGATCCGCGGGTGCTGTTCCATGTGCGCAACGCGCTCGAGCAGGGCGGCACCGAGGTGACCGTGTGGGGTGAGCGGGTGCCCGCCGAACTCGACAGCAGCGTCGACTCCGTCGAGCACCGGCTGAGCGCGGCGGCCCGCGCGTTCAAGGCCAGGGCGCTCGCGGCGGCGGGTGCGCCGGCCGCCGTCACCGGGTGTGAGACCTTCCGGTGCGGGATGATGGTCTCCGTCGCCGCCGACCTCGTTCCGGCCAGCTGACGTTGCGGCTCAGGCGAGGTCGATGACGACCTTGCCGACCGCCCTGCCGTCCGCGACGTGACGCAGCGCCGCGGTCACCTCGGAGAGCGGGTAGACCGCGCTGATGTGCGGACGCACCCGCCCGCCGGCCAGCAGCTCGCGCAGCTCGGCCTGGTTGCGCGCGAACTCCTCCGGCGGCACGTCCTGGAAGTGGAACCCCAGTATGTGAATCCCTTTGACCAGCACCAGGTTCAGCGGAATCCGGGGGATGGTGCCCGACGCGAAGCCCACGGTGACGAACCGTCCGCCGCGCCGCAGCGAGCGCAGCGCAGGCTCGGCGAGCTCACCGCCGACCGGGTCGATGACGGCGTGCGCCCCTTCCGGCAGGGCGTCACGCAGCGCGTCCCGTAGCGCACACTCCCGGTGGTTGATCAGCTTGGCCGCTCCGTAATCCGCTGCCGCCGAAAGCTTCTCGGGTGACGACGCCACCGCGGTCACCGTGGCGCCCAGCGCGACGCCGAGTTGCACCGCGGCCAGACCGACGCCACCGCCGGCGCCCAGCACCACCAGTTCGTCGCCCGCCCGGACGCGGGCCATCGACCGCAGCGTGTGATACGCCGTCCCGTGGGCCACCCCGAACGCGGCGGCCGAGCGGTCGTCGACACCGTCCGGGATGCGGCTCAGTCCGGCGGCCGCGACGACGACCTCCTCGGCGAACGCCCCGCACAGCACCGCACCGCTGACGCGGTCACCGACCGCGAGATCACCGACGTCGTCCGCGCATTCGACGACGGTTCCCGCGAACTCGCTGCCCGGAACGAACGGCGGCGGCACGCTGACCTGGTACTGGTCGGCCACCAGCAGCACGTCGGGGAAGTTCACCGCGGCGGCGGCCACCCGCACCCGGACCTGACCGGCCGACACCTGCGGTGACGGCCGGTGCTCGATGACGACGTTCTCGGGCGGCCCGTACGCCGGGCAGACCGCCGCACGCATCACCGGTAGTCACTCGATTCGGCGAGATCGGCCGCCGAGCGCATCAACTCGACGATGATCGGGCCGTAGGCGAGCAGCTTCTCGTTGTCCCCGGCGCGCTGGTAACCCTGCTCGAGCACGATCGCCAGCTTCCACTTCGCCAGCACCAGGTAGTAGTCCAGGTCGTCGACCTGACGGCCCGACACCCTCGCGTAGTGGTTGACCACGTCGTCGCGGGACGGCATGTCGCGCATGTCGACATAGCTCATCTCCGAGGCTCCCGGGTTGGCGGTGTCCTCGGGCCAACTCTGCACCATCCACCCGAGATCGAGCTTCGGGTCGCCGACGGTGCCCATCTCCCAGTCGACGATCGCGGCCAGTCGTGCGGGGGCGCCGTGCCGGTACATCACGTTGGCGAACTGGTAGTCGCCGTGCATCAGCCCGGGGATGTAATCGATCGGGCGGTGGGTGCGCAGCCACGCGGTCGCCACGTCGAGCCCCTCGAGTTCGCGGCCCTTGATGCGCTCGAAGAACCCGAGCCACCGGTCCACCTGGCGTTCGTGGAAACCGTCGGGACGGCCAAGATCGTGCAGCCCCTTGGCCTTCCAGTCCACCTTCGACAGCAGCGCGATGCCCTCGGCGAGCTGATAGGACAACCCGGCGCGGGCCTGCGGATCGGAGTCGAACGGTTCGGGCCATCTGCGGTCCTCGAGGTCCATCGGCGACCACCCGTCGACGAACCCCATCAGGTAGAACGGCCGGCCGAGCACCGAGGTGTCCGGGCACACCGCGATCGCCTCGGTGTGCGGCACGTCGGTGCCGTCGAGCGCCTCGATGATCCGCCACTCGCGCAGAATCCCCTTGTCGCGATCGGCCGGGGCATCCGGCGGCGGCATGCGCAGCACGCAGCGGTGCTCACCGCGCCGCAGCTCGTAGATGACGTTCTGCGTTCCGCCGGACAGGAACCGGGTCTGCAGGGGTTCGCCCTTACCGGGCAACGCGGCCTCGTCCATCCAGTCCGACAGCCGCGCGACGTCGATCGGCGTCTGACTCACAGGTTGCCCACCTCGTGCTCCAGGTACTCCGCGAACTTCGCGCGTGCCTTCTCCCGCTTGGCCGGGATCCACTCGCTCGGCCACATGCCGGTGTTCGGTTCGTAGTCGCGCAGCACCTGTTTGGCGACGGTGACCTTGTGCACCTCGGTCGGACCGTCGGCCAGGCCCATCACCGCCGCCCCGGTCACCATGCCCAGGAACGGCATCTCGTTGGTCACCCCCAGCGCGCCGTGTACCTGCATCGCCCGCCAGGCGATGTCGTGCAGCACCGTCGGCATCACCACCTTGACCGCGGCGATGTCCTTGCGGACCTTCTTGTAGTCGTTGTACTTGTCGATCTCCCAGGCGGTGTAGAGCACCATCAACCGGAACTGCAGCAGCTGCGCGTACGAGTCGGCGATGTAGCCCTGCACGAACTGCTTGTCCGCCAGCCGGCTGCCCTGGGTCTGGCGGCTCAGCGCCCGCTCGCACATCATGTCGAGCGCCTTGCGCGCCAACCCGATCGTGCGCATCGCGTGGTGGATCCGGCCGCCGCCGAGGCGGGTCTGCGCGATCACGAACGCCTGCCCCTCGCCGCCGAGCAGCGCGTCGGCGGGCACCCGCACGTTGTCGTAGTGGATCAGCGCGTGCGAGCCCTCGTCGTCACCCTCACCGTGCAGCCCGACGTTGCGCACGATCTTGATGCCCGGCGTGTCGGTCGGCACCAGGAACATCGACATGCCCTGGTACGCGCTGACATCCGGATTGGTCACCGCCATCACGATCAGGAACGACGCGGTACGGGCGTTGGAGGAGAAGAACTTCCAGCCGTTGATCACCCAGTCCGCGTCAGGTCCTGAGCCGTCGCGCACCGCGCGGGTGGTGAACAGCGTCGGGTCGGCGCCTGCGTGCGGTTCGGTCATCGAGTAGCAGGAGAAGATCTCGCCGTCGAGCAGCGGGCGCAGATAGCGTGCCTTCTGCTCCTCGGTGCCGTAGTGGGCGATGATCTCGGCGTTGCCGGTGTCGGGCGCCTGGCAGCCGAAGATCACCGGTGCCCACATCGAACGGCCCAGGATCTCGTTGAGCAGCGCCAGCTTGAGCTGTCCGTAGCCCTGCCCGCCGAGCTCGGGGCCCAGGTGGGTGGCCCACAGCCCGCGCTTGCGCACCTCATCCTTGAGCGGGTCGATCACCTTGCGCCGGTTGGCGTCCAGCGGCACGAACTGCTGGTCCGGGAACGCCAGATCGAGCGGTTCGATCTCCTCACGGACGAACTCGTCGGCCCAGTCGAGCACCTTCTGGTACTCGGGGTCGGTCTCGAAATCCCACGCCATCGTGGTCTCCTCTCATCCGGTCTTCGGCTTGCGGGCGTTGCACCCGGTGATCAACGCGGCGATGTCCTCGGTGACGACCTCGGCGAACGATCTGTCTCCGAAAGCGCCTGCGGCCCAGTGCCGCACACCCTCGCTGACGTGCATGCCGGCCAGCCGGGACAGGTGTGCGACGTCGACGTGGGCGCCGATCTTGCTGTCCTGTTGCGCGCGGGCGAACAGTTCGCCGAACATGTCGGCCTCGGCGGTGTCGCCGGACGCCCCGTCGGCCAGGATCCGGTGCTCGTGGCGGTAGCCCTCCAGCACGGTCTGCACGATCAGATCCGGCGGGTTGCGGGCCATCGACCGTTCCAGGCTGCGCAGTGCCTCGGCGATGACGGCCTCGATGTCGTAGTCGTCGCGGGCGTTACGCAGCAGCGTGTGGATCCTGCGGCGCGCGGCCAGCGTGGACAGCAGGCCGACCTCGAAGAGGATGTCCTCCTTGGCTGGGAAGTAGAAGTAGAACAGCCCGCGCGACACCCCGGCCGCGCGGCAGATGTCGGCGACGGTGGTCTTCGCGTAGCCGTTGGTGCGCCACAACGCCATCGCGGCCCGCACCAGGGCGCGCTTGGTCTCGTGCGAGCGCGCCCGCTGATAGGAGGCCCGGCGCTGACTACCGTCAACGCTGACACCGCGTGCGGTCCGGGACACTCCCGCACTGTAACAGCGTGATTCGGACTTGGAAATAGTTGACGAGTGTCTAACTATCTCCGAATTCGGGGATCAGCGAGGCGACGAACTCCTGGGTGCGCCGCCGTGACGCCTGCCGTGCCGCCGGGTCGTCGCCGAGCGGCACCACCCGCACCGCGAGATCGGTGACCCCGGCGTCGCGGTAGCGGCGCAACCGCGTCCGCACGGCGGCCTCGTCGCCGGCTGCCATCGTGTCGCCGACGTCCTGTGCGTCGCCGTGCTCGAGCACGCGCACGTAGTTGGGGGAGAAGTCGGCGTGACCGAGCACCTCGCTGGCGTAGGCGCGGGCGCCGTCGACCTCGTCGTTGCCGCACAACGCCACCGGCACCCCGGCGACGACCCGCACGTCGCGGCCCGCCGCCGCCTCGGTGAGCGCGGGCACGACGTAGTCGCCGATCGCCCGTTCGTCGGCCATCCACAGGATCGTGCCGCCGGTGCGCTCCCCGGCGATCCGCAGCATCGTCGGCCCGAGAGCCGCGATCAGCACCGGCATCTCGGTGGTGTCGGTGACGTCGACCGGACTGTGCACCCGGTAGCTGCTGTTGTCGACATCGACGGATCCGGGACCGGCGAACGCCGCGGTGAGCACCTCGAGGTAGTCGCGTACCAGCCGGGCCGGCCGGTCGTAGGGCAGGCCGAGCTGGTCGGCGATGATCCAGTGGTGCGACGGCCCGAGGCCGAGCGTGAAGCGGCCGCCGCAGGCGATCTGGGTGGTCAGCGCCTGCTGCGCCATGATCAGCGGATGCCGGGTCTGGATCGGCACCACGGCCGTGCCGATCTCGATGCGCTCGGTGGCCGAGCCCAGCAGCGCCACCGCGGTCAGCGCGTCGAGGTAACCGGGCACCTGCGGAATCCAGAACGACGCGAAACCCTGGTTCTCCGCGGCCTTTCCGTCCTCGATCAGCCCAGCCAGGCGCGCCGCGCGGGTGCGTTCCTTGTCCGAGCCGACCATCAAGCCGATGCGCATGCGCCCTCCCTACGGGACATAGCGGTCCCATTCGTACGGAACCACCGGATGAAACGGTGCCGCCAGCAGAGGTTCGATACCGCGCTCGCTCCACCGCTTTTCCAGAACGGGGCGCAGCCGCCGCCCGGTCGCGACCGGGTCGTCGTCGAGAAAGCAGTACGACACGGTCTGGCCGGCCCTGGCACTGGCGAGCCGGTCTTCGACGTCCATCGCCGCCGCCGACCAGACCCCGGCGACGCCGTCGTGGGCGACGAGCTCCTCCGCGGTCATCTCACCGCGTTCGAGCAGCACGTACACCCCGCGGACCGGCCACCAGGGCAGCACGTCGGCGCCCACCTTGACCCTCGCCGCCGCGGTCTTGCGCCGCACCCGGTAGACACCGCGCTCCACCGGCGGTAGCAGCGGGAGTTTGCGCTTGGCGCCGATGAGCGCTTTCGCCAGGGCCAGGAAACCGTCCATGCCCGCGGGATCGGTGAAGAGAAGAAGTAGGTCATCACGTGGTCGATCGCGTCGTAGGGCGCCCGGCCGGCGGCACGGGCCGCGCGGCAGTCCGGCGTCGACACCAGTCGCAGCGACGCGCGCACGGCCGACAACCGGTGCTGTTCGGGGCGATGGTCGAGGGTGTGCCAGCGCAGGTACTCGGCATCGGCACCGTCGGGGTGACGGGTCGCCATCGAGACGAACAACGTGGTGACGTCGCCGTCGCCGGCGGCGAGCACATCGGGCACGTCGTCCGACGGTGTTCCGGGTAGCTGCATCGGGTGGCCTTTCACGTCAGCGGGATCTCCGGATGGCGGGCCGCGATCATCCGCCGGAAGCCGTCGCGCCAGCCGACCTTGGTGCGGCCGAGCACCTCGTGCATGTAGGTGACATCGGGCCACAGTGGGGTGTGCGCGTCCGGGGTGTACTCGAAAATCGGCTCCACGCCCACGAGTTCGCCCATGTACGCGCAGTAGTCCTCGACGCTGACGGTCTCGCTGCCCGCCCAGTTCACCACGATCGGCGGGCAGGCCGCGACCTCCATCGCGCGGATGCCCAACTCCACGTAGTCGTCCTCGTAGATCGGGTTGTAGTTGTTGGGTCGGTCGGGATGCAGCCGAATCGGCTTGTGCGCCAGCATCAACTCCAGTCGGTCGGCGGGCACTCCGCCCTGCGGGCCGTATGTGGAGCAGATGCGGATGATCGTCAGCGGTATCCGGTGTCGCTTGGCGACCCAGGTGCACACCGCCTCGGCGGCGACCTTGGCGAAGCTGTAGTTCGCCCGCAGCGGCACCCCCGGCGGGGCGGACTCCCGCAGCGGCCGCCGGCCCTGGTAGGCGTAGACCGATCCGGTCGAGCAGAACACGAATCCCCTGGCGGCCCGGCAGTGGTAGAGCAGATCGCCGGACCGTTCGGCGTTGGTCGTCAGTGCCCGCCCCCAGTCGCCGTCGCCGGGGTCGACGGCGGCGTGGAAGACGTAGGTGAAGTCGTCGGGCAGCGCCGCGACGTCGTCGGCGCCGATGTCGAAGGCAACGGGATTGATGCCGGCGTCGAGCAACCGGGCGCGGTCGGCGGGATCGCGCAGGCGGGCCAGACCCCACACCTCGTTGTGTTCGGCCAATGCCCGGGCGATCGGAAAGGCGATCTTGCCGGTAACCCCGGTGATGAGGATCTTCTCCGCCTCGAGCATCCCCTCAGTTCTAGCGCACCGCACCCCGTTTGTTAAGTACTTGATAGTCGGGGGCCCGACGCGGTCGCGGCGCGGCGAGTTCACGCAGCGCCGCCAGGAACAACTCGTCCATCCGGGGTGACAGGTCGGCCAGAGTGTCGGCGTGGGCGTGGCTGGCGGCCCCGAACACCCGTTCCAGCGCGTCGGACTCGGTGGTGGCGCCCAGGGACAGGCACAGGCAGGCGACGCCGTCGCCGCGCAGTTCCTCGAGGGCCTTGCGCGCGTCGGCCTCGGCGTAGCGGCCCTCGTAGCCGTCGTCGTAGGGGTGGCCGTCGGAGATCACCAGCAGGAGCCGGTTCTGGGTTCCCGCTTCGGTTTTCAGGATCTCGCCGGCGCCGCGGATCGCGGCGCCCAGACGGGTGTAGCCGGACGGCTGCAACTGGTTGAGCCGGGCCCGGGGGAGTGCGCCGAAGCGCTGCTCGAACGTCTTGATCGCGGGCAGCTGCACCGCGTGGCGGCCCTTCGAGCGGAACGCGTACACCGCCACCCGGTCGCCGAGCTCCTCGAGGGTGGCGGCCAGGGTGGCGGCCGACCGGCGCTGCAACTCGTGCACGCTGCGGCCGGCCGGGTCGGACTCGGTGGCCGACCCGGAGGCGTCGACCAGGATCAGCACCCCGAGGTTGCGCGCGATCTTGCGGTGCTCGGTGAAGATGTGCTCGGGCGGTGAGAACCCGGAGCGCAGGTCGACGGCCAGGTCGACGAGGGCGCCGACGTCCAGGTCGTCGCCGTCGGAGCGGCGGCGTAACACCTTGGGCCCCAGGCCGACCCGGGCCAGCCGTCGGCGCAGCACGTCGTCGGGGCGGACCGTGGCCGCGGCGACATCGGCGGGTGCGGTCAGCGGGTAGTCGATCACCCGGCACCACTGCGGCCGGTACCGGTCGCCGAACACGTCCCACTCCGGGTGCAGCGCGCCGCCGACTCCGATCGCGGCGCCGGGCCGTTCGTCGTCGGTGAACCGGATCCGGGTCGGCAGTGGCCGTGCGTTCGGCCCGGCCGAGCGGACGCGTCGGACCGCCTCGGCGCGCATGTCCCCGCCGGCGGCGCTGGTTCCCGACGACCGTGAGGTGCCCAGCAGTTTGCGCAGGAAGTCGCCCGCGGTCTTGGAGTTGAACAGCGGGTTGTCGAAGATCTTGAGAATCCGGCTCTCCTCGGCGGGACCGCCTTCGTCGTCTTCGTCGTTCTTGTCGTCGGGGAGTCGCTCGAACGTGAAGTGCAGGTCCTGCTCGTCGGCGGCGTCGGCGGCGGCCGACTCTGCCGGGGCGCCCAGCAGGGCGGACGGTTTGAGCACGCCGAACCAGTCCGGTGGATCCGCGATCCGCGTCCGGCTGCGCGCCAGGTCTAAAGACTCGGCGGCAGAGGAGGTCTCAGGGTGGCCGGGGGACAGGGCCGCGGCGAGCGGCAACGTGTGGGCCAGCTCGTCGAGCACCCGGCGGCCCTCCACGCTGAGGTAGCGTCGCGCCAGCGCCGGGCGTGCCCGCAGTGGACGGACCAGGGCCGGCTGCAGGCTGCCCGCGCCGATCAGCGCGCTCTGCAGCACCACCTCGCGGCGCTGCCGCTCGGGGGACGCCCCGTCGGAGACGAACACGACCCGGCCGTTGGTGTGCGCCTCGGGTGCCGTCGCGATGTCGACGGGCCGCCCGGCGATGTGGGTCGCCAGCAGCCGAAACCGGTTCACGGGCCGGGGATCACGGCGTCGACGAGCTCGCCGAGCGCACGCACGATGTCGTCGTCGTCGGACAGCGCCTCCACGATCGCGGCCTGCACCGCGCGGCGCAGGCTCAACCCCTCGGCGGCCAGCCCGCCCGCGAGAATCAGCATCCGCGTCGAGGAGGCCTCCCGCAACGGCGACCCGTCGATGGTGCGGATCGCGGTGCCGATCGACACCAGCGTGCGGGCGGTCTCCAGGTCGACACCGGCCTCGTGCGCGACGATCTCGGTCTCGACGTCCGGCGGCGGGAAGTCGAGTTCGATCGCGACGAACCGTTGGCGCGTCGACTCCTTGATGCTCTTGAGCACGCTCTGGTAGCCGGGGTTGTACGAGATCACCAGCTGGAAGCCGGGAGCCGCGGGCAGCGTGATGCCGAGCCGGTCGACCGGCAGCTCGCGGCGGTGGTCGGCCAGCGGGTGGATCACCACGGTGGTGTCCTGGCGGGCCTCCACGATCTCGTCGAGATAGCAGATCGCCCCGGTGCGAACGGCTCTCGTGAGCGGTCCGTCCACCCAGACCGTCTCGCCGCCCTTGAGCAGGAACCGGCCCACCAGGTCCGCCGAGGTCATGTCCTCGTGACCGGCGACGGTGATGAGCTCGCGGCCGAGCTCGTGCGCCATCGCCTCGACGAAGCGGGTCTTACCGCATCCGGTGGGCCCCTTCAGCAGTACCGGGGTGCCGCGCCTGGCCGCGGCGCGGAACACCTCCGCCTCGTCGCCGACCGGTCGGTAAAACGGTGCGGCCGAGCGGGTCTGGACTGCCAGACCGTTCTCACTCATTCACTCGCCCCGCTCGTGCGGCACGATCTCCGGCATCGTCACACCCTCCGGCAGCACGAGCTCTCCGTCGGTGTTGATGTAACCCGAGTGCTTGGTCGGGATCGGCAGGTCCGGATGCGGGCACGGCCGGTCGGTGCCGTCACCGCAGATGCCCGACGTGAAGTACGACCGCTTCTGCACGTCCTCCGGCCACGGATCGGCGTGGGTGGCCATGAACTGTGCCGGGATGATGTAGAAGACGAAGAACGACGCGCTGATCGCGGCGAAGATCGCCAGGAACCGGGTGAACTGCTGTTTGGCGAAGCCGCCCTTGACGTTGTCGAGTCCCTTCTCCACGACGGTGCGGCCGCGGTCGTCGGTGAAGTACCGCAGGCAGCACAGCGCGGCCTGCACACCGCCCCACATGAGGCCCTCGTAGACCGGCCACTGGTAGTAGGTGCCCGCGTTGATCGACAGCGCCTGGATGGCACCGGGGAAGGTGTACATGCCCAGCGGCATGAGGACCAGGCCCTCCATGACGAAGTCGAAGACGAACCCCCAGGCGAAGGCGACGCCGATCATCGCCTTGGTGCCGAGGTGCGGGAAGCGCTGGTGCACCTTGCGCATCACCCAGCAGCCCAGCATGGTGCACAGCATCACGCCGTAGGCGTAGCCGGAGACGTTGATGCCCAACGGTTCTGCGACCTGCGCGCCCGGTTTCTCCGGCGACAGCCAGCCCGGCACGTGCGGCGCCCACGAGCCCATGTTGAACGCCCACGCGTTGTAGGTGCACCAGGTGTTGATGTAGTTCAGCAGCGGATCCTGGAAGAAGAACAGGCCGGTGGACACCATGATCATGCCGTCGAGCGTGATGCGCCGCTCGCGGCGCCACGGCCGGATGAGGAACCAGTAGATCGCGACCGGGAACAGCGCCGGCGAGCCGATCTGCCACATCATCAGCGCGACCTTCATGAAGGTCGGCGGATCGGTCGGCCCCGGATCGACGCGGGTGAAGTAGGGCCCGGTGATCCAGCGGATCCACACATAGATCTGGAACGCCAGGATGATGCCGCCTGCGGTGGCCCAGATCTTCACCCGCCGCGAGGGTCCCGGTGCCGGCTCCTCGAGGGACCCGACCGAGCTCAGCGACTCGGTGGCGGGCTTGTTGGACAGTTCGCTCACGACGCCTCCTCGATCGCGTAGCGGAAACGCGATTTCGCGCCGAATATACTCACGAGTATCTGAATAACTCAATGGTTTCTCAGATTCCTGTGGCAGACTTCCGGCATGGTTGAGCGGTGGACGCGGGAGCGCAGGCTCGAGCACACCCGGTCCCTGCTACTTGACGCCGCCGAGAACGTCTTCGGCGAGAAGGGCTTCACGGCAGCCACTCTCGACGACATCGCGTACGCCGCCGGCTACACCAAGGGGGCGATCTACAAGCACTTCGCCACCAAGGAGGACCTGTTCCTGGCCGTCAGCGACCGCTACTGGCGGCGCTACTTCGACAACTTCGCCGAGGTGATGTCGGCGGCCAGTCAGGTGGGCGAACACGAGCGCGACCGGATCGCGCAGCGGTGGCGTGAGCTCAGCCGCGACCGGGGCGCCGACCACGCGGCGCTCGGCCACGAGTTCACCCTGTATCTGCTGCGCAATCCCGAGGCCCGCGAACGCGTGTCCGCCAAGCGCACCGAGGTGGCCGAGGCACTGGCGGACTTCATCGTCAAGGGCGTCGAGCAGCTCGGCGGCACCCTGCTGATCCCGCCGCTGACCCTGGCCCGGGTGCTGATCGCCACCAGCGACGCGGTCGTGCTCGCCAGCGAGCTCGACGACATCGACCTCTACCGGCCGATCGTCGACATGTACATCGCGGCGATCAAACTGCCCTGACTCAGCCCGACGTCAGCCGCGCCGACGGCGCCGCCGCCGCACCCGCCCGGCGGGTCAGGTAGTCGATCTGCAGATGGATCGCGTACAGCACCAGCGGCGGCAGCACGATGAACGGGACGTTCTCGGCGATGAACTTGAACCCGATGCCGTACGCGCCCTGACCGATGTCGGCGAAGCCGGCGCCGACCTCGGCCAGGAAGTACACCGCGGTGCTGGCCATCAGGACCGAACATCCGGCGAAGGCGACCCACAGGCAGCGGATCCGCGACTCCTGTGACAGCTCCGGCTTGATCAACCGGGTCCACATGAGGAACACGACCACGCCGGTGGTGACGCCGACGACCTCCAGCGCGAAGATCCACGGGTTGCCGCTGACGTAGCGGGTGTCGGCGAGCGCGTACTGCCACCACAGCCACTTCCAGCCGGGATCGGTTGTCGGAGTCCACCATCCGAGCGGGTGGCCGATGAGGAACATCAATTCGTAGCCGATCTGGCTGCACGCCGTGTAGGGCAGGTAGAACAGCGTCAGCTCCGCCGCCCGGTCGAGCCGGGTGCGGTTCTCCCCGGGCGCATCCCACAGCAGCACGAGGGGAACCAGGATCACCGGGATCCCGAACAGCATGTTGGCGATGACGTCGGAGGTCAACGTCGGCGGGATGAACCCGAACTGCACGCCGATCGTCATCCCGAGGAACACCGCGCCGGTCAGCGCCGCCACACCGAGATAGATCCGCGCGCGATGCGGGGCGATCGGCCGGGCGAAGTTCGGTTCGTGTGTCGTGTCGTTCATCGGCCTCTACGCTCCCTTTCCCGGATTGGTCGCAACCGAGATCGACTTGAGCTCGGTGTAGCCGTCGATGCCCTCGCGGCCGAGCTCGCGCCCGTAGCCGCTGCCCTTGACGCCGCCGAACGGCGCGAACGGGTCCATCGTGTAGCCCTGGTTGACGCCGAAGGTGCCGGTGCGGATCCGCGCGGCGACGGCGACACCGCGGTCGGTGTCGGCCGTGAACACCGACCCGGCCAGCCCGTAGTCGGAGTCGTTGGCGATCGCGACCGCCTCGTCCTCGTCGGTGTAGGGGATGACCGTCAGCACCGGCCCGAAGATCTCCTCGCGGGCGATGCGCATCGCGTTGGTCGCGTCCGCGAACAGAGTGGGACGCACGTACCAGCCGGTGTCGATGCCGTCGGGCAGGGCGGTGCCGCCGAACACCAGCCGGGCCCCCTCGGCCCGCCCCGCGTCGATGTAACCCCGCACGCGCTGCTGCTGGCGCCGCGACACCAGCGGCCCGACCTGCGTCGCCGGGTCGGCCGGATCACCCACGACCAGTGCCGCCATCTCCGCCGCCAGCGCACCGGTGAAGTCGTCGGACCGGTTCGCCGGCACCAGGATTCGGGTCAGCGCATTGCAGATCTGACCGCTGTTGGACAAGCTGGCCGAGCGCACCGCGGCCGCGACGGCCTGCGGATCGGCGTCGCCGAGCACGATCGCGGCGGACTTGCCGCCCAACTCCAGGCTCACCCGCTTCAGGTCGGCGGCGCACGCCGCGGCGACGGCCCTGCCCGCGGCCGTCGACCCCGTGAACGACACCTTGTCGACGCCCGGGTGGCGCACCAGGTACTCGCCGACCGCCCCGTCGCCGGGCAGCACGCTCACCACCCCGTCCGGCAGCCCGGCCTCGGCGAGCAGCTCGGCCAGCAGCAGCGCGTCCAGCGGCGACTCCGGCGCCGGTTTGACCACCACCGTGCATCCGGCCAGCAGGGCGGGGATCAGCTTGGTGACGATGAGGAACTGCGGCATGTTCCACGGCACGACGGCGGCGACGACGCCCACCGGCTCACGGCGGATGCGCACGTCGGCGCCGTACATGCCGGGCCGCACCTCCCGCCACGGATACGACTCGGCCAGATCGCAGAACGCGCCCATCATCATCGCAGGCAGCCCGACCTGCGCGCGCTGCGCGAAGCTGATCGGCGCCCCGATCTCGGTGGTGATCAGCTCGGCCATCTCCGCGCGGCGCTGCCCGTAGAGCGCGGCCAGCCGGCGCAGCACGGCGATCCGCTCGCCCGGGTCCAGTCGCGGCCACGGCCCGTGGTCGAACGCGGCGCGGGCGGCGGACACCGCGGCGTCGACGTCGGCGGGGGTCGCCGCGGCGACCTCGGCCACCTGGCGTTCGGTGTGCGGACTGACGACCGCGATGCGCTGTGCGCTGCCCGGTTTCGCCCAGGTCCCGCCGATGAACAGCTCGTCCGACCGCATCTGCACACCCCTGTATCAACTACTTGCGATTGTGATCTGGAGCATATACCGTCGGCGCTGCAACTCCCGGCACGGTTCACGCCGGGCGGTCGACAGGAGTAGGCAATGGCTCGCTTTCCCAAACCGCCAGAGGGAAGTTGGACTCAGCACTATCCGGAGCTGGGCATCGATCCGGTGTCCTACGAGGACTCGGCCAGTCCCGAGTTCTACGAGAAGGAACGCCAGGCGATCTTCAAGCGTGCCTGGCTGAATGTCGGTCGGGTCGAACAACTTCCGCGCAAGGGTAGCTACTTCACCAAGGAACTCAAGGTCGTCAACACCTCGATCATCGTGGTGCGCACGGCCTCCGGTGAGGTCAAGGCGTTCCACAACATCTGCCGGCACCGCGGCAACAAGCTGGTCTGGAACGACCTGCCGCAGGAGGAGACCAGCGGGGTGTGCCGCCAGTTCACCTGCAAGTACCACGCCTGGCGCTACGACCTCGACGGCAACCTGACGTTCGTGCAGCAGGAGGGGGAGTTCTTCAACCTCGACAAGAGCCGCTACGGCCTGGTGCCGGTGCACTGCGAGGTGTGGGAGGGCTTCATCTTCGTCAACTTCGCCAAGCAGCCCGAGCAGTCACTGCGGGAGTTCCTCGGCCCGATGATCACGGCGCTGGAGGGTTATCCGTTCGACAAGATGACCTCGCGGTTCGCCTACCGCTCCGAGGTGAAGGCCAACTGGAAGCTCTACATGGACGCGTTCCAGGAGTTCTACCACGCGCCGGTGCTGCACGCGAACCAGTCGCCGACCGCGTACTCGAAGGCCGCCGCCGAGGCCGGCTTCGAGGCGCCGCACTACCGGATCGAGGGCCCGCACCGCCTGGTCAGCACCTCCGGTGTGCGCGCCTGGGAGATGTCAGAGGAGATGCGCAAACCGATCGAAGACATCTGCCGCAGTGGGCTTTTCGGGCCGTGGGAGAAACCCGACCTCGGACCGATGCCGGAGGGGCTCAACCCCGCCAAGTGCGATCCGTGGGGGCTGGACTCGTTCCAGCTGTTCCCCAACTTCGTGATGCTGTTCTGGGGCCAGGGCTGGTATCTGACCTACCACTACTGGCCGACGTCGTACAACACCCACATCTTCGAGGGCAACCTGTACTTCCCGCAGCCGCGCACCCCGCGCGAGCGCATCGCGCAGGAGTTGGCGGCGGCGTCGTTCAAGGAGTACGGCCTGCAGGACGCGAACACGCTGGAGGCCACCCAGTCGATGATCGAGTCCCGGGTGCTCGACGACTTCGTGCTGTGCGATCAGGAGGTGCTGATCCGGCATCTGCACAAGGAGACCGCCGCATGGGTGCAGGAGTACGAGCGCAAGACCGCAGGAGTGTGACGTGACCGCCAAACTGCCACCCGAGTTCGCCGACCTGGAACGGTTCTCCGACTGGTGCCTGGCCTCCGAGCCGGAGCGCTACGCCAAGCGGCTGGCCAGCACGATGACCGAGATGCAGGAGTTCTACGACGCGGTCACCGCGCGCGCCGAGGAGGCGATCGCCTACTGCGACAAGTTCTCCCTTGACGACCTGCCCGAGGACGTGCTGAACCTGATGCACCTGCTGTACTCGATGATCACGGTGTCCTTCCCGGTCGAGTGCTGGAAACAGCCCAAGGTCCCCGACTCCGGCGCGACCTCGCTGGACTGCGTGCTCGAACCGGTCCCGTGACCGGCACCACCGTCCTGCGCGCCGCGCGCTGGGCCGATGTCGATGCAGGCGAGGTGCGCTCGCCGGCGGTGGTGGTGATCGAGGGCAACCGCATCGTCGCGGTGAATCCGGTTGAGCCGCCGACGGATCCGGTGGCCGATATCGATCTCGGTGACGTCACGCTGCTGCCCGGGCTGATGGACATGGAGCTCAACTTCCTCATCGGCGGCCCGGGCGGACCCGAGGGGCTGCCCAGCCCGATGCACGGGGTGCAGGACGACCCGGCCTACCGCACCCTGCGCGGTGCGGTGAACGCCAGGACGACGCTGGAAGCCGGGTTCACCACGGTGCGCAACCTCGGCCTGATGGTCAAGACGGGCGGGTATCTGCTCGACGTCGCGCTGCAGCGCGCGATCGACCAGGGTTGGCACGTCGGACCGCGGATCTATCCGGCGGGCCACGCGATCACCCCGTACGGCGGACACCTCGACCCGACGGTGTTCCAGCGGTTGGCGCCCGGCGTCATGCCGCTGTCGGTGGCCGAGGGCATCGCCAACGGCGTACCCGACGTCATCGCCAGCGTGCGCTACCAGATCCGGCACGGCGCCAAGCTGATCAAGGTCTCGGCGTCCGGCGGGGTGATGTCACACAGCACCTCGCCCGGCGCGCAGCAGTACAGCGACGCCGAGTTCGAGGCCATCGCCGACGAGGCGCACCGCGCCGGGGTGAAGGTGGCCGCCCATGCGGTGGGGGACAAGGCGATCCAGGCCTGTATCCGGGCCGGTATCGACTGCATCGAACACGGCTTTCTGGCCAGTGACGAGACCCTGCAGATGATGGTCGACCACGGCACGTTCCTGGTGTCGACGACGTACCTGACCGACGCGATGGCCGTCGACCGGATCGCCCCGGAGCTGCGCAGGAAGGCCGAGGAGGTGTTCCCGCGGGCCAAGGCCATGCTGCCGCGGGCGATCGCGGCGGGCGTCAGGATCGCCTGCGGCACCGACGCGCCCGCCATCCCGCACGGCCAGAACGCCAAGGAGCTGTGTGCGCTGGTCGACCGCGGGATGACGCCGATGCAGGCGCTGCGCGCCACGACCGTCACCGCCGCCGAGCTGATCGACGCCGCCGACGAACTGGGCCGGCTGGCCCCCGGTTACCTTGCCGACATCGTGGCGGTGCCGGGTGATCCGTCCCGCGACATCGCCACTACCCTCGATGTCCGATTCGTGATGAAGGACGGGCAGATCTACCGCGACGACGTCTCCAGCGGCGAGGGGGGAACCGGACATGCCTGACGACGACCTGGGCATGGAGCTCGGCGACAACATCCTGTGGCATCTCAAACAGGCCTGGTACTTCGCGCTCACCGCGGTCAACGACGCGGTCAGCCAGCACGGGGTCAGTACCGCCCAGATCGGTGTGCTGCGTCAGCTGGCCAACGAGCCCGGCTTGTCGGGTGCCGAACTGGCCCGCCGGCTGCTGATCACCCCGCAGGGTGTGCAGCTCGCGCTCAAGGCTCTCGAGCAGCGCGGGCTCGTCGAACGCCGCCCCGATCCGCAGCACGCGCGAATCCTCAAGGCCTACCTCACCGATGAGGGCCACAAGGTCGCCACCGAGGTCGTCGGCGACGCGATCGCCGCCCACGAGAAGGTGTTCGGCGTCCTCACCCCCGACGAGCAGCGCACCCTGCGTGACCTGCTGGCCCGGGTGGTGGAGAAGGGCACCGGACACACCCTGGCCGACGACCACATCGACTAGCCCCCCATGTTGAAGCCGTGCACCCTTGCCCTCAATCGCAAGTACTTGATACTGTGAGCGCGATGTCGGACCAAGTTGTCGATTTCGCGCCGCTGCGCATCAAGCAGGTGGTGCGCGAGACCGATGACGCGGTATCCCTGGTGCTCGACGTGCCCGCCGAGCACTCAGCGCAGTTCCGCTACCGCGCAGGCCAGTTCCTGACGTTGGCGGTCACCGTCGCGGGCAACGACCACCGGCGCTGCTACTCGATGTCGTCGTTCCCGCACAACGGCAACGACCTGCGGATCACCATCAAACGTGATCCCGGCGGGCTGGTCTCCAACTACCTCAACGACACCGCCGAACCCGGCCAGCAGATCCGCGCCCTGCCGCCGGACGGCCGGTTCGTCCTCGGCGAGGCCGAACGCGACATCGTCGCCTTCGCGGGCGGCAGCGGGATCACCCCGATCTTCTCGCTGCTGGGTTCTGCGCTGGCCACCACCCGGCGACGGGTGAAGCTGTTCTACGCCAACCGGACTCGGGATTCGGTGATCTTCGGTAGGGCGCTCGACGACCTCGCCGCCGCCAACCCCGACCGGCTGACGGTGACCCACCACTTCGACGAGGAGGCCGGCGTCGTCCGGTCCGGTGCCGTCGCGGCGTTCGTCAACTCCGATCGGACCATCAGCCGCGACGTGGACTACTACATCTGCGGTCCCGGACCGTTCATGGACACCGTCGAGCACACGCTGCTGAACATGGGTGTCCCGCGCGACCGGGTGCACCTCGAACGGTTCTCCGTCGCGCCGGCGCCGGTCACGCTGGCCGAGGCCACCGCGCAGACCACGGAGATCGTCATCGAACTCGACCGAAGGACCACCACGGTGGAGTACCGGCCGGGTAACACGCTGCTGCAGACCGCCCGCATGGCCGGGCTGCGCGCCCCGTCGTCGTGCGAAACCGGTTCCTGCGGAACGTGTATGGCGCGCGTCGTGTGCGGTTCGGCACGCATGCTGAACAACGACGCGCTCGACGACGACGAGGTCGCCGACGGCTGGGTGCTGACCTGCCAGTCGGTGCCGACCAGTCCCACGGTCCACGTGGTCTACGAGTGAGGTGTGCGTGATGGGACAGACCCGATGACCCGCGTCGCGGTGGTGACCGGCGGTGCCTCCGGAATGGGGGAGGCCACCTGCCACGAACTCGGCAGGCGCGGGCACAAGGTCGCGGTGCTCGACGTCAACGGCGATGCCGCCCAACGGGTCGCCGAGGATCTGCGCGGTGCGGGGGTCACCGCGCTCGGGGTGGCCGTCGACGTCAGCGACCGCCGCGCCGTCGACGACGCGTTCGCCAAGGTCCGCACCGAACTCGGCCCGGTGCACATCCTGGTGACCAGCGCCGGCGTCGTCGACTTCGCGCCGTTCACCGAGATCACCGAGCAGGCCTGGCAGCGGCTGATCGACGTCAACCTGACCGGGACGTTTCACTGCTGCCAGGTGGCGATACCGGACATGCTGGAAGCCGGCTGGGGCCGGATCGTGATGATCTCGTCGTCGAGCGCGCAGCGCGGCTCGCCGAAGATGGCGCACTACGCCGCCTCCAAGGGCGCACTCATCTCGCTGACGAAATCGCTTGCCCGCGAGTACGGTCCGACCGGGATCACGGTCAACAACATCCCGCCGTCGGGAATCGAGACGCCGATGCAGCACCAGTCGCAGGCCGCCGGGCTGCTGCCGCCCAACGAGCAGATGGCGGCCGGAATTCCGGTCGGGCACCTGGGCACCGGCGACGACATCGCCGCGGCCGTGGGCTTCCTGTGCTCAGAGGAGGCCGGATTCATCACCGGGCAGGTGCTGGGCGTCAACGGCGGCTCGGTGCTCTGAGCCGCGCAGCGCAGGCAATCACGAGGAGGTTCGCATGGGGAAGTGGCCCAAACCGGCGGAGGGCAGCTGGACCGAGCATTACCCCGAGCTCGGCACCGGTCCGATCTCGTTCCGCGACTCGACCTCACCGGAGTTCTACGAACTCGAGCGTGAGGCGGTGTTCAAGCGGGCCTGGCTCAACATCGCCCGCGTCGAGGAGCTGCCGCGTGTGGGCAGCTACCTGACCAAGCAGATCGACGCCGCCAAGGTGTCGGTGATCGTGGTGCGCGGCAAGGACGACCAGATCCGCGCGTTCTACAACGTCTGCCGGCACCGCGGAAACAAGCTGGTGTGGAACGACTATCCCGGCGAGGACGTCAAGGGCACCTGCCGGCAGTTCACCTGCAAGTACCACGGCTGGCGCTACGACCTCAAGGGTGAACTGACCTTCGTCCAGCAGCAGGACGAGTTCTTCGACCTCGACACCGAACGCTACGGCCTCAAACCGGTCAACTGCGACGTGTGGAACGGCTTCATCTTCATCAACTTCGACCCCGAACCGAAGTGGAGCCTGCGCGAGTTCCTCGGCCCGATGATCACCGCGCTCGACGACTACCCGTTCCACCTGATGACCGAGCGCTACGAGTTCGAGGCGCACAACAACAGCAACTGGAAGATCTTCGCCGACGCGTTCCAGGAGTACTACCACGTGCCGTCGCTGCACAGCCAGCAGGTGCCCAGCGCGGTACGCCAGCCCAACGCCACCTTCGAGTGCGGGCACTTCCAGATCGACGGTCCGCACCGGTTGGTGTCCACCGCGGGCACCCGGCGCTGGCTGCTGCCGCCCGAGTACATGTACCCGGTCGAACGGGCAACGCGCAGTGGGCTTGTCGGCCCGTGGCGCACTCCCGAGACGCACCAGTCCGCCGGGCTGAACCCGGGCAACATCGAGCCGTGGGGCATCACCAACTTCCAGATCTTCCCGAACCTGGAGATCCTCATCTACCACGGCTGGTACCTGCTCTACCGGTACTGGCCGACGTCGCACAACACCCACAAGTTCGAGGCCTACACCGCCTTCCATCCCGCCCGCACGGTGCGCGAGCGCATCGAGCACGAGGTGGCGGCCGTGGTGCTCAAGGAGTTCGCGCTTCAGGACGCCGGCATGCTCGGCGGCACCCAGGCCGCGCTGGAATACGGTCTGGACGAACCGATCGTCGACGACTTCCCGCTCAGCGACCAGGAGATCCTGGTCCGGCACCTGCACAAGGTCGCCGTCGACTGGGTCGAGGCGTACAAGGCAGAACGCGCACCGGTGGGGGCGGCCCGATGAGCAAGCGACTTCCACCGGCCTTCGCCGAGTACCAGCGGTTCGCCGACAAGTGGTGCCTGCCAACCGAACCCGAACGCTGGAAGGCGCGCCTGGAGACCCCGATGGCCGAGATCCGGGAGTTCTACGACGCCTTCAGCCCCCGTTTCGAAGAGGCCATCGACTACTGCGACAAGTTCCCGCTCGACGGCCTGCCCGAGGATGCGCTCAACCTGCTGCACCTCATCTACTCGATGGTGATGGTGTCGATGGCCGTCGAGATCTTCGGCACCCAGCGGCCCATCGACTCCGCCGACGCCGAGATGCACCGCATCAGCGCACCGGTGCCCTGACCGAGGAGAACCCATGAGCGTGCTCACCGTCACCAAGCTCACCGCCTCAGTGGGAGCCGAGGTCACCGGCGTCGACCCGGACGCGCTGGTGACCGACGACGCGCTGGCGGCCGCGGTGCTGGAAGCGTTGGAGGACAACGGTGTTCTGGTGTTCCCCGGGCTGGGACTGCGGCCCGAGGCGCAGGTGGCGTTCTGTCGCAGGCTCGGCGAGGTCGACCACTCCGCCGACGGTCACCACCCGGTCCCCGGCATCTACCCGGTCAGCCTCAACCCGGCGGTGAACTCGTCGGCGGCGTACCTGCGCGCCACGTTCGACTGGCACATCGACGGCTGCACACCGACAGACGGGGAGCCGCCGCAGAAGGCCACGGTGCTCTCGGCGGTGCGGGTCGCCGAGCGGGGCGGGGAGACCGAGTTCGCCAGCTCCTACGGCGCCTACGAGGCGCTGAGCGAGCAGGAGCGGCGGCACGTCGAGTCGCTGCGGGTGGTGCACTCGCTGGAGGCGTCGCAGCGCCGGGTCACCCCGGACCCGACGCCCGAACAGGTGGCGCGCTGGCGGGCCCGGCCCACCCATGAGCACCCGCTGGTGTGGACGCACCGCAGCGGCCGTAAGTCGCTGGTGCTCGGTGCGTCGGCGGACTACGTCGTCGGCATGGATCCCGAGGAGGGCCGCGCGCTGCTCGCCGACCTGCTGGCCCGTGCCACCACCGAGGACCGGGTGTACCGGCACCGCTGGTCCGTCGGCGACACCGTGATCTGGGACAACCGCGGTGTGCTGCACCGCGCGGCACCGTACGACCCGGACTCGCCGCGCGAGATGCTGCGCACCACCGTGCTGGGTGACGAGCCGATCCGGTAGGCCTGCGCTGAGCGAGTGCACAGCGCGCTCGTTGACGTGGCCGCGTCACTATGGAAATCTGATACCCACATATGAGAATAAGGTTCTCTTGCCTTGAGATCGCCGAAACGGAGGGCGCATGACCGAGGACCTCACCACGGTCGACTTCTTTCGGGACGGGCGTCTGACCGACGACCCGTACCCGTTCTACGAGGCGCTGCGGAACAAGTGCCCGGTCACCCGCGAGCAGCACTACGGCGTGACGATGGTGACCGGATGGCAGGAGGCCGTCGACGTCTACAACGACGCCGAGACGTTCTCGTCGTGCATCTCGGTCACCGGCCCGTTCCCGGGATTCCCGGTGCCTCTCGAGGGCGACGACGTCACCGAGCTGATCGAGCAGCACCGCGACGAGATCCCGTTCTCCGACCAGCTGCCGACGCTGGACCCGCCGACCCACACCAACCACCGCGCCCTGCTGATGCGGCTGCTCACCCCCAAGCGCCTCAAGGAGAACGAGGACGCGATGTGGCAGATCGCCGACGACATCCTCGACGACTTCCTGGCCCCCGGCCGCGGTGAGTTCATCCACGGCTTCGCGGGTCCGTTCACGCTGCGGGTGATCGCCGACCTGCTCGGCGTGCCCGAGGAGGACCGTCCCGACCTGCTGGAGCGGCTCGCGCGCGGCACCCACGGCAGCGGTCTGGGCAACGCCGACAAGACGCTGGCGAAGACTCCGCTGGAGTACCTCTACGACGTGTTCGCCGAATACGTCGAGGACCGCCGCCGCGAACCGCGCGACGACGTGCTCACCGGGCTGGCGACCGCGACGTTCCCGGACGGCACGGTGCCCGAGGTCGGCGACGTGGTGCGGGTGGCCACCAACGTGTTCTCCGCAGGCCAGGAGACCACGGTGCGGCTGCTGTCGACGGCGCTGAAGGTGCTCGGCGACCGGCCCGACATCCAGGCCCGGGTGCGTGAGGACCGCAGCCTGCTGCCCAACTTCATCGAGGAGTGCCTGCGCATCGAGAGCCCGGTCAAGGGCGACTTCCGGTTGTCGCGGGTGCCCACCACGATCGGCGATCAGCCGATCGGCGCGGGCTGCACGGTGATGGTGATCAACGGTGCGGCCAACCGCGATCCGCGCCGCTTCGAGGATCCGGACACCTTCGACCCGGAGCGCAAGAACGCCCGCCAGCACCTGGCGTTCGGCCGCGGCATCCACAGCTGCCCGGGTGCGCCGCTGGCCCGTGCGGAGACCCGCGTCGGACTGGAGCGTCTGCTCGACCGCACCACGAACATCCGGATCAGCGAGGAGCACCACGGACCCGCGGATGCGCGGCGCTACAACTACATTCCGACGTATATCCTGCGGGGGCTGACGGAACTGCATCTGGAGTTCGACGGGGTTTCTGGAGGTGCCCGATGAAGGTCACGGTTGACGAGGACCGCTGCGCGGGCCACGGCATGTGCCTGACGCTGTGCCCGGAGATCTTCGAGCTCAACGACGACGGCTGGGCCGTCGCCAGCCCCGAAGAGGTGCCCGCGGAACTGGAGGCCGCCGCGCGCGACGCGATCGCGAACTGCCCCGAAAAAGCCATCCGTGAAATCGACTGACCGACAAGGAGACTCCATTGGCTAAGGCGTACATCTGCATCACCGAGGACATCAAGGATCCCAACGGCATGGCGGAGTACGCCAAGCTGGCGAGCCAGACGATGGCCAACGCGAAGATCCTCGCGTTCGACCAGAAGGTCGAGCAGATCGAGGGCACGTGGCACGGGACGCAGACGGTGCTGCTGGAGTTCGAGTCCGAGGAGGCCGCCAAGCAGTGGTACTACTCCGACGAGTACCAGGCGGCGCTGAAGCTGCGTCAGGCCGCCGCCGACTGCAACGGCGCGATCATCCACGGCCTGGGCTGACGGGTTCGAGGTCGCTTCTCGGCGTCGGATCAGTGGGGGATGAGCGGGCCCGTCGGCGTCGTCGTGGTGGCATGCACGAGAACGAATCGCATCAGCGCAGCACGCGCACCGGAACGTTCGACCAGCCGGCCACGTTCTGCGCCGCAACCCGCTTGCAGCCGTCCCACAGCACCTCGTAGCGCGGCATGAAGTCCAGCAGCCTGCTCAGCGCGATGGCGCTCTCCATGCGGGCCAGTGCCGCGCCCAGGCAGCTGTGCACCCCGTACCCGAAGCCGAGGTTCTGCGCCTCGGTGCGGTCGCGGTCGATGTCGAACCTGTCGGCGTCGGTGAACGCCTCGGGATCGCGGTTGGCCGAACCGGTCAGCAGGAACACCGGCTTGCCCTCGGGGATCGTGACGCCGTGCAGCTCAACGTCTCTCATCGAGCGGCGCACGTTGTACTGGTTGGGCGCCTCGTAGCGGAGCAGCTCCTCGACCGCGGCCGGGATCTTGTCGCGGTTGTCGAGCAGCTTCTGCCACTGGTCGGGGTTGCGCGCGAACGTCACCGCGGCGTTGCCGACCAGCTTGGTCACGGTCTCGGCGCCCGCACCGCCGAGCAGGGTGGCGAAGCCGGCGATCTCGAAGTCGTCGAGCGACTGTGTCTGCCCGTCCTCCCGGGTGACCTCGGCGGCGATCAACCGGCTGAACATGTCGTCCTGCGGGTTGGCCCGGCGCTCCTGAATGATGCTGTAGTACAGCCCCATCAGCTGACCGACGGCCTGCATGCCCTCCTCGGACATGTCGATCTGGCCGGGCTCGCGGCGCAGCGTGGTGTCCACCCACTCGCCGACCTGCTGGCGGTACTCCTCGGGCACGCCCAGCATCTGGCTGATCACCTCGACCGGGAACAGCGCCGAGAAGTCTGCGACCACGTCGAACTGGTCGGGATCCACCCGCGACAGGAACCGGTCGATGGTCGCCGTCACCATGGGCCGCATCGCCTCGATCGCCCGCGGGGTGAACACCTTGTTCACCAGGCTGCGCATCTGCCGGTGCTCGGGCGGGTCCATGACGATGATCATCTTGGCCGGCATCGGCTCGTCGGACCGGACCGTCGCGAGATCCAGACCGTACGCCGACGAGTAGGTTTCGAAGTCCCGGTAGGCCGCCGCGACATCCTCGTGGCGGCTCAGCGCGTAGAAGTCGTACTCCTCGTTGTAGTAGACGGGAGCCTCTTCACGCAGGCGCCGGTAGATGTCGTAGGGGTTGTTGAAGAACTCCTCGGAGAACGGGTCGAAGACCAGCTTGGCCCGGGTCATGCGTCGCGGATGGAGATGGCCTGCCGAGGGCACTGGCGGACCGCTTCTCTGACCTGCTCCTCGTTCTCGGGGGTCACCTCGTCCTGCAGTACGTGCAGGTAGTCCTGGTCATCGAGGTCGAACACCTCCGGGATGATGCCCATGCACACCCCGTTGGCCTCGCAGAGTCCGAAGTCGACTTCGATCTTCTGGGTCATTTAGGTTCTCGCCTCGCTCTTCGTTACTTCAGTACCCGGACCGGAACGTGGTGGTAGCCCGCGACGTTCTGCATCGTCACCCGCTCCAGCCCGGCGAAATCGACCTCGTAGCGCGGCATGAAGTCCAGCAGCCGATCCAGGGCGATCGCGCTCTCCATCCGGGCCAGGGCTGCGCCCAGGCAGCTGTGGATGCCGTAGCCGAAGCCGAGGTTCTGGGCCTCGGTGCGGTCGCGGGTGATGTCGAACGTCTCGGCGTTGGTGAACGCCCGCGGGTCGCGGTTGGCCGCCGCGCCCATCAGGAACACCGGCTTGTGCGCGGGCACCGTGCCGCTGGGCAGCTCGACCTCCTTGAGGCTGTAGCGCACGTTGTACTGCACCGGGCCCACGTAGCGCAGCAGCTCCTCGACCGCGTCGGGGATCAGATCACGGTTTTCGCGCAGCATCTGCCACTGGTCCGGGTGCTCGGCGAACACCACCACCGCGCTGCCGAGCAGCTTGGTCACCGTCTCCGCGCCTGCTCCGCCGAGAAGCGTTGCGAAACCGGTGATCTCGATGTCGTCGAGCTTGCGCATGCCGCCGTTCTCGTCGGGGATCTCCGCGGCGATCAGCCGGCTGATCATGTCGTCCTGCGGGTTCTTGCGGCGCTCCTGAACCAGGCTGTAGTAGTACATGCCCGACTCGATGTTGGCCTGCATGTTGCGCTCGGACATCTCGATCTGGCCCGGCAGACGCTCCAGGCTGGTGTCGATCCAGTGCCGCACCTGCTGGCGGAACTCCTCGGGGACGCCGGCCATCCGGGTGATCACCTCGACCGGGAACGGTCCGGAGAAGTCCTGCACCACATCGAAGTTGTCCGGGTCGGCCTGCGACAGGTAGTGGTCGATGAGCTCCTCGACCGTCTCGCGCTGCGACTGGATCGCCCGCGGCGTGAACGCCTTGTTCAGCAGGCTGCGCATGTGCCGGTGGTCCGGCGGGTCCATGAAGATGATCGACCGCTGCGGCACCTCGCCCGAGCGCACCATCGCCAGGTCGCAGCCGTACGCGGAGGAGAACCCCTCGTAGTCCTTGAATGCCGCGGCCACGTCGGCGTGCCGGGTGATCGCGTAGAAGTCCTCTTCCTCGTTGTAGTAGATCGGAGCCTCGTCGCGCATCCGGCGGTAGATCTCGTACGGGTTCTGGAAGTACTCCGGAGCGACCGGGTTGAACACCAGCTTGGGCTTGGTCATGATCTCCTCTTTCGCGGCGGGCTGACGACCGCATCCGTTACGCGAGGCGGCGATAATGTAACGCCAATAGTATGCCTCACGGGACGGCTTAGAGTAAGCCAATCGGCGCCTATTTAGGGCCGGATTCCAGCATCGATGACGTCGTCGAGCAACCCGAGCGTGCTGCCCAGCTCGGCGGCGACCTGCCGGACGACGGCGACGTCCTTGCCGATGAACTCGCCGACGTCGGCGACGAACCCGGACACCGAACCCCGTCCGGCGAGCAACTCGCCGACCCGGCTGGACCCGCTGCCGTGCGTGATCGCCGACAACAGCCGTGCCTCCTCGACCCCGAGCCGAGCACCGAGGTCGACGGCGGTGCGCAGCAGGCCGATCTGCGCGGCGAACAGGCTGTTGTTGACCAGCTTGACCGCCTGCCCCGAGCCCAGCGCGCCGACGTGCAGGATCGGCTCACCGTAGGCGGCCAGCACCGGGCGTACCGCGGCGACGGTGGCGTCGTCGCCGCCCACGAACAGCGTCACCTCACCTGCGGCGATGTTGTGCGGACCGCCGCTGACCGGCGCGTCGACCACCCGCACACCGCATTCGGCGATCGACTGCGCGGTGCGTGGGCTGCCGGTGGTGTGGATGACCAGGGTGGCCTCCGGTGCCAGCGCCGCGACCAGCCCGTCGGCCAGACAGACCTGCCGCACCTGTTCGTCGGTGAACACGCAGACGATCACCACATCGGCGCCGTCGGCCACCTCGGCCAGCGTGGCCACCGGGCGGGCGCCGAGCTCGCGGATCGCTTCGGACTTCTCCTCGGTGCGTCCGAGCACCCGCACGTCGTGGCCGGCGTCGACCAGACGGCGCATCATCGGCGCGCCCATCCGGCCCGCGCCGACGAACCCGACCCGCATCAGCGGTGCCTTCCGGTCACCGGGGGAACTCCATGTTCTGCAGCGCCGTGTCGGCCACCGTGAACACCGTCCCCTCGGGGATGTCGCTGCTGGCCGCGATGGTGGCGGCGTGGCGGACGTCCTTCTGCAGCAGCGCCCCGGCGATCGGGGCCAGACCCTCGACGGTGCCGCCGAAGATCGCGATGCTGCCCAGCGCCTTGCTGGTCGCCGAACCGCCGTTGAGCACCTCGGCCAGCCGCACCCGCGGGATACCGAGGGCCTCGCCGAGGTCCAGCGTGCTCAGCGCCGCGCCGAGATTCGCGGTGAACAGCAGGTTGTTGAGGATCTTGGTGACCTGGCCGCTGCCCAGCGGGCCCAGATGCACGATCGGGTCGGCGTAGGTCTCGAACACCGGGCGGCAGCGCTGCACGACCTCCTCGTCGCCGCCGACCATCACCAGCAGCTTGCCCTCCTCGACGGCGGGCCCGCCGCCGCTGACCGGCGCGTCGATCACCGCCACCCCCTTCTTGCCGGCGGCCTCGGCGACCTCGCGGCAGGTGTCGGGATGCACGGTGCTGTGGATCGCGATGACGCCCCCGGACGACATGCCGGCCAGCACGCCGTTGTCGCCGTAGAGCACCTCGCGGACGTCGTCGTCGCCGACCACACACAGGCACACCAGGTCGCTGGCCGCCCCCAGTTCGGCAGGCGAGCCCGCCGTCTTGGCCGCGGTGTCGGCGTACGGTTCGAGGCTGGCCGCCCGGCGCGCCCACAACGTCGTCTCGAAACCGCCCTCGACGATCCGGCGCGCCATGGGCCCGCCCTGGCTACCCAGTCCGATGAATCCGACGCGCATCACTGGCCCTCCACTTTCTGTTGAGTGTTCCGATCAGCGCCGTCGACGCAGCCCGCGGCGAACGACAGCACCTTGCGGTGGTAGTCCGCCCCGGCCAGTGACAGCGAGAGATTGTGGCCCGCACCCGGCTGGTCGGTGCGTTCGAAGCGCGGCGCCGCGGTGAACAGGGCCTCGATGTCGGCCAGCGCCGCCGGGTCGGTGCGCCACACCCGTTCGTGTTCGGCGACGGTGAACTGCACGGGAACCCGGACCCTGGCCGCCTGCTCCGGGAAATCGCGGCGCGGCCAGTACTTCGTCACCTCGGACTCGTACGGCGCGCCCGACGACGAGTTCGTCAGCCCCGACAGCACCTCCGGCGGATACGCGTCGGCGGGCTGCCACAGCAGATCACGCAGCCCCGAGGGCCGCCGGGTGGCGGTGGTGTTCTTGATGATGTCGACCGCGGCGTCGGCGTAGCGCAGCCCGGTTCCGGCCAGGCTCACGCCGAGAACCGGTGCGCTGTCCGCCTTTTCGTCGGCGGCCATGCGCACCGCAAGCTCGCAGCCCGCGGAGTGTCCCAGCAGGAACAGTCCGGCGCCGCGCGGTTTGTCGCCGAGGATCGCGTCGACGGCCCCGTACGCCAGCGCCACCCGCTGCTCCGGGCGCTCCATCACCTCCGGGTACGGCGCCGAGCTGCCGTAGCCGGGCCGGTCGATCGCCACCACCGTGAAGCCCAGCGCGGGCCCGGTGCGCAGCAGGGACAGCTCGGGGTGGCCCGGGCAGTCGAAATACGCTGCGGTGCTTGCCCCGCCGTGGATGGCGACGACGACGGCGGTGGGCTCGGCCGCGGCGGCGATCAGCCCCGACATCGGAACGCCGTCGACGAGGACGACGCGCGGGCGGACCTTGACCTCGCTCATCTCGCCGGGGCTCATTCGTCCGTTCGCAACAGCAGCACACCGCTGGGGGTCAGGCCGCCGCTGCTGACGACCGCGACGCGGGCGCCGGGCACCTGGCGTTCCCCGGCGTCGCCGCGCAGTTGTGTGACCGCCTCGTGCACCAGGCCCATCCCGTGGGTGCGGCCGTGCGAGAGCTGGCCGCCGTGGGTGTTGAGCGGGATGACCCCGTCGCGGGCGATGGCCTTGCCGCCGTCGAGGAAGTCCTTGGCCTCGCCGATGCCGCAGAACCCCAACGCCTCCAGCCACGACAGGCAGTTGAAGGTGAACCCGTCGTAGAGTTCGGCGACGTCGACGTCCTCGGGGCGCAACGACGTCCGGGTCCACAGGTGCGCGGCCTGGCCGAGCACCTGCGGTTCATGGGTCAGCGTGCCCTGGTCCCAGTCGGTGCGTTCGACGATCTGGGTGCCGACGGCCTCGAAGTAGACCGGCTTGCGCGGCATGTCCCTGGCCGCCTCAACCGCCGAGACGACCACCGCGACCGCGCCGTCGCACGGCACGTCGCAGTCGTAGAGACCGAACGGCGTGGTGATCAGCCGCGCATTGAGGTAGTCGTCCATCGTCATCGGGTCGCGGTAGATCGCCGTCGGGTTCAGCGCCGCGTTCGCCCGCTGGTTCAACGCGATCCAGCCCAGTGTCTCGCGGGTGGTGCCGTAGCGGTCCATGTGCCGCTGCGCGTTGAGCGCCAGCGTGTGCGCGGCCGACATCGCGCCGAACGGCATCTGCCAGCTGTTGGTACGCGGGCCGCCCGGTGGGAAGGCCTTGCCCTCCTTCATCAGCTGCTGGAACGTGGCCTCCCACAGCGTGCGGAAGCACAGCACATGGCGGGCCATCCCGGTGGCGACCGCCATCATCGCCGAGATGATCGACCCGGCGGGGCCGAACGTGTCCATCCCGCCGTTGATCCAGACCGGCCGGATGCCCAGCGCGTTCTCCAGCGCGGTCACCCCGCCCTCGCCCATCCCGGCCACGTCGAGGCCGGGATAGGTGGCCAGCCCGTCGATGTCGTCGAAGGTCAGGCCGGCGTCGGCGACGGCCGCCTCACACGCGTCGATCGTCAGCGACAGTGGCGACACCATCAGGCGGCGGCCCAGCTTGGACGCCCCGATACCGGTGATCGCCGAGCGCTCCTCGAACTTATCCGTGGTCAGCGGAGTGGCGACGTGGCGGGCGAAGTCCTGCGGCGCGATCTCATCCTCGGGCAGCGGTCCGGTGAGCCCGTCACCGCTGGGCCGGAACACCGGCAGCCACACGTCCTCGATCTGCTGGAACGTGACCTCGACCAGCTGGCCGATCTTCAGGTCGTCGGGATCGCAGTCGATGATGGTGGTGGTCAACCGGACCCGCGGATCCTCGACCAGCGCCACCTGCGCGACGACGTACGGCGGCGGCAGGTCCGTAAAACCGAAGCGGTGGTTGACCGTGAACGCCGACAGCGTCGCCTTGCCGGACACGTCGCGCACACCCATGTCGCGGCCGCGGCAGTACCGGCACACCGGCTGCGGCGGGTGGATCAGCGCCTGGCAGTCCCGGCACTCCTGGATGCGCAGCACACCGTCGGCGCCCGCTGTCCAGAAGAACTCGTTGAGGACGGTGAGCTCCGGAAGCGGTCGGGTCATCGAACGAACTCCGAGATCGCCTCGCTGTCATCGGTTTTCGGATGCGGTTCGGGGGACTCCGCGGCATCCGGGTGGGGCGCGTTCTCGGGCCGGTGCTCGCCCATGTAGATGATCGCGTGCACCGGGCAGTCCAGCAGCGCCCGCATCACGGCGTCGCGGTCCTTCTCGGGCACGGTGCCGTCGCCGATCAGCGAGGCGTAGCCCCAGTCGTCCAGGGAGAAGTACTGCGGCGCATGCTTGGCGCAGATGCCGAAACCGTCGCACAGGGTTCGGTCCAGCCGGATCCGCAGACCATCGCTCATCGGGTCAGCCCCTCCACTTCGTAGGGTCGCAGGGCGTCGAACTTGTGGGCCCGGCAGGTGTCGCAGTCGTCGGCGAGATGGCGCTGCACCGCCTGCGGGAACTGCCGCAGCAGGCTGGCCGCGATGTTGGTGGCACCGTCGAGCGTGCCGCAGGCGCCGCGGCCGCGCAGCACCACCGACCAGCGTTCGAGGCGGGTGACGTCCTCCTCGGTGGCGGCGCCGTCGCGCAGCGCCGACGTCACCGCCGACATCGCGGCCGTGCCGTTGAAGCACGACCCGCACTGCCCGGCGTTCTCGCGGTCGAAGTACGCCAGCACCGACGCGGCCACCGCCAGCGGGCACTCGTCGGTGAGCAGCGAGATCGCCCCGCAACCCAGACCGCTGCCGAGCCGGCGCACCGACTCGTGGTCCAGCGTGGTGTGCAGGATGTCGGTGTTGACCAGGCCGGCGAAGTAGCCGCCCATCAGCGCACCCGTCACGGCATCAGGGGACAGGCCGTAGACCTCCAGCAGGTCGGAAAAGGCCGCGCCGTAGGGGATCTCGTAGAGCGCGGTCGGCCGGCCCGCGGCGGTGACGGTGGCCAGGAAGGTGCCCGGCGACGCGGGTGTGCCGACCGAGCGGAACGCCTGGCCGCCGTGGGCCTGGATGAACGGCAGGTTGGCCAGCGTCTCGACATTGCTCACCATGGTCGGCAGCCCGTGCACGCCCTCCTCGAAGGGCCGGGGCGGCTTGTCGGTCGGCTTGGCGGGCCCGCCGTTGATGCGGCGCACCGCCGCGGTCTCCTCCCCGGCGACGTAGCCGGGATCGACGGTGACCACCGAGACCGCGGTGGCGCCGAACGCATCCGGGGGCAGTTCGCCCAGCGCCGCGGCGACGGAGGTGGCGGCCTGCTGGTCGGAGACATAGACATACGCGCGGGAGGCGCCCGCCACCGCGGCGGCCAGCCGCAGCCCGTCGAGTACCAGATGGGGACGGTTGCGCAGCAGCCAGCGGTCCTTGATCGAGGCCGGTTCGCCCTCCTCGCCGTTGGCGACCACGACGGTGTCGGTGCGCGCCTCGTGCACGGTGCGCAGTTTGGTGCCCAGCGGGAACGCGGCACCGCCGCGGCCGAGCAGCCCGGACAACTCGGTCTGGGCGAGCAGGTCCGCGGCGTCGGCCAGCGGCCGGTAGCCGCCGGCGGCGGTGTAGGCGGCGTAGTCCTCGGGCCCGGTGCCCGCTGCGCGCAGCAGCCGCGGCGCCAGGTCGGGCCAGGGAGCGACGGTCAGTTCGGTGGCGGTGGTCATGATCGGTCCTTCCGGGGCCCGGATAGGCTGACGGACATGAGAACTGCGGTGGTGCGCGTCGGCGTCGACAAGGCGGGTGAACTCACCGCCGAGCAGCTCGACGAGGGCATGGCGCGGTTACGTGAGCTGGCGTCCGCGGCCGGTGTCGAATGGGTGGAGAACAACCTGGCCGGGTTGCCGCCCCAGCGCCGCGAGGTCGAGCTGCTGATCGCCGGGGAGGATCCGGACGAACTCCAGCGGAGCGCGGTCGAGCTGTGCACCAAGGCATTCGGGGGATACGGGGTGACGCCGGTGCCGGGGGTGCTGACGTTCATCAGCCGCGGCACCGACGACGACGCGCTGGGTGTGCTGGCCGGCTTCGGGCTCACCGGCCGCATCGAACGCGTGCCCGGCGACGACGGCTGGGACGTCGTGCACGTCACGCTGCGCCGCGCCGACCTGGAACGGGTGCCCGAGAGCCGCATCCACACCGCGCTGGAGGCGTCACTGAACTGCGAGGTGCACATCCACCTGGAGTGATCGCTCGCGGGACAGGCGGGCGTCATCAGCTGTCCAGGAAGTCCAGGATCGCGGGTGCGGCCTGCACCCACGTGTCGAACATGTTGAACCGCTTGACCTTTCCCTGCGCGCGCGCCTCACCGGCACGCTCCCAGGCGTCCTCCGGCCAGGGCGGGTCGATCAGCTTGGAGCCCTTGATCAGGCAGTGCACCTCCATCGAGGTGCGCTTGGGGTGGTCGAGGTCGTTCTCGCCGCCGCGGATGATCAGCGTCGGCACCTTGATGTTGTCGAACATCTCGTCCTCGACACCCGGGATGGTCTGGCCGGGCTTCGGGACGAACGCGTTGAGCCAGCGCAGCATCAACTTGAGGAACTCGTCGGGATCCTGGCTCAGGATCCGGTCCCGGTTGGCGGGGTTGTCGGCGATGCGCTGCTGCCACTCGTCGATCGCGGCGACCGCCTTCATGCCCGCGCCGCGCACCGCGAGGATGCTCGGGATGATGTAGTACGAACCCAGCACGAACGAGCCGTACACGCCGCCGACGATGTTCCACACCACCAGCTTTCGCACGATCTCCGGGTAGAGCATGGTGGTCAGCATCGAGTCGCGGGCGCCGCCGGATCCGCCCGCGATGATGCAGGGGCCGATGTCGAGGGTGGTGATCAGCTTGTACAGCGTCTCGGCGCGCATATGCGATTCGCTCTGCCCGTAGAACTGCACGTCGGACTTGCCGCAGTTGGGCCGGTCCCACAGCAGCACCCGGTAGCCGCCCTTGACGAGCTTCTGCGCCAGCGGCCGCAGGCCCTCGATGTCCTTGCTGAACCGGCCGCCGGGCGTGAGCGCGATGAAATCGCCCTCCTTGCCCAGGATCTCGTAGACGACGTTGCCGCCGTTGATCTCGATGACCTTCTCGCCGCGCTTGAGCTTGGGGCCGGTGTTCTCGGTGGTGGTCATGCCTGCACCCGCACCTCGTTGCCGACCACCCGGACCGGATAGGTGCGGATGCTCCACTCCGGTTTGACCGCGGTGGTGCCGGTGGCCAGCTCGAATCCCCACTGGTGCCACGGGCAGTAGATGTACTCCAGGTCGCGCACCATCACCGCGTCGCCGGGCACGCTCTCGTCGACCACGGTGCGTCCGCGGGCGCGGCCCGAGCACAGCGGGCCGCCCTCGTGCGGACAGTAGTTCGCGATCGCGTAGAAGGTGCCGTTGACGTTGTAGACACCCACACCGTGCCTGCCGATCGGCACGAGTTTGTGTGAACCGGGCGGGATCTCATCGACGGTGGCCACCACGTGCTCACGCCCCTGGGCCAACCGGGGCGTCTTGTCCTGTTCGCTCATCTGCTCAGAACACCCTCACCTGGCCTTCGAGGGCCGGCACCGTGTCGGGCAGTTTGTAGGTCGCGATGCCGTTGCGGAACATCACCGCCTCGCGCGCATGCTCGGGCAGATGCTTGACCAGCCAGCGCGGATCGTCGAACGTCCAGTGCGGGTAATCGCTGCTGTAGAGCAGGATCTTCTCGCACTCCATCCACTCGAACGCCCGGGTCAGCTCGGTCTTGTCCTCCGGATAGTCCAGCGGCTGCGTGGTGAACTTGATGTGGTCCTTGACGTACTCCGAGGGCTTGCGCTTGATGTCCAGCCAGGACTTGCGCGCCTCGTAGATCGCGTCCATCCGCCACATCAGCGGCAGGATCCACGTGAACGCGTGCTCCACCAACACGATTCGCAGCGTCGGGAACCGGTCGAAGACCCCGTCGAAGATCAGGCTCATCACCTGGTTCACCGCGAGCAGCGAGTAGGTGACCATGAAGTCGTGGTTGTAGCTGGGGAACCCGACCGGCGGGATCGGCAGCTCCTCGTGGTGACTGCGCGACAGGTGGCAGCTGACCGTGATGTCGTTCCTGGTCGCCGCCTCCCACACCGGGTCGTACTTCGGATCGCCCCAGGCGGGCCGGTTCTCGGCCTTGATCAGCACCTGCGACATGTAGGGATGGCCGGCCAGCCGGTCGATCTCGCGAGCCGCGTCGTGCGGCGCCTCGACGGCCACGCAGATCGACCCGCGCCACCGCTCGTGCCAGTTGTTCTTCGCGTCCAGCCAGTGGTTGAGCTGCCACTCGTTGAGCGCCACGGCCATCGCGTGATTGGCCTCCGGGAACCGCGCCGGGTAGGCGGCAGGCTCCAGGATCGCGATGTCGGCGCCGGCCTCCATGATCAGCTGTTTGAAGGCCAGATCCGGGTCGCTGCCCGCGAATTCGCCGTCGGCGGGGAAGGTGTCGACCCGCATGGCGTAGGCGTGCGCATAATCGGGGGCGTCGTAGTAGATCTGGTCGCCGATCTTGCGCGGCAGGAAGTACTTGCTGCGCCAGGGCTCGGGGATGTACTGGGCGAGCACTCCGCTCTTGGGCACCGGGTGCACGTCCGAGTCGACGCAGCGCACCGCGACGCGCTCGGCGGCCGGCTTGCGCTCTGTCACTGTCACCGTCATCGCGACTCCCTGCCTGTCATTGTTGTCTCGGTGGTTCTCTCGGTGGTCTTGCGGCCCTGGGTTCTCACTTGGCGCCTACGCCGACACCCACGTCGATGCCGTAGAGCTCGGCGGCGTTGCGCCAGCACAACTTCTCTCGCTGTTCGGCGGTGTAGGCCGACGGCACGGTCAGCTCGTTGAGCTGCCAGTGCGGATAGCTCGACCCGTACATCACCATGTCGTCCTTGCCGGTGAAGCCGAACCACTCGCCGGCGTACTCGACGTCACCCGGCCCGTCGAAAACGCCCTGAACGAAGTAGGTGTGGCCGGGCAGGTAGTCGCTGGGCATCCGCGGCGCCCACGGCGTCTGCTCGAGGTGCGGGCGCCCGAAGCAGTCCATCCGCCAGATGAACGGGGTCAGCAGGTCCGCCGCGCCGTCGGCCCAGACGAACCTCAGCGTCGGATTCTTCTCGAAGACGCCTTCGACGATCAGGTTCATCAGGTGGTACAGGTAGTTCAGCGCCATGAACCCGACGTAGTTCTCATAGGTGCGTGGCACCCCGGACGGCGTCGGCGCGAACTGCACCCCCGCGCCGACCTCGATGTGCACGGCCACCGGAAGACCGGCCTCGACCGCGGCCTCCCAGATCGGCCAGTACTGCGGCTTGCCGTACAACTCGCGCGACTGCAGCGGCACCCCGATCTGCACCACCCGCGGATGGTCGGCGTACTTGGCGATCTCGCGCAGTGCGCCGGTCACGTCGTCGGGGTTGACCCGGATGGTGCCGCGGAACCGGTCGGCGTACTGGTTGTCCTCCAGCCACCGCTTGACCAGCATCTCGTTGTGCGCGGCCGCGATCGCGGTGCCGAGGTGACGGTCGGGCATGATCCCGCGGGTCATCGGGTGCAGCACCGCGACATCGACACCGCGCTCGTCGAACAGGTGCCTGCCGACGATGTCGGGATCGGAGCCGGGGTACTGGCGGTCGGGGCCCTCGGTGCCGGGGGCGTACTCGCCGCCGGGTGCGCCGTACCAGTCCATCTCGTAGTCGGGGAAGCCGCGGCTCTTGAACGGCTCACGCAGGAAGTTGCCGCGCAGGTCCTTGTTGGACTTGCTGAAGATGTGCACGCTGGCATCGATGACGGGGGTACGAGTCCCGTCGGGGAGTTGCATCACCAAATCGTCCTCCGATGTGATCCGGCCGACCGCGGACGCGGGACAGCGTCACCCGGGGTACCGGACGTCTCCCAGTGTAAAGCGTTGTTCTTCAATCGCAAGAATCTAGTTCTCAACACACCGCTTACTTTTTGTGCAGGTCAGATCCCATGCTGCCGTGCCATCGGGTACGGCGGTGGTGAAATGGGGTAGACGCGGGATGAGAACAGGACCACCGTGAATAGAGAATGATATTCTCAGGCATCGCGCTGCCGAATCACTGCGCTGCCTAATCACACGGGAGGCCAGGTGTTACTCGAGTTCGACGCCGATCAGCGGCTCTGGCAGGAGACCGTGCGTGACGCGGTCACCAAACAGTGCCCCGCCTCGCTGATCCGCGACATCGCCGAGAACGGCGTCGACCCGACGCCGCTGTGGACCACCTACGTCGACGCCGGCTGGACCGAGCTGGCCGACCCCGAGAACGCCGTCGAACTGGCCATCGTGCTCGAGGAGCTCGGCCGCGCCACCGACCCGACGCCGTTTCTGGCCACGCTGAGCCAGTTCGCTCCGCTGGTCGGGGACCGGTTCGACCCGCAGAAGGCCGGCGCCGCGGTCTACAGCGGGATCTCGGCGCGCCGTGACGCCGACGGGTGGCTGCTCAGCGGCACCGCCCGTTACGTCGTCGACGGCGACCGCGCCGAGCGGTTCGCGGTGGTGACCGAGGCCGGGGTGTTCCTCGTCGACGCCGATCAGGTGACCGCCCGGCGGCTCGCGGTCTTCGACCCGGTGCTGCACATCGCCGACGTGTCGTTCGTCGACGTGCACCTGCCCGACACGGCGCGGCTGCCGGTCGACAGGGAGCGGGCCCGTCACGTCGCGCTCACCGGTCTGGCGGTACACACCGTGGGCGCGTGCCAGCGGATCCTCGACCTGGTGCTCGAGCACGCCAAGCAGCGCCAGCAGTTCGGCGTCGCGATCGGGTCGTTCCAGGCCGTCCAGCACAAGGCCGTCGACATGCATGTCGCGATCGAACGAGCCAGGGCGCTGGCCTATTTCGCGGCGCTGACGATCGCCGAGGACGATCCGCGCCGGCGCATGGCCGCGGCGATGGCCAAGGCCTCGGCGGGGGAGGCGCAGGCCGTGGTGTTCCGGCACGGGGTGCAGCTGTTCGGCGCGATGGGCTTCACCTGGGAGAACGATCTGCAGTTCGCGCTCAAGCGAGCCAAGGCCGGCGAGCTGCTGCTCGGGGGCGCCGCAGAGCATCGCGCCGTCGTCGTGGAGGAGCATCAGAGGCTACAGAGGAGGCCGAGTGCAGCTCAGGTTTGATCCCGAGGTCGAGGAGTTCCGCGCGGAGTTCGCCGCCTTCCTCGACGAGCATCTGCCGTCGGAGGCGCAGACGCTGGAGCGGCCGCGGTCGGTGTCGCACATGCCGCAGTGGGCCCGCGACTGGCAGCGACTGCTGTTCGACAACGGCTGGCTGCTGCCGGCCCAGCCGCCCGAGTTCGGCGGCCGCAACGCCAATGTGCTGCAACAGTTCGTCCACCTCGACGAGCTGTGCCGGCGGCGCATCTACCACAGCTTCAACCCGCAGGGCGTCAACATCATCGCCGCATCGCTGCTGTCGTTCGGCTCCGAGGAGCAGAAGCACAAGTGGGCGGTGCCGGTGCTGCGCGGCGAGAAGACGGCCTCGCTGGGCATGAGCGAACCCAGCGCCGGATCGGACCTGGCGTCGCTGCGCACCCGCGCCGAACTGAAGGGCGACCACTTCGTCGTCAACGGCCAGAAGGTGTGGACGTCGGGTGCCCATGACGCCGACTGGCTGCTGACGTTCGTGCGCACCGATCCGGATGCCCCCAAGCACAAGGGCATCAGCGTGCTGATCATCCCCACCGACACCCCCGGGGTGGTGTGCCGGCCGTTCGCCGACATGACCGGTCAGGACAACCTCGACTTCAACGAGGTGTTCTTCACCGACGCGGAGGTGCCCGTCGAGAACCTCGTCGGCCCGCTCAACGGCGGGTGGGGCGTCGCGAACGGCTCACTCGGACATGAGCGCACGATGATGTGGCTCGGTTTCGCCGACCGCATCGACAACATGATCGCCGACTTCGAACCGAAGACCGAGCTCCAGCGCGACCAGTACGCCACCACGATCATGGACTACCAGGCGCTGCGCGCCATGGGGTCGATCGCGTTGGCGCGCGCCGCCCGCGGCGAGATGGACACCGCGTCGGTGTCGGTGCTCAAGCTGTTCGGGTCGGAGGCCGAGCGCACCGCGATGGAGAACGCGCTGGCCGCCGCCGGACCCGACGGTCTGGTGCATCCGACGACGTCGGGTCCGTACGCGCACATGAACCTCGACCACTACTTCGCGAGCTGGTTCGAGCGCTACGCGCGCAGCTTCGGCGGCACGATCGCCGGCGGCACGTCGGAGATCCAGCGCAACATCATCGCCACCCAGGTGCTCGGACTGCCCCGGAGATAGCGGTTTCGGTGTAGTTGGTTGCGCTCACCGCGACCAACTACACCGAAACCGCCTAGAGGCGCTGCAGGGCGAAGGTCCAGAACTGCATGCCCGGCGGGCCGTTGAAACAGCCGACGTCGTAATGCGATTCGATGGTGCCGGCCAGTGACACCTCGTCCCACGTGTAGGTCTCCCGGGTGGGCAGGTTGTAGCCGGGGCAGCGCAGCCCGTCGATCACGTCGACGGTCATCGTGTAGCGGCCGTCGGCCAGATGCGCCTCGCCCTCGTAGTAGGCGTAGTACTTCAGCCGGGGCCGGGCGCTGACGTAGCGGCAGTTGGGCTGGCGGTCCGGATAGCACGGCGTGATGAACCAGACCCACGACGCGCGGTCATAGCGGTTGGTCAGCAGGTCGTAGTTGCCGACCTGCATGTCCGCGTTGGCCGGCGCCGCGACGGACATCCCGACGGCGAGCAGCAGCGCGCTCATCACGGCCGCGAGCTTGGGGGACTTCATTTTCCCGAGGCGCCTTTCGTGCGTTGACGTTCCGCGTCGGCGGTCAGTCTATGACGGCGGCTTCCTTACGTTCGGTGATCGGCCGCGCCAGTTCCTGCTCGTCACAGATCCGCTGCAACTTCTCCAGCGTCTCGTCGAGTCCGGGGCCGAGCCGCTTGCCCGGGGTGAACGTCGCGGGCAGGTGCCGCATGCCCTGGATGACGCCGATGGTGTCGTAGTGCACGGTGCCCTCCGGGTCGCACACGTAGTCGGGCATCCGGTCCAGCACCGCGGTCAGCATCGACTTGAACACCGTGCGGGCCACATTGGAACCCGCGCAGCGGTGCACCCCGATGCCGAAGCTGAAGTGCCGGTTGGCCTTGCGGTCCAGGATGATCTCGTTCGGCTTCTCGAACACCGACGGGTCGCGGTTGGCCATCGCCCACGACAGCCACAGCCGTTCGTACTTCTTGAACAGCTGACCCTCGACCTCGACGTCGTCGGAGAACGTGCGGCCGTCACCCGGCGCGGGGGTGAAGTAGCGCAGGAACTCCTCGGTGGCCGGGTTGAGCAGCGTGTCCCGCTCCCGCGACAGCCGCTCGCGCTCCTCGGGATGCTCGCCGAGCCACTCCAGCGTGTGCGCGGTCAGCGCCGTGGTGGTGTCGAAACCGCCGCCGATGATCAGGCCTAGGTTGCCCAGGATCTCCATGTCCGGGGCCGGTTCGCCGTCGATGCGCAACTGCAGCAGCGCGTTGACCATGCCGGGCCGCGGGTTCTCCCGGATCTCCATCATGTTGTTGATGAGATCGATGCCCATCTCGCGGTGCTGCTCGTTGACCCGCTCACGGTCGGGGGAGTGCTCCGGGGTGTACACCGCGGCGTGCGTGGGCTCGCTGTACATCTTCCACTTCTTGAGCTCGATGCCCATCATCGCCAGCGTGAGCACCGCGGGCACCACGTTGGCCAGATCCTCGACGAAGTCGATCGACCCGGTCTCGATGCGCTCGTCGATTGCGGCGCGGGTGATCTCGTGGACGAACGGCTCCCACCGTTTGACCGCCGCCGGCGACAGATAGGGGTTCAGCGCACCGCGGTAGATGCTGTGCTCGGGCTCGTCCATCTCCAGGATGCCGCCGCGAACGACGGTGGCGCGGCTGGCTTTCGGGATCGTGATGCCCTGGAACGGCGTCTCGCCGGTGATGTCGTGATGGTTGGACACCGCAGGACAGCGGGCCAGCTCGAACACGTGCTTGCTGTCCGCGGCCACCCAGTGCCCGCCGTAGGTGTCCGTCCACGCCATCGGGCACCGGGAGTGCATCTCCTCGGTGATCTTCTCGAACTGCAGCCGGTACTCCGGTGTGTGCCGGTCGAAGTGGTACCTGTTCTTCTTGCGGTCGTCCTCGATCGCCACGTCACTGCTGTCGGTGGTCACGGTGTGTCTCCTCAATGCTGTCGGCGGCCTGGGGGCACGCGTCACTCGATGACGATGGCCTGTTCGGGGCAGGACTGGGCGGCCTCCCGGACCAGCTCCTCCTGGTCGGGCGGCACCACTTCGTTCACCGCGGACGCGTGGCCGTCCACATCGTCGAGTTGGAACGAATCGGGTGCGATCATCGCGCACAGGGTGTGGCCCTGGCAGCGCGTTCCGTCAACCCAAACCTTCACTGTCGCAAGTCCTTTCGATCAGATGTGGTAGTCGTACCACTTCAGGTAGCCGCCGGCGTCGACGCGCAGCTGGGCGCCGGTGACGAACCGCGCCTCATCGGAGGCCAGCCACAGCACGGCGTTGCTGATGTCCACCGGCTCCACCCACGGCACCTTCATGGCCTGCTGCACGTAGAACACCGGTTCGGCGTCCTTGAGCTCGGGCTTCTCCAGGTCGGGGCGGAACGAGCGGTACATCGGCTCGCTCTGCAGCATGTTGGTGTTGCAGTTGGTCGGGTGAACGACGTTGGCGCGGATGCCCCGCGGCGCCAGCTCGGTCGCCAGGTCGTGCACGTAGGCCGACAGGGCGCGCTTGGAGTGCACGTAGGCCATGCCGCCGGGGTCGGCGCCCGGATTGGGCTTGTTGTGCGTGTCCATCAGCGCCGCGGTGGAACCGGTGGCGATGATCGACGCGCCCTCCTTGAGGTGCAGCAGCGACACCTGGATCGCGTTGATGGTGCCGATCAGGTTGGTGTTGATGACGTCGATCCACGCCTGCAGCGGCGGATCGCCCTTCATGCCCGCGATACCGGCCTGTGCCACCACGATGTCGAGGCCGCCGAGCTGGGCGATGCCGTCCTCGAGCGCGGCCTTGAGCTGTGCGGCGTCGCGCACGTCGGCCTTGGCGGTCACGACCCGCTGGCCGGTCTTCTCGATGTAGGCGGCGGTCTCCTCGAGATCCTCCGGTGTGGCCATCGGGTAGCCGATGGTGTCGATGTTCTCGCAGAGGTCGACGGCGATGATGTCGGCGCCCTCTTCGGCCAGTCGCAGCGCGTGGCTGCGGCCCTGTCCGCGCGCCGCGCCGGTGACGAATGCGACCTTTCCCTGTACCCGTCCCACTGAGGATCCTTCCTGTCCGTCGCGGTGAAGTGCGAACTGAGTCGCGGTCTTACGTGTTGCGGCCGCCGTTGACGCCGATGATCTGACCGGTGATGTAGCTGGCCTCCTCGGAGACGAGGAAGGCGCACGTGGCGGCGATGTCCTCGGGCCTGCCGATCCGACGCACCGGCGTCGAGTCGATGCTCTCCTGCACCTTCAGGTAGCCGCGGGCCTCGGACTTGCGCAGCATCGGGGTGTCGATGAACCCCGGCGGGATCGCGTTCACCGTGATCCCGCTCGGGCCGTATTCCAGCGCAAGTGATTTGGTGAGGCCGTTGACCGCCGACTTGGCCGCCACGTACGACGACATGTACGGCTGCCCGGAGTGGGTGCTCGACGACGAGATGTTCACGATGCGACCCCAGCCGGCCTCGAGCATGTCGGGCAGCACCGCCTGGACGCAGTGGAAGACGCCGTTGAGGTTGACGTCGACGATCCGCTGCCACTCCTCGAATGTCAGGTCGGTGAACCGCTTGAACTTCTCCTGTCCCGCGGCGTTCACCAGGACCGTGACCGGACCGAGCTGAGCGCGAATCCCCTTGAGCGCCTCGTCGATCTGGGCCCGGTCGGTGACGTCCGCGGTGAAGGCGAACTCGTCATCGGCGGGGGGATTGAGGTCGATGGTGGCCACATGCATCCCATCGGCGCGCAGGCGCTGCGCGATGGCGAGCCCGATACCGGAACCACCTCCGGTCACGACGGCGTTCTTCATGCCTTGATCTGGCCTCCACCGGTCAAGAATCAGCCTTTCGAATATGAGAACCGTACTCTCGCGTCGTGCAATCCCGCAAGACACGATGCCCTCGGTGTTCGCACCGATGAGACGTTTAGCGGTTGATTGTCGCACCAAAATTTGCAGGCAGCGGCGATTCTCGGCAACTCCTTGAGTTCTCTTTGCGCGAATGTATGATTCGCCGAAGATGAGAATGAAGTTTCCATCACATCGCGGCCTGTGGCCCGACGTCAGAGGAGGAAGATGACGGAAGCGACCACCCTCTCGAGTGCGGCGGGCTCGCCCCCTCCCCACACCGATCGCAGGCTGCTGATCGACGGGCAGCTGCTCGAGACCTCCAGGACGTTTCCCTCTCTGAACCCGGCCACCGGCGAGGTGCTCGGCCACGCGCCCGACGCCACCGTCGCCGAGGCGCAGGCGGCCGTCGCCGCCGCCCGCCGCGCGTTCGACGAGACGGACTGGTCGACGAACACCGAGCTGCGGATCCGCTGTCTCGACCAGTTTTACCGCGCGCTCGTCGAGCACCGCGACGAACTGGCCGCGTTGACCATCGCCGAGGTCGGTGCCACCGAGGCGCTGTGCCAGGGCGCCCAGCTCGACCAGCCGATCGAGATCGTGCGGTACTACGCCGATCTGTTGAAGACGTATCCGTTCACCGAGGACCTCGGCAACATCGAGAGCCGCGGTATGCAACACCACCGCTGGGTCGAGAAGGAGGCCGCCGGGGTGGTGGCGGCGATCATCGCCTACAACTACCCCAACCAGCTGGCGCTGGCGAAGCTGGCGCCCGCGCTGGCCGCCGGCTGCACGGTGGTGCTCAAGTCCGCGCCGGACACCCCGCTGATCACGCTCGCGCTGGGTGAGTTGATCGCCAACCACACCGACATCCCTGCCGGCGTGGTCAATGTGCTGTCCGGAGCCGACCCGGAGGTCGGTGCGGCGCTGACCACCAGCCCGGACGTGGACATGGTGACGTTCACCGGGTCGACGCCGACGGGCCGGCGCATCATGGCCGCCGCCAGCGACACCCTCAAGAAGGTGTTCCTGGAACTCGGCGGCAAGTCCGCCGCGATCGTGCTCGACGACGCCGACTTCAACACCGCGGCAATGTTCAGCGCGTTCTCGATGGTCACCCATGCCGGGCAGGGCTGCGCGCTGACCTCGCGGCTGCTGGTCCCGCGCAGCCACCACGACGAGATCGTCGAACTGGTCAAGAACAACTTCGGGCTGGTGCGCTACGGCAACCCGGCCGAACCCGGCGTCTACATGGGGCCGCTGATCAGCGAGAAGCAGCGCGACAAGGTGGACGGGATGGTCAAGCGTGCCGTCGAGGCAGGCGCCACGCTGGTGACCGGCGGCGAGAAGGTCGATCCGGGCTTCTTCTACACGCCCACGCTGCTGACCAACGTCGACCCCGACAGCGAGATCGCCCAGGAGGAGGTGTTCGGCCCGGTGCTCGTCGTCATCGCCTACGACGACGATGACGACGCGGTGCGCATCGCCAACAACTCCATCTACGGGCTGTCCGGCGCGGTGTTCGGCAGTGAGGAGCGGGCCCTGCGGATCGCGCGGCGCATCCGGACCGGCACGTTCTCCATCAACGGCGGCAACTACTTCGCCCCCGACAGCCCGTTCGGCGGCTACAAGCAGTCCGGTATCGGCCGGGAGATGGGTAGGGCCGGGCTCGAGGAGTTCCTGGAATCCAAGACGTTCGCGACGGTGGTGGCCTGATGAGCGCTCGCGCGAAGAAGAGAGGGCAGCGATGAGTGGACCGCTTGACGGAATCCGTGTCCTCGAGGTGGCGATGTACGGCTTCGTGCCGTCGGCCGGCGCCGTGCTGCGGGAGTGGGGCGCCGACGTCATCAAGGTCGAGCACGCGGTGACCGGCGACCCGCAGCGTGGGCTGCGGCAGACCGGGCTGCTGCGCGTCGAGGGTGACCCGAACCCCAACATCGAGCACGCCAACCGGGGCAAGCGCAGCATCGGCCTGGACATGTCGGTGCCGGAGGGCAGGGAGGTGCTGCTCGAACTCGCCCGTCGCTCCGACGTTTTCCTGACCAGCTTCCTGCCCGCGCACCGGCAGAAGTTCGGAATCGATGTCGACGACATCCGCGCGGTCAACCCGAAGATCATCTACGCCAGGGGCAGCGCCCTGGGACCGCGCGGTGAGGAGTCGGTCAAGGGCGGCTACGACATGACGGCGTTCTGGTGCCGGGCGGGCACCGCGGCGACGATCACCCCGCCGGGTACCCCCGGGATGGTCGGCCCGCCGGGACCCGCCTACGGCGACACCATCTCCGGCACCAACCTCGCCGGCGGCATCGCGGCGGCGCTGCTCAAGCGGGAGCGCACCGGGGAACCGTCGGTGGTCGACGTCTCGCTGCTCGGCAGCGGGCTGTGGTCGCTCGGCCACACCGTCGCGCTGACCAAGCACCTCGGCCAGCGGATGGAGGCGTTCCCGCCGGGTGTGCACGGTTCACCGATCAACCCGCTCGTCGGGCTGTACCCGACCGCCGACGACCGCTACATCTCGTTCGTCATGATGCAGCCCACCAAGTTCTGGGCCGACGTGTGCAGGCACATGGACCTCGACGACCTCATCGACGATCCGCGCTTCGCCACCGCCGAGTCGATCGCGGAGAACACCGAGGTCGCCACCGAGATCCTCAAGGAGGCGATGTCCAAGCGCACGCTCGCGGAGTGGAGTGAGCGGTTCGCGACCCTGCTCGGGCCGTGGGCGCCGGTGCAGGACACGCTGCAGGCGTGCGAGGACGCCCAGATCAGGGCCAACGAGTACCTGGTACAGGCGGGTGAGCTGGAACTGGTGGCGAACCCCGTACAGTTCGACGTCCGTGCCCCCGAGACCGGGCCGGCGCCGGGCTTTGCCGAGCAAACCGATGAGATTTTGCAGGAACTCGGCCTGGACTGGGACCGCATCATCGAGCTGAAGACGGCCGGAGCCGTCACATAGGTTCCGGAGAGGAGCGGGAGCGCGGATGTCCCCGAATTGTTCACGGGAATTGCGTTGATCGGCTATGAAGATCTGGGATTCGCCGAGTGCTTCGGCGGCCACAGACTTGTCGACGTGGACAACCAGGTGGACGGCGCTCGGATTGGCCTGGCGCACAACATCGGTGGCCCGACCGCGGTGGCTGCGGTGACCATTCTGGAGGGAGTCAGCAGTGGCACAAGCTAGCGGCCCGGAGCGGTGGTCGGCGGGGTTGCCGCCGTTGCGCAACCTGCAGGGGCCGATGCAGGCGGTGGGGGCGTTGTTCGCGATGTCGGCTGATGCGGTGCGTTATGTGTTTCGGCGGCCGTTTCAGTGGCGGGAGTTTCTGGAGCAGTGCTGGTTCATCGCGCGGGTGTCGCTGGCGCCGACGTTGTTGGTGGCGATCCCGT
>Ga0180218_1000090_pt1 | contig 150985 bp, 125 predicted proteins | sample eDN3rd37CKraftBY_FD_151334 | JGI IMG/M metagenome (GOLD analysis project Ga0180218, IMG submission 151334) | Enriched backyard soil microbial communities from Emeryville, California, USA - eDNA 3rd pass 37_C Kraft BY (version 2) (version 2) | ecosystem: Environmental > Terrestrial > Soil >... | reverse complement strand
TGGAAGAGATCGCCTTCCTCAACGGCTTCATCGACACCGACCAGCTGCGCGCCCGCGGCCAGCTCTTCGCCAAAACCGCCTACGGACAGCACCTCCTCCGCCTCGCTAACCAACACACCTGAGGGGGGCAGAGGGAAAGAGCCGAGGGTGAGAACCCCGCCAGGAGCCGCTTCCCCCGACCCGGTGGCCGCGGCGCGCGTGGATCTGGCCTGTCTCCTGCGACACGCCCTGCGTGCTGCTCACCGGTCATCCCGGCAGTTCTGACCGGGCTTTTGCCCCTGCGGCGGAAGCCCGGCCGGGAGCCGCCTCCTGTTTGCTCCGGAGGCCCTGAAAGCTTAGGCCCAGTAACGGATCCTGCCGTGACTGACGGTCGAGGGGAGCCCAGGGAGCGAGCATTCCTGACCCGCAACCGTCACCAGCAAAATGCGTTTAGCTGGTGCAATCGTGGAAGATCGCCCGGATGAGCGGCTGCAGCGCCGCGCTGCCGTGAGCGGGCGCAGGCTGTTCCCGCGCCGGTGCGGGATTGCGCTGCCGGAGTCCTGTCCGAGAAAGGAACCGCTATGCCCACAAAGCCGACCATCGCCCGCATCTGGCGCGGACGCACGCGACGCGACATCGCCGACCGCTACGCGTCCTACCTGCGCACCGAGGGGATTCCACCGCTTGAGCGGACCGCGCTGGGCGTTCAGCTCCTTCGCGAGGACCGAGACGGGGAAACGTGGTTCACGACCATCTCCTACTGGGCGGACCTGGATGCGATGTCCCGCTTCACCAAGGGGGAGCCGACGAAGGTTCACCACCTGGACCGCGACCCCGAATTCCTGATCGAACTGCCCGAGCGGATCGAGATCCACCACATCCTCGTTGACGAGCAAGGGCTGCGCTAGCGGACCCGCCGGCCTGCCATGACCATTCGATCGGCCCTGCCTCATCGGGTCGCCGGTGATCTGGCGCTCGATTTCGCCAACACGATCAGCTGGCGCGGAACGCCGCGCGAGACCGATCACCTCGCCGATGGCGACGCGATCCTGGCCTGGGCGAAGGAGATGGGCCTGGTCGAGCCCGGCTTCGCGGTTCCAGATGGCGGGAAGGATGCACTCGTCAGGGATGCTCATCGCCTGCGCGACGCGATCACTGCGGCGGCCGGGGCCATTGCCCTCGGCACGACGTCACCCGCGCCCGCCTTGGCCACAATCCGCGACCTCGCGGCGCGCAGTCTCGCCGCAGCCTCCCTGACGGGTGCGCCCGCCCAAATGGAATTCACCAACACGGACCGCATCCTGGGACCATTGGCCTGGGCGGCACTCGACCTGTTGCGCGGCGGTGAACTGGGGCGCCTGAAGCGGTGCCCCTCCGCGGACTGCCATTGGCTGTTCGTGGACCGCACCAAGAACGGCTCGCGGCGGTGGTGCGACATGGCAACCTGCGGCGACCGGGCGAAGAAGCGCAGGCACCGCTCGTTCCAGGACGACCCCAGGGGCTAGCGGGGCAGCAGGGGACCTCCATGGGGCGACCTTTCGCCTTCGAGGGGGGCTCCTCCGCCCTGCGGTGGCCTCCTGCCTCCCATCAGCAATCGCGGCCCCGCAGCCATGCTGCCGGGCCGAGGCGTCGCGGCGTCAGGCCGCGAGGGGCTGCATCGGCGGGTAGATGCCCGGCATCAGGCCGAGATCGTTGCAGCGCAGGCCCTCCGGCTCCACCAGGCGAGATTCATGGCGGCCATCCTCGTGCAGCAGATGCTCGACATAGCCGAGGGGCTTGGAGCCGATACGATGCTGCCAGGTATCGCCCACCATGAAGGCAACAGCAGGGGCCCAGATCTGGCGCAGGCCTTCCGGCGCGCCGCGGTCGCGCCATTGATGCACATGGCCCGAAGCGATGAAGGCCGCGGGCCGCCGCGCCAGGAGATCGAGGATGCGCTGGCGCGGACGGGGCTGCACCGCCCAGTAGGTGACCTCCGCCTCGGCCACCGTCTCCTCGCAGAGCGGCTTGTGCAGGAACAGGCCGATGGCGCGGTCCCCGGCGGTCTCCAAAGCCTCTTCAAGAAACGCGAACTGGGCCTCGGCCTGCGGCAGATCGGTGCCGGTGATCAGCGTGTTCAGCCCGATCAGCCGCCAGCCCGGAATGTCGCGCAGGAAGCGGTCATCGCCCATGATGGCGTGCCAGCGGGCGAGGCGTTCCGCATCGGCCGGCGTCGGGCCGCCGCATTGCGGGTCGTTGCCGACGTCATGGTTGCCGGGGACGGCCAGCCAGTCGAGCCCGAGGGCCGTATGCTTCTCGCGCGCGAAGGCGAGGTCATCCCCCGCCAGCTCGCCATGCGCCGAGAGATCGCCGGTGTTCACCATGAGATCCGGCGCGGCCTTGCGCAGATGCGTGGCGAGGGCGTCGAAATTCGCGGTGAACTCGGGATGCTGCGCCGAGAGGTGCGTGTCGCTGATCTGCGCGATGCGGAAGGCCATGGCTCAGGGCTTCCGCGGCAGCATGCGGCGCACCTCGGCCGCCATCTCGGGCTGCACCTGCTCGGCCGTCGCGCGGCCCTCGACGATACGGGCGATGTTGTCCACCATGGTCTGCGTCACGCGCACCGAGTTGCTGCCGGGGAAGGCGTACCAGGGGATCGAGATCGGAATCTGCTTCACCGACGGCACGAAGAGCGGGTTCTCCTCGTAGAAGGCCGCGAGATACTTCGGGTCGTCGATGGCGATCTGGTTGCAGGGCAGGTAGCCGGTGTTCTTCACCATCATCGCCTGCCCCTCGGGGCCGGTGGAGAAGCGCAGGAACTTGTAGGCGGCCTCGCGCTTCGCCGGGTCCTTCGCCGTCAGCATGCCGGCGGCGCCGCCGGTGGGCAGGCGTCCCTTCTCGGCGTCGATGATGGGCATGCCGGTGGTGCGCAGCTCGAAATTGTTGCCGACGCCGGCGACGGTGCCGCGCACCAGCGCCGTGGTCTGGAAGATCATGCCGAGCTTGCCGGCGGCGAAGGCCTGGCGGGCGGCGGCCGCGCTCAGGTTCGGCATGCCGGCTTCCTTGACCATGCGCTCGATCAGCTTCAGCGCGGCGAGGCCCTCCGGCCCGGCGAAGCCGACATCGGTCTCGTCGGCGTTCAGCATCCGGCCGCCATAGCCGAAGAGCAGCGCCGAGAACATCCAGTCGTCACCGTTCCAGGTGTACCACATGCCCTCATTGCCATCGCCCAGCGCATCGATCTTCGCGGCGAGGGCCAGGACGCCGTTCCAGTCCTTCGGGAAGTTGTCCGGGTCGCCGCCGGCGCGCTTCACGAGATCGGCGTTGTAGTAGCAGATGGGGTTGGAGGCGGCGTAAGCGAGGCCAGCCTGCATGTTGCCGAAATAGGCGAGGTCCAGGAAGTTCTTGCCATAGCCCAGCTTCGCCGGGTCGCCTTCGGCCTTCAGCAGCGGCGTGAGGTCCTGGGCAATGCCGCGCTCGGCAAAGACGCGCAGCCGGTTGAAGCCCTGGTAGGAGAGGTCGGGCAGCTGGTTGGTCGCCGCCTGGCGCAGCAGGAGCTGGGCGCCTTCCTCGTAATTGGGGGTGGTGACGATGTTGACCTTGATGCCCGGCTCGCGCTTCGCGAACTCGGCCAGGATGGCGTCGTAGCTGTCCTTGTAGATATGCGGCTGGGCGTAGTGGACGGTGATGGCCGTGGCGCCCTGCGCGCGCGCGCCACGGGAGGCGATCGCGGGTATGGCAAGGGCGGCGGGCAGCGCCAGCGCGGCGCGGCGGGAGAGCTTCATGGCGGTCAACCTTTGAGGCCGGTGGAGGCAATGCCTTCGACGAAGCGGCGCTGTGCCAGCAGAAAGGCGATGACGAGGGGCGCGGTCATGATCATCGCTGCGGCCATCAGCGCGCCGAAGTCATCGCCCGCCTCGGCGGAGCGGAAGAACATGACGCCGAGCGCGGGCGTCGCATGACTTTCGCCATTGGCGACGATCAGCGGCCAGAACAAGTCGTTCCAATGGGCGACGACGGAGAAGATGGCAAAGGCCGTGGCGGCGGGCCAGGCATTGGGCAGCACCACGCGCCAGACAATGGCCATCTCGCCCATGCCGTCCAGCCGCGCGGCATGGATCAGGTCATCCGGCAGCGACTTGAAGAACTGCCGGAACAGGAAGATGGCGAAGACCGAGATGGTGAAGGGCGCGATCAGCGCGGTGTAGGTGTTGAGCAGCCCCATCTGGCTGAAGGCGACATAGAGCGGCAGCGCCGGCACATGCGGCGGCACCAGAAGGCCGAGCATCACCGCGCCGAAGACCAGCTCCCGCCCCTTGAAGCGCAGCTTGGCCAGCGCATAGCCGGCGGGCACGGCGAAGAGGATCTGGAAGAACAGGATGCCGCCGCAGACGATGACGCCGTTCAGCAGGTAGCGCCCGACCGGGATGCGCTCGAACACCTTGCCGTAATTCTCGATGGCGAAGAAGCGCTCGGGCCAGAGGGAGAGCGAGGCGCGGAAGATCTCGTCCAGCGGCTTCATGCTGGCCGCGGCCATCCAGATATAGGGCATCAGCATCAGCAGCCCCGCGATGGCCAGGAAGGCCAGGCGCGGCATGTCCCGCAGCAGGGGCCTCTCTTCAGTCATGTTTCAGGCCGCTCCGCTCAGGCATAGTGCACCCGCTTGTCGAGAACGCGCGTCTGCAGCCACATCAGGGCGAGCACGATGGCCAGGAAGACCAGGGTGATGGCCGCCGAATAGCCGATGCGGAAATAGGTGAAGCCCTCTTCGTACATGGTGTAGAGCAGCACCTGCGACGCCTTGTTCGGCCCGCCCTGGGTCAGCACCGCGACGGTATCGAAGACGCGCACGGCGCGGATCATGGTGATGGTCAGCACGAAGAGCGTCGTCGGTCCCAGCAACGGCCAGGTGACGAGACGGAAGCGCTCCCAGGCGGAGGGCACGCCGTCCACCGCGGCGGCGGCATAGAGTTCGCGCGGGATGGCGGTCAGCCCGGCCAGGAACAGCACCAGGTTGAAGCCCAGGTTTTCCCAGATGCCGATGCCGGCCAGCGAGAGCAGCACCGTGTCGGAGGAGGAAAGCCAGGCCGGGCCGTCGATGCCGACGCCGCGCAGTACGGCGTTCAGCGGGCCGATGGTCGGGTGCAGCAGGTACTGCCAGGCCGCTGCCATGGCGACGGTGAGCGACACCACGGGCAGGAAGAAGACGGCGCGGAACAGGGTGCGGCCGCGCGTGCCCGCCTCGATGGCAAGCGCCAGCAGCAGCGCCCCGGCGATGGAGCCGGGCGTGACGAGCCCGACATAGATCAGCGTGTTGCGCAGCGATTGCAGGAAGCCGCGATCGCCCAGCATCTCCGCGAAATTGCCGAGGCCGATCCAGCGGAAGCCGTCCATGCCCAGTTCGAAATCGGTGAAGGCCAGCGCGGCCGTGGCCAGGGCCGGCAAGAGTAGCATCAGGACATAGGCGATGGCCGCCGGAAGGGTCAGCGCCCAGGCGGCGAGCGCTTCGTCCCAGGGGGCACGCGCGCGGGCAGGCGCGCGGGCATGGGGCGCGCCGATGGCGAGATCAGACAAGGGCCGGCATCCTGGCCGCCACCGACCCAGCCTCGATCCGCGCGCCGTCGGCACCGAACAGCAGGCCGCGCCTTGGCGCGAAGCCCAGATGCAGGGCGGCGCCGGCAGCGGGCAGGCGCCCCGCGGCGTCGGGCGGCAGGCGCAGCACCAGCGGCGCCGCGCTGGCCTCGTGCCGGACGTGCAGCAGCAGGGATTCGCCCAGGAACTCCACCGCCTCGGCCCGCGCCGGCAGGCCCTCCGCGGCGGGCGCCAGATCCTCCGGTCGGATGGCGAGCGTCACCGGGCCGCGCGCCGCGCAGCGCAGGCCGATGGGCTGTCCGGTCACGCGCACCAGCCCCTCCGCATCGGCCTCGGCCTCCAGCAGGTTGATGCGGGGCGAGCCGATGAAGGTGGCGACGCGAAGATCGGCCGGGTCGGCATAGATGTCGCGCGGCGTGGCCACCTGCAGGATGCGCCCGCCCTGCATCACGGCGACGCGGTCCGCCATGGTCAGGGCTTCGGACTGGTCATGCGTGACATAGAGGGTGGCGGCGCCGGCGCGGCGATGGATTTCCACGATCTCGCGCCGCGTCTGCACGCGCAGGCTGGCATCGAGGTTGGAGAGCGGCTCGTCCATCAGGAAGGCGGCGGGGCGTCGGACGATGGCGCGGGCCAGCGCCACGCGCTGCCGCTGGCCGCCGGAAAGCTGCGCGGGGCGCCGGTCCAGCAGGGCGCCGAGGCCGAGCGCATCGGCGGCCGCCTTCACCTCGGCGCCGATGGCCTGGCGCGTGGCGCGCGTGCCGGGCAGTGCGCCGCCGATAATCGGTAGGCGCTGCCACGCTTTCAGGCGCCGCATCGTCAATGGCACCGCGATGTTCTCGGCCACGGTCAGGTGCGGGTAGAGCGCGTAGGACTGGAACACCATGGCGACGTCGCGCTCGCCCGGACGCAGCGCGGCCGCCTCGCGATCATTGATGCGCAGGCTGCCGCCATCCGGGCGCTCGATGCCGGCCACGATGCGCATCAGTGTCGTCTTGCCGCAACCCGAGGGCCCGACCAGCGCCACGAACTCCCCTGCCGCGACATCCAGTGAGACGCCGTGCAGGATCCTGTTGCTGCCAAAACTCTTGGTGACCGCCTGAAGGGAGATGCCCGCCAACCTGAACCCCGTGCCCTCTGTTGGGCGCGGCATCTACAGCCGCGATGTGACGGAGCGGTTCAGGTTGCATGAAGCTTTGAAGTCTTCGGGCCGCCAGCCGGCGGTGCTGCCGCTGGCGGTGGAGGTTTGGCCGCGCGCCTGCAGCCGGTGCGTGCCTTCTGCCGCCGCTTCCAACCTTTGCGGGCTTGCGGCCGGGGCGAAAGGCAGTTCACGCGCTGGCTCGGCAGTGTAGGCTCGCAAGGGCGCCACCTTCGGGGCGCCTGGGCCGGTCCCGCGACCTGCCCGCACGGCGCATCGCCTGGAAGCCAGGCGGCGCCACAACGATCCGGCCGAGCCGGGCGCAAGGGGGAGGGAACAGGATGGGAAAGACACTGGGTGGCGGCGACTGGGTCTTCGAGCCGGTCGAGGGCTGGCCGAGGCTGCCCGAGGAGATCGGCATCGCCGACCTCGGCGATGTCGCCGGCCTGGCGGTGGATGCGCAGGACCGCGTCTACATGTTCAACCGGGGCAAGCACCCCGTCATCGTCCTCGACCGGGAAGGCAAGGTCCTGCGGACCTGGGGCCATGGCCTGTTCTCCAATCCCCATGCCGCCCATATCGGTCCGGACGAGACGATCTACCTGACCGACAACGGCGACCACACCGTCCGCAAGTTCAGCCTGGACGGGAAGCTGCTGCTGCAGATCGGCACGCCGAACACGCCGGCCGAGTTCATGTGCGGCAAGCCCTTCTGCCGCTGCACCCACACGGCGCTGTCGCCGGAGGGCGACATCTACGTCTCCGATGGCTACGGAAACGCCTGCGTGCACAAATTCGCCCCCGACGGGCGGCATCTGTTCAGCTGGGGCCACTCCGGCACCGGTCCGGGCGAGTTCAACCTGCCCCACAATATCTGCTGCGACGCGGAGGGGCTGGTCTATGTCGCGGACCGGGAGAACCACCGGATTCAGGTCTTCGACGGGAAGGGCCGCTACATCCGACAGGTGAACAACTTGCACCGCCCCTGCGGGTTGGCGATCTTCGGCGGGCACTCCCCCAGCTTCCTGGTCGGCGAGCTCGGACCATATCAGCCCGTCAATCGCGCAACGCCGAATATCGGGCCACGGCTTTCCATCATGGGCAATGACGGAACGCTGCTCGCGCGCCTCGGTGGGCCGAAGGCCGGACGGGCGCCTGGGGAGTTCCTCGCCCCGCACAGCGTGGCCCTGGATTCCCACGGTGACCTTTATGTGGGCGAGGTGGCGGCCACGGACTGGGCCTCGCTCTATCCGGGAGAGCCCATGCCGAACCCGCTGCGCCGCGTCCAGAAGTTCGCGCGGGTCCGCGCCTCCTGAACCGCGCCCGAGACCGGGAGCGGCGCCCGGCCTCCGCGCATCACCCCGCGCGCCGGCTCCCGGCCGGGTTTCCCCCCCGCTTCCCCGGCCCATCCGCGCCCAGCAGGCACCAGGCGCGCAGTGTCAGGTCCTCGGCCAGGGTCTGCCGATAGACGCCCGCCTGCCGCAAGGCGCGCAGGCGGCGTAGCGGCCCGGCCGCGAAGGCCTCCCGCAGCACGCTCACCTTGGCTGCGGCCTCGGGCGTGAGCAGGCCTTCCGCCCCTGCGAGCGCCTCCAGGTGGCCGTGGAGCAGGCGCAAAAAGGCCTGCGGCCCGCGGCGGAAGGCGGCGATGCCACGGCCAAGCAGGGCACGGGGCGCGCCGACGACATTGGCCCCATGCTGGCGATAGAGGATGCAGGGATCGGCATCGAACAGCACCTGCCCGCCCGCGCCGCTGACCAGCAGATAGCACCACCAGTCATGCATGCTGCCCGGGGGCGGCGGCGGCGCGGCCAGCATCAGCCGACGCGCGGCGGCATTGAGCACCACGGTGCAGCCGGTGGCGATGTTCTGCACCAGGGCATTGGCGAAGCCGGGCGGGCGCCGCGGCAGGGGCGAAAGGCCGACCGGACGCAGTTCGGCATCCACCAGCTGCTGCCGACCGCAATAGAGCGCTGGCACCTCCTCCGGCAGGGCGTCGAGGCGCGCGGTGGCGCGGGCGAGCTTGTCCGGCAGCCACACGTCGTCCTGGTCGCAGAAGGCATGGAACGCCGCCCCGGGGCTGGCGGCGAGCAGCGCGAGGAAGGAGCGGGCGGCACCGAGGCGTCCGGTCAGCGCCGTTGCCTCCAGCACGCGGCAACCGGGCAGCCGGGCGGCACGCAGCAGTTCGGGGGTGCCGTCGGTCGAGCCGTCATCGCGCCAGAACAGGGCGCGGGGAAAGGCGCCCTCCTGCCGACCGATGCTGTCGAGCTGTTCCGGCAGGAAGCGCGCGCCGTTGTAGGTCGAAAGCAGGATGACGACGTCACGCATAAGGATGCGTGCCCATCTCGGCCACGAGGGCGGCGAGGGGGCTGCGATCCCCGCGCAGCCGGAGACCCTGTCCCAGCGTCGAGAAATTGGGGTTGAAGAAGGGGTCGCCGGTGATCTCCTGGCCGACCGCCGCGGGGGGGCGCCTGGTTGCGACGGCCGGCGCCCGCAACCGCGCGCGCGGCGTCCAGATCACCTGGCAGCCGGCCTGGCGCAGGCCGCGGCACAGCGTGAGGTTCCAGGTGTCGGAGGCCAGCCAGCCGGGGGCGAGGGCCGGCATGGCCTCGAAGGTGGCGCGCCGGACCAGCAGGCAATGGCCGCCCAGGGCCGAAACCTCGCGCGACAGGCGAAGCTGGCCATGATAGCCGGCATCGAGCTGCCGCAGGCCGGCCAGATAAGGCACCTCGCGGCCCCTCGTGCCGGCCGGGTCGGTGATCAGGCCGGCATGGAGCGCCAGCCCGTTCGCGGAAACCACGAGGGGACCGGCCGCGCCGACCTCCGGCCGCAGCGCCTGCGCCAGCAGCTCCGCGAACCATTCCGGATGGTCGGGGCGGAGGCCCGCATCCAGGAAGAGCAGCATCTCGCCGGTGGCGGCGCGCAGGGCGGCCTCGCGCTCCGCCGGTGCGGCGGGCAGGATCTCGGCCCCGGTGCCCTGCAGCGAGAAGGCGGCGCGCCGCGCTTCCAGCGGCCCGCCTCCGGCCGGGTTCAGGATGACGCTGAGCTTCGGCAGATCCGGCGGCAGCGGATGTGCCACCCGTGCCCAGCCCGGCAGGCCCGGTTGCGGCAGCACCCGCGCGCCCACCTCGCCGCGCCCGTGCAGATGCTCGGCGACGGCGCGACGCCCCGCGGCGGCGCAGCGCTCCAGGGCGGATTCGGAGAAGGAGGCATCCCCGGTGCCCTGCCGCCAGTGGTAGAGCACCATCGGGATATGCCGCACCTGCGCATGGCGCAGCGCCGCCGTGGCGCGTAGGGCGAGGTCCCAGTCCTGGCTGCCCTCGAAGCCTTCGCGGAAGCCGCCGATCGCTTCGAGCAGGCGCCGCCGGTAGATCCCGAGATGGCTGACGAGATTCTGCGCCAGCAGCAGCTCCGGATTCCAGCCCGGCTTGAAGTGGGGGTCGGAGCGGCGGCCGTGCTCGTCCACCTTGTCCTCGTCGGAGAACAGCACCTCCAGCGCCGGATCGCGGAGGATGTGGTGCGCCACCACCGCCAGCGCGTGCGGCGGCAGCAGATCGTCATGGTCCATCAGCGCGACGAAATCGCCGGTGGCGAGCGAGAGCGCGGTATTGCTGGCGGCGCTGATATGCCCGTTGCGCGTGCGGCGGACGAAGCGGATGCGCGCATCCCGCGCCGCCGCGTCCTGCAGCACCGCCGCCACATGCGGCTGCGGCGAGGCGTCATCGGCGATGCAGAGCTCCCAGTGCGGATAGATCTGCTGGCGGACGGAGTCGATGGCCGCGCGCAGATAGGCCGCGGGCGTGTTGTAGGCGGGCATGACCACCGAGATGAGCGGCGGGTTCGGCATGCGTGCCACCGCGGCGGCCATCTGCGCCGCGAGCTCCGGGGTGAGCTGGTCGTGCTGGCGGATCCACGCGCGATAATCCGCCGCGGGCACCGTGGCCCATTGGCCGCCGAGCCGGGCCAGCGCGCGCCGCAGGCCGGGCGTCCAGTGCGTCGCCGACAGGAAGGCCGAGCGGACCGTCCGATGTGCGGCGGGGTGCCGGCGCAGCCAATGGCGCGCCGCCTGCAGGGTGAAGAACGGCAAGTCTATCTCCACGCGAAACGGTTCATCCCGCCAGGGCGGGGTGTTCCGGCGGCCTTCATGGGCAAGATTGACAGAACGGGAACCGGACGTGGCGGTGGTGACGCGCTTTTCACCACAGGCCCGTAACTCGAAAGGGCAAGGCGCTCCAACTCCAGCGGCGGGACGTCGGGGGCAGGGGGCAGGTGCCTCCGGTCGGGCCGTGCCGGTCTGATGTATCGCAGACTGGCCCGAGCGGCCAGCGACCGGCGGCGACAAAGCGTCTGTCCCGGACTGACACTTGTGCCAGCTGCGGATCAACGGCCGCCTTGTGCGCCTGACGGTTGTATTTGGCGCATTTTCCACGCCGAACCGCGCACACTTCGGCTGAAAATGCGCTAGACCGCTGCGCATGCCCCGCTCACCGGCGCGCGCTGCCCGTGCCTCTTCGCTGTCCTCCGTGCCGGCCATGGCTGCCCGCGCCGTTCCCGCGGCAGCGCGCCGGCGCGGCGGCTTCGGGCGGTTGCTGCGCTGGGCGCTGCTGCTCGGCATCTGGGGCAGCCTCGGGCTGGCGGTGCTGCTGCTCTATTTCGCCTGGGATCTGCCGCGGCCGGAAGAGGCCCTCGCGGCGACGCGCCGCCCCTCAGTGACGCTGGAAAGCTCGGATGGCCGCCTGCTGGCCACCAGCGGCGATCTTTACGGCGAAAGGGTGCGGCTGGCTGATCTGCCCTCCTACCTGCCCAATGCCCTGCTGGCGGTGGAGGATCGCCGCTTCCGCTCGCATTTCGGCGTGGACCCGATCGGCCTGCTGCGGGCGGCGGCTGCCAACCTGCGCGCGGGCGGCGTGGTGCAGGGCGGCTCGACGCTGACGCAGCAACTCGCCAAGAACCTGTTCCTGACGCCGGAGCGCAGTCTGCGCCGCAAGGTGCAGGAGGCGATGCTGGCGCTGTGGCTGGAGCACCGCTTCACCAAGGACCAGCTGCTGGAGATCTATCTCAACCGCGTCTATCTCGGCAGCGGCGCCTATGGCGTGGATGCTGCGGCGCGGCTCTATTTCGGGGTGCCGGCGAAGCGCGTGACGCTCTGGCAGGCGGCGATCCTGGCCGGGCTGCCCAAGGCGCCCTCCCGCCTCAACCCGCGCGCGGCGCCCGACGCGGCGATGCGGCGCGGCGCCGATGTGCTGGCGGCCATGGCCGATGTCGGGCTGATCACCCCGCAGCGGGCGACGCAGGAGGGCGAGCGGATGGCGCTGCCGCCACGCCTCTCCGGCGGTGCCGGCTGGTTCGCCGAATGGGTGCAGGGTGACCTGGCGGAGAACTATCCCGGTGTCGGCGACCTGACCCTGCGCACCACGCTCGACCGCAAGGCACAGGCGGTGGTGGAGCAGCGGCTGGAGGCGATGCTGGCCGGCCCCGGCGCGGCGGCGCATGCCGGGCAGGGCGCCGTGGTGGTGCTGGACGCGCGCAGTGGCGCCGTGCGCGCCATGGCCGGCGGCCGCTCCTACCGACAGAGCCCCTTCAACCGCGCCACCATGGCGCGCCGGCAGCCCGGCTCGGCCTTCAAGCCCTTCGTCTGGCTGGCGGTGCTGGAAAAGGGCATGAGCCCGGAGGACGGCGTTTCCGACGCGCCGCTGACGCTCGGCCGCTGGTCGCCGGGCAATGGCCGCTGGCGCACGCGGGGCGTCATCTCGCTGCAGGAGGCGCTGGCGCACAGCGTCAACACGGCCGCCGTGCGGCTGCTGCAGCGCGCCGGCGGGCCGGGCGCGGTGGCGGCGGTAGCGCGCCGCCTCGGCGTGCAGGGACGCTTCCCGAAGGACGCCTCCCTGGCGCTCGGCACCGCGGAAGTGACGCTGCTGGACCTGACGGCGGGCTATGCTCCCTTCGCCAATGGCGGGTTCCGAGTGGTGCCCTATGGCGTGGAGCGGGCTGAGACGACGGACCGCCTGCTGGCCGTGCCGCGCACCGCGCCGCAGCGGGTGACCGGCGCCGAGGAGGCCGCGGCGATGCGGCGGATGCTGGCTGCCGTGGTGGAGGGCGGCACCGGCCGGGCCGCCGCCGTGCCAGGCCTTCCGGTGGCCGGCAAGACCGGCACCACGCAGGATTCCCGCGATGCTTGGTTCATCGGCATCGCCGGCCCCCTGGTCATCGGCGTCTGGCTCGGCAACGACGATGCGAGCCCGATGGAGGAAGTCAGCGGCGGCACCCTGCCGGCGCGCCTGTTTCACGAAATCCTGGAGGACATCACGCCATGACCGACGCGCCTGACCGGATGGCTGGCCTGGCCAGGCCGATGCAGCATGCGTTGAACAACCTGTTCATGGTGCTCAACGCCAACCTGGATTCCGTCGCCGCCAGCCTGCCGCCGGAGGATCGCTCGACGCTGCGGGTGAAGCGCGCGCTGCAGGGCGCGAAGGATCTGGAGGCGCTGCTGCGCGCCTATTTCCGCCTGGGCCGCCCGGCGGAGCAGACGCCGGTCGATTCGGGCCGCTTCCTGGAGGCGGTGCGCCCGGTGCTGGCGCTGACGCTCGGCAAGCCGCTGAAGGTGGAAGTGCTGGCCACCGCCACTATCCAGCCGCCCCGGCCGGTGGTGGATCTGGCGCTGCTGGATCTCATCATCGGCGGCCGGGAGATGGCGCCGGGCACGGCGCGGCTGGTGCTGGACGGCAAGGACATCACCGTGAACTGGCCGCCACCGGAAGGGGCGGAAGCCTCGCTCACGGCCGCCGGGCTTGGCGTCAGCGTGGAGGCGCAGACGACGCGCGTCACCCTGTCATGAGGGCCGGCGCGCCGCTGCGGGTCAGTGCCGCGGAGCGCCCCGCATGTAGCGGCGCTCGGGGCGGTAGCCGCCGCGGAGCCAGCGCAACAACTCGCGGAACGCGCGGCGACCGCGGGTCGGCAGGACGGAGAGGAGAGCGATTCGGGACTGAGGCATGGGAGCCGCGCTGCTGCTGCTGGTGGGAACCCCACCCTTCACGGCAAACATAAACCCGCCGTTAACAATGCGCCGCAGCAAGAACAAAGCAGCCGACCCCGGACGCCACTTCGCCCGGAGTTGTGCCATTTTCGCCACGGTACTGTTGCCGAACCTGCCGGCGCTGGCGCAGCCCACGCTGCTGCCCGGCCTGGGAGAGGCCGACTCCCGGCAGGTGGTGGCGGAGACGGCGGCGCCCTGGAGTGCCCTGGGGCGGGTCCAGACGGAACTGGGCGGCCGTTGCACGGGCGCTCTGCTCGGCCCGCGTACCGTGCTGACGGCGGCGCACTGCCTGGTGGCGCCACGCAGCCGGAAACTGGTGCAGCCCCGCTCCGTGCATTTCCTGCGCGGCTATCATCTCGGGCAGTGGCAGGCGGAAGGCCGGGCGATCCGCTTCGAGACCGGCCCCGGCTTCGATCCGGCGCGTCGTGGCCCCGCCGAGGCGGACTGGGCGGTGCTGACGCTGGACCGCGACGTGGCCGGATCGGTGCCGTCGCTGGTGCTGGAGCGGCATGTTCCATCGCCGGGAACGCCGCTGATGCTCGGCGGCTACCAGCAGGACCGGCCGGAACTGCTGCTTGCCGATCGCGCCTGCCATCTGCTCGGCGTGTCCGGACGGCGTGGCGCGGCGCGCCTGCTGTGGCATGACTGTGCCGGGACACGAGGCGCCAGCGGCGCGCCTCTGCTGGCGCAGCGGGCGTCGGGTGAATGGGCTGTGCTGGGCATCGCGGTGGCGGTCGCGAAGGATGCGCCGCGCGGCCTGGCGGTGCCGGCCGCAGCCTTGCCCGAGAGCATCGGCCAGGAGAACTGACCTCCCGCGGGCCAGACCGGCAGAAAAAAGTTGGGGGTTCGGGGGAATTCCTTCCCCCGACCTTCTTCAGGCGGCGGAGGGCCCCCCTCCCTCAGGGATAGTTCGGCCGGGTAGCACGGTGGCCTCGGCCAGCAGGAGCAGGGCCAGGGTCAAAGGCAGGCAGGCGGTGAAGCCGAAATGGCCGAAAGCCAGCGCGCCGGCCACGCCGCCTCCGATGAAGCTGCCGAGCAAGGCCAGCAGGAGCCGCAGCTTCGCGCGGTCGGCCAGCACACGCGGCGCCTGCGGGTCGCCAGCGGTTCCGTTGCAATAGAGCAGCTTGCCCAGCTCGATGCCGATATCCGTGACGATGCCCGTCACATGCGTGGTGCGGATGCGTGCCTGCGAGACCTTGGTGATCGTGGCGTTCTGCAGGCCCATCAGGAAGCAGAGCAGCGGCACCGCCAGCGCGGCGAGGGCGCCGGAATGCAAGGTGCCGCCGGCCAGCCCCGCCGCCAGCAACAGTGCCGCCTCCAGCCGCAGCGGCAACGCATACTGGCTGTGCCGGCGGTTGCGGCGGCCCCAGTTGATCAGCACCGCCGAGCAGGCCGCGCCGCCGGTGAATGCGAGCAGGGCGGCCAGCCCGGCCAGCACCAGCCCGGTGGCGCCCAGGACCAGGTCGTCGGCGATGGCCGAGGTGATGCCCGACATATGCGACGTGTAGTGCCCGACCAGCATGAAGCCGCCCGCATTGATCGCGCCGGCGACAAAGGCGAGCGTCAGCCCGAGGGTAGCCTCGGTGATCCGCAGGCCGGCAAGGGAGCGGAAAGACTGGCGCGCCTCGCCGGGCTGGGCGGCGGCCAGCCCACCGGCCCCGCTCTCAGGGCGACCGGGGCCGGCCTTGTTCACCGGTGCCGCCCTCGTTCCAGGATCTCCAGCGTGTATTCACGATAAGTCATGCCCACCGCCTCAGCCCGGGCGAGACGCCGCAGGGCGATCTCGCGGGGCGGCGTCTTCCAGGCCCGCTTGTGCGCGCGCCGCCAGCACCAGGCATTCCAGGAGGAATCCAGCTCCGGATCCAGCGGAGGCCCACCATTGTGGCCGATGCCCGTCACGTGCGGGGATGCGGCAATGGACGGCGGCCCGGCCGGAGCGGCGTCATACGGGGGAGGCGCTCATTCATGAACATGGGTTCCGACCGCATTATGCGCCAGACCATGCCCGCGCCAAATCAAAACGGCCGGGCCGGAGGAGCTCTGCCTCCCGGCCCGGGCGCCTGTCGAGAGCGGTCCGTCAGGGACGGGGGCTTTGCTTCGGTTCCTCGCCGGCGCGGCCGTTCAGCTCCAAAGCCTCATCCAGTCCGGCGATCATGCGTTGCAGCCCGGTCAGCCGCGCCGTGGCGGGCGATTCATGCACCTTGCCCAGGGTGCCGGCGATGTGGTTGCGGCGCGCCGCATAAGCCTGCTGCCGCAGGACACGCAGGTTGTCTGTCGCGGTCATGACTAGTCCCTCCAATTCGGCATCTGACGTGCCATCAAACATGATTCGCATGGGCGGCCGCCCTGACAAGGGCAGACGGTTCAGCTGTTCGGGAATAGGTGGCGCGCAGGACCGGCATTTGGCGCCGCATCGGCGAGGCAGCGGCGGCATTGACGCGCTCCGCCGCGCGCGCTTGCCTCCGGATTCCTCCGGGCTGGCCCGAGGTGGCGCTGCCCCGGCGGAGGAGGAGCCGCATGGCCCAGAACGAGAACCGGCCGCGCGCCGGGCGGGTGCGCCACTCCCTGCGTCATCCCCTGCGGCACCCCTGGCGCGAGTTCCTCGCCGAGGTCCTGAGCGATCACACCCAGACGGTGGCCGCAGCGCTGGCCTTCCATGCCATGTTCGGCGTCCTGCCGGCGCTGGCCGGCGCGGCGGCGCTGCTGGGGCGATTGGCTGACCCGGCCCTGCTGCGCGTGCCGGTCGAGGTGGGCGCCGAGCACCTGCTGGCGGACAAGGCGGCCGTCGCGCTGCTGGTGGAGTTCGTCACCACGGTGCCGCAGGGCTTCGGCCTGGGCATCGGGCTGGCGCTGAACCTGGTGGTGGTGCTCTGGGCCGCGCAGCGCGCCGCCAGCGGCCTGCTGACGGCGCTCAACATCGTCTATGACCAGACGGAGCAGCGCAGCTGGCTGCAGCGGGAGGGCGTGGCGATCGTCATTGCGCTGGTCACCTTCGCGCTGCTGATCCTGGCGCTCGGGCTGCTCGCCCTGCCGCCGCTGCTGAGCGGCCACGTGGAGAGCGCGCTGCTTGACGTCGTGAGCCTCGCCCGCTGGCCGGCCCTGGTGCTGCTCTTCGCCCTCGCCGTCGGGGCGCTCTACACCTATGCGCCGAGCCGGCCTCGGCCACGGCAGGACTGGATCTCCTGGGGCACCGCCACCGCCACGCTGCTCTGGCTCGCGGCCTCGGTCGGCCTGTCGGTCTATGTCTCCCATGCCCAGAGCTTCGGCGTGTTCTACGGCTCGCTCGGCGGTGCCGTGGTGTTGATGCTCTGGTTCTATCTCACCGCCCTGGCCCTGTTGGCCGGCGCGGAGGTCAACGGGCTGCGGCAGGAATGGGCGCGCGGCCGCGAGGATCCGGTCAAGCGGAGCCTGCGCGAGCGGGAGGCCCGGCCGGAGGGGGAGGACGGCTGATCCCGCCCGGCCGGGGAAAAGCGGGGGGCAGGAAAACCCTGCCCCGCCGTTGCTAGGCCCCGGCGCGCTGCAGGGCCGTGGCCAGGATGCCCAGCGCCTCCTGCAACTGCGCGTCCGTCGTCACCAGCGGCGCCAGGAAGCGGACGACATTGCGCTGCACGCCGCATTTGATGATCAGCAGCCCGCCCTCGCGCGCGGCGTCGATCACCTTCTGAGCCATCGCCGCATCCGGCGCGCGGGTGGCGGGGTCGGCCACCATCTCGATGGCGCACATGAAGCCGGTGCCGCGCACGGCGCCGATCGCGCGGTGCTTCGCCTGCAGCGCCCGCAATCCCTTGCCCAGCGCCTCGCCCAGGGCGCGGCTGCGCGCCAGCAGGCCCTCCTGCTCGAAGGCGTCCAGCACGGCGAGCGCGGCGGCGCAGGCCAGCGCATTGCCGCCATAGGTGCCGCCGAGGCCGCCCGGCATCGGTGCCTCCATGATCGCCGCGCGCCCCACCACGCCGGAGAGCGGCAGGCCGCCCGCCAGGCTCTTGGCCACCGTCACCAGGTCGGGGCGGATGCCAGCCTGCTCATAGGCGAACATCGTGCCGGTGCGGCCGAAGCCGGACTGGATCTCGTCGGCGACCAGCACGATGCCGTGCTGCGTCGTGATCTCGCGCAGGGCGCGCAGGAAATCGGGCGGCGCCGGCAGAAAGCCGCCATCGCCCTGCACCGGCTCGATCAGGATGGCGGCGACGCGGTCGGGCGCGACCTCGGTGGCGAAGCAGGTTTCCAGCGCGGCCAGCGCGTCCTCGCCCGAGATGCCGTGATAGGCATCGGGGAAGGGCACATGGAAGACCTCGGGCGCGAAGGGCCCGAAATTCTGCTTGTAGGGCTGGCTCATGCCGGTGAGCGTGGTACCCAGCAGCGTACGGCCATGGAAGGCGCCACGGAAGGCGATCACCGCCGGGCGGTTGGTATGGGCGCGGGCGATCTTCACCGCATTTTCCACCGCCTCGGCGCCCGAGGTGAAGAAGACGCTCTTATAGTCCTCGCCCTGGCCCACCAGCGCGTTCAGCCGCGCCGCCAGCTCCAGATAGGGCGGATAGGCGGCCACCTGGAAGGCGGCATGGCTGATGCGGGTGAGCTGCTCCTGCACTGCCGCGACCACGCGCGGATGGTTGTGGCCGACATTCAGCACGCCGATGCCACCGACGAAGTCGAGATAGCGGCGCCCGTCCACGTCCCAGACCTCGGCGCCCTGGGCGCGCTCCAGCACCACCGGATGCGCGGTCAGCACGCCACGGGGCACGTCGCGTTCGCGCGCGCGCAGGCTCTGTTCGGTGCGGTTGGGGGTATCGAGCATGGAGACAACTCCCGAGGCTGATGCGGACGCTGCGGAGCGCCCTCGCGGCAGCCTAGGGCGGGCGGCGCGGCGCGATCGGCGGCATGGCCCGGTCGCACAGCGCATCCCTCGCTTTCTGGGTGGGGCGGACGGCAGATTCCGCTGCCGGCGGAAAAAAGTCCGGAGGAAGGAATTCCCCCGGACCCCCATCTCCCTTCTGTCAGTTTGGCGCTGCGCCCCGAGCGAGCGCGGGAAACTCGAAGAAGGGGGCCTGGGGGAATTCATTCCCCCAGCCTTTTTCTCAAAGTCCGAGCAGCCCCGGCAGCCCGCCGATATCCGGGATCATCTGCGCGCCATAATACGGGATGGTCGGCTCATGCCCCCGCGCCACATGCGCGCGCTGGCCGATGCGCAGGTCATGTGCCGACATCAGGTCGTAGCGATAGCTGGAGGAGACGTGCAGGATGTCCTGCGGATCGGCGCCCAGCTGGTCGAACATGTATTCGAAGGCCTGGAAGCGCGGCTTGTAGGCCTGGGCCTGCTCGGCGGTGAAGACAGCGTGGAAGGGCGCCTCCAGCTTGGCGACGTTGCTGTGGATCTGGTCGTTGGAAGCGTTGGAGAGGACGACGAGCGGGAATTCCTTCGCCACCCGCTTCAGCGGCTCCGGCACGTCAGGGTGCGGGCCCCAGCTCGGCACGGCGTCATAGAAGCGCTGGCCGTCCGCCTCCGCATAGGGGATGCCGTGCAGCTTGCAGGTGCGCTCGCAGGCCTGCTTCAGCACGTCCACATAGGGCTTCCAGGCGCCCAGCACCTCGTCCAGGCGATAGGCGGAGAAATCCTTGACGAAGGCGTCCATCCGCTCGGCCGGGACGCGATCGGCGAAGACCTCGCGCGCCAGCTCACCCATGCGGAAGTTGGTCAGGGTGCCGTAGCAGTCGAAGGTGATGAATTTCGGCCGGAAACGGGGCATGGCTTGGTCCTCTGGCTGGAGAGAAGGCCCGCGAAAGATGCGGCGGGGTTGTGGTCCCGGCTGCGCCGCGCTGGTCCTTCGCGCGGGATGCGGCATGATGCTGCGACTGTCGCGGCGGGGATGTCCGCGCGGCGGACGGCGCGACGGCAGCGGAAGCTGCCGAATTTTGCCGCAGTCCGGCATCATGTTCTTGGCCGCGGCGGTATTGCTGCGGCCCGAGCTGCGAGAAGGAGGAGCCGTGTCGGATCACCGTGCGGAGACGGAGCTGCGGCGGCTCGCGCCGGAAGATCTCGCGGCGGCGCATGGCCTTTCCCGCGCCGTGTCCTGGCCACACCGGCTGGAGGACTGGCAGTTCGTCCATGACCTCGGCTTCGGCCTCGCGGCGGCGCGGTCCGGCGCCCTGCTCGGCACCGCCATGGGCTGGCGCTTCGGCGCGCGGCATGCCGCGCTCGGCATGATCATCGTGGCGCCCGAAGAGCAGGGCCAGGGATTGGGCCGGCGGCTGACCGCAGCGGTTCTGGCGGAGCTGGAAGGGCGCGGCGTCCTGCTGCATGCCACGACGGCGGGCCTGCCGCTCTATGCCAGCCTCGGCTTCGTCGAGACGGGCGAGGTGCGGCAGCACCAGGGTGCCGCCTTCTCGGTGGGCGTGGTGCCGCTCGGCGCCGGCGAGCGGCTGCGGCCCCTGGGCCGCAGCGATGCGCCGGCCCTGGCGGCGCTGGACGCGGCGGCGACCGGCCTCGACCGCGCGCCGCTGATCGCCGCCCTGCTCGCCAGCTCCGAGGCCGTGGTGCTGGATCGCGAGGGTCGGCCGGCCGGCTTCTCGCTGCTGCGCCGCTTCGGGCGCGGCCATGTCATCGGCCCGGTGGTGGCGCCCGACGAGGCCGCGGCACGGGCGCTGGTGGCGCATTGGCTCGGCGTGCGCAGCGGCCAGTTCCTGCGCATCGACGTGCCGGCGGAAAGCGGGCTCTCGCCCTGGCTGCAGGAGCTGGGGCTGGCGCAGGTGGGCGGCGGGACGGCCATGCTGCGCGGCCCGGCGCCGCAGCCCGACGGGGCGGTGCGCCGCTTCGCGCTGGTCAACCAGGCGCTGGGCTGAGGCGCGGGCGCCGCTTCCGCCACGCGGGCGATTCCGCCCGCCCGCGATCTGCTCTAGGCTCGGCCAGGAGGCACGCATCGCCGCATGGTCAATGGACTGCCCAAGCTCGACCGGATCGATCTGCGGATCCTGACGCATCTGCAGAAGAACGGCCGCATGACGAATGTGGATCTGGCGGATGCGGTCGGGCTTTCCGCCAGCCCCTGCCTGATGCGCGTGAAGCGGTTGGAGAAGGCCGGCTACATCACCGGCTATGGCGCCCACATCCACCTGCAGAAGCTCGGCGACACCACCACCATCTTCACCGAGGTGACGCTGTCGGACCACCGCAGCCACGACTTCCAGCGCTTCGAGGCGCGAATCCGTGCGCTGGACGAGGTGATCGAGTGCCATCTGGTCAGCGGCGGCTACGACTACCTGCTGAAATTCGTCACCCGTAGCATCCAGCACTACCAGGACACGATCGAGGTGCTGCTGGCGCAGAACATCGGCATCGAGAAGTATTTCAGCTACGTCGTCATCAAGACGGTCTTCGCCAAGCACCACTATCCGCTGGAGAGCTTCTTCCAGGCGCCGGGCTGAGGCCACCGGGACGCCGTGGGCGAGATTGCCGCTCCCGGGGATGTACGGCAGATCCTGCCGCCAGCCGCGCCGATACGGAATGCCGCACCGCGCGCGGTGGCCTAGCCTCATGCCTGGAGCCACCAGCAGGGAGCTGCGCGAATGGGACGTGAGCCGAAGGTGCTGACCTTCGACGTGGTCGGCACGCTGATCGATTTCGAGCGCGGGATGCTCGACTACATCCGGGCGGAATGCGGTCCGGCCGCCGCCGCCTGGGACGACGACACCATCCTGGAGCACTATCGCCGTACCCGCGGCAATGCCAAGCCGAAGCGCTTCCCGGACGACCTGGAGCGGGTCTACCACGAGATCCGCGATCCGCTCGGCCTGCCGGAGAGCGAGCGGATCGCGCAAGGCTTCGTGCAGTCCATCCGCGACTGGCCGGCCTTCCCGGATTCCGTCTCCGCGCTGAAGCGACTCGGCCAGCGCTACAAGCTGGTGGCGATGACCAACGCGCAGCGCTGGGCGTTGGACCTGATGGAGCGCACGCTCGGGCACCCCTTCCACGACAGCGTCACGGTGGACGAGGCGCTGTGCGAGAAGCCCGATCCGAAATTCTTCGCCTTCGCGCGCGGCCGGCTGAGCCGGGACGGCTTCCGGCTGGAGGACATCCTGCACGTCGCACAGAGCCAATACCACGACATCGGCGTGGCGCGGCAGCTCGGCTACACCGTGTGCTGGATCGAGCGCCGCCAGGGCATGAAGGGCTTCGGCGGTACGCTGGAAGTGGCGGAGCTGACCCGGCCGGACTATCACTTCGCCACCCTGGCCGAACTCGCCGACCTGGCCGAGGCTGGTAAGCTCGTCATGCCGGGCTGAGTCCTGGCGCGGGGGAGGGGATTCCTCCCCCGGCCGGCGGCGCGGCTCACATATGCGCCGTGGGCTGGGGGCGGCTGCCATCGGTGAAGCGCGAATAGCGGTAGGGTGCCGGGTCGATCACCGGCCGGTCGCCGGCGACCAGGTCCGCCGCGAGGCGCCCCGAGGCCGGGCCGAGGCCGAAGCCGAGCCCGCTGAAGCCGGTGGCGATGTGGAAGCCGGGCAGTTTCTCGACCGGCGAGATGACGGGCCGTGCATCCGGGGTGGAATCGATGAAGCCGCCCCAGGCCTCGGCCACGCGCAGGCCGCGCAGCGCGGGGAAGTCGGCGCGGAAATGGCGCATCGCCTTATCCACCAGCCGTTCGCTCGCCGGCGGATCGAGCACGCGGATGCGCTCGAAGGGCGACTCGCGGTCGAAGGACCAGTTGGCCATCACCTCTGGCCCCTCGCGGAAGGAGCGGCCGATGCCGAAGCTGAGCTTCTTCCGCCGCTTCAGGAAGAGCGGAAAGAAATCGAAGGCATAGCGGAGGTTCTGCGGCGTCAGATCCACCCGGCCGGCGCCGCCCAGCGCCACCGTGTAGCCGCCGTCCTCGCGCCGACGGAAGGCGTAGGTGCCGTCGTTGATGCCGCCGGTGAAGACATCCGGCGCCGCCTCGGTGCGACAGGCGGTAGCGAAGACGCCGGCCTGCGGCAGCCGGATGCCATGCCGGCGGCAGAACAGGGAGGTCCAGGCGCCGCCGGCGCAAAGCACCGCCTGGGTGCGGATGCGGCCCCGTTCCGTCACCACCGCCGAAACGGCGCCGCCGGTGGTCTCCATCCCGCGCGCGGCGCAGTTCTGGTGGATGGTGACGCCACGCCGCCGCGCCGCCTCGGCAATGGCGGGAGCGGCCTGGCTAGGCTCTGCCCGTCCGTCGGAGGCGGAATAGACCCCGGCCACCCAGCGGCCGCTCGCCGCCGGCACCAGGGCGCGCATCTCCTCCGCGCTGAGGATGCGGCCATCGAGCTGGTAGGGCTTGGCCTGGGCCAGCCAGTCCTCCCAGTAGGCGAGTTCGCTCGGATCGTGCAGCGCCGCCAGCATGCCGGTGTGGCGGAAGCCCGTCTCCGCACCGATCTCTTCGTTCATGCCGCTCCAGAGCCGCAGGCTGAGCGTGGCCAGCGGCAGGTCAGGCAGGGCGCGACCATGCACGCGGCACCAGCCCCAGTTGCGGCTGGACTGCTCGGCGCCGACCTGCCCCTTCTCCAGCAGTGCGACGGAATGGCCTTTCTTCGCCAGCTCATAGGCCGCCGTGACGCCGATGATGCCGCCGCCGATGACCACGACATCGACCTGTTCCGGGAGTTTCTCGTCACTGGCGACCTTCTCGACGGGCGGCGACATGCAGCGTGTTCCTTTCGGTTCAGGCAGAGCGATCGGGTGCGGGACAGCACCGGGCGCGGCCCGGGGTGGCGGGCTGGCCCGGATGCTCCCGCCCGCGCCTTGCCGCGCCCAGCGCCAGGCAGCATGAGCGTGGGCCATAGGGTCGGCCGAGGCAGGGCCGGCGACTGTGTCTGCCGCTGCGGAGCGTCACATCACGCTCGCTGCGGTGCCGGACAGCGCCGCCGGGGTATCGGCCCTGGCAACGCGCGGCGGTGCCTTGCACGGCCGGAAGGCGGCGGCGAAGCGGCCGGGCGAGACGCCGTAGTGTCGCCGGAAATGGCGACACAGATGGCTCTGGTCGAAGAAGCCCACCTCGATTGCGGCATCCGCCGGCGAGAGGCCCTGGCGCAGCAGGCGCTGCGCCTGCCGTACGCGAACCTGGCAGAGATACTGGTGCGGCGGGATGCCCACCTGGCGGCGGAACACCGTCGCGAAGCGGTGCATGCTGAGGTTGCACTGCTCCGCCAGCTCCGGGAGCCGCAAGGCCTCGGAGAAGTTCAGCTCAATGAATTCGATGACCTTGCGGATGGCCGGCGAGATGTCCGCCGGATGCGGACGGGCCGGCGCGGCCATGCCGCCATCGCCATGAAGAGAGACGTCCATGCGGGCCTCCGTGCCTCAGTCGCTGCGCTTCGCCGGGCCGGTCCGTGATGGGTTCCGCAGCGGGGCAGGACGACGGATGCGCGCCGGGCGTGGCTCGCCCACGGGGCCTGCGCCACGCCGGCGGTCCGAAACGGCACCGCGAATGCTCCCAAGCACCTTGCCATCGCCTGCCCCCTCGCGTGCGGAAAGCGGACCGGCCGTGAAACCACCTGTATTCCCTTTGCGGAATGTTATCCGCGTGCCGCCGGTCTTCTCGGCTGGTCTTCGCCGCATGGTCCCGGCGGCGACGGGCGAGCCGGACCGGGGTCAGGCTCAGCGATCACTATGGAAAGCTCCCCTGGGGCTGTCCACGCCACAAAGCGGCAGAGGGTATAAGCCGAGGTTATGGAGAGGCGATGCCCTGGCGCGGAGAGCAGGATTTCCAGGCATCTCGCCGCGGCCGGAAGAAGGAAGCATCGGCCGGCACCGCAAAATCGGCATAATCGACGGTTTCGGCAGGCGCTTTGCGCATCGTCACCCGGGCTTCAACCGGGGCCTGGGCTTCGATCCCGCCTCCTGCGGCAAGGGGGACGGGCCGGAGCATTGCGAACCGGCGCGCACCCTCCGTCGCAGCGCGGTATCCGACGGTGGGCTGCCGGTCCTTATTTCCGCCGCGCCCTGTTCAGCGCGGCGCCGCCTCGCCGTTCCGCGCCTCCGGGACGACCAGATAGACCCAGAGCAGGTTGGCGAGGAACAGCATGCCGGTCAGCACGAAAACCCAGCGGATGCCCGCCATCGCGGCGATGCTGCCGCCGGTGAAAGGCCCGAGCGAACTGCCGAGGAAGGTGGCCGAGGCCGTCAGCCCATAGACCAGCCCGCGCTGCGCGCTGGGCGTCAGCCGCCCCACCAGGGCATTGGCCGTGGGCAGGATGCCGCCGACGAAGACGCCGAGGCCGAAGCGCAGCGCCAGGAACTGCCAGTAGGCGCCGGCCCAGGCCTGCGGCAGGCTCATCAGCCCGGCGCCGAGCAGGCTGATCAGCAGCACGCGGCGATAGCCCAGCACGTCGCTGCGCTTGCCCAGGAAGGGCGAGGCGAGAAGGTCGGCGATGCCGGTGACGGAGAAGGCGAAGCCCGCGAGCGTCGCCAGCCCCGCCTGGTGCCCGGCCAGGTCCTGCACGAAGAGCGTGACCACCGGCTGCACGGTGCGCACACCGAACTGCGCCAGCAGCAGCACGAGGAAAAGCGGCAGCAGGCCGCGCACCCGCGCCACCTGCCCCAGGGTGTGCCAGATCGGCGCCCGTGCCTTGGTGGCGGCGCGCGCGAAGTTCTCGCGCACGCCGAGATAGGCCAGGGTGGCGGCGAGGGCGGCGAAACCCGAGGTCCAGAAGAACACGATGCGGTAACTGCCGGTCAGATCGGCGAGGAAGCCGCCCAGCACCGGCCCCATCAGGCTGCCGACGAGCTGCCCGGTGCTGAGCCAGCCCAGCGCGAAGCCCAGCCGCTCCTCGCGCACCTGCGTCGCCACCAGCGCGATGGCCGAGGCGGAGAAGCCGCTGAAGGCGCCCATGCAGGCGCGCAGCGTCACCAGGTGCCAGAGATGGGTGGAGAGGCCCATCAGCGCGGTGAAGAAGCAGATCGCCAGGCTGGAGCGCAGCACCATGGCCTTGCGGCCCGTGCGGTCGGCCATCGAGCCCCAGAAGGGCGAGGCGAAGGCGGCGACGAAGGCGTTCAGCGAGCCCAGCACGCCGGCCCAGAACTCCACCGGCCCGCCGGTCTGCACGCCGATCTGCGGCAGGAAGAGCGGCAGGATCGGGCTGGCGACGGAAAGGGCCAAGCTCATGATGAACTGGACGCCGACCATCAGCCACAAGGTCCGCATCCCGTCCGTGGGCGGGGAAGTCTGCAAGGGGCGCTCCCGATGCTGGGGCAGGGATGTGGGGCCCGGCACGGGACCGGGCGGGAGAGTGCGGCGCCTCCGCAGGCGGCCATGCCAGGTGCCGGCCTCCGCCTCGGCGCCTTCCGGCCGCTCCGCGCCAGGGTGGAGGAAATGTCCGGCAGGCGGCCGCCGTTGGAAACCGCGAAAAAAGGGGCGGCTGAACTGCGGCGGCGACAGACCGGCCGCTCTTCAGGCATGGCCGCCCAACTAAAACCGTTGCTGATAGCGGGATCGGGGAAAGCGGGAGGACAGGCGGCCCCGGAAGGCGTAGCACAGGGGCTGCCCACAAGACCGCCCGCGCCCGCCGCGAGGCCCAGGGAAGGAAGACGCCGCATGACCGCAACGGCCGGCCGGAAAAGCCTCATGGGAAAGCCCCGCCGCATGCCGGAGCCGCGCTGAGCCATGGCGAGCCCGGCGTCCCCGTCGCAGCCGGCCGAGCTGCGGGCCGCGATCGGCACCTATCCGCACACGCGGCCGCTGAAGGAGGGCGCGGTCGGCTCCGCGCTGCTGCGCCTCCACTTCGCCGATGTCCCGGCGATCACCAGCGCCTTCGCGCCGATGGTGCGGGAGCTGCGCTTCGACGTCTCGGAAATGGCGGTCGCCACCTTCCTCCAGGCCCGGGCCTGCAACAGGCCGCTGGTGCTGCTGCCGGTGGTGCTGACTGCCCGCTTCCAGCAATCCGCCCTGCTGTGCCGCGCCGATAGCGAGATCCGCGGCGTTGCCGACCTTGTCGGGCGCCGGGTGGGTGTGCGCGCCTATAGCCAGACGACCGGCATGTGGCTGCGCGGCATCATGGCGGAGGAGGGCGGGCCGCGCGCCGAGGCGATCCGCTGGGTCACCTTCGAGGATGCGCATGTGGCCGAGATCCGCGACCCGCCCTGGGCCGAGCGTGCCGCCCCGGGCCAGGACATGCTGGCCATGCTGCGCGCCGGCGCGCTGGACGCGGCGATCGTCGGCAGCGATGCGCCGGCCGATCCGGCCCTGCGCACCGTCTATCCCGATCCCGATGCTGCCGCCGCAGCCTTCTGGCAGCGGCACCGCCTGGTGCCGGTCAACCACATGGTGGCGGTCCGGCGCGAACTGGCGGAGCGGCGGCCGGAACTGGTCGCCGAGTTGCTGCGGCTCTTTGCCGCTGCCGGCGCCATGGTGCCGGACTCGCGCGGCGCGCGGCGGGGAGGGCGGGAAGCGCTGCGTCCCGTGCTGGAACTCGCGCTCCATTACATGGCCGGGCAGCGGATGCTGCCGCGACCGCTGAGCCTCGACGAGATCTGGGACGGATTGCCGCCCGGACTGGGGTGAGGCGCATCGCCGCAGGATCCTGATCGACCACCCCAACCGCCTCTACGGGGCACGCTGAAAGGGGAGACCACCATGTCCGGCACGCAGAAATCAGGCCTCGTCGTCACCGCGCATCCCGGCGACTTCGTCTGGCGCGCGGGGGGTGCCATCGCGCTGCACGCGAGGATGGGCTACCGCATGAAGATCGTCTGCCTCTCCTATGGCGAGCGCGGTGAGAGCCAGGGCGCCTGGAAGCAGCCGGGCACGACGCTGGAGGCCTGCAAGGCCGGCCGTCGCGCCGAGGCGGAGGCCGCCGCCGCGGTGCTCGGGGCCGAGATCGAGTTCTTCGACGCCGGCGACTATCCGCTGCGCCTCACCGACGCCATGCTCGACCGCCTGATCGACATCTACCGCGAGGTGAGGCCCGCCTTCGTCCTGACCCATGCGGTGGCCGACCCTTACAACGTCGATCACCCGGAGGCCTCCCGCTTCGCGCAGGAGGCGCGCATCATCGCCCAGGCCGCCGGCCACAAGCCGGGGCCCGGCGGCGTCGCCTATTCCGCGCCGCAGGTCTTCCAGTTCGAGCCGCACCAGCCGGAGCAGTGCGGCTTCAAGCCGAACCGCATCCTCAACATCACCGAGGTGTGGGAGACCAAGTGGAAGGCCTTCGAGCAGCTGCCCGCGCAGAAGCACCTCTGGCACTACTACGAGCGCGTGGCGCTGAACCGCGGCATGCAGGGCGGCCGCAACTCGGGCAAGGCCATGACCTATGGCGAGGCCTACCAGGCCATCTTCCTCGATGCGGTGGAAGTGCTGGCATGAAGCCCGTCCTCGTCACCCACATCGAGCGCCTGCCGTGCGCGACCATCGACCGCTTCCCGCCGCTCGGCATCCCCATGACGCATGAGGCCTCGGGCCGCGCCATCTCGGCGCGTGGCACGGTGAAGGCGACCCTTGGCCTGGTGAATGTCCCGGTGGTCTGCGCCGGCGGGCCCGGTCTCGACCTCCACGGCCTGTGCCCGACGTTGAAGAAAGCCAGACTGCGCTACGTCGAGAAGCTGGACGAGGGCTGAGGCGGGCGGGGCGCCGCCCCGCCTTTCACGCAGCGGCGCGGCCCTCCAGCACCTGGCGGAGGATCAGCGGGATCATGCCGCCCGCCTGTATTAACCGCACCTCGCGCGTGGTCTCCAGCAGCGCCGTTGCTTCCACCCGTGCTGTCTCGCCATTGCTCCGGCGCAGCGTCACGCCGATGGCGGCACGCGGCGCCAGGGCAGCGGGGTTCCAGTCGATCGCGAAGGTATCGCCGGGCTGCAGGCCGAGCGCCTCCGGCTTCCAGTCCGCCGGCAGTTTCAGTGGCAGCACGCCCATGCCGACGAGATTGGTGCGGTGGATGCGCTCGAAGCTGTTGGCCAGCACCGCGCGGACGCCCAGCAGTTGCGCGCCCTTGGCCGCCCAGTCGCGCGAGGAGCCGGTGCCGTAGCGCTCGCCGGCCAGCAGCACCACCGGTAGCCCGGCCTCGGCATAGCGGGCGGCGGCCCGCCAGACGGGCAGCACCTCGCCGGTCGGCGCGAAGACGGTCCGCCCGGCCTTGTGGCGGGCGCCCAGGAAGTTGGTCACGCTGCGATTGGTGAAGAGGCCGCGCAGCATGACCTCCCAATTGCCGCGCCGCGCGGCATAGACGTTGAGGTCGCGCGGGTTCGCGCCGCGCTCCACCAGCCAGGCGGCGGCGTCGCTCCCGGCGGGGATGGCGCCGGCGGGGGAGATGTGGTCGGTGGTGATGTCGTCGCCCAGCACCAGCAGCGGATGCGCCTGCAGGATGCCCGGCGCCACCTCCCCCTGCCCGAGCGCCACGAAGGGCGGCCGGCGCAGATAGGTGGAGGCCGGGTCCCAGGGGAAGCGCGGCGTGCCCGGCGCCGCCAGCGCTGCCCAGGCCGGCGAGGCATCGGCCTCCCGCCCGGCGGCGGCGATGTCCGCGGGGTCGAGCCCGGCGGCGACGGCGGCCTCGATCTCGGCGCTGCCCGGCCAGAGATCCGCGAGATGAACGGGACGTCCATCGGGCGCAGTGCCCAGCGGGGCGCGCGTGATGTCGAGGCCGGCGCGGCCGGCCACCGCATAGGCCACCACCAGTGGCGGCGAAGCCAGGAAGGCGGATTCGATCTGCGCGTGCACGCGCCCCGGAAAATTGCGGTTGCCGGAGAGCACGGCGACGGGCTTCAGCCCGCCCGTCTCGACGGCCTCCGCGACCTGCGGCAGCAGCGGCCCCGAATTGCCGATGCAGGTGGCGCAGCCATAGCCGGCGAGCCCGAAGCCGAGGGCTTCGAGATCCTCCAGCAGCCCGGCCCGGCGCAGCCGCCGCTCGGCGGCGGGCGAGCCCGGGGTCAGCGAGGTCTTGACCCAGGCCGGCACCGCCAGCCCCAGCGCCCGCGCCTTGCGCGCCACCAGCCCCGCCGCCACCAGCAGCGCGAAGTCGGAGGTGTTGGTGCAGGAGGTGATGGCGGCGATGGCGACCGCATCGGCGGGGATGCCCCGCACCGCGGCGCCATCGGGCGGCGTTCCGGCCGCGGCGAGGGCGGCCGGCACCGCGGCCGGCGCCAGGCGGTCCTGCGGGCGGCGTGGCCCGGCGACCGAGGGCCGCAGCGCGGCGAGGTCCAGCTCCAGGACCGCCGTGTAGCGCGGTTCGGCCGCCGGGTCGTGCCAGAGCCCCTGCGCCCTGGCATAGGCTTCCACCAGGGCGATGGCGGCCGCATCGCGGCCGGTGGCGCGCAGGTAATCCAGCGTCTGGCCATCGATCGGGAACATGCCGGTGGTGGCGCCGTATTCCGGAGCCATGTTGGCGACAACGGCGCGCTGCCCCGCCGTCAGGCCGCCGAGGCCGAGGCCGAAGAACTCGACGAACTCGCCGGCGACGCCGTGCCGCCGGAGCAGCTCGGTGACGCGCAGGGCGAGGTCGGTGGCCAGCACGCCCTCCGGCAGCGCGCCGGACAGCCGCACGCCGATCACCTCGGGCAGGCGCAGGGAAACCGGCACGCCGAACATCACGCCCTCGGCCTCGATGCCGCCGACGCCCCAGCCCAGCACGCCGATGCCGTTGATCATCGGCGTGTGGCTGTCGGTGCCGACCAGCGTGTCGGGCACGGCCCAGGTGGCGCCGTCCCGCTGCACGGTGGTGACGACCGTCGCCAGGCGCTCCAGGTTGATGGTGTGCATGATGCCAGTGCCGGGCGGGAAGACCCGGAAGCCCCGCACCGCCGCGGCCGCCCATTTCATGAAGCGGTAGCGCTCGGCGTTGCGCTCCATCTCGCGCGCCATGTTGCGCGACAGCGCATCCGGCATGGCCGAGAGATCGACGGCGAGCGAGTGGTCGGTCGAGGTTGCCACCGGCACGGCGGGGTTCAGCCGCTGCGGGTCGCCGCCCTGCTCCGCCACCACGTCGCGCATCGCGGCGATGTCCACCAGGGCCGGGCCGCAGGTGGTGTCGTGCATCAGGATGCGCAACGGCGCGAAGGGGATCTCGGCCGTGCTGGTGCCGCTCTCCAGCCAGTCCAGCATCGCCTGCAGCCCGGCGGTGCGGACCTCCGGCTCCTCCTGCCGCAGCAGGTTCTCCAGCAGGACGCGGTGGCACCAGGGCATGCGGCGCAGCGCCGGGCCGGCGGCGCGGTGGAGGTCCAGGATGCGGACCTCCCCGAAGCTGCCGGCCAGGATGCGGCCGGTGCCGCTGCTGTCGAGGGGCGGCATCGGCGGTGCCTCAGCCGCGCGCCAGGGCTTCGACCGCCCGCAGGTCGGCGCTGGCCACCGCCACGCCCTCCCGCCGGCTGCGGGCATAGACGGCCATTTCCCGGTCGCCCGGCGCCATCACCGGCGCGGCGGGGTCGGCCGGCGGCGTGCCGCGCAGGATCTCCCCGAAATCCGCCATGCGCTCCTGCAGCCATTCCCGCGCCTGCAGGCGGCTGGTGTCGATCAGGATGAAGACATGGCCGAGATTCTGCGCGACGCCCGGGTTCTTGTCCCAGGCCTGCACATGAGTCAGGTAGGCGGCGCCGGAGAGCAGCCCGGCCAGCAGGTCGATCATGACCGCAAGCCCGTAGCCCTTGTGGCCGCCGACCGGCAGCAGGAAGCCCTTCAGCGCCCTGGCCGGATCGGTGGTGGGCTTGCCCTCGGCATCGGTCGCCCAGCCTTCCGGCATGGCGGCGCCCTGTTCCGCCAGCTTGCGGATCTTCGCCCGCGCCGCGACGCTCAGCGCCATGTCCAGGATGATCGGGTCACCACCCGGGTTCGGCATGCCGATGCCCATCGGGTTGTTGCCGACCCGCGTGTCCTTGCCGCCCCAGGGCGCGATGGTCGTCGTGGCATTGCTGGCGATGAAGGAGGCGAAGCCCTCCTGCGCCGCCAGGAAGGCATAGGGCAGCACCGGGCCGAAATGGTTGCTGCCGCGCGCGAAGGCGGCGCCGATGCCGACCTCGCGGGCGGATTCCGTCGCTGCCCGCAGCGCCCGCATGCCGACCAGCGTGCCGACGCCGTTCTGCCCGTCGATCATGCTGAGGCCGGGCGCCATGCGCATGACCTGCACCGCGGCGCGCGGGTTGATGCCGCCCAGCTTCACCCGCTCCAGATACTGCGCGACGCGGCTGATGCCATGGGTGCGCAGGCCGAACATGTCGGCGAGCACCAGCACGCGCGCTGCCTCGCCCGCCTCGGCCTCCGGCATGCCGCTGCGGGCGAGGGCGCGCGTGGCGAGGGCGAGAAGCTCGGCCTCGGGGATCGTCGTCTCGGTCATGGTGCCTCAGTCGCAGCGGAGTTCGAAACGGGTGATGTGCTCGATATCCTCGCCGAACCAGGCGGCGATGGCGGCGGCGCGGGTGCCGACATATTCGGCGCGCCCGGCGTCATCGAGGCGCAGGGTCAGGTCGTGGCCGGGGATCACCAGCGTGCCCGGCACCTTGCGCCAGAGCTCCCAGATGGCGGCGATGGAGCGGCCGGTGGCCGCCTCGTCCTCGCTCATGTCCGCCCGCCCGCAGATCAGCTCGGCGCGGTTCTTGGCGGCGTCGCCGGTGAAGATCACCGGCGTCTCGTTCGCCGTCAGATGGAAAACGAGGCAGCCCGGCGTGTGGCCGGGCGCCAGCATGGCGTGCAGGCCGGGCAGGAACTCCTCGCCGTCCCTGATGCGCCGTACATCCGGGTTCTGGTTCAGCGCGGCGACATAGAGCTCGGGCAGCGGGTCGAAGCCCGGCGGCTGCGCGGAGGCCCAGCGCAGCTCCTCCTCGCCGATCCAGACGGTGGCGCGTGGGAAGAGCGTGAAGTTCACCGCGTGGTCGTAATGTGCATGGGTCAGCACGACATCGGTGACATCCTCCGGCGTCACGCCCTGCGCGGCGAGCTGCTTCGCCAGATGCTTGCGCACGCCGAAGGCGCCGACATCGATCAGGATGCAACGGCCCTCGCCGCGCAGCAGGGCGATGGTGCTCCAGCCGAGCCCGCCATGGCAGACGGACTTGCCGGGAAAGCCCTGCACGAGAACGTCGATACGATACATCCCGCCTACCCTTCCGCTGTGATGTTGGCGTCGTTGATGATCTTGGCGAATTTCACCGCATCCTCCTCGACGAAGCGGCGGAAGGCGGCCGGATCCATGCGGCGCGGGATGATGCCCTGCTCCATCAGCTTGCGCTGCAGCGTCTCGTCCTGCAGGGCGCGGTCGGCGGCGATGGCCAGCTTGTCCATCACCGGCGCCGGCAGGCCGGCGGGGGCGAAGAGGCCGAACCAGTTGATCAGCTCGTAGCCCTCCATCCCCGGCGCGGTACTGAGCGGCGCGACATCCGGCAGCTGCGGCATCGGCGTGCTGGAGGTGACGGCGACGGCGCGCAGCTTGCCGTCCTGGATCAGCGGCAGCGCCGCGCCCAGGCTGCTGAAGCTCATCGTCACGCGCCCGGCCGCCACGTCGGTCACGGCGGGGGCGGAGCCGCGATAGGGCACGTGCAGCACGTCCGTCCCGGCCATGTGGTTCATCAGCTCGCCCGCCAGGTGCTGCGGGTTGCCGATGCCGGAGGAGGAGAAGGAAAGCTTGCCCTTGTTCGCTTTTGCATAGGCGATCAGCTCGGCCGGATTGTGAACGGGCAGGCTGGCCGGCACCACGACCAGGCAGGGCACGGTGCCGCAGAGCGCGACCGGCGCCAGCTCCTTTGCCGGGTCATAGGTCATGCGGTCCTTGTAAAGCGAGGGATTGACCGCGATCTCGCCCGCTGCCGCGAAGAGCAGGCTGTAGCCGTCGGGCGCCGCCTTGGCGACCGCCTGGGCGGCGATCATGGCGCTGGCGCCGGGCCGGTTCTCCACGATCACGGGCTGGCCGAGCGCCTTCTGCATCGGCTCGCCCACCAGGCGCGCAACGATGTCCACGCCGCCGCCCGGCGGATAGCCGACGATGGCGCGGATGGGGCGGTCGGGAAAGCTGGATTGTGCCTGCGGGGATTGTGCCTGGGCGGACTTGCCCCGCCCGGCCAGCAGGGCCAAGCCGGCGGTGGCGGCCAGACGGCGTCGGGTCAGCATGGTCGTTTCTTCCCTGGTGCGCTGGGCAGCGTACGGGCCGCTGCTCTGGTTCGTCCTCTCTCGGCGTCATATTGCATATTGGTAGAAGCAAATGCAATCCAGGAAGAGCGCTTCGCATCCTGGCGCGCTGTGGCATACCAGGGCCATGGAGCAGGTCTTCGGCACCCCGCCCGGCGCACGGGCCCCGAGAGGCATGGTGGAGGAGCTGGCGGCGGCCATCGCCGGCGAGATCGGCAGCGGCATGGCGCCGCCCGGCACGCATCTGCCCGCCCAGTCGCTGGCCGACCGCTTCGGCGTCTCGCGCTTCCCGGTGAGCCAGGCGCTGCGCCTGCTGGCCGAGCACGGCGTGCTGCGGGCCGAGCCGCGGCGCGGCTTCTTCGTTGCCGAGGCCGGGCCGGACCGTGCCGGGGCAATGGCCGGGCGGGGCGACCGCGACCGGCTCTCGCAGGTCTATTTCGCCATGGCCGAGGATCGCGTCGCCGGACGGCTGCCGGATTCGATCTCGGAGGCGGCGCTGCGGGACCGCTACGGCGTCAGCAAGGGCCAGCTCGCGCAGCTGCTCGACCGCATCGCGGCGGAGGGCTGGGCCGAACGGCGGCCGGGCTATGGCTGGCGCTTCTCCTCCGTGCTGACCACGCCGGACGCGCTGGAGCAGACCTACCGCCTGCGTCTGGCGATCGAGCCGGCGGCGCTGCTGGAGCCCGGCTACCGGCTGGACCCCGAAACCGCCGCGCAGTGCCGCGCGGTGGAGGAGCACATGCTCGCCGGCGGCATCGAGACCGCCTCCGCCGACGCGCTCTACGAGCGTGGCGTGCGTTACCACGAGGCGGTCGTCGGCGCCTCGGGCAATCCCTTCATGCTGGACACGCTGCGGCGGGTGAACCGCATCCGCCGCCTGCTGGTCTATCGCTCCCTGACCGACCGGGAGCGCTTCTACCGGCAGGCGCGCGAGCACCTCGCCATGCTGGACCTGCTGCAGGCCGGGCGGAACGCAGAGGCGGCCGAGGCGATGCGGGCGCATCTGAGCGAGGTGGTGACCAGTCTGCGCCGGATGCGCGGCCTGCTGGAAGCACGCTGAGGCGCCGCGTTCCCCGCGGCGCTGGTGGCGCTCAGGTGATGGCGGCGAAGGCCTCGCAGTTCCGCGTCGGGCCGGAGACGATCAGCAGGTCACCGCGCTGGATCAGGGTTTCCGGCCGGGCATAGGTGAAATCCTCGCGCGGCCGTTTCACGCCGACCACGGTGACGCCGTAGCGCTTGCGCAGGGCGCTCTCGGCCAGTGTCTTACCCATGGCCTCGCGCGGCGCGCAGGTTTTCACGATGGCGAAGCCGTCATCGAACTCGATGAAGTCGATCATCTTGCCGGTGACCAGATGGGCGACGCGCTCGCCCATGGCCGCCTCCGGATAGATCACGTGATGCGCCCCGGTGCGCTCCAGGATGCGGCCGTGCTTGGGGCTGAGTGCCTTGGCCCAGATATCCGGCACGCCCAGTTCGCTGAGCGCCAGCACGGTCAATACGCTGGCCTCGATATCGGTGCCGATGCCGACGACGGCGCGCCCGAACTCATGCACGCCGAGCCGGCGCAGCGTCTCGCCGCTGCTGGCGTCCGCCTGCACCACATGGGTGAGCCGGTCCGCCCAGGACTGCACCAGCTCGGCGCTCTCGTCGATGCCGAGGACGTCATGCCCGAGCCGCACCAGCGACTCGGCGACCGCCCCGCCGAAGCGGCCGAGGCCGATGACGACGACGCCGTCGCTGGAGGATGTGTTGCTAGCCAACGATGGGGCGCTCCTCTGGATAGCGGTAGGGCCGATGGCGGCCGCGCAGGGCCAGGCCGACCGCGACGGTGGTGATGCCGACCCGGCCCAGGAACATCAGCAGCATGATCAGGATCTGGCCGGCCGGCGGCAGGCTCGCCGTGACGCCCGTGGAGAGCCCGACGGTGGAGACGGCCGAGACCACCTCGAACAGCGCGGCTCCGGCGGGAAGGGTCGTCACGCTCAGCAAGGCCAGGGTCGCGGTCCCTACGAGAACGATGACGAGCAGCACGACGGCGAGCGCCTGCCGCTGCACCTCGGGCGGGATGCGGCGGCGGAAGACGGTGGCATCCGGCTCGCCGCGGATCTCCGCCCAGACCACGGAGCCCAGCACCAGGAAGGTCGTCACCTTCATGCCGCCGGCGGTGCCGGCGCTGCCGCCGCCGATCAGCATCAGCCCATAGCTGACGGCCAGGGTCTCGGGCCGCATCTCCGTGACGTCCAGCGCGTTGAACCCCGCCGTCCGCAGCATGGCGGAGTGGAAGGCGGCGTTCAGCAGCCTGCCCGCCGGGCCGAGCGGGCCCAGCGTCTCCGGGTTGCCGCCCTCATAGATCAGGATCACCGCGCCGCCGCCGGCCAGCAGCAGGGCGGTGCCGAGCAGGGTGAGCTTGGTGTGCAGCGACCAGCGGGACGGTCGGCGCGGCTCGCGCCGCAGCTCGTGCAGCACGGGGAAGCCGAGGCCGCCCAGGATCACCGCGAGCATGATCGGCCCGAGGATCAGCGCATCGGGCGCGAAGCCGATCAGGCTATCGGAATAGGTGGAAAAGCCGGCATTGTTGAAGGCGGAGACGGCCTGGAACAGCCCGTGCCAGAGGGCCTCCTCCCAGGGCTGCTGATAGGCGAGGCGCAGGCGCGCCGCCAGCACGGCGGTGGTCGCCAGCTCGACGCCGACCGTCACCGCCAGGACCAGCCGCAGCACGCTGACCACGTCTCCCAGCGCCAGGCTGCGGGTCTCGGCCTGCGCCACCAGCCGGGTGCCGAGCCGCAGCCGCCGGGTGACGAGCAGCCCGAGCAGCGTGGCACCGCTCATGATGCCGAGGCCGCCGATCTGGAAGAGGCCCAGGATCACCGCCTGCCCGAAGCCCGACCAGTAGGTGGGCGTGTCCTGGACGACGAGGCCGGTGACGCAGACGGCCGAGGTCGCGGTGAACAACGCCGTCAGGAGGGATGCGCCCTCGCCGCCGGCATGGGAGGCGGGCAGCATCAGCAGGCCGGTGCCTGCCAGGATGGCGAGGAGGAAGGCCAGCGGCACCAGCCGGGTCGGATGCTGAAGCGTGCGCGACAAGGCGACTCCCTGGGCCCTGGGTGGGGGCGGGAAGGGTGGCCGCCCGGCCCGCCGTCTCGGCGCTCAGCTTTGCGGGATGCCACGCCCGCCGGCAACCGCCGCCTGCGGCGCCGTCCGGCCTCAGCGGAGAAAGGGCAGGGGCGCAGGCGCCGGTCCCTGGGCGGGAGGGCGCTTCCCCGCCGACACCTGCCGCTGCAAGGGCCGCGCGGCCCTTCGCAGCGGCAGGACGAGAGCGTTTTCCGTTCGCATGGGCTCACGGGTAACGCTCTAGAACATCGTTTACGCGAGCGTCCTTACCCGATCAGGCGATTCCGCCTGACCGGGATTTGCTCTAGCGCGGCGTGCTCTCGCTAGCCGGCACGGCGGCACTGCTGGGAGACGACTCGGCCGGCTGCTGGTCGGCCGGCGGCGCGCCGGGGGTGGCGGTACCCTGGCCGGCGTTCGCGCCCGCGCTGCCCAGGGAGGTCTGCAGGGCCGCCAGGCGCTGCTCGGCGGACTGCACCTGCGAGGCCAGCCGCTGCCGCCGCTGGTCCAGCTCGCTGTTCTCCCGCTGCAGCGTCTCGTTCGCGGTGGTGATGCGGGCCGCTTCCTGTCGCAGGTTCTGCACGGCGGCATTTGCCTGCTCGGCCTCGCTGCGGGCCTGCGCCAGGCGCGTCTCGGCCTCGCGCACCGCCTTGTTGCGATCGGCCAGGGCCGCCTCCGCCTTCTGCAACTCCTCCTGCACGCCGGCCAGGCGGCGCTCGGCCTCGTCGCGCTGCTGCTGGCGCTCGGTGACGGCCTGCTGCGCCTCCCCGGCGCTGGCGCGGATCGCGTCCAGGTTCTGCTGCGCCGACTGCACCTGCCCACGCAGATCGGCAAGCTGCGCCTCGGTGTTGCGAATCGCGGTGTCGAGCTCGCCGCGGCGCGCGGTGAGCGCATTCACAGCATTGGAGGCCTCCGTGCGCGCGGCGGTCTGGCGCGTGATGTCGGCCTGCAGGCGCTGCAGCTCCTCGCGGCGCTGCGCCAGCGAGGCCTCCTCGCGGGCCAGGCTGTCGCGCACGCCGTCGGCCCGCTGGCGCAGGCCGTTCAGCCGCTGCTCCTGCTGCTGCGATTGGCCGGTCAGCTCGGTGTAGCGCTGCTCCAGCGTCTGCAGGCGCGCGGCGGACTGGTCGATCTGCCGGGTCGCGTCCTGCAGCTTCGCCTGCGCGTCAGCCACGGCGGCGCTGCGGCGATCCAGCTCCGCCTGGGCGGCCTGGGCGGCCTGCTGCGTCCGCTGCAGCCGCGCCTCGATCTGCTCCAGCGCCTCACGCCGGCTCGCCAGTTCCGATTCGGCGCGCGTGCGGTCGTCGCCGAGGCGTTGCAGGCGGCCCTGCTCAGTCTCGTTGCCCTGCGACAGCTCCTGGAGCCGCCGCTCATTCGCCGCGATCTGGGCGCGGATCTCGGCGACCCGCCGCGCGGCTTCGGCCCGGGCGCGCTCGGTGGCGCTGCGGGCGGAGCGGGCCTGGGCCAGTTCCTGGTTCAGCGATTCGAGGTCCCGCGCCGCCTGTCGCTGGGCCGCCAGGGTGGATTCCAGCTCGGCCACGCGCTGTTCCAGCGTGGCGACGCGCCGCTCGGCCGAGGCCAGGGCCTGCTCGCGGGCATTGACGGTGGTGGTCCGCTCGACGGTGATGCCGCAGCCAGCCGTGGCCAGCGAAAGGGAGAGGGCGAGCGTGAAGGAGGCGGGCTTCCGCAGGCGCTGGGCCGTCATATTCGTTGCATCCCCCGGTCGTCGGCGCCCGAAGCCCAGCCGCATGGCCCGGTCGCGCCGTGTTGGCTGCTTGACCGTAGCGGCCTTTTTCCTGCTCCGGAATGGCTGTCCTGCACGCCGGAATGGCTCATTGGGATAGTTGAAGGGCGCCGCCAGATCGCCGTGGCGGTTCGCTGCCGCTATGCCGGGTCGGGAATGATCCTCGGCCTTTATCTTTCATCCATGCCTCTCGCGTAAGAGGCGATCAGCGCAGATCTGATCCGGCGTCGCGGCGCGCAACCCAAAGGCAGGCCTTCTTCTAGTGTCCTGCCCGCGAAGTTCGCTGCATCTGCAGCGGACGAAGCGGATCAGCAGACCACCGAAAACAAAGCCGAGTGTCCTGTTTCCGCAGCCCTGCGGACTTCGGAAACAGGACACTAAAAGGCTTCCCGGCCCGCGATCCATTCCAGGGAAGCGCCATGCGGATCGGTCCAGCCGACCGGGCGTCCATTGACCGAGAGCAGGAACAGGCCCGGTGCGCCAGGCCTCGCGGCGCGGCCGGCGATCTCCGGGAAGACCCGCGGCGCTTCGTTGCAGATCCAGTAGCGGGACAGGGACGATGCGCGTTCGGCAAAGGCCTGGCGGTCGGACGGATTCGCCACATAGGACAACACCGCCGTGTGGAAGATGACAAGCGTGGCTTCCTTCGGCGCCTCGCGACAAAGCGCCGGCAGGTCATCGCCGGAAAGATCCCCTCTGACCTGACGAGGCTTCGCATCCGCTGCGACCCGGAGGGCCGCCCGCAGGTTCCTGAGGCGCTCCGCCTGACCGGGCCAGACCAGGCTCTCCAGCCAGGCGGCTTCGGAAGAGTCCGTGGCGTCCAGGGGGTTGAGATCCAGGCCTGCTCGCCAGATGACCCGCGGGAGAGCCGCGGGGACTGGCGTCGCGTCACTGACGGCGCAGCGGAAGACGGGATATGCCGCCTCGTCCGCAGGGGGCCGCAGTTCCCGCCCGCCATAGTCGTAGCCGTAGCGGTCGGGCAGGAGGCACAGCCCCGCCGATGCGCCCACCTCGATCAGGGCCAGCGGCTGCGGCAGACGGGCGAGGATCGGGAGCAGGACGGCACACCGGGCCGGCTCGTTCGTCTGTGTGGACCGTGTTTCCATCACGGACCGGACCGCTTCGGCATGGGCCAGAAGGGTTGCCCTGAACTGCGCCACGTCCTCCTGGAGGCCGAACAGGTGGCGGACGGCAGCCAGCAACAGGTTCGGTTGCTGCTTGCTCTCCGGCAGTCCGGAGAGGAAGGCGAGCACGTCCTCATCCTCCGCGATACCGTGAGCCAGCGCCTCGTAAAGGGGTGAGCGTCCTGCGGCCTCCTCCCGGGCGAATCGGTGATAGCGTTCCGAGAGGCTTGAGAAGCGTTCGTGGTTCAAGATGGCTGCCCATCCGCGCGGTTCAGGAGATTGCTGCGTCCCCGAAGGATGGAAGCCTTTCCCGCCGGCCGCAAATGGAGGCCCGATCACCGCCCCGGATGCCTCAGTCCAGCCTCGCCAGCCGAAGGCCCCCGCATAATGCGCGCGGTCGGCCTCGCCGCGTACCGGGGTGCAGCGCGGCACCTTCGCCACGCTGAAATCCGGCTCGATTTCCAGAAGCGGGTCGCGCAGCCTGGCAGCCTCCGCGCGCTCGCCGAGATGGCCGAGGGCCGAGAGATAGGTCTTGTAGGGATAGCTGAACCCGGGCCGCAGCGCGACGCAGGCGCGGCCCACGGCGGCGGCCTCCGCATGGCGCCGCAGCATCAGTAGCGGGATGCTGCGCCCCGCGTCGAAGAAGGCATGCGGGTGGCAGGGCGACAGCGCCGCATAGCGGTCGAACTGCGCCAGCGCCGCCTCGTGCCGCCCCGGATAGCTCTCCGCCATGCCGGAGAAGACCCAGGCCATGGCCAGGTTGGGGTTCAGCGCCAGGGCGCGGGCATGCAACTCGGCGCCTTCCTGCATCTGGTGCTGCAGGAAGGCGCGCACATGCCCGTGGCTAGTGAGCGCCTGCGCGTCCATCGGGTCGAGCGCGCTGGCATGGCGGGCCAGCCGGTGGATCGCGGGGATGGCGCGCAGCAGGAGGTCATAGGCGCCGCCGGCGCGGCATCGCTGCGCAGCACGGCCGGCGCATCCACCCAGACCGCCTCGCTCCGCAGCAGAAGGGAGTCCCCCCCCCGGATTGCAGCAGCGGCGTGCCTCTGGCGTGCCGATGCCGCCTAGTATCGCCTGCAGCTCGTGCAGCGCTTGCGGCAGCGAGCCGCGCTGCTGCTCCTCGCCGCGGCGGGACCAGAGCAACTCAGCAAGCCGGCTGCGCGGCACCGGCTGCCCCAGCGCCATGCCGAGGATGGCGAGCAGGGCCCGCGCCTTGCGCGAGCGCGGCAGCACGGCGCGGCTGGAAAGGGTCCAGGCTTCCATCGGCCCGATCAGCCCCAGGCGCAGCCGGGGGCCTGCCCGGGCCGCGTGGCGTACAACGCTGTCGGCGGTCCCGTCTCGCTCCGGGCACTCCCGGCCAATCCGCCGCGAACCATGCCTGCGAGCTTGACCGATGCAATCCTCTTTCACACGGGCAAAGGCCGGCGGTTCAGGCCTTGTCCTCCGGAGAGGCCAGGGCTCGGCCATCCTGCAGCGCCTCGGCAGTGCGGACCGCGTGGCACAGCGCGCGCGGCGTCCTCCAGTTCGAAGGCCGCGAAGTCGCGCTCGATCGCCTCGGCGAGGCTGTCGGGCATCTCCTCCATGCGCGCCTGCATGGCCTGGGCGCGTTCCCGGTACAACATGAAGCGGCGCGCCTGGGTGTAGACCGCCCGCAGAAGGTCCTGATCCTGCTTCGTCGGAAGGGGATTCTCGATCTGGGTCATCATCATCGCCGCTGTTGCGCTCGTGCCGGAGGATCTGCCCGGACTGTAGTTAGTCCTGACACCGGCGGCGCATCATTGCCGCATCGTCGGTGTTAGCTTCTTGTCAAATCGACAGGGCAGGGGTTGGAATCGGAAAAGGAAACTAATCCTAACATTATAGAGAATTCCCACGAACCCTCATTTTCTTTTCATCAGTTGGGACTGCGCTGGCCGTCAGCACCGGAGACTCGAAGAAAAAAGATGGGGGGTCGAACGCACTGCGTTCGACAAGAATTCCTTCCCCCAGCCTTGCTCAGCCTGACAGCCGCACATTGGCGTCGCGCGCGACGCTCCGCCATTTGTCCATCTCACCACGGATGAAGCCGCCGAACTCCTCCGGCGTCCCGGGCGCGGGGAAGCCGCCCATCTCCACCATGCGCGCGGCTACCGCGGGGTCGCGCAGGATGGCGACGACATCGGCGTTGATCCGCGCGATGATGGCGGGCGGCGTCGCGGCCGGCGCCACCAGCCCGGACCAGCCCAGCGCCTCGTAGCCGGCCAGGCCGCTCTCGGCCACGGTTGGCGTGTCGGGAAGCTGCTTGACCCGCTCGCGCCCGGTGATCGCCAGGGCGCGCACCCGGCCGGACTGCACATGCGGCAGGGCGCTGGCCAGGCTGTCCATCATCAGCGGCACGTTGCCGGCGATGAGATCGGCCATGGCCGGGCCGCTGCCGCGATAGGGCACATGCGTCATCCGCACCCCGGCGCGATGCGCCAGCATTTCCATCGCCAGGTGCTGCGCCGTGCCCGGCCCGGCAGAGGCATAGTTCAGTTGGCCCGGCTGTTCCTTCGCGCGCGCCAGCACCGTGCGCAGGCTGTCCAGCCCTGAGCCGGGATGCGCCACCACGACCAGCGGCAGGGTGAAGATGTTGCTGATGGCGGCGAAGTCGCGCGCGGCGTCATAGGGCAGGTTGGGCATCACGGATGGATTGATGCCGAGTGTGCCGGAGGTGCCGACCACCAGCGTATAGCCATCGGGTTCCGAGCGCGCGCCCGCTTCCATGCCGATGGCGCCGGCGCCGCCCGCCCGGTTCTCGACGAAGACGCGCTGCGGCCAGCGCTTGGAGAGCTCGTCGGCGACCAGCCGGCCGAAGAGGTCTGCCGCCTGGCCGGGCGGGAAGGGCACGATCACCCGCACCGGGCGGTTCGGATAATCGCTCGTTGCCGCCTGGGCCTGTGCCAGGCGCGGTGCCAGCCCGGCCAGAGCGGCGGCGCCGAGCAGGCCGCGGCGGGTTGCTCCTTTCCACATCAGCTTTCTCCTCCCATGTGGCGCGGCGCTTCCGGCCGCGTTCCCCACGTCGGGGCGGACCGTGAAGCCCTGCGCCCGACGCCGTTCCCTCTTGACGCGGGTATCCTGGCATCGCCAACAATGCATACGCAAACGAATTCCTAAGCGCGCATGACCGCCACCACGGTCGTCCGCCTGACCCAGGGAGGCGCCGTGAATCCCGCCCCGATATCCCGCAGCGCGGAGCCGCCCCGCCCGCCCAGCGCCGCCGATCTGGCGCATGCCCGCCTCAAGGCGCTGATCCTGGACAACACCTTGCCGCCCGGCGCGCAGCGGCTGGAGAGCGAACTGGCCCTGCAACTCGGCCTCTCCCGGACCCCCGTGCGGGAGGCGCTGGTGCGGCTGCAACAGGAAGGGCTGGTCGAGATCACTCCGCGCCACGGCATGCGCGTGCAGCCCATCGCCGCCGCCGACATGCGCGAGATCTACGAGGTGCTGAACAGCCTGGAGCCGACAGCCGCCGAGCTGCTGGCGCGGCGCCGCGAGCCCGCCGCCGGGCTGGAACGGCTGGAGGCAGCCTGCACCGCCATGGAGCAGGCCCTCGCCGCGCAGGACCGCCGCGCCTGGGCCGCCGCTGACGAGGCCTTCCATCTCGGTCTCGTCGAGCTGTGCGGCAACCGGCGCCTAGCGGGCATGGTGATGCAGGTGTGGGACCAGTCGCACCGCGCCCGCATGTTCACGCTGCACCAGCGCCCGCTGCCGGCGCGCAGCACCGCCGAGCACCGCCGCGTGCTCGACGCCATCGCCGCCGGCGACCCCGACCGCGCGCGCGAGCTGTACCGCCGGCATCGCCGGCGCAGCGGCGAGGAACTCGTCTCCCTCATCGAACGGAGTGGCGTGGCATGGCTGTGAGCCGCAACGCAGTGCATATCGCCCTGATGCCCGGCGACGGCATCGGCACCGAGGTCACCGAGGCCTGCGTCGCCGTGCTGGAGCCGCTGGCGCGTCGGCATGGCCTGGGGCTGGATTTCGAGCGGCTGCGCGCCGGCGCCATGGCCTATCGCGACACCGGCACCGCCATGGACGAGGCGACCTTCGAGCGCGCCCGCGCCGCCGACGCCATCCTGCTCGGCGCCATGGGTTGGCCCGGCATCCGCTATCCCGACGGCACCGAGATCGCGCCGCAACTCGACCTGCGCTTCCGCCTGGGCCTCTATGCCGGCGTGCGGCCGATCCGCGCCCTGCCCGGTGTGCCGGTTGCCCTGGCCGATCCGCGCGCGGCCGGCATCGACATGGTCATCCTTCGCGAGAGCACCGAGGGGCTTTTCGCCGCGCGCGGCCGCGGCGAGGTGATCGAGGATCGCGAGGCGCGCGACACCATGGTCATCACCCGCGCCACCACCGAGCGGCTGTCGCATTTCGCCTTCGAACTGGCGCGGCGGCGCGCGGCGCGGCGCGGTCGGCGCGGCCTCGTCACGCTGGTGGACAAGGCCAATGTCTTCACCGGCTTCGCCTTTATGCGGAAGGTCTTCCATGAGGTCGCGGCGCAGCACCCCGACGTGACGGCGGCGCACCACTACATCGACGCCATGGCGCTCGACATGGTGCGTCGCCCCTGGGAGTTCGACGTGCTGCCGACCGAGAACATGTTCGGCGACATTCTCTCCGACCTCGGCGCCGGGCTGATCGGTGGCATGGGCTTCGCGCCTTCCGCCGACATCGGCGACGGTCACGCCGTGTTCCAGCCGAGTCACGGCACCGCGCCCGACATCGCCGGCAAGGGCGTGGCGAACCCGACCGCCATGCTGCTCTCGGCGGCGATGATGCTGGACTGGCTCGGCACGCGCGGCGCCGGCGAGGCCTGGTGCGAGGCGGCGGCCGAGCTGGAGGCGGCGGTGGGCATGGCCTTCGCCTCCGGCCTTCGCACGCCCGATATCGGCGGCCGTGCCGGCACGGCGGAGGTGGCGCGTGTTGTCGCCGAAAACATCGGGGCTCGGTTGCCGGCGGCGGGTACGGCTTAGAAAATGGCTGGGGGAAGGAATTCCCCCAGACCCCCATCTTCTTTCTTCGAGCTTTCCGCGCTTGCGGAAAGCACAGTTCCAGACTGGAAAAAAAGAAGATGGGGATCGGACGCACTGCGTCCGATGGAATTCTTTCCCCTGACCTTTCCGCGCCACGGGAACCCCGCTCAAGGGCCGCCGGTTATCCTTCCGCGGGGCGACCGGCGCGCCGGCCGCTTCCGGACTCCTGATCCACGCAAACAGGGAGGGATCATGAGCACGACAGGCCTCGAAGTCTTCGACAGGACGCTGCAGACGACCAACACCTGGCTCGGTGAGGTGATGGAGCGCCTGGGCACCGACCGCCAGGTAGCCTGGCATGCGCTGGGTGCCGTGCTGCGGGCCGTGCGGGACCGGCTCCCAGTGGAGCTGGCGGCACATCTGGGGGCGCAGCTGCCGCTGCTGGTGCGTGGCACCTACTACGACCAGTGGCACCCGGCTGCGCAGCCCGAGCGGACAAGGACGCTGCAGGAATTCCTCGCCCGGGTCGAGAGCGGCCTGCACGGCACCCGGCCGCTGGATGTGCGGGAGGCCACGCGGGCGGTGCTCTACACCCTGACCCACCATGTCGATCCGGGGCAGGTGGCGAAGGTGGTGGAGGCGCTCCCCGAGGAAGTACGCGCGCTCTGGCACGACAGCGCGGCGGTGGCCGGCTGAGGAAAGCGGAGACGACACACGGAAGGAGAGAGACGATGAAGGTGAGTGACAAGATGACACGCACCGTCCGGCTCGCCAGTCCGGACGACACCATTCAGCAGGCGGCGCGCTGCATGGCTGAATGCGATACCGGGGCCCTGCCGGTGGCCGATGGCGAGCGTCTGCTCGGCATGGTGACCGACCGCGACATCGCGCTGCGCGGCGTGGCCGAGGGCAGGGGCCTCGACACCAAGGTGCGCGAGGTCATGACGCCGGAGGTGAAATACTGCTTCGAGGATGAGGATCTCGACCACGTGGCGCGCAACATGGGCGAGCAGCAGGTGCGCCGCCTGCCGGTGATGAACCGGGAGAAGCATCTGGTCGGCATCCTCTCGCTCGGTGACATCGCCATGGGCGAGGCGCCGATGCCGGGCGGCGCCGCGCTCGCCGGCATCTCGCGGCCGGGCGGCGCGCATTCCCAGACCGGCGGCCCGCGCCCCTGAGCCGAGGCGGGGCGACAGCCAAACCTTTGGAGACAGGGCCAGAATGGACCGGACCTCCCAAACCGTGACGATCCTGCCGCGCGAGCTGCCCGGCATCCTGATGCCGCCCGAGCCGGGCCGTGGCGTGGTGATCTTCGCCCATGGCAGCGGCAGCAGCCGGTTCAGCCCGCGCAACACGGCCGTCGCCGCCGCGCTGTGGCAGATCGGCCTCGGCACCCTGCTGTTCGACCTCCTGCGGCCCGAGGAGGCGGAGGATCGCGCCAAGGTCTTCGATATCGCGCTCCTGTCGGAGCGACTGGTGGAGGCAACCGACTGGCTCTTTTCCCCGGCGGGGCTGGGGGGCGCAGTGCCGGTGGGCTATTTCGGCGCCAGCACGGGCAGCGCCGCGGCCCTGGTCGCGGCGGCGGCGCGGGCAGACGCGGTACAGGCGGTGGTTTCGCGCGGCGGGCGGCCGGATCTCGCCCGGCCCGAGACGCTGCGCACCATCACGGCCCCGGTCCTGCTGATCGTGGGCAGCCTGGATGACGAAGTGCTGGCGCTAAACCGGGCGGCGGCGGCCGAGCTGCGCGGCGAGCATCGCGTGGCTGTGGTCGAGGGTGCGGGCCATCTCTTCGAGGAACCCGGCACGCTGGAGACGGTGGCCCGGCTGGCGGCCGACTGGTTCGACACCCGGCTGCCGAAGGAGGAGCGCCCATGAGGTTCCGTGACCGTCGCGAGGCCGGACGCGCCCTGGTGCCCCTCCTCGCGCATCTGCGCCAGGCCAACCCGCTCGTGCTGGCGCTGCCGCGCGGCGGCGTGCCGGTCGCGGCGGAGATCGCCGAGGCGCTCGACGCGCCGCTCGACATCCTCATCGTCCGCAAGCTCGGCGCGCCCGGCTATCCTGAATTCGCCGCTGGAGCGGTGGTGGAAGGCCATCCGCCCGAGGTGGTGCGCAACGAGGAGGCGGTGCGCGCCCTCGGCATCGGGCAGGATTATCTGGATGCGGAGGCCATACGGCAATGCGCCGAGATCGAGCGGCAGCAGGCCCTCTACCGCCAGAGCCGCCCGCCGCTGCCCTGGCGGGACCGCACCCTCATCCTCGTGGATGATGGCATCGCCACCGGCTCCACCGTCCGCGCGGCGTTGCTGGCCCTGCGCCGCCCCGGCGCGGGGCGGCGTGTCGTGCTGGCCGCACCGGTGGCGCCGGACAGCACGGCGGCGGCTCTGCGCACCGCCTGCGACGAGGCGGTTTTCGTCGAGACGCCGGCCGATTTCGGGGCGGTCGGCGCCTTTTACGAGGATTTCGGGCAGGTCGGGGATGCCGAGGTGATCGCGCTGCTCGACCGCGCGGTGGCGCGACATGCCGAAGGCGCGGCAGGAGGTGCGAGGGAATGACCCTCCGGCGCGGCGCCAGCCGGCCGGGAAAGGCACGGGGAGCTTCCTCTCCCCGCGCCGCCGTGTGCGCCTATAGGCCGAAGGGGTAGGTTTCCTCGGCTCCTCCCCTTTGCCGGGTTGGCAGCGGCGTCACCGCCGTGGTCCGGTCGAACCAGACATAGGCATCGAACTGCTCCGGCAGGCGGCAGGCCGAGTAATGGCTCCAGCGCTCCGTCTCGGGCCGGTAGATCACGCCGATGAAGCGCTCCAGCCGTTCCGCCAGCAGCTTCTCGCGCAAGGCCTCGTGCCGCCCCGCGCGCAGGTCGAGCAGGAAACGCTCCACGCCGCTGTCATGCGCCAGCCGCTCGTAGCTGTCCGGGCGGGATGGATTGATAGCCTTCACCACCATCGGCTCATCCCAGTCATCGGCGCAGGCGACGCTGCCCGTATGCGTGCCGAAGCCGATCAGCGCCGCCGCCGCGCCGAAGCGCTCCCGGCAGAGCTGGCCGATGTTCAGCTCGTCCCGCGCCCAGCCCATCTCGGTCCGGGAGGCATCGCCGATATGCGAATTGTGCGCCCAGACGACGGCCTTGCTCTGTGGCCCGCGCGCTTCCAGCAGGGCGCAGAGGGTCTCGAACATGTGGGTGTCGCGCAGGTTCCAGCTTTCCGCGCCGCCATAATACATCGCCCGGTAATAGGCCTCGGCGCTCTTCACCAGCCGCGCATTGGCGGCGGCGTTCAGGAAGCTTTCGCCATCCTCGCGCGCATAGTCGAGCCTGCGGTCGAGCAACTCGCGCAGCGTGCGGACCACCGCCTCCTCGCAAGGCGCATAACCCGAGGAAAGCGCCATGCGGCCATAGCGCTGCGGCTCGCTGGCCCAGGGCGCCAGGCAGCCATAGCGCTGGCGCGCCACCGCGGCGGCCTTGGGATCCACGCGGTCAAGATAGTTCAGCACCGCCTCGATGGAGGCCGAAAGATTGTACAGGTCGAGGCCATAAAAGCTGGCCCGCCGCTCCGCCGGCCGCCCTTCGTTCCAGCGCCGCAGCCCTTCCACGAAGGTGCTGACCTCGGTGTTGCGCCACATCCAGGTCGGGAAGCGGCGGAAGGGTGGCTCGGCCCCAGAGGCAATCCCAGGGGCCGGTGGGCGATGGCGGACATGGCGGTCGATACTCGCCGCATCCGGCCAGTCTGCCTCCACCGCGACGATGGTGAAGCCATGCGCCTCGATCAGCCGCCGGGTGATGGCGGCGCGCGCGCGATAGAACTCGGCGGTGCCATGGCTGGCCTCGCCGAGCAGCACCACGCGCGCTTCGGCGAAGCGGTCGAACAGCGCGCCGAAGGCGGGGTCATCGAGCTCGGGCAAGGGTTCCGCCGCCGCGCGGATCATCTCCGGGATGGGAGGCGAGGTGCTGCCAGGGTGCGCGGGGCCGGGCGGTGCTTCCCCGGCCGGATCCGGCACGGCGAGAGGCGGCACCAACTCGGCCTCGCCCAGATCCTCCTCCTCGAAGCGGTTCGCGCCGGAGCGCGTCACCCGCACCAGGCGCGCCTCGCCGAGCGGCCCCTCGACGGCCATGACCAGGCGGCCGCCGATATCGAGCCGCTCCATCAGCGGCTGTGGCAAGGCCGGCCGGTTGGCGGGGACCAGGATCACGTCGAAGGGGCCGGCATTCGCGGCGCCATGGATCGTGTCGCCGGGCCGCAGCACGACCCCGGTGCAGCCCGCCTGGGCCAGCCGCTCCATGGCGCGGGCCGCCACCGCCTCTTCGGGCTCGACCACCTGGACCATGCCCGCGATACGGGAGGCAACAGCAGCGAGATAGCCCGTGCCGATGCCGACCTGCAGCACTGTGTCGCCCGGCCGGATCGCCGCCTCCCGCAGCATGCGCGCCACGACATAGGGATGCGGCAGGGTCTGCCCGTCCTCGGCCGGCAGGGCGGTGCCCTCATGGGCGAATTCCCGCAGGGGCGGAGGCAGGAAGGCTTCGCGGGGGACCTCACGCATGGCGGCAAGGATGTCAGGATCGCGGATGCCGCGATGGACGACCTGCCATTCGACCATCCGGTCGCGCTTGCGTTCGGTGTCGGGCATCAGGAGCTTCCCTTCGCTGGTGCGCCCGGCCGCCCACGCCCTGGCAGCGCCCCGGGCGAGGCGGGCGCCACCGGGGCGGCGGCATGGGCCGGGCTTCGGATGTTAACCGGGGGATCCGACCCGGGTTCGGCCGGGTGGCAGGCACGCCGCCGATGAGGCGCCCTCTGCAACCCTGGACGTGGCCTCGTGTTGCCAGGGCGTGAACATCCGGTCCCTGCGCGCCCGGAGGGGCGGTCTTGTCTCCGCCTTCCCCCTGGTCCTGGAGAGCACCGCGTGAGTCGCGCCGTGCAGTCCCTCCCGGCCGCCTATTTCGAGGCGCTCTACGCCGCCGATCCCGATCCCTGGAAGTTCCGCACCAGCCCCTATGAGGCGGAGAAGTACGCCGCCACCCTGGCCGCCCTGCCGCGCCCGCGTTACGGCAGTGCGCTGGAGATCGGCTGCTCCATCGGTGTACTGACGCGGATGCTGGCGCCGCGCTGCGACCGCCTGGTGGCTCTGGACGGCTCGGCCCGCGCCATCGCCGCTGCCCGCCGCCATTGCGCCGACCTGCCGCAGGTGGAACTGCTGCGGCGCGAGGTGCCCCGGCAATGGCCGCGTGGCCAGCATGACCTGATCCTGCTCTCCGAGATCCTCTACTACTGGGACGAGGTGGACCTCGCCCGTGTCGCCGCGCTGGTGCTGCGATCGCTGCGCCCCGACGGCGAGGTGCTGCTGGTGCACTGGATCGGCACCGCCGACCACCCGCTTTCGGGCGATGCCGCCGTGGAAGGCTTCATCACGGCCACAACGCCGGGGTTGCGGATGGTGACGCAGGCGCGGACCGACCGCTACCGGCTGGACCTGCTGTGCCGGGGCTGAACGCTTGGGGGGCGGGTCCGCGCGGGGAGGCCGCCAGGCGAAGGACAGGCCAGCCGCCCCCCACAACGGAACCGGCCTTCTCGCGTTGTCCCGCCAAGGCTGCCTCGCCGCTGGCCCGGCAGAGGTGTGCAGGCATGGACGGAGACTCCCCCTGATGGCTGACAAGATGCAACCCGACGACCTCCGGCAGGCCCGGATCGGCGAGGAGAAGATCCTGCGTGGGCCGGGTGGCGAAACCCACCAGACCGCCGGCGGGGACGTGCCGGTGCTGACCACGCAACAGGGTATCCCGGTCGCCGATGACCAGAACACGCTGCGGGTCGGGCCGCGCGGACCGTCCCTGCTGGAGGATTTCCACTTCCGCGAGAAGATCTTCCATTTCGACCACGAGCGCATCCCCGAGCGCGTGGTGCATGCGCGCGGCTTCGGCGCGCATGGCTTCTTCGAGACCTATGAATCCCTGTCGGACATCACCAGCGCCGATCTCTTCCAGCACAGGCGCCAGCGCACGCCTGCCTTCGTCCGCTTCTCGACGGTGGCCGGCAACAAAGGCTCCTTCGACCTGGCGCGCGACGTGCGCGGCTTCGCCGTGAAGCTCTACACCCGGGAAGGCAACTGGGACCTGGTCGGCAACAACATCCCGGTCTTCTTCATCCAGGATCCGATCAAGTTCCCTGACGTGGTCCATGCCGCCAAGCAGGAGCCCGACCGCGGCTTCCCGCAGGCGCAGACGGCGCATGACAACTTCTGGGATTTCATCTCGCTCTCGCCCGAATCCATCAACATGGCGCTGTGGATCATGTCCGACCGGGCGATCCCGCGTTCCTTCCGCTTCATGGAGGGTTTCGGCGTGCACACCTTCCGCCTCGTCAATGCGGAGGGCAAGGCCACTTTCGTCAAGTTCCACTGGAAGCCGAAGCTGGGCATGCAGTCGGTGGTGTGGAACGAGGCGCTGAAGATCAACGGTGCCGACCCCGACTTCCACCGCCGCGACCTGTGGGACGCCATTCAGAGCGGCAACTACCCGGAATGGGAACTCGGCCTGCAGCTTTTCGACGAGGACTTCGCCGATCGCTTCGAGTTCGACGTGCTCGACGCCACCAAGATCATCCCGGAGGAGGTGATCCCGGTGCGCCGCGTCGGGCGGCTGGTGCTGGACCGCACGGTGGACAATTTCTTCGCCGAGACGGAGCAGGTCGCCTTCTGCACCCAAAACATCGTGCCCGGCATCGACTTCACCAACGACCCGCTGCTGCAGGGCCGCAATTTCTCCTATCTCGACACGCAGCTGAAGCGTCTCGGCAGCCCGAACTTCACGCATATCCCGGTCAATGCGCCCAAGACGGAGGTCTGCAACTTCCAGCAGGATGGCCATATGGCCATGCGCAACCCGAAGGGCCGCGTCAACTACGAGCCGAATTCCTGGGGCGGCGCGATGGGTGGCCCGCGCGAGGCGCCGCAGCGTGGCTTCCGCAGCTATCCGGCGGTGGAGAGCGGGCCGAAGCGCCGCATCCGCGCCGAGCTCTTCGCCGACCACTACAGCCAGGCGGGCCAGTTCTACCGCAGCCAGACGCCGGTGGAGCAGGCGCACATCCAGCGTGCCTTCATCTTCGAGCTGAGCAAGGTCGAGACGCCGGCCATCCGTGCCCGCATGGTCTCGCACCTGTGCAATGTGGATGAGGAACTGGCGAAAGCGGTGGCCGACGGGCTGGGCCTGAAGGCCATGCCGGAGGCCGCCGAGCCGGCGCGGCCGGTGCTGGCGAATCTGCCGCCATCCCCTGCGCTCAGCATCCTCCTCAATGGGCCGAAGGATTTCGCCGGGCGCAAGATCGGCGCGCTCGTCACCGACGGCACCGACGCAAAGCTGCTGGCCGCGCTGGAGAAGGCGGTGAAGGCGGAAGGCGCGATGCTGGAGCTGGTCGCGCCCCGCGTCGGCGGCGTGACGCTGAGCGACGGCACGGAAATGCCGGCGAAGCAGAAGATCAACGGCGGCCCCTCGGTGCTCTATGACGCCGTGGCGCTGCTGCCCTCCGCCGAGGGCGCCGCGCTGCTGTCCGGGGAGGCCACGGCGCGTGACTTCGTCGCCGATGCCTTCGCCCATGCCAAGTTCATCGGCTATGTCGAGGCAGCGAAGCCGCTCTTCGACAAAGCCGGCGTGCCGGGCATGGACGGCGGCTGCATCCCCCTGGCGGCGGCGGACGACGCCAAGGGCTTCGTGCAGATCTGCCGGAACATCCGGTTCTGGGACCGGGAGGCGATGGTCCACACGGTCTGAGGGGAAGGGCCGGGGGAGGGTTCCTTCCCCCGGCCGTGCCTCATTGGTCGAGGCGGATCAGGGCGAGCCCGGTCTCCGCATCCATGACGCGGTGCAGATGCGCCGGCGATTCGGTGACGATCACCTCCAGCGTCGGCCGCACATGGCCGTCCTTCAGGTCGCCGCCCATGGCCGTGCCGTCCCGCCGCGCCAGCACCGCATGGATGTGCAGCTTCGGCTTCCCGCTCGTGTCGGAGGCGATGTCGCCATTCAGGGACACCACCTCCACCTGCTCCTCGATGGGGATCGGCTGATAGCTCTTGCTCTCCCAGTCGAAGAAGCGGACCGTCGCCCGCCGGAAGGCACCGATCGCCGTCACCTGGGCGGCGGAAAGCTTCTCCCTGTCGGCGAAATCCTCCAGGCAGGCGCGGACCTCGTCGCCGGTGTCCAGCACCACCACGAAGGTCCGTTGCCCATGCGCCTCGTGGATCATCCTGCTCTTCATGCGCGCCTCCTTTGCCGTGCCCCGGCCCTGCGGAGCCTCCTGCCTGGGCAGAACACCCCGTGGCGCCGCCCCGTTTCCGCTCTATTCCGCCGGAAAGGCCATGGTGCTCAGCAGGGCCAGGGCGGGTTGCCGGGAATCGAGGCGCGTATGCTGCGCGATGACCGGGATGTCGGAGCGGAGCAGGCTCGCATAGTCGGTGTCGCGCGGCACCGGCTGCGGGTCGGCGAGATCGTTGAAGCGGAAGTGGCGCGTCCGCCGGGCCGGCACGGTCAGCGCATAGGGGCCGATGGGCTCGCGGTCGGCGAAGAAGATCGTCAGCTCCAGCGAGGCATCCCGGTCGTTCGGGTTCAGGACGCAGATCGTCTCATGGCTTTCCAGCGCCCGCCCTTCGCCGGTGTGGCCGCTCGGGATATAGCCTTCGGGAATGGCCCATACGGTCTTGCCGATCATCGGTGGCTCCTTTCTCGCACTCCTGGCGGAACTGCGCGCGGGCGCCCGCGTTTCCGCCGGCGCGAGCCTCGCGAAAGCTTGCCCGGCGTGAGGCGGGAGGCACCCCCGGCCCCGGGGCTGGCCGAGACTCAACGCAAGGGAGGCCGCATGGCCTGGCTGGTGCAGCCGCGGCTCGTCAACGAGCCCTATTCCGATCCTGGCCTGCTGCTCGATTTCTCCTTCGGGCGCCGCGCGCTGCTGTTCGACCTCGGTGATCTCGCGGCGCTGTCCGCGCGCGAGATCCTGCGCGTCACGCATGTCTTCATCTCGCATATGCACATGGATCATTTCGCCGGCTTCGACCGGCTGCTGCGGCTCAACCTCTACCAGCCGCGCTGCGTCCACCTGATCGGGCCACCCGGCCTCTGCGAGGCCGTCGCCGCCAAGTTCGCCGCCTATACCTGGAACCTGCTGGGGCCGCACTCGGCGGATTTCCGCGTGATTGCGGAGGAATGGTCGGCCGAGGGCGCCGGCTGTCGCGCCCTTTTCCCGGCGCGCGAGGCCTTCCGCCGGCAGGATCTTCCGAAGGGCGCCGGTCGCGCCGGCGTGCCGCTCGAGGAGGCGGAGTTCCGCGTTGAGGCAGCGGTGCTGGACCATGGCATCCCCTGCCTGGCCTTCGCCTTCCAGGAGAGCCTGCGCGTCAATGTCCACAAGCCGGCGCTGGAGGCAGCCGGCCTGCCGGTCGGCCCCTGGCTGACCGAGGCCAAGCGGGCCATCCGGCGCGGCGACCCGGCCGATGCCGCCCTCACCGTCGCCCCCGGCCGGAGCATGACGCTCGGGCAAATGACCGAGGCCGGAATCCTCCGGACCGGGCCCGGCCAGCGCATCAGCTATGCCACCGACCTCGCCCACACACCGCCGAATATCGAACGGCTGGTGGCGCTCGCCCGCGGCTCCGACATGCTGTTCATCGAGGCCGGCTTCCTGGCGGAGGATGCGGCGATGGCCGCCAATAAGCACCACCTCACCGCCGCGCAGGCCGGCGCGCTAGCGCGGAGGGCGGGCGCCGTGCACGCCCGCCCCTTCCATTTCTCGGCCCGCTACCTGGGGCGCGAGGCGGATCTTCGGCGGGAATTCACCGCCGCCTTCGAGGAAAGGCCCTGAGCCGCCCTACTTGTTGCCGCGGCCGCGCTGCTCCGGATCGACCCCGCCCTGCGGCGTGGTGTCGTTGAGGGTGTCGCCCTCGTCCGTGTTGTCGCCCCGCAGGACGCGGGGATCGGTGCCGCGGCCGAAGGTGCCCTTGGAGGCATTGATCCCCGGATCGCGCTGCAGGTCGCTGGGCGGGCGGGGCGTGTCCTGCATCAGCCCCTGCTCGCGCTCCTTATCGCCCATGCCGCCCTTGGCGTGCTTGGAAGCCGTCATCTCCCGTCTCCCGGTTGTGACACTCCCCTAACCGCCCGGACCCGCGCGGGGTTCCCGGCAGCCCAGGAAGGGGGACAGCTTTCTCAGCGGCCGCGGATCAGATCGGCGCCCTTCTCGGCGATCATCAGCACCGCCGCCTGGGTATTGCCCGAGACCTCCGTCGGCATCACCGAGGCGTCCACCACCCGCAGCCCCCGCAGCCCGTGCACGCGGAGCTGATCGTCCACCACCGCCTCCGGCCCCTGGCCCATACTGCAGGTGCCGACGGGGTGGTAGATGGTCTGGCCGTTGCGGCGCGCGAAATCGAGCCACTCCGCATCCGTCTGCACCTCGGGACCGGGGCTCAGCTCCTGCGCGATATAGGGGGCAATGGCCTTCTGCCCCATGATGCGGCGGGCGACCTGCATGCCGCGCACCATCGTCTCCTGGTCGAGTGGGCTGGCCAGGAAATTGGGCCGGATGGCCGGCGGCTGGCGCGGATCGGGCGAACGCAGATGGATGGTGCCGCGCGATTCCGGCCGCAGCTGCGTCACGCCGATGGTCATGCCCGGCAGCTTATCGAGCCGACGGTCGGCGGCATTGGCGTAGCTGGCGTGCATGAAGAAATACTGCACGTCCGGCGTGGCCAGCTCCGGCCGGGTGCGGACGAAGCCATGCGCCAGCCCCGTGCCCAGCGTCAGGATGCCCTTGCGCGTCAGGAAGTACTGCGCCACGGCCTTGGCCAGGCGCCAGCCGCGCGTCAGCTCGTTCAGCGTGATCGGCTGCGTCACGCGCCAGTTCATGCGGGTGCAGTAGTGGTCGCGGTAGTTGCGCCCGACGCCGGACAGCGCATGGCGCACCGGCACCCCCGCCGCCGCCAGCACCTCTGGATTGCCGATCCCCGACAGTTCCATCAGGTGCGGCGACTGCACCGCCCCCGCCGCCAGGATCACCTCGCCGCGCACCGCGACCTGCTTCTCCGCATCGCCCTGCCGGTAGATGGCGCCGGTGACGCGGCTGCCCTCCAGCACCAACCGCGTCACATGGACATCGGTCCAGACCGTCAGGTTCGGGCGCGACAGGGCAGGGCGCAGATAGGCCTCGGCCGCGCTCCAGCGCCGGCCGCCCTTCTGGTTGACCTGATAATAGCCGAAGCCTTCCTGCTCGGCGCCGTTATAGTCCGGGTTGCGCGGGAAGCCCGCCTGCTCGCCCGCCTCGATGAAGGCCTCCGCCAGCGGGTTGCGCTCGCTGACGCGGACGACGTTCATCGGACCGTCGCCGCCGCGCCATTCGTTGGCGCCGTCCTCGAAGCGCTCCAGCTTGCGGAAATAGGGCAGGACGTCGGCATAGCTCCAGCCGCGGTTGCCGAGCTGCGCCCAGCCGTCGAAGTCCAGCGCCTGCCCGCGCACGAAGATCATGCCGTTGATCAGCGTCGAGCCGCCGAGCCCCTTGCCGCGCGGCACGACGATGCGTCGGTTGAGCGTGCCCGGCTCCGGCTCCGTCTCGAAGCGCCAGTTGAAGCGCTCGTTCACCAGAAGCTTGCTGAAGCCGGCGGGGATCGGGATCCAGAAGCCCTTGTCCTTGCCCCCCGCTTCCATCAGCAGAACGCTGGTGCGCGGGTCCTCGGAGAGGCGGTTCGCCAGCACGCAGCCGGCGGTGCCACCGCCGATGATGACATAGTCGAAGCTTTCCATGGGCGGGGTCCGATCACCCTTGCGGCCAAGTGGTCATGCTGATGCGGTCATGCCGAGGAAATCGGCCATCAGGGTGAGCTGGCTATCCAGCATCGGCCGGCCGGGATGGGTGCGGCAGCCGCGTGCGGCGGCCTCGGCCAGCAGCGGCGTCACCGCGGGCTGCATGATGACCTCGGCGACGGTCTGCCCGGGGCCGATGCCCTCGACCGAGAAGGGCAGGGGATCGCCCTCGGCGAGGCCGAGCGAGGTGGCGTTCACCAGCAGGTCGTGCCCTGCCGGATCGGCGCCGCCGACCTCCACCTGCAGGGTGGGATAGGCCTCCGCCACGCGCGCGCGCAGCGCCTCGGCCTTGGCGCGGGTGCGGTTGGCCAGCGTCAGCCGCGCCACCCCCGCCTCGGCCAGGGCGAAGGCGATGGCATTGGCGGCCCCCCCGGCCCCGGCCAGATAGGCGCGCATGCCCCGGGGCTCGATCCCGCCGGCGCGCAGCCCGCCGACGAAGCCGGCGCCGTCCAGCATGGTGCCGGAGAGCCGGCCATCCACGATCCGCACCGCATTGGCCGCCTCGCTCTGCCGCGCCGCCGCGCTGGTCTCGTCGCAGAGCCCGAAGATGGCGGTCTTGTGGGGCACGGTGACGATCAGCCCGTGCAGGTTGCGCATCCGCCGCAGGCCGCTGACGAAAGCCGCCAGATCGGCCGGGGAGACATGCATCGGCACCATCACGCCATCCACGCCGCGCTCGCGCATGATGGCGTTGAGCGCCTGCGGCGTCTTCACGTGATGAATGGGGTCGGCGAGGATGCCCCAGATCCGCGTCCGGCCGGTGATCTCGGTCATGCTCACGCGCGCTCCCTCACAGGCCCAGATAGGCGGTCTTCACATGCGGGTCGGCCAGCAGGCCCGGCCCGGTATTCTCGATGGAGATCTGCCCGTTCTCGATGACATAGGCGCGGGCGGCGATCTTCAGCGCGTGGAAGGCCTTCTGCTCGACCAGCAGCACCGTGGTGCCCATCGCCGCGATGCGCTCGACGATGCCGAACATCTGCTGCACGATGATCGGCGCCAGGCCGAGCGAGGGCTCGTCCAGCATCAGCAGCTTCGGCTTCGCCATCAGCCCGCGGGCGATCGCCACCATCTGCTGCTCGCCGCCCGAGAGCGAGCCCGCCATCTGCGAGAGCCGCTCGCGCACGCGAGGGAAGAGGTCCAGTACCTCGTCCATCCGCTGCGCGGCACCCTCGCGCGCGGCGGGGTGATAGCAGCCCATCAGCACGTTGTCGCGCACGCTCATCACCGGGAAGAGCTGGCGCGCCTCCGGCACCATGATCAGCCCGCGACTGACGATCTCGGCTGGGCTGAGGCCGTCGATGCGCTCGCCATTCAGCTCGATCCGCCCCGCGGTGGGGCGGATCAGGCCGGAGATGGCACGCAGCAGCGTCGTCTTGCCCGCGCCATTGGCGCCGATGATGGTGACGATCTCGCCGGCCTCCACGCGCAGCGAGAGGCTCTGCAGGATCGTGGTGCGGCCATAGCCCGCGGCGACGTCAGACACCCTGAGCATCGACGAAATCCTCCCCGAGATAGGCCTCGATGACGGCACGCTCCTGCACCACCTTGCGCGGCTCGCCCTCGGCGATGACGCGGCCGGAATCGACCACCACGATGCGGTCCGAGATACTCATGATGGCGTGCATGTTGTGCTCGATGGCGATGATGCTGACACCGCTGTCGCGGATGGTGCGGATCAGCTGCACCATGCGCTGGGTGTCGGCCTGGCTCTGCCCGGCCATCACCTCGTCGAGCAGCAGGATGGAGGGCTCGGTGGCGAGCGTGCGCGCCACTTCGAGCCGCTTCAGCCCGCCGATCGGAAGGTTGCGTGCCTCGACCTCAACCACGTCCTCCAGCCCGACCAGCTTCGCCGTGCGCAGCGCCACGGCGCGCGCCTCGGCCACGTCATGGTGGCGCATGAAGGCGCCGATCATGATGTTCTCCAGCACCGTCAGCTTGCCGAAGGGCTGCACGATCTGGAAGGTGCGGCCGACGCCGAGGCGGGCGAACTCGTCCGGCGCGCGCGGCTCGACCAGCTGGCCGTCCGGCCCGCGCACCTTCACCGTGCCGGAGGAGGGGGCGAGGAAGCCGGAGAGCTGGTTGAACAGCGTCGTCTTGCCGGCGCCGTTGGGGCCGATCACGCCCAGGATCTCGCCGCGCTTCAGCGTGATGGAAACGTTGTTGGTGGCGACCAGGCCACCGAAGCGGCGCACCAGGTCGCGCCCTTCCAGCATCGTCTCGCCGGGGGTGCCCTCCAGCTTGCGCACCGGTGGCGGCGCCAGGGCAGGCGCGACCTTGCCGCCGCCCGGCAGTCGGTCGATCCAGCCGGAGACACGCTTGCCGAAGGTGCCGACGAGGCCGGCGGGCATGGTCAGGGTGATGACCACCAGCGCCGTGCCATAGACGAAGCCATGCAGGCCATTGGCGCTGGCGCCGAGCCAGACGCGCGCCGCCTCGGCCAGCGGCACCACCAGCAATGCGCCGAAAAGCGGCCCGGCGACGGTGCCGAGCCCACCGATCAGCGCGTACATGGCGATCTCGATCGAGGTCGGCAGCGAGAACATCGTCGCCGGCTCGAGGAAGGTCAGGTACATGGCGTGGAAGCCGCCGATGACGGCGGTCAGCCCGGCCGAGATCATCACCGCGCGCAGCTTGACGCCGGTGTTGTTGATGCCGGCCGCCAGCGCGGCATCCTCGCGCTCGCGCACCGCCGTCAGCGCGTAGCCCAGGCGAGCGCCGCGGATCCACCAGGAGACCAGCAGGGCGAAGATCAGCAGGCCGAAGGCGATGTAGAGGTAGTTCGTCTTGTCATAGAAGATCATCCAGGCCCAGCCCGGATTCAGCGGCACGATCAGCCCCGCCGAGCCGCCGGTGATCCAGTCGAAGTGGATGGCGAGCAGCCGCGTCACTTCCAGGAAGGCGATGGTGGCAAGCGAGAAGAAGGGCCCGCGCAGGCGGAAGCAGGGATAGCCGATCGCGGCCCCGACCAGGGCCGCCAGCGCTGCCGCCGGCCACATGCCGATCCAGGGCGAGATACCGAAATGCTGGATCAGCAGCGCCGTGCCATAGCCGCCGATGCCATAGAACACCGCATGGCCCAGCGAGAGCTGCCCGGCATAGCCGCCCATGATGTTCCAGGCGGAGGCCAGCGCGGCGAAGACGCAGATCGTCACCGCCACATGGGTCAGGAAGGGCGAGTTGATGGCCAGCGGGATGGCGAGCAGCAGCGCCAGCCCCAGTACGGCGCAGTAGAAGCGTGGATGCGCGAGGCGCGCGGCAAGGCCCGGCTTGCGCGGCGAGGGGCTGGCGGTCGCGATGACGGAGGCGTCCATGCTCTCACTCCGTGCCACGGCCGAGGCCGAACAGGCCGGTCGGCTTGAAGATCAGGATGGCGATGAAGATGGCGAAATAGACCACCTCCTTCAGGTCCGGCGCGATGTAGTAGCCGGAGAGGCTGTCCACGAGGCCGATGATCATGGCGCCGAGGAAGGCGCCGTAGAGGCTGCGCATGCCGCCCAGCACCACGACAACGAAGGCGGTCAGCACGAAATAGCTGCCGATGCTGGGCGTTACCGGAATCAGCGGCATGATCAGCGCGCTGGCCAGGCCCACGCAGGCGGCGCCGAGGCCGAAGGCAAAGACGTAGATGCGCTCGACGGGCACGCCCATCAGCAGCGCCGCGTTGCGGTTCTGCGCCGTGGCGCGCACGGCGCGGCCGAGCGGCGTCGTCTGCATGAAGATGTGCAGCCCGCCGACCAGCGCGATGGCACAGACCAGCATCACTGCCTGCCCGACCAGCATGGAATAGCCGCCGAAGCGCAGCGAGGTGTGCACGGAGGGCACCTGCAGCGAGTAGAGATCGGCGCCGAAGACCATCAGCGCCAGGTTGATCAGCGCGATGGAAAGCCCGACGGTGGCGAAGATCTGGATATGCTCCTCAGCCCCCAGCAGCGGCTGGATGACGAAGCGCTGGATCAGCGCGCCGATGGTGAAGAGCAGCACGGTGACCGGCACCGCTGCCACATAGGGGTGCAGCCCGAGATGGGCGCCGAGCAGATAGGTGGCGTACATGCCCACCATCAGCAGCTCGCCATGCGCGAAGTTGACGACGCGGACAATGCCGAAGATCAGCGTCAGGCCGACGCTGATGATGGCATACATGCTGCCCAGCAGGATGCCATTGATGATGAGCTGGACGAGGATGTCCATGCGCGAGGTCCTTCAGGCGGTCGGGGGCCGGGAGGGCGGGGAGGCGGCACGGCCGGCCGCGGCGGGCGTCCGGCCCCCGAAAGGGCGGGCGCCCGCGGGCGCGGCTCAGGCGGCGCCGAGTACCGCCTTGAGTTCCTTCACCGCCGCCTTCTGCGGGAAGACGGTGACCAGCTCGCCGCCCTGCCATTGCATCAGGAAGGGATCGGCCCGCTCGTTCTGCCCGGCCTCGTTAAACTTGACGCCCCAGCCGGTGGCGGTGCTGCCCACCGGCTTGTCCACTGCCAGCACCGCGGTGCGCAGGGCGGCGGCGCTGAGATCCTTCGCCGCCTCCATGGCGTCGAAGAAGACATGGGCGCCCATGTAGTTGCAGAGGCTGTGGCCGGAGCGCGGCGCGGAGCCATACTTCGCCTGGTACTTCTTCAGGAAGTCCGGCATCCCCGGCGCCGCCTCGGGGTTCGTGTTGAACTGGGTGAAATCGACGTCCAGCGCGCCTTCCATGTTCTCGGCGCCGATCGCCTGCATGGTGTCGCGCAGCGAATAGCCGCCGCCGGCGCCGATCGCCGCCTTCGGCTTGTAGCCCTGCTCGCGCATCTGGCGGAAGAACAGCACGGTGTCGTTCTGGTAGGAGGTCTGCAGCACGACATCCACGCCGGCCGACTTCAGGCGCAGCACGACGGGCGTCAGGTCCACCGACTTCGCCGAATAGGGCAGCGTCTCGACGAGGTTCAGCCCGATCTCCTGGATGCGCTTCTTCTGGTAGCCGGCGACCGTCTGCCCGTAGAGCGAATCCTCGTGGATGATGCCGAGCTTCAGGCTCTTCGGCTCCACCTTGAAGGCCGGCGCCACGGCATCGCGTACCGCATCGACCATGGCGCGGGCGAAGCTCGCCGCCGTCGGGTTGGTGCGGAAGATGTACTTGAAGCCGCGCTCGGTGATCGGGTCGGAAATCGCGCCCATCTCGAAATAGGGCACCTGCGCCAGCTCCGTCACCTGCGAGGCCGCCAGGCAGAGCGATGAGGAATAGGTGCCGAAGACGCAGGTCACGCGCTCGACGGAGGTGAGCCGCCGCGCCTCGCCGACCGCTTGGTTCGGGTCCACGGCATCGCCGCGCACGATCTGGAGCTTGCGGCCCTTCACGCCGCCGGCGGCATTGCGCTCCTCGGTGGCGATCTCCAGGCCACGAAAGCTTTCATCGCCCAGCAGCGCGAGGCCGCCGGAAAAAGGATAGAGGGCGCCGATCTTGATCGGGCCGGACTGCGCGAAGCTGCGGGAGATGCCAAAGGGGGTTGCCGCCAGGGCGATGCCGCTGGCCAGCGCGCCGCGCCGGGTAATGCCCGTCATCACTTCCTCCTCTCGCCCCCTTGTCGGGGCTTGCGTGCTTTCAAGGACATGAGCCGGCCGCCCGGAAGGCGCCGTCATTGCGGCAAGAATGCAGGCAACCAAGTTGCCTGACAAGTCCATCTTCGCTACGATTCCGGCAAGGGCCGCCACCCAGCGCGGCACCATGAGGAAATCGCCCATGCTCCTGGACCGCCGCCGCAAATGCCTCGCCTCATCAATCCTCCCCGGCCGGGAGGGCGCCCGATGAGCAGCCATGCCGGACGGGTCGCGGTGGTCACCGGCGCCGGGCGCGGGATCGGCCGTGCGGTGGCCGATGCGCTGGCGGCGGCGGGTGCCTCGGTCGCTTATCTCGACACCCAGGTCGGCCTCGTGGAGGCCGCGGCCGCCGCCGCCCGCGAGCGCGGCCATGCCGCGATGGCCCATGCCGTGGATGTCGCCGATGAAACCACTGTCGGCAGCGCCTTCGCCGCCGTCGCGGCAGCCTTCGGGCCGGTGGACGTGCTGGTCAACAATGCCGGCATCTCGCCCAAGAGCGGCGCCGATGGCCGCCGCGCCGAGGCCGATGCCATCGGGCTCGAGGAATGGCGCCGCGTGCTCGACGTCAATCTGACCGGCGCCTTCCTCTGCACCCGCGCCGTGCTGCCGGGCATGCGCAAGCTCGGGCGCGGCCAGATCGTCAACATGGCCTCGGTCGCCGGCCGCACCTATTGCGACATCGTCGCCGTGCACTATGCCGCCACCAAGGCGGCGCTAATCGGCATGACCAAGCACCTCGCCGGCGAGCAGGGGCCCTATGGCATTTCCGTCAACGCCATCGCGCCTGGCCGCATCGACACGCCGCTGATGCGCGGCTCCGCACCCGAGGCCAACGAGGCGGCACGCCTGGCCACGCCGCTGCGCCGCCTCGGCACGCCGGAGGACGTCGCGGCGGCCTGCCTCTTTCTCACCTCCACGGCCGGCGCCTTCGTCACCGGCCAGGTCTGCGATGTGGCGGGCGGATGGCTGCTGACCTGAGCAATGCCCGTGGCGGCGCGGCGCGGGAACGCTCCCGCGCGGCCAGGGAGCCCGCCACGGCGGACGCTGCGGGCCTGCTCGGCCGCGCTCCCTCACTGGCCGTCACCCTGGCGCAGCGCCTGCGGGAGGAGATCCTGTCCGGGCGCTTCGCCATCGGCGACCGGTTGCCCACCGAGCAGGCCATGGCGACCCGCTACGGCGTCAGTCGGCCCATCGTGCGCGAGGCGATCGGCCTGCTCAAGCATGACGGGCTGGTCACCACACGTCAGGGCGCCGGCGCCTTCGTTACCGAGCGGCAGGCAGTGGCGACCTTCCGGCTGGATGTCACCGATTTCGGCAACACCACCGAGATCCGCAACATCATCGAACTGCTGATGGCCGTGGAAGCGGCCGCGACCGGTCATGCGGCGACGCGCCGCAGCGCCGCCGAACTGACCGAGATCGAAGCTCGCCTGCATGCCATGCAGGCGGCCATCGACCGCGGTGAGTCCGGCGTGGACGAGGATGTCGCCTTTCATCGCGCCATCGTCGAGGCCAGTGGCAATCCCTTCTTCCGCGATCTCTCCGAATTCCTCGACCGTCGCGTGCGCGCCTTCATCCGGGCCGCCCGCGCCAATACGGCGCGGCGCCACGGGCTGACGCAGGTGGTGCAGCGCGAGCACGAGGCCATTTTCGAGGCGATCGCAACAGGCGATGCGGCGGCGGCACGCAAGGCGGCGGAGACGCATCTGGTGCAGGCGGCGAAGCGGTTGGCGGTCTATCTCTCCGGCGCGCGATGAAGGCTGGGGGAATGAACTCCCCCAGGCCCCCTTCTTTTTTCTGTCAGTTCCCGCGCTCCTTCGCCGCGCAGCACCGAACTGACAGAAAGAAGATGAGGGTTCGGGGGAATTCCTTCCCCCGACCTTCCTTCAGACGTATCCGTAAGCGGTCCAGCCGCCATCCACGCCCAGCACATGCCCGGTGATAAAGGCGCTGCGGGGCTCGCAGAGGTAAAGAACAGCGTCGGCGATTTCCTCGGCGGTGCCGAGCCGCCCCTGCGGCGTGCGTCGCGTCAGCGCGGCGAGATCCACCCGCCCGGCGGCGGCCAGATCCTCCAGCAGGGCGGTGCGGATATAGCCCGGCGCCACGGCATTGACGCGGATGCCCAAGCCCGCCCATTCCACCGCCAGCGACTTCGTCATCATCACCACGGCGGCCTTGGAGGCCGTGTAGGCGATGCGGTTCGGCGCGGCGACCACACCATACATCGAGGCCATGTTGACAATGCAGCCACCGCCCTGCGCCTGCATTCGCCGCCCCGCCTCGCGCGCGCAGTAGAAGACGCCGTCGAGATTGATGCTCATGCTCCGGCGCCAATCCTCGTCCGTCACCTCCAGGGTAGGGCGGTTGGCGCTGATGCCGGCATTGTTCACGAGAATGTCCAGGCGACCGAACTGCGCGTCCAGCGTGGCGAAGGCGGCGCGCACGGCCTCCGGCTCGGCCACCGAGGCCGCCACCGTCATGGCCTGCGCGCCCTCGGCACGCAATAAGGCGGCGGTTTCCTCGGCGGCCTCGGCCTTCACATCCCAGACCGCGACACGCGCGCCCGCACGCGCCAGTGCCAGGCAGGTAGCGCGGCCAATGCCGGCCCCGCCGCCGGTGACGACCGCCGTGCGGCCCTGCAGAACAGCCATCCGTGCCTCCCTCAGCCGGCCATGTAGAGGCCGCCATTCACCTGCATCACCTCGCCGGTGATGAAGCTGGCGGCCTCCGAGCAAAGGAAGGCGATGACGGAGGCGATCTCCTCCGGGCGCCCGAGCCGGCCGAGCGGCGTCTGCGCCAGGATCGCCTCGCCGCGCGCTGCCATCAGCTCGTTGATCATCGGCGTGTCGATGATGCCGGGGGAAACCGCATTGACCCGCGTGCGCGGCGCCAGCTCCAACGCCAGGCTGCGCGTCAGGCCCAGCAGCGCGCTCTTGCTGGCGGAGTAGTGCGCATGGCTGTGGCTACCACGATGCGCCGCCAGCGAGGCGAGCAGCACGATGGCGCTGTTCTCCCGCAGCGCAGGTAGCGCAGCGCGGCAAAGATGGAACACGCCATCCAGATTCACCGACATCACCTGCCGCCAGGCGGCTTCGTCCATCGCGTCGAAGCGCTGCCCGGGATAGATGCCGGCGGCGGGCACCAGGAAATCCACCCCGCCGAAGCGTTCCCGTGCCAGGGCCACGGCGGCGGCGGCATCGGTGGGACGGGTGGCGTCGTAGCGCAGCGTGGCGACCCGCTCGCCGCCGAGTTCCGCCGCCAGCGTCTGAAGGGGCGCCTCCTGCAGATCGGCCAGTACCAGCGCGGCGCCGGCGGTGTGGAACAGCTTCGCCGCCTCGCGCGCGATGCCGCCGCCGGCGCCGGTGAGCAACAGGCAGCGCCCGCTGAAGTCGGTGGTGAGCATGGGTTTCCTCCGTTCTTGTTGTTCAGAAGATGTCGGGCCGCGTCGCCAGCTCGCGGCGGGTGCGGCGGATATGCAGGCGCAGCAGCTCCTCCGCGCCGTGCCGGTCGCGCCGCTGGATCGCCTCCATCAGCAGCCGGTGCTCGTGATGTACGGCCCAGCGCCCCTCGGCGCCGATCAGCACGGTATAAGCACGGCGATACTGCTGCATGGTGTTCCAGAAGCGCTCGATCATCGCCATCAGCCGCGGCATGTTGGCACGCCGGTAGCTGCGCAGATGGAACTCGCGGTCAAGCCGCAGGAAGTCGTCCACATCCGGTGTGGCCTCGATCGCGCTGGCGAGTTCCGCCAACTCGGCGATGTCCTCCGGGGTCAGGGCGCCGACGCTCTCGCCCAGCGCCATCGGCTCCAGCCGCTCGCGAATGCGGTAGATCTCGACGCATTCGGCGCGGTCCAGCCGTGCCACCCAGGCGCCGCTATGCGGCACCAGCGTCACCAGCCCCTCGGATTCGAGTTGGCGCAGCGCCTCGCGCACGGGGATGCGGCTGGTGGCGAAGCGCGCCGCGACATCCTCCTGGCGGATGCGGCTGCCGGGAGCGAGGGTACCCGTGAGGATCGCCTGCCGCAGCGCCTCGGCCACCCGTCCGCTGCTCAGCGACTCGCCGCCATCCATGACCGCTCCTCCCGCATGGCCCGATTGGATCCAATCATGCCGTATCTCGGCGCGAGATGCACGGCACTAAGTGGCATTTTCCGGCGCCTCGCTTGCGATTGGATACGATCCTCGCCAGAATGCCGGCCAAGAGCAGAAGGCCCGCCCTTTCTCCCGGCGGGCCAGGGAAAGGTCCGCCATGCCTCCAGCCGCATCCCGGCAGCGCCATGCGCCCTGCCAGCCGCTTCACGCCACCGTGCGGGGAGGCCGTCATGCCTGAGCTGCGGACCCTCGCCCCTGCCCAGCCCTGGGTCGAGCTGCGTGCCACGGAAGCGGACTGGGACGCCGTGCCGCCCGCCGAGCTCAATCGCCTGCTGACGGGCCTGCACCTGATCCGCGCCTTCGAGGAAGAAGTGCTGCAACTGGCCGGGGAAGGGCTGGTGCATGGCCCCGCGCATTCCTCCATCGGCCAGGAGGGTGGCGCGATGGGCGCCATCCTGCCCCTGCGCGGCAGCGACCAGGTGAACGGCTCGCATCGTGGCCACCACCACTTTCTCGCCAAGGCGCTGCTGCATGTGGGGGCGGCGCAACCCCTGGCGCCCGACGCCGCCTTCGACGGCGGCATCCACCGGACGCTTCATGGCGCGCTGGCTGAGATCATGGGGCTGACGCCGGGCTTCTGCCGCGGGCGCGGCGGCTCCATGCACCTGCGCTGGCGCGAAGCGGGGGTGCTCGGCACCAATGCCATCGTCGGCGGCGGCGTGCCACTGGCCGCCGGCGCGGCCTGGGCGCATAAGCATGCCGGCACCGGCGATGTCGCCGTCACCTTCTTCGGCGACGGCGCCACCAATATCGGCTCGGTGCTGGAGACGATGAATCTCGCCGCTGCCTGGAAGCTGCCGCTGGTCTTCTTCATCGAGAACAATCGCTATGCCGTGGCCACTTCGGTCGAGGAAGTGACGGCGGAGCCGCGCCTTTCGGCGCGCGGGCTCGGTTTCGGCATCCCTGCCTGGCGGGTGGACGGCATGGATCCGGTGGCGGTCTCGCTGGCCATGCAGCAGGCGCTGGCGCGCGCCCGCGCGGGCGAGGGGCCGGCCATCATCGAGGCGGAACTGTACCGCTATTTCCACCAGAACGGCCCTTTGCCGGGCAGCGCCTTCGGCTATCGCAGCAAGCAGGAGGAGGCGGAATGGCGCGCGCGCGATCCGCTTGACCGCGTCGCCGCCGAAATGCAGCGGCGCGGCCTCATGGATGCCGAGGCGGTGACCGCGCTGCGCCGCCGCGCGGTGGATACCATGGCCGCCATCGCCGGTGAACTGACGGAGATGCAGGGCAATCGCCGTGCTGTGCGCCCGTCGCTCTGGCCCTCGCCGGATTTCCGCGATGTCGGCATCCGCGGCGATCTCTCCGAACTGGCCGGGCTGCGCGCGCTGGGGAATGACATGCCGCGCGGCGGCGTCACGGAGAAGAAGTTCGTCGATGTGGTCGCCGATGTGATGGGCCGCCGCATGGAGCAGGATCCGCGCATCGTGCTGATGGGCGAGGACATCCATCGCTTGAAGGGCGGCACCAACGGCGCCACGCGCGGCCTCGCCGACCGCTTCCCCGGCCGCGTGCTGGGCACGCCGATCAGCGAGGCGGCGTTCTGCGGCCTGGGCGGCGGCATCGCCATGGACGGGCGTTTCCGCCCGGTCGTCGAGTTCATGTATCCGGACTTCATGTGGGTCGCCGCAGACCAGGTCTTCAACCAGATCGGCAAGGCGCGCCATATGTTCGGCGGCGACATCGACATGCCCTTCGTGCTGCGCACGAAGGTGGCGATGGGCACCGGCTATGGCTCGCAGCATTCCATGGACCCGGCGGGCATCTTCGCCACCGCGCCGGGCTGGCGCATCGTCGCGCCGTCGAACCCGGTGGACTATGTCGGTCTGATGAATGCCGCGCTCGCCTGCAACGACCCCGTGCTGGTGATCGAACATGTCGATCTCTACCAGCGCAGCATGCCGGCGCCGGCGGAGGATCTCGACTACATCATCCCGCCCGGCCGCGCGGCGCTACGGCGCGAGGGGCGGCGCGCCACCGTCATCAGCTATCTCTCGATGGTGCACCGGGTGCTGGAAGCAGCGGAGCAGCGCGGCGCCGATGTGGATGTCATCGACCTGCGCTGGCTCGACCGGGCCAGCCTGGACTGGGAGACGATCTCGGCCAGCATACGCAAGACCAACAATGTGCTGATCGTCGAACAGGGCGCCCAGGGCACCGCCTATGGCACCTGGCTGGCCGACGAGATCCAGCGTCGCCTCTTCGACTGGCTCGACCAGCCGGTGCAGCGCGTCACCGGCGGCGAGGCCTCGCCCAGCATCTCCAAGGTGCTGGAGCGGGCGGCCTTCGCCGGCACGGAAGAGGTCGCGGAGGCGCTCGACCGGCTGCTGCTGCACGCCGCCTGAGGCAGGGCGGCGCGCCGCCCTGCCTCAGCCCAGCCGGCGCACGGCGCGGAACCCGGCATCGGCCGCCTCCAGCGCGCGGTCGATATCGGCCTCCTGGTGCGCGCAGGAGAGGAACATGTTGTGCCGGGGGTGGAAATAGGCGCCGTGGCGCAGCGCCTCGGTGCAGAAGGTGTCGCCCTTCCGCCAGTCCGCGTCCTGGGCGAAGGTCATCAGCGGCATCTGCGCCGGCCCGGTCTGGCGCACCACCAGGCCATGGCGCTGCGCCAGGTGGTCCAGCCCGGCGCGCAGCCGCTCGCCCATCGCTCGCATCCGCGCGGGCCCGTCGATGCGCTGAAGCTCGCGCAGCGTGGCGACCGCGGCCGCCATCGGCACGGCGCCGCACCAGAAGGAGCCGGTCGTATAGACCTCCGTGGCCGCATGCCGGAAGCGCTCGCGCCCGGTGATGGCGGCCAGCGGATGGCCATTGGCGATGGCCTTGCTATAGGCGGCGAGATCCGGCCGGACGCCCAGCGGCTCCCAGGAGCCGCCGAGATGCAGGCGGAAGCCGGCGCGCACGTCGTCGAGGATCAGCGCCGCGCCGCTGGAATCGCAGACCTCCCGGAGATGCCGGGCAAAGGCGTCCGAGGCCAGTTCCTGGTCGCGCGCGAAATCATGCCGGAAGGGCGTGACGATCACCGCCGCGAGGTCGCCCGCCGCCTCGACCACGGCGGCATCCAGGCTCGCGGTGTCGTTGTACTCGAAGGTGAGCAGATGCGCCCGGTCCTCCGCGGTCACGCCGGCGACGGAGGGGGAGCACCAGGGCACCGCGCCATGATAGCTGCCGCGGGCCACCAGCACCTTGCGCCGGCCGGTGGCGGCGCGCGCGATGGTGACGCAGGCCGTGGTGGCATCGGTGCCGTTCTTGGCCAGCAGGCACCAGTCAGCATGCGGGATCATGCCGACCAGTAGCTCGGCCAAATCCACCAGCACGGGTGCCGGGCCGTTCATGCAGTCGCCCCGGGCCGCCTGGGCCTGCGCCGCCGCCTCCACCACCGGATGATGATGACCGAGCACCACCGGCCCCCAGGAGCACATGAAGTCAATGAACTCCCGCCCGTCCACATCGCGCAGGCGGCAGCCCTCGGCCTCGGCAAAGTACTGCGGATAGCCCTCCGGCAGGCGGGCGGCGTTCAGGTGGCCCCAGAGGCCACCCGGGATGACCTGGCGCGCGCGCTGGCGCAGGGCGGCGTCCAGCGACCGGCTGGCGAGGGAGGAGGGCTCGGGCATCAGCGTTTCCTGGGGCATGGCGAATCTTGATATATCATATTTCGCCGACCGTATCCAAGATTCTCCTCGCCCCTCAGGCCGTCAGGCGGCGCAGTGCCGCCTCGACCTTTGCCGCATTGCCCAGCGCCGCCATATTGAGCGGGCGCGAGACGACCGGGGCCGCCTCGCCGCCGGAGACGCGCAGGATCTCGGCATCGAGCCAGTCGAAGCAGCGCTCCTGGATTTCTTGCGCGAGGCGCGCGCCATGGCTGGTGCCGCGCGCCGTCTGCTCGGCGATCAGCACCCGGTTGGTGCGGCGGATGCTGGCGGTGACGGTTTCCCAGTCCAGCCCGGTGGGGTCGAGGCTGCGCAGATCCACCACCTCGGCATCCACGGCGGCGGCCTCGGCGGCGCCGATGGAGGGCTGCACCATGGCGCCATAGGTCAGCACGGTGCAGGCGCGACCCGGGCGGGCGATGCGGGCACGGCCAAGCGGCAGGCAGAAATCGAGGTCGTCGCGCGGCAGGGGGCCGGTGGTCTGGAAGAGGTCCTGGTGCTCGATGATCAACACAGGGTCGTCGCAGCGCAGCGCCGAGTTCATCAGGCCGACATAGTCGTGCGGCGTGGAGGGCGCGACGATCCGCCAGCCCGGATAGAGCGCGAAGAGGGCCGAGGGGTCCATCGAGTGCTGCGAGCCGTAGCCCGTCTGCGGTGAGACGCGCGCCCGCACCACGACGGGCACGCCGAAGCCGCCGCCGAACATATGGGCGAACTTGCCGATGCCGTTGAACATCTGGTCGGCGGCGACGATGCAGAAATCGCCGAACATGATGTCCACCACCGGCCGCAGCCCGCAGAGCGAGGCGCCCAGCGCCATGCCGGTGAAGCCGTTCTCGCAGATCGGCGTGGCGAAGACGCGCTCGGGAAAGCGCTCCATCACGCCGCGCGAGGAGCCGGAGACGCCGCCACGCAGCCGGTGCACATCCTCGCCGACCAGCACGATGCGCGGGTCGCGCTCCATGTTCCGCAGCAGAACGGCGGCCACGGCCTCGATGTATTTTTGTTCGCTGCGCGCCTCGGCGGGCACCTGATCGGCCTCCAGGAAGCGTTCGCCGGCTAGTTCGGAAAGGTCGCCGCGGATGCCCTCGTCCACCCGCGCGGGGTCGGGATAGGTGCCGGCGCGCACCTGCAGGCTGTTGGAGCCGCGCGGCACCTCGGTAAGTGCCGTGGCAGCGGCCTCCACCATGCCGCGGGCGCGATCGTCCAGCGCGGCGAGCCCGGCCTCGTCCAGCACGCCCATGGCCTTCAGCCGCGCCGGCATGGTGGCCAGCGGGTCACGCGCGCGCCAGGCCTCCTCCTCGGCCTTGTCGCGATAGCCGAACTGGCTGCCGAGCAGCGGCCCGCTCTGGTGCAGGAAGCGGTAGCACAGCGCCTCGACAAAGACCGGCCCGCCGCCCTCGCGAATGGTCTCGACCGCCCAGCGCATGGCTTGGCGCACGGCGAGCAGGTCCATGCCGTCGCATTCCACGCTGGGCACGCCGAACATGGCGCCACGCGAAGTCAGCCGCGTCTCGCGCGTCTGCTCGCGGACATGGGTGGAGACGGCGTAGAAATTGTTCTCCAGGAAGAAGATGACGGGCAGCCGGTAGAGGGCGGCGAGGTTGATGGCCTCCAGCGACTGGCCGGCCATCAGCGTGCCGTCGCCGAAGAAGGCGACGGAGATGTTGTCGCGCCCCAGCACCTTGTCGGCCAGGCCGTAGCCCACGGCATGTGGCAGGTTGGCGCCGATGATGGCGCTGGTGCCGACGATGCCGGCCGGCGCCCAGCGCATGTGCATGGAGCCGCCGCGCCCGGCGCAGAAGCCTTCCTCCAGCCCCATGATTTCTGCCATGGCGCGGCGGACGAGGGTGCCGGCCTCCTCCAGCGGCGCGTCCTGGCGGGGGTCGTAGCCCTCGGGCAGGGCGCTGTTCAGCAGCTTGGCGAGAATCTGGTGATGCGCACGATGGGTGCCGTTGATCTTGTCCTGCGTGCCGAGCACGGACATGGCGCCGACCGCGCCGGCCTCCTGCCCGATGGAGGCATGGGCCGGCCCGTGGATCAGCCCCTGGCCGTGCAGGTCGAGGATCTTCTCCTCGAAGCGGCGGATCAGCAGGAGCTGCTCCATCCAGCGCGCGAGATCGGCCGGGTTCTCGGCGGCCCAGTCGCTCTCGTCGGATTCGAGGCGGAACCAGGGTGTTTCGGTGCTGATGGGGGTCCGTTGCATGGCCCGTTCCTCGGTTCTTTGCTTGGCACGTCGCGGCGGGGTCCGGGGTGACACTGTCACCCCGGCGGGTGGGTCCAGGGAGGGCGGCGCCCTCCCTGGCCGTCAGTCGAAGCCCTCGAAGGGCCGGGGGTCGAGGAATCGCCGCAACACGTTCCCGGTCAGCCGGCTAACGCTGTTGTCGTAGTTGTTGCAGGAGAGAGCGCAGGCCCAGGCGATAGACCCAGTGGAGAACACAGCGCCCCCTTTGGCGGTCGGGAAGAAGGCGACATCGGCGCGGACGCGGGCGTTCTGGTCGCCCATGGCGCCGCGATGCAGGGTGCGGAGTTCTTCCAAGGTCGGCACGCCGCCGTAGTCGAGTTGGTCGGCGGTGGCGATCCAGAGCAGGTGCGGCGGCGAGCCGAGGGTGTGGTCCACCCGGTCCACTTCCAGCCCCGCCGCGCCGCCGCCGCGCAGGCCGGCATCGCCAAGCGGCTTCTCCAGGTCGATCCCCTCCACCAGCCAGCGGATGCGCGGGTCGCGCGCCTCCTCGCGCCAGCGGTAGGGGTAGGACCGGGTGAAGACCTGCGCGTCGAAGCCGACGCCGACCAGCCGCTGCGGCGGGCGGCCATTGGTACGCCAGAGGCCGGAGGGCTCGCCGGTGAAGGAGAGGGTGTTCTCGCCCGCCTCGCCTTCCCAGGTGCGCAGGCCGTTCATGCCGCGGCGGATCTCCATGGTGTGCGGCTGGGTCGGGTGCCAGCCGATGCGCCAGTAGAAGCCGTTGCCGCCGAGATAGATGTGCCGCCCGCCGCCACGCTGATAGGCGTCGAAGGCGTCGAGCATCGCGCGGCTGAAATATTCGGGATGCGAGCCGGTGATGACGCAATCGTAGCCGGCGAGGAGCTGCGCGCCGTGCCGGTCGATGTCGTCATCGGCGATGATGTCGTAGTCCTGGCCAATCTGCTCCAGCCAGTCGATGATGTGGGTGTCGTTGCCGTAGTTGAAGGTGGCGCCGCGCGGCCGCATGTTCAGGATCGGCCTTTTGGCGCTGGAGTAGCACCATCCACTACCGTCGCTGTGCGTGTCATAGGTGGACAGGCCCAGCTCGCGGTGTTCCTGAAGATAAACGTCATCGCGCGAGAGGGTGAGCAGGCCCTCCAGCATCGCCTCAGCATGCACCTGGTCCAGGCGAAGCGCGCTGTTGGCATAAGCGAGGAAGGTGGCGGTGCTGGCCACCAGCGCCAGCCGCGAGCGCGGCTTGCCGAGCGGCGCGCGGACGAAGAAGGCGACGAAGCTCTCCACCGGATCCTCGGAACCCTGCCGCGCGCGCAGCCGCAGGGCGTAGAAGCCGCTGCGCCAGTCCTCGGGGATGGTGAAGCGCAGGTCCGGCGACCAGCCGGCGTCATGCATGTCGTCGCTGTGGAAGTGGATGGCGCCGTAGAGATGCGGCGCCTCCGTCCATTGCACCGTGCGGCCGTCCCAATTGGCGCCGGTCATGCCGCGCATGGGCAGGTGGCGCAGCGTGCCGTCCAGCCGGTTGGCGGAAAGGTCGCGTATGCGGCCGGTCGGAATGTCGCGCGAGAAATCCCAGGCGGCGAGCAGGTCCGGATCGCCCGGCGGCGGAGCGAGGCTCTCGCAGAGGGCGCGCAGGGCGGCGGCGTCGAGCGCGGAGGCGTAGAGGCGCGGCCGGTCGATCTTGCCGTCGAGATGCGCGGCCGTCAGCGGGGTGTCGCTGCCCTCCCGCGCCTGGGCGGCGATGACCAGGGCGGTCGCCTCCGGCCAGGCGACGGAACTCGGGCCGGGGGCGGTGGCGCTGCCGCTGCGGTCGCGCCCGGCCTGCGGGTCGAGGCTCTGCTGCACGACGCGGATCTCACCGGCCCCGGCATCGAGAATACCGCCGACGAAGGCCCATTCGCGTTCCAGCAGCGGCCGCGGCGCCACCACGCGCCAGGAGCGGCCGCCGCTGCCGATTTCGAATTCCAGCCGGCCCTCGGCATCGAGGCCGAGCCGCCAGCCTTCCTTCCGGTCCTCCCGCCAGCGGGAGAGGATGGTCTGCGGACCGGCCAGCGGCGCCGTCGGCCAGAGGAAGCAGCCAACCGACAGTGATCCCGCCCGCCGCAGCGCCGGGGCGTCGGGGACGATGGCGCAGGAGCCCGGATGGAGCGGCTGGTGCCGCAGCGCCACGCGCCCGTCGATTGGCGTGCCGGGCGTGGTGAAGCGCAGGCCCGGCCCGTCCGGGTCGGGGTCGCCGCAGCGCACGCGCAGCAGCGTCGCCTCGGCCTCGGTCAGGCTGGCGCTGGAGAGATGGAAGGCGACCTCCTCGCCGGGAGAGACGACCAACGGCCAGGCATAGCCGAGGACAGCGGTGGTGTCGGTCATGCGGCGGGGTTTCCATCCTCCAGCTTCTGCCCCGTCAGCGCCTCCCAGCGCATGACGAAGACCGCCCATTCGGCGGCGGCGAGGTCGGTGAAGACGCGATTCGGGAAGGTCTCGATCGGCGCGCCGCGGCGCCCGGGCAGGCGCCCGAGCATCCAGCGGCGGTTGGGTTCCAGCACGATCAGCACGTGGCGCCGGCCGACACCGGACCAGCGCATCCGGTGCAGCAGCTTCTGCAGCGCGTCGCTGTGCGGCCCGCGCGGCTTCCGGCGGAACTCCTCCACCAGATCGAGCCGCGCCGGGTCCACCGGCCAGTGCGCCGCCTCGGGGTCGTTGACCAGCATCGGCTCAGCGTCCCGCGCGTGTCATGCCGTCAGCCAGGTCACCCAGCGCTCGCGCAGCGCGGGGCGATGCTCGGCGATCCACTCGTAGTCGGCGACCACCAGCTTCTCCCAGTTCTCCGGCCAGGAGGGGCGGAAGCGCCGCTCCGCCTCGGGCACCAGCGAGGGCGCCTCGCGGTTGTTGGAGTCGAAGCTGACCTTCTCGCTGAAGGCCACGTGCTCCTTCGGGTTCTGGACGAAGAAGTCGAGGAACTTGAGGGCGTTCTGCGTGTTCGGCCCGCCCTTCAGCACGGCCCAGTTGCCGACATCGCGGATCGCCTGGTTCCAGGTGAAGTCGAACTCGCCGCTCTTGGCCAGCGGCACGGCGCGGCTGGAATAGGACATGGTCATCACCGCGTCGCCGCCGCGCATGATCTGCATGCAGTTGTCGCCACTCTTCCACCAGGCCGCCACCTGCGGCTTGAGGGCGTCGAGCTTGCGGTAGGCGCGGTCGAGATCCATCGGGAAGAGCTTGTCGCGCGGCACGCCATCGGCCATCAGCGCGGCGAGCGGTACCCACCATTCGCGGTCGCCCGTGTCGGGGAGCGAGCGTGGGCCGGGGAATTTCTGCAGGTCGAAGAAATCCGCCCAGGAGGCCGGGCCGCCTTGCGGGAAGGCCTTCTTGCTCCAGACCAGCGCCATGGCCCCGGCGGTGCGGATGATGCCGTGCTCGAAGCAGGCATCCGGCAGCGCATGGGCGGCGATGCCCGGCATGCCCTTGCAGTCGATCGTCAGCAGCATGTCGGCATGCTGGATCAGGTCCGGCGGCGTTGCCGTCACGATGTCGAAGGGAATATTGCCGCTGCGCTTCCCGGCCTGGGCGCGGGCCCACTGGTCCGGCAGCTCGATGGGGATCGAGCGGACGCGGATGCCGGTCTCCTGCTCGAAGCGCTTGTAGAAATGCTCCTGCAGGCTGCGTTCCATCAGCCCGCCGGTGGTGGCGATGATGACCTCGCCCGAACCGCCCTGCGCGCGCGCGAGGCGCGGGGCGCCGAGCGCGGTCAGTGCCGATGCGGCCAGCAGACTCCTGCGGTTGAGTTCCATCGTTCTGCTTCCCTGCTGTTGGGAAGGGAAGGCCGGGGGAATGAATTCCCCCGGACTCCCTTCTTTTTTCTGTTCGCTAGGCCTCGGGGAGGGGAGCGCCGCATGGTCATGCCTCCTCCATGCGGCCCAGCAGCGCCACGAGATTGGCCCCGCCCTCGGTCAGGTCGGCGCAAAGCGCCTGGCGCGTCGCCAGCGGGTCATGCGCCCGCAGGCCGTCGATGATGTCCAGATGGCGGTGCCGCCCCGGATAGCTCGGTCGCGCATCAGGGTAGAGGAAGGCATGCATCGGGCCGTTGCGCAGCCAGATGCTCTCGATGATCGCCAGCAGCTCGGGCATTCCCCCCGCGCGGTAGAGGCCATGGTGGAAGGCCCAGTTGGCGCGGTTGGCCGCCAGCGCGTCGCCGGCATCCTCGGCGATGGTCAGCGCCGCATGTGCTTCGTCCAGCGCCGCGATGCCGGCCTCGTCGATGCGCAGCGCCGCCGCCTCGGCCGCCAGCCCCTCCAGCTCCAGCCGGATGGTGCGCAGCTCCAGGTACTGTTCCAGGCTCAACCGCGCCACGGTGATCGAGCGCGCCGCCTCCAGCCGCAGCGCCCGCTCCCGCGCGAGTTGCACCACCGCCTCCCGCACCGGCGTCTCGGAGACCTGCATCGCCGCCGCCAGATCGCGGATCTTCAGCCGCTGCCCCGGGCGCATCCGCCCCTCGAACAGCGCCGTGCGCAGCTCCTCATAGACCCGGCCGGCGAGGTTCTCCCGCCCGACCGGCGCCACGAAATCGATGACCTGCGCTGCCTCTGCCATGCTTCTAGCCACTCCTTGCCGCTGCACGCCGTTCCGCGGCGCGCTTCAGCACGAAGCCCACCAGAAGGGCAAGCACCGTCAGCGCCGTCAGCATGGTGGCGACGGCGGCGAGGGTGGGGGAGACGTTGTAATCAATGTCCTCGAACATCTTGCGCGGCAGGGACTTGCGGTCGAGCGCCGAGATGAAGAAGGAGACCACCGGCTCGTCGAAGGAGATGATGAAGGCGAAGAGTGCGGCCGAGATCACGCCGGGGGCGATCAGCGGCAGCGTGACATGGCGGAAGGTGGCGAACCGCCCGGCGCCGCAGGAGAGCGCGGCCCGCTCCAGCTCGGCGTCGAAGCGGTAGAGCGCTGCCAGCACGGTGAAGACGACGAAGGGCAGCGCCAGCACCGTATGGGCCATGACGAAGCCGAGCAGCGTGCCGGTCAGCCGCATCTGCTCGAAGACCAGCAGCATGGCGACCGCCAGCGCCACATGCGGCACGATCACCGGCCCGACCACCAACAGCTCGACCAGCCCGCGCCCGGGCAGCCGCCCGCGCACCAGGGCCAGGGCCAGCATCGTGCCGATGACGGTGGCGCAGAGCGCGGTGATCAGCCCAATCTCCAGGCTGAACAGCGTGGCGGCGATCCAGTCGGGGTCGCGGAAATACTCGGCATACCAGCGCAGCGAGACGCCGGCGGGCGGGAAGCGCAGGAAGCGTTCCGGCCCGACCGACATCGGGATGATGATGAGGGTGGGCAGCAGAAGGAAAACCGTGACGGCATAGGCCGCCGCGTTCACGGCCATCCGCCCGGCCCGGTTCGGCGGGGTGCGCGGGGCGGCCATCACGCCTGCCCCACGAAGCGGTCGAGCCGCACGGCGCGGCGGAAGATCAGGGTGAGCACCAGGACGAAGGCCAGCAGGATGCCGACCAGCGCGCCGGCGAAGGGCCAGTCCAGCAGCTCCCGCACCTGTTGCGAGACCAGGGTCGCGATCATCATCTGCTGCGGCCCGCCGATCAGCGCCGGCGTCACGAAGAAGCCCAGTGCCAGCAGGAAGACCATCAGGCAGCCCGAGGTGACGCCGGGCAGGCAGAGCGGCCAGATCACCTCGCGGAACGTGGCCCAGGGGGAGGCGCCGAGCATCTGCGCCGCGCGCGGATAGTCCTCCGGGATGCCCTTCAGCGCGGAATAGAGCGGCAGCACCATGAAGGGCAGCAGCACATGCGCCATGGCCAGCACCACCGCGCCCTCGGTGTAGAGCAGGCGCGCCGGCTGGTCGATCAGCCCGAGCTGCGCCAGGATCTGGTTGATCACCCCGTTCCGCTGCAGCAGCACCATCCAGGCATAGGTGCGCACCAGCACGGAGGTCCAGAGCGGCAGCAGCACGGCCGCGCCCAGCAGCGCCAGGCCCAGCCCGCGGCTGCGCGACATCACCCAGGCCAGCGGCCAGGCCAGCAGCAGCGCCAGCAGCGTGACGAAAAAGGCGATGCGCAGCGTCCGCAGCATCACGCGCAGGTAGACGGGCTCCTGCAGCGCATGCGCGTAGTTCTCCACCCCGGGGGCGGGCACGAAGAGGCTTTCGTGCAGCAGCGTCGCCAGCGGCAGGAGGAAGACCACGGCGAGCAGCAGCAGGAAGGGCGCCGCCAGGGCGAGGCTCGCCGCCGGGCTGAAGCGCCGTCCGCCCAGCAGGAAGCGGGGGGGGCGGCGGCTCATGGCGCCACCGCGAAGGCGCGCGCGTCACCCGCATGCCAGCCCAGGGTGACGGAGTCGCCGGCGGCAGGCTCGGGCAGGCCCGCGCCGGCGGGGATGCGCAACCGCAGCGTCTGGCTGCCGCTAGCCTCCAGCATCAGCGTCGTGGCATTGCCGGCATAGATGGCCTCGGTAACGCGCGCCGGCACGCCGCCTTCGCCGGCGGGCAGAATGCGCAGCCGCTCGGGCCGCAAAGCAAGCCGCACGCGGCCACCGGCCGCCACCGGCGAGGCCGCCGTGGCCTCCATCAGCCCGCCGCCATCGAGCCGCACGCCGACGGGCTGGCCCGGCGCGGCGGCGGCGGCGGCGGTGCCGGACCAGAAATTGGTCTCGCCGATGAAGCCGGCGACGAACTCGGTCTGCGGCGCCTCGTAGAGCTCGCGCGGCGCGCCGAGCTGCTGCAACCGGCCGTGGTCGAGCACCGCGACGCGGTCGGCCATGGTCAGCGCCTCGGTCTGGTCATGCGTGACGAAGACGACGGTGATGCCGATCTCGCGCTGGAGATGCTTGATCTCGATCTGCATCTCCTCGCGCAGATTCTTGTCCAGCGCGGAAAGCGGCTCGTCCATCAGCAGCACGCGCGGGCGATAGACGATGGCGCGCGCGATCGCCACGCGCTGCTGCTGCCCCCCGGAAAGCTGTGCCGGCTGGCGCCCGCCCATCTGCTCCAGCCGCACGGTGCGCAGCGCGGCGTGCGCCCGCTCCTCCCGCTCCGCGCGGCCGATGCCGCGCATCTTCAGCGGAAAGGCGATGTTCTCCAGCACGCTCATATGCGGGAAGAGGGTGTAGCGCTGGAAGACCATGCCGAGGTTGCGGCGGTTCGGTGGCAGCCAGGTAATGTCCTCGCCGCCGAGCAGGATGCGGCCCTCATCGGGATACTCGAAGCCGGCGATCGCCATCAGGATGGTCGTCTTGCCGGAGCCCGAGGGGCCGAGCAGCGCCAGGAACTCGCCGGCGCGGATGTCGAGCGAGACGCCATCGACGGCGTGCACCGTGCCGAAGCGCTTGACGAGCCCTTCGATGGTGATGCTGCCGGCACTCCGGTCCGCCTCAAGCTTCCGCACCCTGCCTCCTTGGTGGCTTGGTCCGAGGAAAGACTATTTGATATATCAAGCCGGCTGCAAGCCGCTGCTTCCGGATTGTTGCGGGGGAGCAGGGCTCCCCCGCGCCCCCTCACTTTCTGTCGGTTCTCGGGACGCGCTGCGCACGCCCTCCGTGGCTATTGAACAGATAGAAAGAAGAAGGGGGTTCGGGGGAATTCATTCCCCCGCCCTTTTTCCCGCGCCGGGTTCCAGCCGTTGCCGGTGCCGGGCGGCCTTCTCGATCCCCTCCCAGCCATAGCGCATCGGCACCATCTGCGTGGCCGACCAAGGCTCGTTCTGGTCGGCATAGTGCGGACTGCCCGGCTGGCCGGAGACGCCGTGGAAGACGGCCCATCGGCTCGCATCCCAGTTGCCGACATCGAAGACATAGCGCGCCAGCGCCCCGTAGGTGGCGGCCGGCCCGCTGGCGCAGAGCAGGCCGTTGGCCAGCACCGTGTCGCCGTCGCCGCCGACCGGGCGGGACGGCGGATCGAGCAGCGGTGCCGCCGCCGGGAAGAGAGCGGAAAGCGGATGGGCGAAGCGCGGCTGGTGCACCTCGCCCCAGGCCGTCTCGGTCGGTGTGGCGGCGGCGCGCGCCAGGGCGGCCTGCAATGCCTGACCCCAGCTCCAGCCGCCGAGCAGGCTGGCATCGTCGCGGCGCAGCAGCTCGGGCAGGGTCCACCAGAGCTGGTTCTGCGGCACAATGCCCGGTGAGACCTGTGCCAGCGGGTCGGCCCCGGCGGCGGCGAGGCCGCTGCGCTCGGCCAGGATGGCGGTCAGGGCGCGGCGCAGGGCGATATAGGCGGCCGGCGCGCTGGCGCCCGGCTCCATGCGGCCATCCCAGGCCAGCAGGCGTTCGCGCAAGGCGGCGGCGGCCGGCTCGGCCGGGGCGGGCAGGGTGGCCAGCCGGTCGCGCAGGAGCAGCGCGTTCAGCGAGAGCGTGTCGGCATGGATGGCCGCCGCATCCTCGGGCGCGAAGGCGCCGCCTTCCGCCAGGCGCTCGGCGATGCGGCGGGCGCGATAGGGCGGGTGGCAATCCGTGCAGAGGTAGTCGGGATGCCCGTCATCGGCGACGACGCGGTTGTTGGCGGTGACGATGATGCCGCCCTCGGGGTCGAGGCTGCGCGGCATCTCCTCATGCGGGATCCAGCCCTGCCAGTCATGCGCAGTGGTCCAGCCGGGCACCGGCAGCCAGCCGTTCTCGCGCGGGCGGCGCGGCAGGCGGGCGCGGACGAGATGGCCGATATGCCCCTCCGTGTCGCCCGCCACCAGGTTGTGGTCGATCAGACCCCAGCCGCGTGTTGCCTCGTACAGTGCCTCCACGCTGCCGGCGGTGACCATGCGCGGCAGGCAGTCGAAGGAGAGGTCGGTCTCCGCGAACTGCACGGAGCGCAGCGCGATGGCGGTACCCTTGGCGGGATCACCGGCGATCACCGGGCCGTGGCGCGTCTCGACGATTTCGAAGTCGCGCGTCTCGCCGCCGCGGATGCGAATGCTGTCGCGCCGGCGCGTGACGGCGGCCGGGCCATCCGGCGCCTCGGTGTGGCGGGCATCGGCGTCGAAGCGCTCCAGGAACAGGTCGTGGATGTCCATGAAGGCATGCGTGACGCAATAGGCGACGCGATCGTTGTGCCCGAAATGCGGGAAGCCCGGCACGCCCGGCACGGTCAGGCCGATCATGTCGAATTCGTCGCAGGCGAGATGGTGCTGCGCGTACATGTTCGGGATTTCGAAGACGCGATGCGGGTCGCCCGCCAACACCGGCCGGCCGGTGGCGCTGCGCGCGGGTCCTACCGCCCAGTTGTTGCTGCCGCCGCCGGTCTCGTCGCCGCCCGAGGCCTTGCCCATGCTCTCCAGCAGGGCGCGGATGGCGGGCGCCAGCGCCGCCAGATCGGCCTGATGGCGATTCGCCTCCGCGCCGGGCGGGATGCACAGCAGGTCGGTGCCGCCGTCGTCGTAGCGCAGCTTCGCCGCGCCTTCCGGCCCGACCACCGGCAGGGCGGCGGCGCGCCACAGCTTGAACCACACCGAGCCCATCAGCAGGCCGAGCCGCCGCATTACCGCGATGCTGTGCCAGGGCTCCCAGGGTTCCGGTGCGGCCTCCAGCAGCGCGTATTCGACGGGCTTCGGCTGGTCGGCGGCGATCCAGGCATTCACGCCCGCGCTATAGGCCTCCAGCATGTCGTGCGCCGCCGCGCTGAGTGCCGCGAAGTCGCGTCGGCAGGCGGCCTCCATACCGAGGCGGCGGACCAGGATGTCGCTCTCGGCGGCCGAAGGCCCGAGCCATTCCGCCGCGCGGCCGAGCGCGCGCCGCCGCGTCAGGTCCATCTGGAACAGTCGATCCTGCGCATGCACGAAGCCCAGCGCCATCCAGGCATCGCGGCTCGTCGTCGCGCGGATGTGCGGGATGCCCCATTCGTCGCGCAGGATGGTGACGGGGGCTGCGAGGCCGGAAAGCGGGAGCGTGCCGTCGAGGTCGGGCAGCGCGGCATCGAGGGTGGCGCGGTCGAGGGGCATCGGACGTCCTTGGTGGAGGGGAAGGGCAGGGGAGAAGGAATTCTCCCCCGCGCCCCCTCATCTTTTTCTATTCGTTTTCTGGCGGGCAGGCGGCGCCGTTGCGCACAGCGCCAACTGACAGAAAAAAGATGGGGGCCAAAGGGAAGCCTCTGGGGGAATTCCTTCCCCCGGACTTTTTTCTCTCAGACTTCGACCTGCCAGAACATCGGGAAGCTGGACTCGATCATGTTCTTCAGCCGCTTGCGGTAGCCGGCGGGCCGCGAGAACTGGCCCCACATCACGCTCGGCACCGTCTCGTAGGCGATCTCCTGGATCTGCGTGGCAATCTTCTTGCGGGCGGCCGCATCGGGTGCCTTGAGGAAGTCTTCCAGCAGCCTGGTGGTGCGGGCGTCGCAGCTCCAGCCGGCATAGTCGGCGCAGTTGTTGGCGATGTAGAAGTGGTTCAGCGGCGACACCATGTCCACGCCGTTGGAATAGACGGGATAGATGCTCCAGCCCTCCTTCTTCCCGCGGCGGGCGAGCACGGTGCCCCAGTCCATCGTCTGCTCATCGACGGTGAAGCCGGCGGCCTTCATGTTCTCGGCCAGGATGTGCCCGGCGGTCTGCGAGATCGAGCCGGAAACCTCCAGCATCACCACGGGCTCGCCCTTGTAGCCGGTCTTGGCCAGCTCGGCGCGCGCGCCCTCGATGTCGAGCCCGGCGATGCCGGCCCCCGCGTCGGTTTCCAGCGGCGTGTCGCACATGAAGAAGGAGGGGCAGCTCTCGACGCGGAACTTTTCCGGGATGCCGATGGCGGTCAGGATCGCCTTCTGGTCCACCAGCTTCCACAGCACGCGGCGCACGGCGGGGTCGGCGAGGGGGCCGCTGGCGTGGTTCAGGCGGAAATTGCCCTGAAACATGTGGATGCCGCCCAGGCCGATCAGGCTGATGTCCTTGTTGCGGCCCAGCAGGTCCAGGAAATCGAAGGGCAGATACTGCATGTAGTCGATCTCGCCGGCGGCGAGCGCATTCGCGCCGGTCGACTCGTCCGGCATCACCTTCAGCACGAGCTGGTCGATCTTCACGCGCTTGCCGCCGGCCAGGAAGTCCGGCGCTTCCTCGCGCGGCACGTATTTGTCGTTGCGGTCCAGCGTCATGCTGTCGCCGGTGCGCCAGAGATCGGGGCGGAAGACGAAGGGGCCGGAGCCGATGATCTCCTTGATGCGCTGGTCGCCGGCCGCCTTGATGATGCGCTCCGGCATCATGACGGGCACCGGCGCGTTCGGCTTGCCCAATACGTCGAGCATCAGCGGGAAGGGCTGCTTCAGCGTGATGGTGATGGTCTTCGCGTCCTTTGCCGCGAAGGCGGCGCCGGCGGCCATCATCATGCGCCCCAGCCCGTCACGCGGGGCCCAGCGCGCCAGCGAGGCGGCGCAGTCGGCGGCGGTGACGGGCTTGCCATCGTGCCAGAGCAGGCCGTCGCGCAACGGGATGGTCCAGGTCAGGCCGTCGGCCGAGACCTCATGCCCGGCGGCCATCTGCGGGTGGATATCGCCCGCGGAGTCCATCGAGAAGAGCGTGTCGAAGACGTGATAGGCAAAGCTGCGGGTGATGGCGGCGGTGGTGGCGTGCGGATCGAGGATGACGACCTCGGATTCCAGCACCACGTTCACCTGGCCGGCGGCGCGGGCGGGGCGCGGCAGGCCGATCATCGGCAGCGCCACGGCGGCGGCGGTGCCGGCCAACAGATGGCGCCTGGTGAAGCCGTCTCGGATCATGCTCTGCTCTCCCTCTTCGTGGCGGCCTTGCCGGGGGTGGTCCGGTGCCGTTGTTCTGGTTTGTCCTCTCAGCGAGCCCGAGGCGCGATAAGGCGACCCGAGCCCTTTCCGGCGGCCTTCTGTCGAGGTCCTGACCGGAAGTCTCTTGAAAGATGATATATCCGATATCAGGCTGCCCTCCGCGTCAAGGCGCCGCATTCCGGACGGCGCAGATTTGAGGAGGCTCCATGCCCGATGCCGAATTGCTGCGCATGACCGCGCAGCGCGCCGCCGGCCTGATCCGCGCCCGCCGGCTCTCGCCCGTCGAATACATGCAGGCCGTGCTGGCGGCGGCGCGCGCCGCGCAGCCGCGCCTGAACGCCTTCGCCGCCCTGGCGGAGGAGGCCGCGCTGGACGGCGCGCGGCGGGCCGAGGTGGCCGTGATGCAGGGCGCCCCGCTCGGGCCGCTGCACGGCGTGCCCGTCAGCATCAAGGATCAGGTGGACGTCGCCGGCCTGACGACCGGGCATGGCTCCGCGATCTTCGCCGGGCAGGCGCCGGCCGCGGCGGACGACGTGCTGGTGCAGCGGCTGCGCGCGGCGGGCGCCATCATCTTCGGCAAGACGCATATGCCGGAGTTCGGCCACAAGGGGCTGACCGACGGGCCCTCCTTCGGCACCACGCCCAATCCCTGGGACCTCTCGCGCACCTCCGGCGGATCGAGTGGCGGCGCCGCGGCGGCGGTGGCGGCGGGGCTGGGGCCGGTCGCGCTGGGGACGGACGGCGCCGGCTCGGTGCGCATCCCGGCGGCCTGCTGCGGCATCGTCGGGCTGAAGCCGACCCTGGGCATGGTGCCCTGGCAGTCGGCGGCGGATGCCTTCGGCAACTATACCTATGCCGGGCCGATGGCGCGCAGCATCGGCGACGCGGCGGTGATGTTCGCCGCGATGGCCGGCCCGACGGAGCGCGACCCCTGGTCCATCTCGGCCCCGCAGGCGCCCCGGCTCAATCCGGCGCTGGCGGGCAACGACCTTTCCGGCCTGCGCGTCGGCTACATCGAGCGCGCCGCCAATCCGCGCCTCGCCGCCGACATGGCGGAGAACACGCGGGCCATGCTGGCGGCGCTGGAGGCGCAGGGCGCCACCGTGGAGCCGGTGACGGAGGCGATCGACTGGATCGAGTTCCCCGGCCGCATCATGTACCAGGCCAATTTCGCCGTCGCCATGGCGAAGCACCTGCCGGAGTGGCGCGAGAAGATGGACCCCACGCTGCTGGCCTTCATGCAGCGCGGCGACGGCTTCTCGCTGCCTGAGTTCCGCCAGGCGCAATTCGCCCGCACGCGCCTGTTCCGCGCCATCCAGGCGCTGTTCGAGCGCTATGACCTGCTGGTGACGCCGACCCTCAGCCGCACCGCCCTGCCGGCCGATTTCGATGCCGCCAATGACGAGGTGGAGGTGGAGGGCGAGCGCTGTGGCATCACCCGCCAGGGCTGGAGCAGCTATGTCTATCCCTTCAACCTGACCGGCCATCCGGCGCTGACGGTGCCCTCCGGCTTCGGCACGGACGGGCTGCCGACGGCGGTGCAGCTGGTCGGCCGCTGGGGCGCGGATCTCGACCTGCTGCGGCTCGGCGGCGTGCTGGAGGCGGCGCGGCCCTGGGCCGCCGCCTGGCCGCGGGCCGCGGCGGTCTGAGCGGGGCTGGCGGGGCGGCGGTGCCAGGCCGCCCCGCGCATTCCCCTGGCCGGGCGTTTCGCCTATCCCCGCCGCAGCGATCGGGGAGCCCAGTTGGGGAATGAACGCGGTGAAGCCTAGCAAGTCCACCGGATCCAGCGCCTATGAACTGTTGCTGGACGCCATCGATTCCGGCGCCCTGCCGCCCGGCACCCGGCTGCGGGAGGCCGATCTGGCCGAGCGCTTCCGCATCAGCCGGACGCCGGTGCGGGAGGCGCTGAAGCGGCTGGAGGCCCAGGGGCTGGTCAGCCACGAGCCGCATCACGGCGCCATCGTCGCCACGCTCGACTATGGGCAGATGGTGGAGCTCTATGACATGCGCGCGGTGCTGGAGGGCACGGCAGCGCGCCAGGCGGCGCTGCACGCCACGCCGACCGAGATCGAGGTGCTGCAGGAGATGGTCGAGCGGGACCGCGGCCTGGAGGAGGACGCGCCGGCCCTGGCCGCCACCAACCGGCTATTCCACCGACAGATCCGGCTTTCCGCCCGCAACCGCTTCCTGAACACCATGCTGGAGAACCTGCGCCTCTCCCTGGCGCTGCTGAGCGGCACCACGCTCGGCATCCCGCAGCGCGGCCATGTGGCGGTGGAGGAGCATGCGCGGATCGTCGCCGCCATCGCCGCGCATGACCCCGAGGCCGCCGAGGCGGCGGCGCGGCACCATATCCGCAACGCCTTCAAGGCGCGCATCCAGCTCATCACCCCTTCCGCCGAGGGCTGAGAGCCGGCCCTCGAAGGGGCCGCAAGCCGCTTGTGCCCTGCCGCCGCCCCTTCTATTGTATCCCAACGGATACCATAAGTTACGGGGTGGAAACGGAGGCGGATGGTCGATCTGACACGGGTCTTCGACGTGCTGGTGGTGGGCGGCGGCAATGCCGCGCTCTGCGCCGCCGTCACGGCGCGCCAGGCGGGCGCCTCGGTGCTGCTGCTGGAGCATGCGCCACGCCATTTCCGCGGCGGCAACAGCCGGCACACGCGCAACCTGCGGGCCATGCACACCGCCCCCACCTCGGTGCTGACCGAGGCCTATCTGGAAGACGAATACTGGGACGACCTGCTGCGGGTGACCGGCGGCCAGACCGACGAGGGGCTGGCGCGCATGACCATCCGCGCCTCGCAGGAGGCGCTGCCCTTCATGGAGGCCTGCGGCGTGCGCTTCCAGCCCTCGCTGACCGGCACGCTCAGCCTCAGCCGGACCAATGCCTTCTTCCTCGGCGGCGGCAAGGCGCTGGTGAACGCCTATTACGCCACCGCTGAGCGGCTCGGGGTCGAGGTGCTCTACGACACCGAGGTGCTGTCGCTGAAGCTCGACGGGGGCCGGGTGCGCGAGGCCGAGATCACCCACAAGGGCTTCCCCGAGACGGTGCGGGCGCGCTGCGTGGTGGCGAGCTCCGGCGGCTTCCAGGGCAATATCGAGTGGCTGAAGGAATACTGGGGGGAGGCGGCGGAGAACTTCCTGATCCGCGGCACCCCCTATGCCAAGGGCGGCGTGCTGAAGAACCTGCTGGCCCAGGGCGTCGCCACCGTGGGCGACCCGACGCAGTGCCACGCCGTGGCCATCGACGCCCGCGCGCCGAAATTCGACGGCGGCATCGTCACGCGGCTCGACTGCGTGCCCTTCAGCGTGGTGGTGGACCGCAGCGGCCGGCGCTTCTACGACGAGGGTGAGGATGTCTGGCCCAAGCGCTATGCCATCTGGGGAAGGCTGGTGGCGCAGCGGCCGGGGCAGATCGCCTGGTCCATCATCGACAGCAAGAGCGAGCGGCTGTTCATGCCCTCGGTCTTTCCCGCTATCCGCGCCGACAGCATCGCGGAACTCGCCGGCAAGCTCGGGCTGGACGTGGCGACGGTGGAGCAGACCATCCGCGACTTCAACACCGCCTGCCGGCCCGGCCCTTTCGATGGCACGAAGCTGGATGGCTGCCGCACCGAAGGGCTGGACCCGCCCAAGACCCATTGGGCGCGGCCCATCGATACGCCGCCCTACAGCGCCTATCCGCTGCGGCCGGGCATCACCTTCACCTATCTCGGCGTGCGGGTGGACGAGAATGCCCGCGTGCTGATGGAGGACGGGCGGCCCAGCGAGAACCTCTTCGCCTCGGGCGAGATCATGGCCGGCAATATCCTGGGGAAGGGCTATCTGGCCGGCTTCGGCATGACCATCGGCACCGTCTTCGGCCGGATCGCGGGCAGGGAGGCCGCACGCCATGCAAGAAACTGACGCCCTGCGCACCGCGCGGCGGGAGATGGAGATCTGCAACGCCTGCCGCTATTGCGAGGGCTTCTGCGCGGTCTTCCCCGCCATGGCGCTGCGGCGCGACTTCGCCGCGGCCGATCTCGGGCATCTCGCCAATCTCTGCCACAACTGCCGCGGCTGCTATCATGCCTGCCAGTACGCGCCGCCGCATGAGTTCGGCATCAACCTGCCGCAGAGCTTCGCCACGCTGCGCGCGCAGAGCTACGAGGAATATGCCTGGCCGCGCCCGCTGGCCGGGCTGTTCCAGCGCAACGGCACGGTGGTGGCGCTGGTCAGTGCCCTCGGCATCGCCCTGGCGCTGATCCTGACCGCCGCGCTGCAGGACCCGACGGTGCTCTACGGGGCGCAACAGGGGCCGGGCGCCTTCTACCGCGTCATCCCCTGGTGGCTGATGGTGCTGCTGGCCGGCGGCACCTTCCTCTTCGCGCTGCTGGCGCTGGCCATGGGTTGCCGCAACTACTGGCGGGACTGCGGCACGCAGCTGCCCGCCTCGGCGGAGCTGCGGCCGGTGATGTCGGCGCTGCACGACGTGCTGACGCTGAAGAATCTCGGCGGCGGCGGGCATGGCTGCAACGACCGCGACGAGCGCTTCTCCACCATCCGCCGCCGCTTCCACCACGCGCTGTTCTACGGCTTCCTGTTCTGCTTCGCCGCGACGTCGGTGGCCACGGTCTATGACCACTATCTCGGCCACCCCGCGCCCTATCCCTTCTTCAGCCTGCCGGTGATGCTCGGCACCATTGGCGGCTTCGGCATGGTGGCGGGTTGCGCCGGGCTGATCTGGCTGAAGGTGGTGCAGGACCAAGCGCCCACCGCGCGCCACCTGCTGGGCGCCGACTTCGCCCTGCTCAGCCTGTTGCTGCTGACGGCGGCGACGGGCCTGATGCTGCTGGCGCTGCGCGACACGGCGGCGATGGGTGTGCTGCTCGCCGTCCATCTCGGCATCGTGCTCTCGCTCTTCCTGCTCTTGCCTTACAGCAAGATGGTGCATGGCGTGTACCGTTCGGCCGCGCTGCTGCGCGCGGCGCTGGAGCGGCACCGCGCCGCCCGACCGGCCGCCGCCAGCCCCTGACGGCACAGCCTCAGAAACCGGAGGACGTCCATGCTCGAAACCACCCGCAAGAAGCTCCGCATCAGCGACATGCGGTCCAGGGTCTCGCCGGAGGAATGGGAGGCGCGGGTCAATCTCGCCGCCTGCTACCGGCTCGTCGCGCATTACGCCATGGCCGACATGATGGCCAACCACATCTCGGCCCGCGTGCCCGGCGAGGACAATGCCTTCCTCATCAATCCCTATGGCATGATGTACGAGGAGATCACCGCCTCCTCGTTGATCAAGGTCGATGCCTCCGGGCAGATCCTCGGCAAGCCGGACTATGGCGACTTCGACTACGGCATCAATCGCGCCGGCTATGTCATCCACAGCGCCGTGCATGCCGCGAAGCATGAGGTGGACTGCGTCATCCACACCCATACCTGGGCCGGTATGGCGGTCTCCTCGCTCGCCTGCGGCCTGCTGCCGATGACGCAGACGGCGATGCGTTTCGTCCGTATCGGCTATCACGACTACCAGGGCGTGGTGCTGGATGACGCGGAGAAGGAGTCGCTGGTCGCCGACCTTGGCGACAACAACGCGCTGATCCTGCGCAACCACGGCCTGCTCACCACCGGCCGGACCATCGCCGAGGCCTTCAACGCCATGCACCGGCTGGAACTGTCCTGCCGCGCGCAACTCGCTGCCATGGCCTGCAACACGCCGCTCGTCGAGGTGCCGCGGGACGTGCTGGAGGCCACCTACATGAACTACCAGCCGCAGACCCGCCGGCCCTATGGCGTGATGGAATGGCCGGCCCTGCTGCGGATGCTCGACCGGCTCGACCCCTCCTACGAGAGCTGAGCGACCGCGCCGGGACGGCGGACTCCGTGCCGGCGCCGCTGACGTCCAGGAAAGAACAAAGGCAGGCACCGCGCATCAGAAAGCGGGCCGCCCGGAGGAACCGAGATGCTGACCCGTCGCCATGCCCTGGGGCTGGCGGTCGCGATGCCGGCCGCCACCCTGCTTCCCGCCGCCGCCCGCACCGCCGAATGGCCGGAGCGGCCCGTCCACCTCATCGTGCCCTATGCCGCCGGCGGCAATATCGACCTCGTCTCCCGGCTGGTCGGCGCCAACCTCTCCGAGAGCCTCGGCCAGCCGGTGGTGGTGGAGAACCGCGCTGGCGCCGGCGGCAGCGTCGGCGCCGAGAGTGTCGCCCGCGCGGCGCCTGACGGCTATACACTGCTCGCTGGCTCCAACGGGCCGATCACCGTGAACCCGCTGGTGCAGGCCAGCCTGCCCTACAAGCCGCTGGAGGATTTCGCGCCGATCGTCATGATCAACCGCGTGCCGCTGGTGCTGATGGTGACCGGGAAGGTCGAGGCGCGCGACCTGAAGGCGCTGATCGCGGAATCGAAGGCGGGCAAGGGCGTCGCCACCGGCACGGCGGGGGCGGGCAGCACCGGGCACCTGGCGCTGGAACTGTTCAACAACAGCACCGGCGCACATCTGCTGCACGTGCCCTATCGCGGCGGCGGCGCGGTGGTGCCGGACTTTATCGCCGGCAATATCGGCGCCATGATCATCGAGTATTCCACCGCACTGCCGCTGCACCGCGACGGCAAGGGGCGCATCCTGGCCATTGCCGCCGAGCACCGCTCGCCGCTGCTGCCCGATGTGCCGACCTTCATCGAGCAGGGCGTGGCCGATTTCACCGCCGCCAGCTATTGCGGCCTCTTCGCGCCGCGCGCCACGCCCGCCGCCGTGCAGGGCCGGCTGCGCGAGGCGGCGGCCGCCGCCGTGGCCGATCCCGGCGTGCGGCGACAGCTGGAGGCCATGGGCTCCGAGATGGCCGAGGGCGCACTGCTGACGCCCGAGGGCTTCACCGCCTTCCTGCGGGAGCAGGCGCGGCTGGCCAAGCATGCCGCCGACCTCGCCGGGCTGCAGCCGACATGAGCGACCCCCGTATTCCGCCCGGGGCTTGCGACTGCCATTGCCATGTCTTCGGCCCCGCCGCGCGCTTCCCTTATGCGGAGCCGCGCTCCTACACGCCGGAGGACGCGCCGCTGGAGGACTATCTGGCGCTGCTCGACCGGCTCGGCCTGGCGCGCGGCGTGGTGGTGCAGCCCAGCGCCTATGATCGCGACAACAGCGCCACGCTGGACGCGCTGCGCCGCGCGCCGGAGCGGCTGCGCGGCGTGGCCGTGGGCGGCGCCGAGCTGACCCCGGCGCGCCTCCGGGAGATGCACGCCGCCGGCATCCGCGGCCTGCGCGCCAACGAGTACCGGCGCGCCGGGCAGGCGGCCTATCACGGTGGTGTCCGCCTCGCCGAGATCGAACCGCTGATGCCCACCATGGCCGATCTCGGCTGGCACCTGCAGCTCTGGATCGACGCCGCCGACCTGCCGATGCTGCTGCCACGTCTCGCGGCGCTGCCGGTACCGGTGGTGGTCGATCACATGGGCCGGCTGCACCACAGCCGCGGCACCCATGATCCAGGCTTCGAGGCGCTGCGGCGCGGGGTGGGGGAAGGCAGGCTCTGGGCCAAGCTCTCCGGCACCTATCGCCTGGGCGCCACGGCGCCCGACTATGCCGAGGCGCGGCCCTTCCACGAGGCGCTGCTGGCGGCCAATCCGGAGGTGCTGGTCTGGGGCACGGACTGGCCGCATCCGCGCCCGGAGGGGCCGGTGCCCGATGCGGCGCGGCTGCTCGAGGTCTTCCTCGACTGGACCCCCGACCCGGCCCTGCGCGAGCGGGTGCTCACCCGCAATCCGGAGCGGCTCTACGGCTTTCCGCCCCTCTGAGGCGGCGGTTCCGCGCCCCGGGCCGCCAGCCCGGGCGGGCCTGGCGGGGCCGGCCGCACCGGCCCCGGCCCCATGAGAGCAACGATGCCAGGGAGAATCGATCCATGAGCCTTTCCACCACGCGCCGGAGCCTGCTGCTGGCCGCGCCGCTGCTCGCCCTGCCGGCCGTCGGCCGGGCCGCGCAATGGCCGGAGCGGCCCGTCCGCTTCATCGTCTCCTTCACCGCCGGCGGGACGACCGACATCATCGCCCGCCTGGTCGGCAATGTGCTCAGCGAGCGCTGGGGGCAGCCGGTGGTGGTGGAGAACCGCCCAGGCGCCGGCGGCAACATCGGCACCGAATACGTCGCCCATGCCGAGCCGGATGGCTACACGCTGCTGGTTGGCTCGGTCGGGCCGCTGGTGGTCAACCAGACCCTCTACCGCAACCCGGGCTTCGACACGCTGCGTGACTTCGCGCCGGTCACCGAGCTGGCGGGGGTGCCGAACATCCTGGTGGTGCCCGCCAGCTCCGAGCTGAAGAGCGTCGCCGACCTGGTGGCCAAGGCGAAGGCGAATCCCGGCAAGCTGAGCTACGGCTCCACCGGCGTCGGCACCTCCTCGCACCTTTCGGCGGCGCTGGCCGACCACATGGCGGGCATCAAGACCGTGCATGTGCCCTATCGCGGCGCGGGGGCGCTGAACGACCTGCTCACCGGGCGGCTGGACTTCATGTACGCCACCATTCCCTCCTGCATCGAGCATGTCCGCGCCGGCAGGCTGCGCGCGCTGGCGGTGAGCAGCACCTACCGCTCGCGCGCGGCGCCCGAGGTGCCGACCATGATCGAGAGCGGCTTCCCCGGCTTCGACGCCTCCTCCTGGTTCGGCGTGGTGGCACCCAAGGGCACGCCGCCGGCCATCGTGCAGAAGATCGCTGCCGATATGATCGCGGTGCTGAAGCAGCCGGACATCGAGAAGGTGATGGTGGAGCAGGGCGCCGACCCGGTGGCCAGCACGCCCGCCGAGTTCCGCGCCTTCCTGGAGGACCAGATCCCGCGCTGGGGCGAGGTGGTGAAGCTTTCCGGCGCGACGGTGGACTGAGTGCGCCTGCGGGGAGGTGTCACCTCCCCGGAACCCTCCGCGCCGGGCCGGCGCGCAGTTGCGGAAACGGGATGGTCAGCATGTTCACTCTTTCGCGGCGCGCCGCCCTCGCGGGGTTTTCGGCGCTGTCCTTCATCCGCCCGGCGCGGGCGCAGTCCAACTGGCCGGAGCGGGCGGTCACCCTGGTGGTGCCCTATGCGGCTGGCGGCTCCAACGACGTGGTGGCGCGGCTGCTGGCGCCGGGGTTGCAGGCGCGGTTCGGCCAGTCCTTCGTGGTCGAGAACCGCGCCGGCGCCGGCGGCGCCATCGGCACCGCCGCCGTGGCCCGCAGCGCGCCGGACGGCTCCACGCTGCTGGTCTCCTCGGCCAGCAACCACGTGATGAACCCGCTGGTGGTGCCGGACCACAGCTACGACGTGCGCACCGCATTCGACGGCGTCTCGATGCTGGTGGAGGTGCCGCTGGCGCTGACGGTGGCGAACCGGCTGGGCGTCAAGGACGTGCCGGGCCTGCTGGCGCTGCTGCGGCGGGAACCCGGGAAGCACAGCTTCGCCTCCTCCGGCGTCGGCGGCTCGCAGCATCTGGCAGGCGAGCTGTTCCGCATGAAGGCGGATGTGGACATCGTGCATGTCCCTTATCGCGGCGGCGGCCCGGCGCTGAACGACCTGGTGGCCGGGCAGGTCTCCCTGGCCTTCCTCAATTTGCCGACGGCGCTGCCCCAGGACGAGGCGGGGCGGGTGAAGATCCTGGCGGTGGCCGGCGAGAAGCGCAGCGCGCTGAAGCCGGAGATCCCGACGGTGGCGGAATCGGGCGTGCCGGGCTTCGCGGTGCGCTCCTGGACCGCCCTCTTCACGCCGCATGGCACCCCGCCGGCGGTGGTGGAGCGGCTGAACGCGGCGGTGCGGGAGATGATGGCCGAGCCCGCCATGCAGGCGCGGTTGAAGGAGCTGGGCGTCGAGCCCGACACCTCCGAGCCCGCCGCGCTCGACCGTTTCGTGCGCGAGGAGTTCGACCGCTGGGAGCCGGTGATCAAGGCAGCGCATGTGACGGCGCAATAGAGGCGCCAGGGAGCGCCGCGCCGCCGCCCCCTACCGGTAGCGCCTGGAGGGGGTCGGGCAGGGGCGGTGCCACCCTCCTCTCCATGACCTCTCCCCGGCTGGCATGCTCCGGAGCGGCCGGGGCCGCGGCAACGGGGGGCGGCTGATAGCGGAAGGTAGCCTCGGGGAGAGCAGGCCGGGCAACGCCCGGGGGACCGGCCGGTTCCTCCCCCTATGAGCACGGATCATGCTGGCCCTCCACGGTGGGGTCCTTTCTGAAAGCCCGCCTGCACAGCCTCGGGCCCGGCCGGTGGCAGGCTCTGCGCTTTGCCATCCAGACTGTGGCGGCGGTGTTGGCTTCCTATGGCGCCGCGCGCCTGCTGCGGCTGCCGGACGCTTCCTGGGCGGTTTTCTCGGCGCTGTTCGTCATCCAGAGCAGCATTGGTGGAACCTTGACGGCGGCGGCGGACCGCGTGCTGGGCGCCGTAATTGGTGCACTGCTGGCGCTGGCCTGCATCTTCGCGATCGGCACGGGCGAATGGTGGACGATACTCTCCCTGGCGGTGGGTGTCGGTGCCATGGGCCTCATTGCGGGTGCCAGGCCACAGTTCAGCTACGGGCTGGTGCCGGTGGCCATCCTGATCCTCGCGCCCGGCCCCGCGGTGGTGGAGGGCGCCCTTCTCAAGATTGCGGCCATCGCCTTAGGTTCCGCTGCCGGCGCCCTCGCCAGCATGCTGGTGCTGCCGCGCCAGGCGCATCTGGTCGCCGAGCAACACCTCGGGCGCGCGGTGGCGGAGTGCGGGGCACTGCTCGCCGCCTGCATGACGAAGATGCTGGGCGGCGACGCACCCGACCTGCAGGCGGTGCATGGGCGGATCTCGGACGCACTGGCGCAGGCGGGGCAGATGTCAAGGCAGAGTCACCGGCGATCACACCGTCGCTACCCTGCGTGCCTGCTCCAGCAGGTCGAACGGCTCTGGTACACGCTGGCGATACTGGACCGCCTCAGCGGCGAGCCCCTGCCGGAGCGGGCGCGGTCCCTGCTGGCGGGGCCGGTTCGAAGCGCCACGCGGGAAGCCGAGTGCTTCCTGCGCGAGACCGGCAAGGCCCTGGCGCAGCGACAGCCGACACCGCCGCCCGAGCGCTTCCACGCCCGCATCCGCGCGATCATCGCCGCGATGGACCGGCTGCACGTGGAGGGTGGGATGACGCGTCCGGAGGCGGAGCGCAGTTTCGGGCTCTCCTTCGCCTGGGAGCAGGTCAGCCATGGCGTGGACGAGCTGCTGGCACGGATGAAGGGTCAGCCGGAAGGGGAGATTGTCACGACCCCCGAAGGCTGAGTTTCCCCGCTGCCCTTGGCGGGGTGGCGCCGGGCGGCCGCGTTGGGCGGGAACGGGGGCACCCCACTATATGGTCCCGCCCGGGATCGATCCGATCCGACAGAAAGGAACTGCCTGCGCCTACTGGACTGTGTATTCTAGAACGTGCATTCTAGAATACATGGTCAGAACCGCGCGCTTTTCCGAGGACGTCTTCATCGACGCGACGATGGCTCTGATCGCGGAGGGTGGTCCCGCCGCGGCCACCATGCAGGCGATCGCGCGCAGGGTGGGAGCGCCCACCGGCTCGATCTACCATCGCTTCGAGTCCCGCTCGACCATCCTGGGCGCCGCCTGGAATGCGGCCTATGCCTCCTTCGTCGGCGCCCTCGCTCCCTTGTTGCGCGCGGGCCATTCCCGCGAGGCGGCCCTCGCGATCCTGCCCTGGTCAGCGGAGGACGAGCGCCGCGCCCGCTTCCTGCTCCTGAATGACCCGGTCGCGCTGTTCGAGGACGCTCCGCCCCCGGCAGCGCTGCGGGAGGAACTCGAGAGGCTGGAGGACGAGTTCGACAATGCTTTCCGGACCTGCGTTGCCCTGCACGGGAGCGGGGCCGTCCGGGAGGAGGAACTGGCGCGGGCGAAGTTTCTGATTTTCGACGCACCCATTGCCATCCTTCGCCCTCATCTTCTGAAGAGAGGCCCGCTGCCGCCCTTCGTGGCGCGGATGATCGACGAGCTCCACACCGGGATGCCCATCGCCGACACGCGGAGCGGGGGCATGCGGCCTGTGCCGGCTGCGTGTGAGGGCGCCGCTCCTCCCTTTGCCTTGGATCGCCCATGAACGAGTCTGCCGATCGCCGATGCATCAAGCTGCACGCCGCAGAGGATTTCGCGGGGATGCGGGCCGCCGGGCGGCTCGCCGCGGCCGCGCTGGACATGATCACCGCGCAAGTCCGCGAAGGCGTCACGACGGCCGAGCTCGACCGCCTCTGCCATGAATTCGTGCGGGACCACGGCGGCACGCCCGCTTCGCTGGGCTACCGCGGCTATGCCCACGCGACCTGCATCTCGCTCAACCATGTCGTCTGTCACGGCATACCCGGCGAGCGGCGGCTGATGGAGGGCGATATCCTCAACATCGACCTGGCGGTGGTCCTCGACGGCTGGCATGGCGACAGCAGCCGCATGTACGGGGTGGGGAGGGTCGGCACGCGGGCCGCGCGCCTGATGGACGTGGCCTACGAAGCCATGATGCGGGGCATCGCGGCAATCCGGCCCGGCGCGACGGTTGGCGATATCGGCTTTGCCATCCAGCGATATGTGGAGGAGGCGCGCTTCAACGTCGTGCGGGATTTCTGCGGGCACGGGTTGGGGCGCGTCTATCACGACGCACCGGATGTCCTGAACTACGGCCGTCCGGGCGAGGGCCCCGAGCTGCAGCCGGGGATGTTCCTGACGGTCGAGCCGATGGTGAACGCGGGGCGCCCGGACGTGAAGGTTCTCGGCGACGGCTGGACGGCCGTGACACGCGACCGGAGCCTCTCCGCGCAGTTCGAGCACAGCATCGGGGTCACCGAGACGGGTTGCGAGATCTTCACGCTTTCGCCCGCGCGCCTCACCAAACCGCCCTACCCGACAGCGGGGTAGGACGCGGGAGCGGGCGCTCGGGGCGAGCGCCCGCAAGCCGCCGGCGGGTGCGTCGGAAGGCCCCCCTTCCGTTCAGTGCCACACGACGGCGGCCGCGCTCTCGTCCCAGCGCCAGCAGGGCGCGGTGCCCGGGACCAGCACGCCGCCCAGCCATCGGGGCGGCGGATGCAGCGACAGCCAGTCCACCTCGCCGGCTAGCACGGCACGGCCCAGCGGGGTGATGGCGAGGCGCTCCTTCGGCCAGTGGCGGTCCTCGCCTTCGAAGGTGCCGGTGAAGACGGGCCGCTCCACGCGCTTCATGCTCTCCACGACGAGGAGAAAGAGTAGGTCGCTGAGCCAGGGAAGCGGCTCCCGCTCCATCATGAGGCGGCTGAAGGCCTGGCCGACGGTGCGCGGTTCCTCGGCGAGGAGCTGCAGGGTCAGGCGCTCGGTGAGGCCGAGCCCGTCCGTGGTCCAGGGCAGCTCCTGGCAATGCCGCCGTACCGCCCGGGCGAGCTGGGGGAGGTCCGGGATGCCGGCCCGCGCCAGGGCGGCAAGCGGCCGCGGGTCGGGAGCGCACAGCATGGCCCAGACGCTGTTCCCGGCCCGCAGGCTCGCTTCCGAGACCGGCCGGCGCTCCTCCCAGAGCAGGCGCAGCGCCTCCGGCGGCAGTTGTCCAAGGCCGATGAAGCGCGTGTCCCCCGGATAGCGCCCCGGCGAGATCAGTTCGAGCCGCGCGGGCGGTGCTTCGGCGAGCTGTGCGAGGCAGCGCGCCAGGATGAGCTGGTCGTAGGTGTCGTGCTCGAACCAGAGGACGATGCGCTGGTAGCGCCCGGCCGCCGCGCGCAGGCCATCCTCGGCCAGGCGCAGCTTGGTGGCGATCTGCTGATGGTTCTGCCCCGTGAGGGCGCCGACGCTCCCGGCGAGGAAGCTGGCGCGCCTGTCCAGCCAGTCGGCCCCGTCACAGACCGGGCCCTGGCAGAGGGGATCGGAATACTCCAGGAAATCGCCGAGGAAGCCGGCCGCCCTGAGGGTGGGGGCGATATCCGATCCGCAGCGGATATGCAGGGTCGTCATGCCGCGATCCGGCGCCGCATCGCCGCGCGCGATGCGTTCCCAGCTGCGGTCCATGGCCTGGATATGCGCCTTCAGCCGTGGCCAGCTCGGCAGGCCAAGCTCGCGCGCGACGATCAGTTGCGCCTCGCTCAGGCGCAGCAGGTTGTCGGGCGGCGCGGCGCCGTCCGTGCGGGCCGCCTGGGGATGGTGCAGGCGGAAGCGGCGGAGGGCATGAGCCTCGCCCGCGCGCAGCGCTTTCAGCAGTTCCTTCGCGCGCTTGCGCTGCTGCTCGAGGTTCAGGCGGAATGGCGATGGGTCGCGACGGGCGCCGGTGGCGCGCTCGGGTGATGGATGGCCGGACAAGCAAGCCCCCTTCCTTGCGTCTGCGTCCGCCGATCAGACAGGAAAGGGTGGCTGGTCGTTCATGCCACTGCGAGTGAGCGTGGGCGCAGCCCTTTCCGCGGACACGGGGGCTCCGATCGAGCCGGGCCGCAGTCCACCAGAAGCCAGCCTGGGGGTCAAGAACCCCGCCGTGCCGGGTCTCCGTGGTGTGCCGGGACCCTCTCATGTCTCTGCCGGCCGCCGCGGCCCGGCTTTCTTGACGCCCGGAGCCGGGCTCCGGCAGGCCCCGCTCCTCGCTGGGGATCACTCCGAAGGTGCTAACGCCCAGCAACCTGTCGATGCGCCTGTCCGCGACTGAGGCCAGGCCGGTTCGCGCCTTCATCAGCCATGCCCCGAACAGGGGAGGCGCTTCAATGGCTCCTAGATCTTAGAGCTCGCCCCGCACCGCCATCTGCTTGATGCGGTCGCCGGTGCGGCAGGCGATCGCCTGGATGGTGAGGGATGGATTGACGCCGCCCACGGTGGGAAAGACCGAGCCGTCGCATATCCAGAGATTGCGGATATCCCAGCTTCGGCAGTCGGCATCCACCACGCTGGAGCGCGGATCGTCGCCCATGCGGGCGCCGCCATTGAGGTGGCAGGTGTCGTCCTCCTGCCGCCAGATATCCCTGGCGTCGATCGCCCGCAGCGCCTTTTCCATGAAGTCGAGCGAATGGGCGATCAGCGCCCTGTCGTTGTCGCACCAGGAATAGCTCACGCGCGGGATGGGCAGGCCGTACTGGTCCTTGTCCTCCGCCAGTGTCACGCCGTTGCGCTCCTGCGGCAGCATCTCGCCGACAATCTTGAGGCCGACCTGGTGATTGTAGTGCTGCATCTCAGCCATCAGTGGCTCGCCCCAGAGGCCGTGGGCCTGGAGCTGCGTATTGGCCCAGAGCTGCGGCAGCGGGCCCTGGCTCATGTAGCAATAGCCGCCGAAGAAATCCTTGTTGTCGTCGTAGTTCCAGTGCTCGGTGATGGCGAGGGAGGGGGGCGCCTTGTAGGAACGCACCTCCGCCGCCATCCGGCCCCAGACGGCCTGATTGGCCTGCACCATGAGATACTTGCCAACCAGCCCGGAGCTGTTGGCGAGGCCCTCCGGATAGCGCGGGTTGGCGGAATTCAGCAGCAGGCGCGGCGTCTCGATCGCATAGCCGGCGACGACGACGTTGCGCGCCTTCTGGAAGCGCCAGCGGCCCTCGCGATGGTAGTGCACGCCGGTGGCGAGGCCATCGGGGCCGGTCTCGACACGCCCCACCATGGCGAGATCGCGGATCTCGGCGCCCGCGGCGATGGCGCGCGGGATCCAGGTGACCAGCACGCTCTGCTTGGCATTGGTGGAACAGCCGGCGACGCAGAAGCCGCGATAGACGCAGGGATGCGCTAGGCCACGCGGCGCGGAGAGGGTGGCGATCGGCGTTTCCGTCCAGGCGATGCCCAACGCCTCGCAGCCCTGGGCGAGCGCCTGGGCGGCGGCGTTCAGCGGATGCGCGCGATAGGGATAGCGTGGGCGCGGCGGGCCCCAGGGATAGGTGATGGGGCCGGCGATCTTCAGCGCCTCCTCGACCTCGCGGTAGTATTCCCACATCTCGCGCCAGTCGAGCGGCCAGTCGAAGCCGTAGCCCAGCAACGTGCGCGACTTGAACCATTCTGGTCGGAAGCGCAGCGACACCATGGCGAAATGCACAGTGCTGCCGCCGACCGCCTTGCCGCTGTTGTTGCTGCCGAGCTGCAGCGGGTTCTCGCCGGTGCTGATGCGGTCGTCGGTCCAGTAGAGCTTGGTCTGCTCAGATTCATCGGAGGCGAAATCCTCCAGTGGCCGCCAGTAGGGGCCAGCATCCAGGGCGACGACGGAAAAGCCGTGCTCGGCCAGCTTGCAGGCGAGCGTGCCGCCGCCGGCGCCGGTGCCGACGATGACGAAATCCACCGTCTCCTCGTCCCGGTACTGCCGCATCGGCACCCAGGCGCCGGGGCGGAACACGTCGGGTGCGCGGCCATCGCGGGCGCGCGGCGTCTGGCGCGGATCATCCGACATGGCGGTTCTTCTGGTGCGCGGCCTCGACATCGCCGTCCTTGACCTCGGCGGCTTCCCAGGGGTCGCGCTCGTCATAGCCGAGACGCACATAGCCGCGCGGGCTGGCCGGGCCGCCGAAGCCGATCTCGCTCCAGGCGGTGGGATGCGCGTAGTAGGCGAAGACGATATCCTTCGCCATGCGCTGCTTGAAGAAGGCCTCGCTTGGCATGCCGCCCCAGGCCGCGCCGGTCAGCTCGCCCTTCTCCATCTGCTTCAGCAGCGCATCCTGCTGGTTGCCGGTGAGGTGGAGGAACTCCGTGCCATGGCGCTCGCGCGCCTCGGCGTCCAGGGCGGCCAGGCCGCGCTGCCAGGCCTCCCGCTCGCGCGGCATGTCTTCGCCGCGGAAGCCGTCTTCCTGGCCCTTGAACAGCTTCTCGTCGATCAGCGCCGCCACAGGGATGGGCGGTCGGCTCCGTGGCTGCGGCACCAGGCGATCCGCGATGGCGGTGACGGTGGCGAACTCATGCGCGGTGAGGATGCGCGGATCGCGGGGCACCGCCAGACGCTCGTTGATCACCTGGCGCGTCTTTTCGTTCCAGGACGGCGTGTGGCGCTTGCGCAGGACATCGTAGCCAGGAAAGCGGCCGGGTTCAGGCATGGGGCTCATCCTCCAGCAGGTCGAGGGCGGCCAAGCCGGCGAGGGCAAGGCCGGTGAAGGAGGGTGGCGCGGGCAGCGGCGGGCCGTTCAGCAGGTTCTGGCTCCAGTTGCGCCAACCGCCCATGTTCCGCTGCACGCCATAGGCGTGGAAGCCGACGCCGACGAAGCCGAGCAGCGCGGTGAGGCGCAGCCACCAGCGGGTGAACCAGCGGTCACGCCGGGCCGGGCCAAGTGCGGTGTTGAGCAGCAGCGCCGAGGCGACAGGCGGCATGGTGACGGGCAGGAACATCGCCGGATTGTGGTAGGCACCGCGGAAATGGAGCAGCCCGACCTCGCCCACCGTGCCGAGGATGCCGGCACTGCTCAGCGCCGCCAGCATGCGCCCGGCGGGCAGGCCGAAGATGCGCGGCGCGCGGCCAGGCCGGTCGTCGCGCACATGCTCGGCCGCGCTCCCCATTAGCCCGGCGAGCGAGATCGCCATCGGCGCGCCGATCGGCGCGCCGTAGAACAGATTCTGCCAGACAAAGCCGCCCGGACGACGGGTGATGTTGTAGATGTGGAAGCCGGTGCCGACGAGGCCGGTGGTGGCGGCGGCGGCATAGACGGCGGTGCGGAACGGATGCCGGCCCGAGCGCCGGTCGCCGGTGCCGTGCAGAGCGGCGGCCAGGCTCAGCACGGAGACGCCGAGCGGGGTGTACATCGCCGGGTTGCGGAAGGAGCCCCGATGATGCTCCAGGGCGCTGTCGAGCAGCACGGCGCTGGCCAGCAGGCCGGCCGAGCGGTTCAACCGCCGCGCCGCCTGGACCCGGCTGGCGCGACTCACGGCGGGGGAGGGAGGAAGGCCGAGCCAGCGGGTCAGGCGCCCGGCCGGCGCCGCCCCGGCGCCGAACGCGCGCAGCCGCTCCAGCGGAGGCGGCGCGGGGGGCGGCAGGGCGAGGGCATCGAGCATCCGCCGCCGTGCCGAGAGGGGCTCATGCCCGACCCTGCCGAGCAGCGCCACGCCAATGGCCCCCAGGGCGAGGGAGCCGAGGAGCCCCAACCCCGCTTGCTTCGTCGTCATTCCTGCGTCTCCTCAGGCGGCGTAGCGCTCCGCATCCTTGCGGCGGAAGGCGATGCCGAGCCCCGGTCGGGAGAGGTCGGGGCGGATCATGCCGTCGCGCGCGACGGGGGCGCCGTCGAACAGCATCTGCTCGATGCGGACATGGTCGTGGAACCATTCGAGATGCCGGAAGCGCGGTGCGGCGCAGGCGGCGTGCAGATGGAGCGTCGGCGCGCAATGGCCGGAGAGGTCCGTGTGATGCGCGTCGCACAGCACCGCCACCTGCAGGAAACCGGTGATGCCGCCGCAGCGCGAGGCATCGGCCTGCTGCACGTCCACCGCGCCGGCACTCAGCATCCGGCGGAAATAGTCGATGTCATAGCCATACTCGCCCGCGGCGATCTCCAGCGCGGCGGGGGCACGCTGGCGCAGCAGCCGCAGCCCTTCCAGGTCGTCGGAGGAGACCGGCTCCTCGTACCAGAGCACGCCGTAGTCGCGCGCCAGGAACTCGGCGGTGGCCAGCGCCTGCTTGGTGCCGAGCGCGCCATTGCTGTCCACGAAGAGGCCGTGCTCGCCGATCGCCGCCCGCGCCACCGCGACGCGATGCGCGTCCTGCTCGGGATGGGTGCTGATCTTCATCTTCACCCAGCGGCAGCCATCTCGCTCCACCCAGCCGGAGAGCTGTTCGCGCAGCTGCGCATCGGAATAGGTGGTAAAGCCGCCACTGCCATAGATCGGCACCGCGTCGCGCACGCGGCCCAGCAGCAGGGCCAGCGGCAGGCCGAGCAGCTTCGCCTTCAGGTCCCAGAGGGCGGCGTCCACGGCGGCGATGGCGGTGGCGGCGAGGCCCTGGCGGCCGATGTTGCGCACGCGGCGCTGCATCGCCTGCCAGGCCGCCGGCACGTCCAGCGCCTCCTGCCCCTGCACCGCCTCGGCCAGCATGCCGCGGATAAGCAGCACGACAGCGGCATCGGTGTAGGTGTAGCCCAGGCCAGTCTCGCCGCCGGCCTCCGCCTCCACCACGATCAGCGTGGTGGAGGTCCAGTGCATCGTCCCGTCCGCTTCCGGTGCGTCGGTCGGGATCACATAGGCCTGTGCACGGATCGCCTGCACAGGTGCGGCTTTCCCCGTGCCCGGCATGGTCAGTGGCTCTTGCCCGGGAGCACACCGCTCAGCACCTCGCGGGCGGTGTTCACCAGCACGCTGCCTTCCTCCGGGTCCGGGGCGAGCAGGCTGGCGGTGAACTTCTTCATCTGCTGCAGCGTGATATGCGGCGGCAGCGGCGGCACGTTCGGGTCGGCCTTGACCTCCAGCACCACCGGCCGATCGGAGGCGAAGGCTTCCTCCCAGGCCGGCGCAAGGCGATCGGGGTTGTCCACATAGATACCGCGCAGACCGATCAGCTCGGCGAAGCGGTGATAGGGGACGTTGGGCAGGCTCTGCGATCCCAGGAATTTCGGGTCGCCGGCCATCACGCGCTGTTCCCAAGTGACCTGGTTCAGGTCCTGGTTGTTGAGCACCATCACCACCAGGCGCGGGTCGCGCCACTTCTGCCAGTACTTGGAGACGGTGATCAGCTCGGCCATGCCGTTCATCTGCATCGCGCCGTCACCGCAGATGGCCAGCACCGGGCGGTCCGGATGGGCGAACTTGGCGCCGATGGCATAAGGCATGCCGGAGCCCATGGTGGCGAGCCCGCCGGAGAGCGAGGCCATCATGCCCCGGCGCAGCTTCACGTCGCGCGCGTACCAGTTGGTGTGCGAACCACTGTCACCGGTGATGATGCAGCGCTCCGGCAGGCGTGGCGAGAGCTCCCAGAAGATGCGTTGCGGGTTCACCGGATCGGCCGCGTGCATGGCACGCGCTTCCAGCGTCTCCCACCACTTGGCGATGTTCTTCTCGATTCCCTCGCGCCAGGAGCGGTCCGGCTTCGGCTTCAGCAGCGGGAGTAGCGCCTCCAGCGTCGCGCGGCTGTCACCCTGAAGGCTGACCTCCATGGGGTAGCGCAGGCTCAGCATCTCGGGCGCGATGTCGATCTGCACGCCGCGCGCCTGGCCTTCCTTCGGCAGGAACTCCGAATAGGGGAAGCCGCTGCCGACCATCAGCAGCGTGTCGCATTCCATCATCATGTCCCAGCTTGGCTTGGTGCCGAGCAGGCCGATGGAGCCGGTCACGAAGGACAGGTCGTCCGGAACCGCGGCCTTGCCGAGCAACGCCTTGGCCACGCCGGCGCCGAGCCGCTCGGCCACGGCGATGACCTCGTCCGTGGCCTGCAGCGCGCCGGCACCGACCAGCATGGCGACCTTCTTGCCGGCGTTGAGCACCTCCGCCGCGCGCTGCAACTGTGGCTGCGTCGGCATGACGAGCGGCCGCTCGTAGCCGAGGCCGGAATGGACGGTGCCGTGCTGGCGCGGTGGCGTCTCGACGGCCGGCAGCTCCTGCAGGTCGTTCGGCATGATGATGCAGGTGACCCTGCGCTCCGCCTTGGCGATGCGCATGGCGCGGTCGATCAGGTGGCGCACCTGCGCCGGCACGGTGGCTTCCTGCACGAAGGCGCCCGCCACGTCCTTGAACAGGTTCTGCAGATCGACTTCCTGCTGATAGTGGCCGCCCAGCGCGGCGCGCGCCTGCTGGCCGACAATGGCCAGCACGGGCATGTGGTCGAGCCGTGCGTCGTAGAGGCCGTTCAGCAGGTGGATGGCGCCGGGGCCGGACGTGGCGAGACAGACACCCACCTCGCCAGTGAACTTGGCATGCGCACCGGCCATGAACGCGGCCATTTCCTCGTGACGCGCCTGAACGAAGTCGATCTTGTCCTTGGCGCGGTCGAGCGCGCCGATCAGGCCGTTGATGCCGTCGCCCGGATAACCGAAGACGCGACGCACTCCCCAGTCGGAGAGCCGCTGCCAGAAAAAATCGCTGACGGTATCGGCCATCCCTCGTCCTCCTGTTCAGCCGCCGGTGGCGGCCGGCTTCGCTCCGCTTCTGCCAAACCGAACGCGAGGGGTGCGAAGCTGTTTCGAGGCATTGCGGCTTTTTCAGGTCAGGATTGTGCAGGCTGAAGCGGCGCGGAAGCTGCGCCATGTCAGGCAGGAAGGCTGGGGGAATGAATTCCCCCAGACCCCCTTCTTCTTTCTGCCCGTGGGTGGAGAAGGCGGGGCCCGTGCCGCCTCAGCTTGCAACCTCGTGCTAGCGGCCTGTGCAGCGCCAACTGGCAAAAAGAAGATGGGGGTTCGGGGGAATTCATTCCCCCGACCTTCTCCGGATCGCGTGGATTGTCAGGCAATTGCAGACTGTTGGACTGATCCGATCCGCATGTTCCGATAATGTAAGCCCTCCGTGGAAAGTGGATTGACCGACAATTCGCCTGCCAGCATCCTTCCTGCCGTCCAGGAAGGGAGAAGAGACATGCCCGAAAGCGAGATGTTCCAGCGTGGCCTGGAGACGCGCCGCAAGGTGCTGGGGGCGGAGTATGTGGACGGTAGCCTGGCCAAGGCCGACGACTTCATGATGGCCTTCCAGCGCATCACCACCGAGTGGTGCTGGGATTATGCCTGGAACCGTCCGGGGCTGACGCCGAAGACGCGCAGCATGCTGAACCTTGCGATGCTGACCGCGCTGGGCAAGACGCCTGAGATCAAGCTGCATGTGAAGGGTGCGCTGAACAACGGCGTCACGGTGGAGGAGATCAAGGAGATCCTGCTGCACGCCACGGTCTATTGCGGCATTCCCGCCGGGCTGGATGCCTTCAAGGCGGCGCATGAGGTGCTGAAGGCCGAGGGCGCCCTGCCAGCGGCGAAGCCCGCCGAATGAGCGCCGACCCGATCCGCCGCATCGGCTTCATCGGCATCGGCAACATGGGCTGGCCAATGGCCGCGAATCTGCTGAAGGCGGGCTTCGAGGTGGCGGTGGCCGATGTGGCGCCCGGGCGTGCCGCGCGCTTCGCGAAGGAAGTGGGCGGCCATGCCGCGGCGGATGCGGCGGAGGCGGTGCGCGAGGCCGATGCCGTGATCACCATCCTGCCCGCCAGCAAGCAGGTTGCCGCTGTGGTCGAGGAAGTTCGGGAGGCGCTGCCTTCCGGCGCCACGCTGATCGAAATGTCCTCCGGCGTGCCGGGCGTCACGCGCGCGCTGGCGGCGGCGCTGCAGCCGCGTGGCGTCGCGGTGGTGGACTGCCCGGTTTCGGGCGGGGTGCCGCGCGCCCGCACCGGCGAACTGGCGATCATGGCGGGCGGGGATGCGGCGCAGCTCGACCGTGTGGAGCCGGTGCTGAAGGCCATGGGCACCACGGTGCATCGCTGCGGCGGCGTCGGTGCCGGGCAGGCGATGAAGGCGCTGAACAACCTGGTCTCGGCGGGTGGATTCCTGATCGGCATCGAGGCGCTGCTGATCGGGCAGCGCTTCGGGCTCGATCCGGCGCTGATGGTGGATGTGCTGAACGCCTCGACGGGGATGAACAACAGCACGCAGAAGAAGTTCAGGCAGTTCGTGCTGTCGCGGCGCTTCGATTCCGGCTTCGGGTTGGACCTGATGGTGAAGGACCTGTCCATCGCGCTGGAGGTGGGGCGCGACACGGCGACGCCGACACCCTTCGCCGCCCTCTGCCGCGAGCTCTGGGCCAGCGCCGGTGCCCTGCTGGGGCCGGGGCAGGATCACACGGCGGCGGCGCAGCTTTCCGAGCGGCTCAGCGGCACGGCGCTGGGTGGCGACAATGCTCCGCCGGCGGGCGACTGACGTGTGGGAGATCTACGCGCTCCGCTACGCCACGCATGAGCGGACCGCGCGGGAGAACTTCATCCAGCCGCCCGATCCGCACGGCGCGCCGATGCCGATGGACTATTTCATCTGGCTGCTGCGCGGGCCGGAGGGGCGCGAGATCGTGGTGGATACCGGCTTCACGCCGGAGGTCGGCACCGGGCGCGGCCGCCGGATGGTGCGCCCGGTGCCGGAGGCGCTGCGCGCGATGGGCGTGGACCCGGCCGCGGTGCGCGACGTGGTGCTGACACATCTGCACTATGACCATGCCGGCAATCTGGGCCTCTTCCCCGCTGCCCGGCTGCATGTGCAGGACCGCGAGATGGCCTTCGCCACCGGCCGCGCCATGTGCTTCGGTTGCATCCGCCACGCCTTCGAGGTGGAGGACGTGGTGGCCATGGTGCGGGCGGTCTATGCCGACCGTGTCGTCTTCCATGACGAGGAGGGGGAGGTGGCGCCGGGCGTCACCCTGCACCGGGTCGGCGGGCATACCGACGGGCTGCAGGTGGTGCGCGTCGCCACGGCGCGCGGCCCGGTGGTGCTGGCGAGCGACGCGGCGCATTACTACGCCAATATGGAGCGGGAGAGCCCTTTCCCCATCGTCTTCGACATGGGCGCCATGGCCCAGGGCTGGCGCACCGTCCGCCGCCTGGCCGGCGGCGAGGAAAGCCGCGTGGTGCCGGGGCATGACCCGGAGGTGCTGCGGCGCTATCCGCCCCTGGCCGGCGGTGGGGGCGAGGTGGTCTGCCTGCACCTGCCGCCCGCCTGAACGGGAGGAGGAGGGCAGGCCTCAGCGCTGGCTTTGCAGCAGCCGGTTGCGCAGCCGGATGACGCTCTCGCGCAGCGCCCTGGCCTCCTCGGTGCTGTCGCCGAAGGCGCATTCCATCCAGCCGGGCGCCTTGTGGGCCTTTTCCTGCAGGGCGCGGCCCTCCTCGGTCAGGCGGACGCGCACCTGCCGCTCATCGGCGGGGTCGCGGACGCGGTGGATGTAGCCGGCGGCCTCGAGGCGCTTCAGCAAGGGGGTGAGGGTGCTGCTTTCCAGGAAGAGTCGGTCGCCGATGCTGCCGACCGTCTGGTCGTCCTGCGCCCAGAGCACCACCATGACCAGATACTGCGGATAGGTCAGCCCGAGCGCTTCCAGCAGCGGCTTGTTGGCGCGCTGGATGGCATGCGCCGTCGAGTGGATGGCGAAGCAGAGAAACTCGTCGAGGTCGAGGTGGCTCTCGGTCATCGTGGCTCCCGGGCAGGGATCAGCTGCCTGTCGCGCAGTATATCGTATCGGAGGCGAACGGGCAGGGGCGCTGAGCCCGCATGACCGCCATGCGCACGATAACATCGTGTGCGATCTAATCGCGACCTACATGGGGATCAGCACGGCGCCGGAGCGGCGCCGGACCAACAAAGGATCCCTACCATGACCCGTTCCCGCACCCTTCTGGCCGCCGCCGCCCTTCTGGGCCTCTCCGGCGTTAGCGCCCTGGCCGCCCCGTTGACGGTGACCAACCAGGGCGAGAATTTCGCGGTGAGCTATGCCGATGATTATACCGGCAATATCCTCGGCGGCGGCACGGTCCGCACCGAGGGGAAGGGCCGCAACCTGCAGATTTTCTATGACGATCCCCAGTTCGCCCGGCGCGCGCCTGGCCTACCGGTGTTCGTCGGCGGCTCCCAGGGCGATGTGGCCTATCTTCCTGCCCCGACCGGTCAGGACCTGATGGCGGCCCGCTGAACCAAGGCAGCCGGGCGCCACGCCGCCCGGAAGCGTGATGAGGGCCGGGCGCCGTGAGGCGCGCCGGCCCTTGGCATTCCGGGAGCCAGGGGCGGGACCGCCGGTCTCAGCCCTCCACGGGCGGAGTGGCGATGCGCGCCTCCCGCCGCTGGCCGGCCGCCAGGCGCCGGAGGGTCGCCAGCAGGAGCTGGGCGGGGCGGGAGAGCCGCCTTTGGCGCGGCACCAGCGCCAGCGCGTTCACCGGCACGCTCGGTCGCAAGGGCAGGCAGACCACGCCGTGGTTGCGCGGTTCGCTGAGCAGGAAGGGGTCGATCACCGTCACGCCCGCCCCGGCGCGCACCATGGCGCAGGCGACGGAGGACTGGTTCACCTCGATGGCGATACGGCGCTTGACCCCGGCGGCCTGGAAGCAGCCCTCGATCAGCTCGCCCAGCGGGTGGATGCGGCTGAAGGAAATCAGCGGATGGGCGGCGAGATCGGCTGGGGTGACATGCGGCTGCCCGGCCAGCGGATGGTCCGGCGCCACCACCGCCACCAGCGCCCCGCCATAGAGCGGCACCAGCCGCGCATCGGCATGGCCGAGCGGCGCCAGCACCAGGCCGAAATCCACCCGCTCCTGCGTCACCATCTCCGTCACGCCGAGGATGTCCACGCTGTCGATGGCGATCTGGATGCCCGGGCGGCTGCGCTGCAGCCGCGCCACGGCTTGCGGCAAAAGGCTTTCCGTCAGCGCCGGCGTCACCGCCACATGCACCGAGCCGACGCTGATGTCGCGCATCTCCTCGACCAGGCGGTTGATGCGCTCGACGCCTTCGAAAACGCGCTCCAGGTCGGTGAGCAGGGCGCCGGTCTCGGCGGTGGGCTGCATCCGGCCCTGCTGACGGCGGAACAGGGGGAAGCCCGCCTGGGCCGTGCATTCGCGCAGCATCATGCTGACCGCCGGCTGCGAGATGCCGAGCGCCAGGGCGGCCATGGTGACCGAGCCATGGCGACTGACCGCGCGCACCACCTCCAGCTGCCGGAAGCTGAAAATCATCAGCTCAGCTTATACGGTATTAAGGGCTGCGCAATTGAGGTTATCCGGCCCGCAGCCTAGCCTTCCCTCGGAGAGCGGTGCCGCACCCCAAGAAGCCGGACAACCGGAGGAAGGTGCCGCGGGGAGGAAAGCGCTTGAAGATCACCGCCATCGAGACAGCGGTCGTGTCCCTGCCTTTCACCATGGGCGGGCCGTATTCCAGCTTCGCCGGGCAGCTCTGGGACCATCTCGACATCCTGCTCGTGCGCGTCGAGACGGAGGATGGGCTGGTCGGCTGGGGCGAGGCCTTCGGCCATGTCGCCATCCCCACCACGCGCGCCGCCATCGACACCGTGCTGGCGCCGCTGCTGCTCGGGCGCGACGCCACCGACATCGAGGGGCTGTGGCGCAAGATCCCGCACGCGGTGCACCTGCTCGGGCGCAACGGTCCCTTCGCCTATGGCTTTTCGGGCATCGAGATCGCGCTGTGGGACCTTGCCGGCAAGCGCGCCGGGCAGCCGCTCCACCGCCTGCTCGGCGGGCGCGATCCGGGGCCGATGCCGGCCTATGCCAGCCTGCTGAACTACGGCACGCCGGAACTGGTGGCGCGCAACTGCGCCGAGGCGGCGGCACGGGGCTACCGCTCCATCAAGCTGCACGAGACCACGGTCGAGGCGGTGCGGGCGGCGCGGGAAGCGGCGCCGGGCGTCGAGATCATGCTCGATGTCAACTGCGCCTGGTCCCCGGTGGAGGCGCGGGCCATGGCGCGGGCGCTGGCGGGGGAGGGGCTGCGCTGGCTGGAGGAGCCGGTCTGGCCGCCGGAGGATACCACCGGGCTGGCCAGCTTGCGGGCGGTCGGCATCCCGCTCTCGGCGGGCGAGAATGTCGCCGGGCTGCATGGCTTCCGGCGGCTGATCGAGGCCGGCGCCATCGACATCGCCCAGCCCAGCGTCACCAAGATCGGCGGTGTGGCCGAGATGGTCCGTACCATCCATCTCTGCCAGGCGGCGGGGATCGAGGTGGCGCCGCATAGCCCCTATTTCGGCCCCGGCCTGATCGCGACGATGCAGATCGCCGCCGCGCTAATCGAGAAGCCGCTGATCGAGATCCTCTGGCTCGACATGGAGGCCAACCCCTTCGACCCCTGGGTGCGGACGGAAGGGGGCATGGTGCGCCTGCCGCCAGGGCCGGGCCTGGGCTGCGACCCCGATCCCGAGATCCTGGCCCGCTACGGCAAGGGCACCCCAAACCGGCAGGAGCTGAAGGCATGAAGGTCGAGAGCCTCTCCACCCGCGTCGTCCATCTGCCGCTCGATCCGCCGATCGGCAGCGCGCTCGGCCAGATCGGCGGCTTCGGCTGCGTGCTGGTCACGCTGCGCACCACAGACGGCATCACCGGCGAGAACATCGTCTTCACCCTGAACAACCGCCGCACCGCCGTGCTTCGGCAGATGGTGGAGGAGCTGGGCGAACTGGCCATCGGCCAGGATGCCGGACATATCGGCCGCTTCTGGGCGCGCGCCTGGAAGGACAACAACTTCCTCGGCCACAAGGGGGTGCCTGTGATGGGCATCTCCGCCATCGACGGCGCGCTGTGGGACGCGCTGGGCAAGGCCGCGAAGATGCCGCTCTACCGCATACTGGGCGGTGCGCAGGACCGGGTGCCAGCCTACCATAGCGGCGGGCTCTGGCTCTCGCGCTCCACCGCCGAACTGGTGGCGGAGGCGGAATCCTTCGCCGCGCAGGGCTTCACCGCGATGAAGATGCGCCTCGGCCTCGGTGCCGAGCAGGACCTCGCGCGCGTCGCCGCCGTGCGCCGCGCCATCGGGCCGGAGATCCGCCTGATGGCCGACGCCAACCAGGGCCTGACGGAGAACGAGGCGATCCGCCTCGGGCGGGGCCTGGAAGAGCACAACCTCACCTGGTTCGAGGAGCCGCTGCCGGCCTGGGACATCGAGGGGCTGGCGCGCGTCGCCGCCGCGCTCGACACGCCGATCGCCAGCGGAGAGACCGAATACACGCGATACGGCTTCCGCCAGATGATCGGCCTGCGCGCCGCCGACATCCTGATGCCGGACCTGCAGCGCGTCGGCGGCGTCAGCGAGTTCATGCGCGTCGGCCACCTCGCGGAAAGCCACGACATTCCGGTTTCCAGCCACCTCTTCCCGGAAACCAGCCTCTCGCTGCTCGGGGCGCTGAGCAACGCGATCTTCCTGGAATACATGCCCTGGTTCTCGCGCCTCTACCGCGAGCGGCTGGACTTCGCGGAGGGCTGCGCCCTGCTGCCGGAGCGGCCGGGCTGGGGCTTCACCTTCGATGAGGACTACATCGCCCATCTCGGCCGCTGAGGCGGCAAGAGCCCGCGAAGACGGGCCGCCCGCCGGACATGACGCCACAACGGAGGAACGACCCATGACCCTGACCCGCCGCCAGTTCGGCCAGATCGGCCTTGGTGCCATGGCCGCCGGCGCCGCCGGCTTTCCCCTGGGCCTCGCCCGCCCCGCGCTGGCGCAGAATGAGCCCATCCGCATCGGCTGGCTGGCCGCCATGACCGGGCCCAGCTCGGCCCCGGCCGTCGGCTTCAACCGCGGCGTCGAGTTCGCCGCTGCGGCCATCAATGCCGCCGGCGGGGTGAAGGGGCGCAAGATCGACATCATCACCCGCGACACCCAGGGCGACCCGACCAAATGCGTCAACGCGACGCAGGAGATGATCAGCCAGGTCAAGGCCCATGCCATCTGGGGGCCGACCAATTCCGGCGAATCCCTGGCGGTCACGGCGATCATGGCGCGCGCCAAGATGCCCAACGTGCATCCCTGCGTGGTGGACAGCCTGATCGACGAGAAGCGCTACCCGAACGCCTTCCGCCTGGCGCCGTCGAACACCCAGTGGGATGACGCGGTGCGCAACTACTGCCTGAAGATCCTGAAGGTGAAGAAGGTCGCGGTGATCGGCGACACCACGGGCTACGGCGTCAGCGCCGCGAAGGCCTCGGTCGCGGGCTTTCAGAAGGACGGCGCCGAGGTGGTCTATCAGGCCAATATCGACTCCACCCAGCCCGACATGACGCCGGACATGCTGCGCGCCCGCAATGCCGGCGCCGAGGCGATCGTGGTCTGGAGCGTCTCCACCGGCATGGACGCACGGCTGTTCAACACCCGTGCCGGCATGGGCTGGGACGTGCCCTTCGTCGGGCATCCCTCGATGGCCTCGGGCGAGATCGCCGGCCTCGTGAACAAGCCGGAGAACTGGAAGAAGGTCTATGCCATCGGCTACCGCAGCTGCAGCTACGACGCCGAGGGCAAGCTGCCCGCGCATACCCAGGAGCTGGTGGACCGGCTGAAGGGCAAGGTTTCGCTGGACGACACGCTGCTCTGGTGGGTGGCCGGCGGTTATGACGCGGTGCAACTCGTCGCGGACGCCGTGAAGGAGACCGGCTCCTCCGCCAGCGCCGACATCATCGGCTACTGGAACTCTCTGAAGAAATACCCCGGCTATTTCGGCACCTATACCTTCTCGCCGACCGAACATAACGGCTACCCGACTGAGGATGTGGTGATGTCCGAGGCCAGCTCGGCCCGCAGCGGCACCTTCGCCCTCGCGCCGGGCTATAGCTGAGGCGGCGCGGCACCATGCTGGCCTCCATCCTCGCGACCGGCCTGGCGATGGGCGCGGTCTATGCGCTCATCGGCATCACCTACAACACCATGTTCGCCACCTCGCGGGTGATGAGCTTCACCGCCGGGCAGCTCGGCATGCTGGGCGGCGTGTTCGGCTCGCTGCTCATGCTGCAATGGGGGCTGCCGCTGATCGTGGCCCTGCCGCTGACGCTGGCCGCCTGTGCGCTGGTCGGCGTCGTCACCGAGTTCGTCGCGGTACGGCCGGTGCTGAAGAGCCTGGACCAGCACCTCTACGTGCTGACCACCCTGGCCGTGGCGCTGATCATCCAGCAGATCACCGCCATCGAATGGGGCACCGAGCCGGCGCCTTTCCCGCGCCTCCTGGAGGTCGGGGAGGGGGTCTGGCACGAGAAGTACTGGCTGCCGGTGGCGGCCTGCGCCGTCACCATCGGCGGGCTGGAATATCTCTACCGCCGCACCTTGCTCGGCCATGCCTTCATCGCCGTGGCGGAGGACAATTTCGCCGCCCGTGCCCTCGGCCTGCCGGAGCGCAACCTGCGCATCGGCAGCTATGCGCTCGCGGGCGCGATTGGCGCGCTGGCCGGCTTCTCTGGCGGGCAGCTTCTCCTCGCCTTCTTCGCTAATGGGCCTCTGCTGAACTTCTACGGCTTCATCCCCGTGGCGCTGGGCGGGCTCGGCAACAATCGTGGCGCCGTGATCGGCGGGCTGGCGCTGGGGCTGTTCCAGCAGGCAGCCAACTTCACCGTTGGCGGTATCTTCTCCTCGGTCGCCGTCTTCGTCCTGTTCATCGTCGTGCTGCTGGCGGCACCGCAAGGGCTGTTCGGCGCCGCCGCCAGCCGGAGGGTCTGACATGGCCAGCGCAGACAACGGCGCCGCCACGATGCCTGCCGCCCCCGCCGTGCGCCGCCCGGCGCTGCCCGCGGCGCTGCTGCCCTTCATCGTGCTGCTGGCGCTTGCCGCCGCCCTGCCGCTGACGGGCAATGAATACTGGGCGCTGATCGCCACCCGCGCCGCCATCTACTGGGTGCTGGTGGCCGGGCTGAACCTGATCGTCGGCTTCGCCGGGCAACTCGCCATCGGCTATGTCGCGCTGCTGACGCTCGGCGCCTATACCACGAGCGTGCTCGTCGCCGGCACGGTGCTGCCGGAGATCTCGCCCTTCCTGGCGCTGGGCTGCGCCGCCGTGGTCGGCGCCGTGGCGGGGCTGGTCGTCGGCCTGCCGGCGCTGCGGCTGCGCACCTTCTACTTCGCCATGGCGACGCTCGGCTTCGCCACCATCGTCACGCAGGTCGCGCTGGCCTGGCAGGATGTGACGGGCGGCGGCATCGGTATCGCCGGCCCCTACTTCCCGGCGCCCTTCGACACGGCCTGGGGGTTCTATTATCTCTGCCTCGGCTTCGCGGTCGTCGCCACCATCCTGGCCGGCAATCTCGGACGCAGCCGCTTCGGCCGCGCGCTGATCGCCATCCGCGATGCCGAGGTGGCGGCGGAGGCGGCGGGCATCTTCAAGCCGGCGCTGCTCGCCTGCGTCTTTCTCTTCGCCGGCGCCATGGGGGCAGTGGCGGGCGGGCTTTTCGCCGGGCTGCAGACCTATATCACGCCCGAGGCCTTCACCTTCGAGCTGTCGCTGCTGTTCTTCATCGCCGTGCTGATCGGCGGGCGCGGCTCGATATTCGGCCCCTTGCTCGGCACTTTGTTGCTGACGCTGCTGCCGGAGATCGCGGCACCGCTCGCCGCCTGGTCCACATTGCTCTACGCCGTGATGCTGCTCGGCATCGTGCTGGCGATTCCGGGCGGCATCGCGGCGCTGCTTGACCTTGGTCGCCGCAAGCGCCTGCCGGCCGACCGTGCCATCCTGCCGCGACCGGCGGCGCTGGGCGCTTTGCTCGGCCAGCGCCCGCCGGCGCCGCCGATGCAACTCAAGGACATCACCTTGCAGTTCGGTGGGCTGCGCGCCATCGACGGCCTCGACCTGATGCTGCGCCCGGGCGAGGTGCATGGGCTGATCGGCCCCAATGGCAGCGGCAAGACGACGACGCTGAACGTCATTTCCGGTTACTACCGGCCGCAGCAGGGGAGCCTTTCGCTGGGCGATGACCCCATGCCGGTGGGACGGCCGGAAAACCGCGCGGCGCATGGCATCGCCCGCACCTTCCAGACGCCGCGCATCATCGGCGAAGCAACCGTGCTGCAGAACGTCATGATCGGTGGCACCCTCTCCGGGCGCGCCAGCTTCGCGGAGGCGATGCTCTGGCTGCCGCGCCAGTCGGCAGACGAGGCGCGGTTGGAGGCCGATGCGCGCCTGGCTCTACAGGCGGTGGGGCTGGAGGCGCTGGCCGGGTTCCGCGCCGACCGGCTGCAGCATAGCGAACTGCGCTTCGTCGAGATCGCCCGCGCGCTGATGCTGCGCCCGGCCTATCTGCTGCTGGACGAGCCGGCGGCGGGCCTTTCCAGCGAGGAGATCCGCCGCCTGGGCCAGCTCATCCGCGAGATCAGCACGCATGGCACCGGCGTGCTGCTGGTGGAGCATCATGCCGACCTGATCTTCGAGATCTGCGGCCATGTCACGGTGCTCAATCTCGGCCGCGTGCTGGCCGAGGGCAAGCCGGCCGAGGTCCGCGCGCATAAGGAGGTGATCAGTGCCTATCTCGGAGCCTGACGTGCTGCTGGCGGTGCGCGGCCTGCATGCCGGGCACGGCCGCATCCGCGTGCTGCACGGTGTGGACCTGGTGGTGGGCGCCGGCGAGGTGGTGGCCCTGCTGGGGCCCAATGGGGCCGGCAAGACGACGCTGCTCTCAGCAATCTCCGGCCTGCTGCCCCGTGAATCCGGCAGCATCCATTTCGACGGGCGGGACCTGACCAGCGCCGGCCCGCGCGAGACGGCGGCAGCGGGGCTGGTGCATGTCATCGAGGGGCACCGCGTCTTCACTCAGGTGACGGTGTTGGACAACCTGCTGCTGGCGGCTTACGGCCTGCCGCGCGCCGAGCGGCATGCGCGGGTGGAAGAGGCGCTGGAATTCTTCCCCGAGATCGCCGCCAAGCGGCATGAGCGCGGTGGGGCGCTGAGCGGCGGGCAGCAGCAGATGCTGACCGTGGCCCAGGGCCTGGTGCGCCGCCCCCGGCTGCTGATGCTGGACGAACCCTCCGCCGGCCTTTCGCCGGTGCTGGTGGACCGGGTGCTCTCCGTCGTCTCGGCACTGCGCGGGCGCGGCGTCTCGGTGCTGCTGGTCGAGCAGTTGATCGAGAAGGCGCTGGCGGTTTCCAACCGCGTCTATGCGCTGGTGCAGGGGAAGGTGGCGCTGTCTGCCCCGACCGGAACGGAAGGTTTGGCGCAGAAGCTGGAAGCCGCCTATTTCGGCATGGAGCCGGCGGAATAGAACAAGGTCGGGGGAAAGAATTCCCCCGAACCCCTTTCTTTTTTCTGTCAGTTTGGCGCTGTGCTGGCCGCCAGCGCCCGAAACTCGAAGAAAAAAGATGGGGGCCTGGGGGAATTCTTTCCCCCAGCCTTTTTCATGTCCCTGCGTAAAGCACCCGCTCGAAATCCTCCAGCACGGCGAGTGCTGCTGGATCGGCGAAGGGGTGGAACTGCATCATGAGGATCGCGGCGAGCTGCCGCGACGGATCCACCCAGCCGTAGCAGTTGGTCAGCCCCGCCCATCCGAAGCTACCGGCGCGGCGCCGCCCGGGTACGTCCGCCTCGTTGACCAGGAAGGCGAGGCTCCAGCGCAAGGGAGTGCCGGGGAAGAGGTCCACGTCGCAGGTCAGGGCCGGCATGGCGCTGCGCATCGGCGTGACCGGCCGGTCGCCGATCTGGTTATGGGACACCAGCGCCATGCTGGCGGGGGAAAGGATGCGGGCGCCGCCCCATTCCCCGCCGGCCAGCAGCATGCGGAGGAAGGTGAGATAGTCCGGCGCCGTCGCGTACATCGCTCCGCCGCCGCGGTGGAACTCGGGCGGCGGGCTGGCGGGGGCAGGTGGCTGGTTGGACCAGCCGCCTTCCTCGTCCCGCCGGTGCAGGGCTGCTAGCCGCGCCTGCCGCTCGCGCGGCAGCAGGAAGCCGCTGTCGCGCATGCCGAGGGGGCCGAGGATATGGCGCTGGACATAGTCCTCCAGCCCGAGGCCGCTGGCCGCCTCCACCGCCAGACCGGCCCAGTCGGTGGCAATGCTGTAGTTCCAGCGCTCGCCGGGGTCGAAGAGCAAGGGCGCCAACAACGCCGCCCTGCGGGCGGTGCGGGTGGAGGGATGGTCCGTTACCTCCTGGTAGCGGAGGATCTCGGGGTTCCACATGTCATAACCAAAGCCGGCGGTATGGGTGAGAAGGTGCCGCAACGTCACCGGGCGGGCCGGCGGCCGGAGACGGGGGGTGCCATCGGTGCCGAAGCCTTCGAGCACTTGCAGGTCGGCCATCTCCGGCAGCAGGCCGGCGAGTGGCGTATCCAGGGAAAGGGCGCCTCGCTCGACCAGTTGCAGCGCCGCGACGGATGTCACCGCCTTGGTCAGCGAGGCGATGCGGAACACGGTGTCGGGCTGCATCGGCAGGCCGGTGGCGACGTCGCGTAACCCGGCGGCGCCCTGGTACAGCATGCCCTCGGGCCCCGCGGCCATGGCGACCACGCCCGGCACCCGGCCCTGAGCCGCGGCATCGCGCAGGACCGCATCGCATTGTGCGACAAGGTTCATGGCAGTCCCTCTCCCTCTTTCGCGCGGGCATCCTAGGGTCTGCGGCGGGGGCTGGCGATGGCGGCAAGGCTTTCGCTCGACAAAGGGCGGGAAAGCCTGCTCCTATTGTTCCGGTGGCGGGAGGAAGGCGGTGAGGGCTGACCAGGAGCGGAATGACGCGGCCTGCCGTGACCCGTGGCACTCCCATCGCGCGGAGAGGGTGGGGCGCCTCGTCACACGGCCCGGCGCGCGCCGCCGGAGCGCCAGCCAGGCTCATCCCGGGAGCGGCCAGAATGAGTGAACCCCGCATTCGCCTCGGTATCCTGACGCCCTCCTCCAACACGGTGCTGGAGCCGGTGACGCAGGCAATGCTCGCCGGCCTGCCCGGCGTCTCCGCACATTTCGCGCGCTTCCGCGTCACGGAGATCGCGCTTTCGCCGGAGGCGCTGGCGCAGTTCGACGACAGTGCCATCCTGCAGGCGGCGGAGCTGCTGGCGGATGCGCGGGTGGACGTGATCGGCTGGAGCGGCACCTCGGGCGGCTGGCTCGGCTTCGAGGCCGACCGGCGGCTCTGCCAGCGCATCACCGCGATCACCGGCATTCCCGCCACGACCTCGATGCTGGCGCTGAACGAGGCTCTGGCGCTCACCGGCGTCAGGCGCCTGGGGCTCGTCACGCCCTATCGCGACGACCTGCAGGCCAGGATCATCGCCAATTATGCGACGCTCGGCGTGGATTGCAGGGCCGAGCGGCATCTCGGGCTGCAGGAGAATTTCGCCTTCGCGGAGGTGACGGAAGCGACGGTGGAGGGGATGGTGCGGGAGGTGGCGGCCGAAGCGCCCGAGGCGATCGCCGTGGTCTGCACCAATCTGCGCGGCGCGCCGCTGGTGGCGCGGCTGGAGGCGGAACTGGGCCTGCCCATCTATGACAGCGCGGCGACGGTGGTGTGGAAGGCGCTGCACATGGCGGGTTCCGGCATGGCCGGAATGACCGGCTGGGGGGCGCTGTTCTCGCTGCCGGCGGGGGAGGACCGGCCCTGCTGAGGGCCGGCCGGGTTCCGCCGCCGCGCGGGCGGCAGAGGGCGCCGGCCTTTTGCGGAGGCCGGCGCGGTTGCCTCGTCAGATGAGCACGAGGCCGCTACGTGTGCCTTGCGCGTGCGTCGCTTGGAATTCTTCGTCCTGTGGCGGAGTGAGGCGGAGCGATTGGACGGCGCAGCCGATTCCCTCCTGACCCGTGGCTGATCCGGCGAGCCTGGCGCCAAGCGGCATCGCGTAGCGTCGGGGCGCCGCTTCGTTCATGGCGTGATGCGGGACGCTGCCCCTGCGCGCCGGTGGCCAGCATGCCGGGTGCACTCTGGAGGGCTATGGCCGCGGCCTCCCGAGGGCGGCTCAGCCCGCCAGCCAGCCACCATCCACCACCAATTCGCTGCCGGTGGTGAAGGAGGAGGCATCGCTCGCGAGATAAAGCGCCGCCTCCGCCACCTCTTCCGGCCGGCCGAGGCGGCCCATCGGATGGCGGCTGCGGGACGCCTCGCGCGCCGCCGCCGGGTCCGCAGCCCGGCCGAAGCTGCGGCGCAGCAGTGGCGTCTCGATGGCGCCGGGCAGGATGGTGTTCACCCGGATGCCGTCGGGCGCGAAGTCCAGCGCCATGGTCCGGGTGAGGCTGAGGATCGCGCCCTTGGAAGCGATATAGGCCGTGTTGTTGCGCCCGCCCGCCCGGGCGAGCTGCGAGGCGATGGTGATGATGGAGCCGCTGCCCTGCGCCCGCATCGCGGGCAGCACGGCGCGTGCCCAGAGCCAGGTGCCGTCGAGATTGACGCGCATCACGGCCTGCCAGTCGGCCAGCTCGGTGGTGAGCGCGGTACCGCCGGTGGAGAAGCCGGCCGCAGTGAGCAGCACGTCGATGCGGTCCCAGCGCGCCAGCGCGGCTTCCGCATCCGCTTCCGCCGTGCCGGGCGTGCCGACATCCGAGACGCGGGTGAGGACTTCGGCGCCGGTGGCGCGCACGGCTTCCGCCACGTCCTCCAGCGCCGCGGGGTCGCGGTCCACCAGGCAGAGCCGCGCCCCCTCCCGCGCGAAGAGGAGCGCCGAAGCCCGGCCGATGCCGGAGGCGGCGCCAGTGATGATGGTGACGCGTTCGTTCAGCCGCATACCCGACTCTCCCTGGCTGGCGCCCTGGTCGCCTGCCCCGCCGTCAGGCGATGCCGGCCAGAGCGGTCTCCACCGTGTCGCCCAGCCGCTCGACGATGCTGTCGATCTGCGCGGGCGTGACATTGTAGGGCGGCGCGACGATCAGATGCTCGCCCAGCCGGCCGTCGATGGTGCCGGAACACGGATAGGCGGCGATTCCCTTGGCGAGGCCGGCATCCTTCAGCCGCATGGCGAGGCCATGCGCGGGGTCGAAGGGCCGCTTGCTCGCACGGTCGGCGACGAATTCCAGCGCGCGGAACAGGCCGCGCCCGCGGATGTCGCCGACATGCGCATGGTTGCCGAAGCGCTCCGTCAGCCCGGCTTCCAGCCGGGCGCCCATGGCGCGGACATTGGCCAGTAGGTCCTCTTCGGCAATGATGCGCTGCACTTCGAGCGCCGCCGCGCAGGCGAGAGGATGCGCCTGGTAGGTATGACCATGCACGAAGGCGCCGCTGCCGGCCTCCAGCACTTCCAGCACGCGGCGCGAGATCAGCAGCGCGCCGATTGGCTGGTAGCCGCCGCCGAGGCCCTTCGCCACCGCCTGCAGGTCGGGCGCGATACCTTCCTGCTCCCAGGCATGGGTGGTGCCGCTGCGGCCCATGCCGCTCATCACCTCGTCCAGGATCAGCAGCGCGCCGTGGCGGTCGCAGACCTCGCGGATCGCCTTGAAATAGCCGGGCACGGCGGTGACGCAGCCGGTGGCGGCGCCGACGATGGTCTCGGCGCAGAAGGCGATCACCTTGTCCGGCCCGAGCCGCTGGAACTCGGCTTCCAGCTCGGCGGCGAGGCGCTCGACATACTCGGCATCGCTCTCTTCCGCGCGCTGCTCGCGATAGGCGAAACAGGGCGAGACGCGGCTGAAGCTCGGTGACAGCACCGGCTCGTAGATGCCGCGGCGCGCCGGGTGGCCGCTGGCGGCGAGAGCGCCGAAGGTATTGCCGTGGTAGCCCTGCCGCCGCGAGATGAAATGCGTGCGCTGCGGCTGGCCGAGCTCGACGAAGTATTGCCGCGCCATCTTGAGGGCGCTTTCCATGGCCTCGGAGCCGGAGGAGACAAAGAAGGCGCGGGTCAGGCCGCCGGGCTCGTGGCCGAGAATCTGGTCGGCCAGCGCCTCCGCCGGAGCCGAGGTGAAAAAGCCGGTGTGGATATAGCTGAGCTGCCGCGCCTGTGCCGCAACTGCCTCGATGACGCGCGCATTCCCATGCCCGAGGCAGGCGACCGCCGCGCCGCCGGCGGCATCGATGATCTGCCGGCCATCCGCCAGCGTCAGCATGATGCCGTCACCGCGGACGGCGAGTTCCGGCTCGGCGCGCACCGTGCGGTGCAGGACATGGGACATCGGCTTCTCCTTCGCGCGGGAGGGCAGGGGCAGCGGGTTACCATTGAACGCCGGTTAGCCGGCTCTGGCCAGCCTTCTCCGCGCGGGCGGCGGCCCGGGGGGAGCCAATCCCGGGTCGCCGCGGCCTGGCCGGCTCAGCGCAGATAGGCCTCAGCGGCGTAGCGCCGCATCATGCGCTGGCTGTGGAAGCGTGAGCCGGTGCGGGAGATGACGTCCTTCATCAACGTGATCCAGGCGCTGCGGTCGCGGTACCAGAGCGGCAGCACGGTGTGAAAGAGCTTGTCGTAGAGCTCGTTCGCATGCTGGGAGGCGGGCGTATCCTCGCTGCCGATGGCCCAGCCATTCGCGCCCTCCTCACAGGCTTCCGCCCACCACCCGTCCAGCACGCTGAGATGCGGCACGCCGTTGAGCGCCGCCTTCATGCCACTGGTGCCGGAGGCCTCCATCGGTGGCAGCGGCGTGTTCAGCCAGATATCGGCGCCGGAAACCAGCTTCTTCGCCAGCCCCATCTCGTAGTTCGGCACGAAGACGACCGGCAGCGTGTTCGCCAGGGCCCGCGCATGCGCGTGCACCTCGCGGATCAGCGCCTTGCCGCCCTCATCGCGCGGGTGCGCCTTGCCCGCCAGCAGGACCTGGAAGGGAAACTCGCGGGCGATGGTGCGCAACTGGTCAAGATCGCTGAAGAGCAGGTCGGCCCGCTTGTAGCCGGTCATCCGCCGGGCGAAGGCAATCAGCGGCAGATTGGGGTCGAGCGTGGTGCCGCAGCGCTGCGCGACTTCCTCCAGCAGTTCCCGCTTGGCCTGCATGTGGGCTTCCCACACCGCCTCCGCCGGTAGGTGGTCGGCGCCGCGCAGCGTGCCGGGATCATGCGCCCATTCCGGCGCTACCGTCTGGAAGAGGTCGGCGAAGGCCGGATGCGTCCAGGTCGGCACGTGCACGCCGTTGGTGACTGCGTGGATATGGTAGCCCGGGAACATGCGCTGTGCGGTTTCCGCATGCCGATTGGCGACGCCATTGACCCAGCCGCTCAGATTGAGCGCCAGCCGCGTCATGTTCAGCGCATCCTCGCCCGCGAGCCGCTTCAACTGGTCGATCTCGAAGAAGTCGCCCAGCATGCGTGTGATCAGGTCGTAGGAGAAGCGGTCATGCCCGGCTTCCACCGGCGTGTGCGTGGTGAACACGCAGCTCTCCCGCACCGGGTCCACATCGTAGCGCAGCGGTCCGTTGGCCGGGCTGTCCTTGCCCAGCGGGTGCCGCCGCAGCAGCGAAAGCGACAGGAGCGCCGCGTGGCCCTCGTTCAGGTGCCAGGTCTTGATCTCGAAGCCCAGCGCGCGAAGAATCCGCTCGCCGCCGATGCCGAGCACGATCTCCTGCTTCAGGCGCAGTTCCTCGCCGTCGCCATAGAGGCGGTCGGTGATGCCGCGGTCCTCGGGGTGGTTCACGTCCAGGCGGGTGTCGAGCAGGATCACCGGCGTGCAGCCGCCATGCGGGCATTGATGCAGGTAGAGCCAGGGCAGGATCCAGACCGGCCGCTCCTCGATGCGCACCGCCACCGCCGCGTCCAGCAAGATCACGTTCTCGGCGAGGTTCCAGGGGTCGGGCGCGTCGATCTGCCCGCCATCCGGGCCGATGGTCTGTCGCAGGTAACCCTCGCGGCTGGCGAGAGTGACAAAGACCATCGGCAATTCCAGATCGGCGGCGGAACGCACAGTGTCGCCGGCGAGAACGCCGAGACCTCCGGAATAGGTTGGGATCGCCGGCTCCAGCGCGATTTCCATGGAGAGATAAGCAATGCAGGTATGCGGCAGGAAGCGATCGATAGGCGCCACGGGCAAGCCCCCTTCAGCGAGACACCAGAGCGAGTAAAGACCTTTGGACCCACCACACGCTATCTCGCGCTTGCGGCCTGGCGGCCGGATTGGTCACTTCGCCGGGAGGCTGCCGGACGATGTCGCTGACAGGGCGCCATGCGGAAGGTGCGGGAGCGGGCAAAGCGCAGGGAGGCGCGCGGAGTCACGCCGCCCTGCCGCCCGGCGCCGGTGTGGCGTCAGGCGGATCGCGCGGCGCGCCAGAGCGGGCGGGATCTGGACTTCTCAGCGAAGCCGCCGGCCCCGCGATGACCTCACCCGCCCGTCGGCGGCCCTAGGCGGCCCGGTCGAGCCCCGGGCGAGGCAGGAGCCGGTCCAGCCGGCACTGCGGCCAGGGAAAGGGCTCTGAGCCGCCGAGCAGGTGGCCGTAGAGTTCGCGATATTGCTCAGCCGAGCGCGCCCAGCTGAACGTGCGCGACATGGCCCGGCGCCGCATCCGCGCCAGCTCGGCCGGGCGGCGGAACACCTCGAAGGCGCGACGGCAGGCGCCGAGCAGCCCCTCCACGCTGGCTTCCTGGAAGAGGAAGCCGGTGCCGCCATCCTCGATCGTATCGACCAGCCCGCCGGTCGCATGGGCCACCGGCAGCGTGCCGCAATGTTGCGCCTGCAGCTGAGTCAGGCCGCAGGGCTCGAAGCGCGAGGGCATCAGAAGGAAGTCGCCGCCGGCCACGAGGCGGTGCGCCATCGGCTCATTGAAGCCGACAAGCAGGGCGATCCGGTCGCGGTACTGGCGCGAGACGCGGTGCAGGAGCTGCTCCACTGAAGGCTGCCCCATGCCCAGGATGGCGATCTGGCCGCCCATGCGCACGATCTCCGGTGCCGCCTCGGCCACCAGGTCTAGCCCCTTCTGGTGCACCAGGCGGGAGACGATGGCGAAAAGCGGCCCGTCGGAATGCTCGAGGCACAGGCTGGTGCGCACCAACTCGGCCAGCATCCGCTTGCCGTGCAGGTCGTCCGGCTGGAAGTGGTAGGGCAGGTACGGGTCGCGCGCGGGGTCCCAGCTCTCGTCGATGCCGTTGACGATGCCGGAGAGGCGGCCCAGCCCGGCCAGGCCGGCGAGCAGTCCGTGCAGCCCGCCGCCCAGCGCCTGGGTGGTGATCTCCCGCGCATAGGTCTGGCTGACGGCACAGACATGGCTGGAATAGAACAGCCCGGCCTTCAGGAAGGCGATGTTGCCGTAGAACTCCACGCCTTCCATGGCGAAGGCATGTTCGGGGATGCCGAGCGCGGCGCGACGGTCGGCGGGAAAGACGCCCTGGTGCGCGACATTGTGCGCGGTGAGCAGGCTCGGCACCGTCCCGCCGTCCCAGGCCAGATAAGCGGGGGCGAGGCTGCCGGGCCAGTCGTTCACGTGCAGCAGCTCCGGGGCCCAGCCCAGGCCGCCGACGCCGCGCGCCATGTCCGCCGCCGCCAGCGACAGCCGGCCGAAGCGCAGGTGCTGGTCCGGCCATTCCTCGCCGCCCGGCGTGCAATAGGGATTGCCGGGCCGGTCGTAGAGCGAGGGGCAGATCAGCAGGTAGAGGACGAGCCCATCCTCCAGCCGCGCCCGCCCGACCTGGCAGGGCGGAATCCCGGCACGGCCCGGCAATTCGCCGACCAGCTCCACGCCGCCGATGCGGGCCATCACCTCGGGATAGGCCGGCATCACCAGGCGGATATCGACGCCCTGCCTGATCAGGGCGCGCGGTAAGGCAGCGGAGACATCCCCCAGTCCCCCTGCCTTAGCGAGCCCGGCGAACTCGCTCGTCACGAAGAGCACCCTCATGGACCTCTCGATCTCCGACAGAGGGCAGATGGAACCGTCGAGCGGTGGGAGCCTGGCCGCCGATTGTTCAACCCGCGCCGAAAGCAGCCTGAATTCCCAAGCCTGGAAGGAAGACTGTGAGCGACGCACTGATCCTCATCAACCCGACGCCACTTCACCTCCCCGGCAGATTTCACGCCTTGCCGGCGTGGACATTGTTGCATCCGTGCCAACCGCGAACCTGGCCGCAGGGTTGCACCGTCCTGAAAATCCGCCTTGGATGCCGACGTAACGTTCCCGAGCCGCGGGGTGCCATGGCCCCGCAGGATTTCCGACTTCCGGCCAGTGTCAGGGGAGCCACCCGCCATGCAGCGTCGTACCCGACTCTACCGCCATCCTGCGCGTCTCGCCCTGCTCGGCCTTGCGCTCGGCCTCGCGGCGCCGGCGCAGGCGCAGCAGCTTACCGTCGGCGTGCAGGCACCCTTCGGCATCGACCCGCATTTCCTCTTCGTCGGGCCGAACATGGCGGCGGCGCGCCACATCTATGACAGCCTGATCAACCGCGATCCGGAAAGCCGCATGGTGCCGGGCATCGTCGAGTCCTGGCGGGCCGTGGACGAGACGACCTGGGAGCTGAAGCTGCGACGCGGCGTCACCTTTCATGACGGCAGTCCCTTCACTGCCGAGGATGTCGCCTTCACCCTGGCGCGCGTGCCGAAGGTGCCGAACAACCCGGGCCCCTATACCTCCAACCTGCGCACCATCCGCGACGTACAGGTGGTGGACCCCTATACGGTGCGGCTGATCACCGACCGGCCCAACCCGACGCTGATGGGGCAGCTCACCAACATCTTCGTCGTCTCGAAGCACGCCGCCGAGAATGCCAGCACGGCCGACTTCACCTCCGGCAAGGCAGCGATCGGCACCGGCCCCTTCCGGCTGGAGAACTTCCGCGGCGCCGAGGGCATGTCTGTCCTCCGCAACGATGCCTTCTGGGGCGACAAGGCGGCCTATGCGAAGGTCAACCTGCGCGTCATCGGCAATGACGCCGCCCGCATCGCAGCGCTGCTGGCCGGGGATGTGGACCTGATCGAGGATGTCGCCCCCGCCGACGCGGCGCGGCTGGAGCGCGAGGGGCAGGTGCGCGTCTTCAAGCGCAACTCCGACCGCATCATGTTCCTGATCCCGCATGTCGGCGCCGAGACGCTGCCGCTGCTGACCGGTGCCCAGGGGCAGCCCTTGAAGGAGAATCCGCTGCGCGATGTGCGGGTGCGGCGGGCCCTCTCCCTAGCGATGGATCGCTATGCCCTGGCGGAGCGCGCCATGGACGGACAGGCCATCCCCACCGGCCAGATGGTGCCTGAGCAGTTCAGCGGCTACGACCCGGATATCCCGGCGCCGCGTGCCGATCTCGACGAGGCGCGGCGCCTGCTCGCCGAGGCTGGGTATCCCGATGGCTTCGGCCTGACCGTGGGCTGCTCCAACAACCGCTTCGTCAACGACGCGCGGGTTTGCCAAGTCGTGGGGCAGATGCTCGCCCGGCTGGGGCTGCAGGCCAAGGTGGAGACGCTGCCGGGCAGCGTCTTCTTTCCCCGCACCTTCCCCGGCAAGAACGACCTGCCGCTGATGCTCTACGGCCTCTCGCTCTCCTCCTCGCGAGACCCGAGCTACATCCTCTCCACCTCCGTCCACACCCGCAACGTTGCCCAGGCCTTCGGGCAGGGCAATCGCGGTGCCTTCAGCGACCCGGAGATGGACCGCATCATCGATGCCGCCATCGTCCGCATGGATGATGGGCGGGAGGCGGCGCTGCGCAGCGCGATGCGGGCGGCCATCGAGCGCTTCCCCATCATCCCGCTCTACAATCAGGTGACGATCGCCGCTGGACAGAAGAGCGTCGAGTACACCCCACGTATGGATGAACAGATGGTCGCTTATTACGCCCACCCCGTGCAGGCCGCCCGCTGATGGCGACGCGTCCTCTCATCGCCGGTGCCCGGCACGCGGTCAGCGCCGGGCACTATCTCGCCGCCAGCGCCGGCTTCGCCATCCTGGAGGCCGGCGGCAACGCCATCGATGCCGGCGTGGCCGCCGGGCTGGTGCTCGGCGTGGTGCAGCCGGACATCGTCAATATCGGCGGCGTGGCGCCGATCCTGATCCGCCGCGCCGACGGCACGATGGAGAGCATCGCCGGCCTCGGCCACTGGCCGCGCTCCCTGCCGCCTGACCTCTTCATGCGCGAGCATGGCGGCAAGATGCCGCAGGGCGTGCTGCGCACGGTGGTGCCGGCTGCGCCGGATGCCTGGATCACCGCGCTGGAGCGGCATGGCCGGCTCGGCTTCGCGCAGGTGGCGGAGCCTGCCATCCGCTGCGCCGAGGAAGGCTTCCAGGTCTACAAGCTGCTAGCCGACAGCATCGCCGAGCATGTGAAGGACTATGCCCGCTGGCCGAGCAACGCCGCGGTCTTCCTGCCCGGGGGCGCGCCGCCGCCGGAGGGCGCGCTGTTCCGCCAGACCGAACTGGCCGCCATGCTCCGCCACATGGCGGATGAGGACCGGCGCGCGGCGGCGGCGAAGGGCCGCCTGGCCGGGTTGGCCGCCGCGCACCACGCCTTCTACCGCGGCGACATCGCCCGGGCGATCGTGAAGTTCATCCAGTCCGAGGGCGGCTATCTCTCGGACGAGGACATGGCCGGGTTCCATTCGCGCCTGGAGCCTGTCGTCACCCGTGGCTGGCGCGGCCATCAGGTCACCACCTGCGGCCCCTGGTGCCAAGGGCCGGCGCTGCTGGAGGCGCTGCTGCTGATGGAGCGCGCCGGCTTCCACGGCATGGCGCACAACAGCCCCGACTACCTGCACCTGATGGCCGAATGCCTGAAAGTGGCGATGGCCGACCGCGAGTACCACTTCGCCGACCCGGCCTTCACCGAGGTGCCGATCGACACGTTGCTGGGCGAGGGGCATCTCGCCGCCCGTCTGGCCGCCATCGACCCGGTGCGGGCGCATCCGGGAATGCCGGAACCGCTGCTCGGGCGCGGGACGGAACTGCCGCCCCCCAGCAAGCGCCCGATGCCGGCCATCGAGCCCGATACCTCCTATGTCGCGGTGGTGGATGTCGAGGGCAATGCTTTCTCGGCCACGCCCTCGGATGGCACCTACAATGGGCCGATCATTCCTGGCCTCGGCATCATCGCCTCCGGGCGGGGGACGCAGTCGCGGCCCGATCCGTCGCATCCCTGCGGCGTCGGCCCCGGCCGGCGGCCCCGGCTGACGCCCAACCCGGCGATGGTGGTGCTGCGCGACGGCGGCGTCATGCCTTTCGGTACGCCGGGCGGCGACGTGCAGACCCAGGCCATGCTCCAGGTGCTGCTGAACCATCTCCACTTCGGCATGGACCTGCAGGAGGCGATCGAGGCGCCGCGCGTCGCCTCCTACTCTTTTCCTTCCTCCTTTGCGCCCTATGACTACTTCCCCGCGCGCCTGGCGGTGGAAGGGCGCATCGACGCGACCACGCGCGACGCCCTGCGGGCACGCGGGCACGAGGTGAAGGACTGGCCGGACTGGACCTGGCTCGCCGGCAGCGTCGAGGCTGTGCGGAGCGAGCCGGCCACCGGGCTGCGGCTGGCGGGGGCCGATCCGCGCCGGCCGGCCTATGCCGTAGCGCTCTGAGGCGCCGTGCTGGCTGCCAGCACAGCGCCAAACTGACAAAAAGAAGATGGAGGGTTCGGGGGAATTCTTTCCCTCCGACCTTTTTCTGGCCCTCCCATGCGACGCGCCGCTGCATCCCATCCCCCGCTCAGCCGTTTCCCCGTTGCATCCCGGGGCAGGGATGCCAGTGCAGGCACGCCAGGACGGGAGCCGGAGGATGAGCGACAAAGTTCCTCACATCCGCGAACACATGGAGATCGTCGGCAGCGACGGGCAGCATGTCGGGACGGTGGACAAGGTCGAGGGCGACCGCATCAAGCTGACCCGGAACGACGACCCGGACCACAGTGGCCTGCACCACCATTACCTCCCCGTCAGCAGTGTCGATTCCGTCCATATCGATCAGGTGCGGCTCAACATGCCGGCCGAGCGCGCGCGGTCGCTGGCGACGATGACGGGTGGCAGCCAGCCCGGCAAGGGGATGGGCGGCGCTTCCGCCAGCTGAACCTGCGCGGTGCGGGAACCCCCGGCGCAGGGAGCCTGTTGATGGGGCGCGGCGGCTTGGCCGAGGTTCCACCGGCAGCATTCGATGGACAAGGAAGCAGGAGACGATGCGGCGATGAGCGATGCTGAAGCCAAAGGCGTCCAGGTCCAGGTGGCCAACGCCCGCCCCGAGGATGTCGGCCAGGGCCTTGCCCGCATCAGCCGCAAGGCCATCCAGGCGCTGGAGATGCGTCCTGGCGACGTGTTGGAACTGATCAGCCAGCGCCACACCGCCGTTATCGCCGCGCCGCCTTATCCTGAGGACGAGGACCTGGAGATCATCCGCCTCGACGGATTGCAGCGTGCCAATGCCGGTGTCACGGCGGGTGAGCGCATCGAGGTACGGCGTGCCCAGGCGCGCCCGGCCGCCCGAGTCACCCTGGCGCCGGCGCAGAAGAACCTGCGGCTGACCGGCTCCGGCGAGGCGCTGCGGCGCACCTTCATGGGCCGCCCGCTGGTCGCCGGCGACGTGGTTTCCACTTCCGTGTATCAGCGCACGGGCGGAAATCCGGACGGCTTTCCGGACGAGTTCTTCCGCCAGATGATGGAGCGGCAGGCCTATGCGCTGCAGGAGATCCGGCTGAACGTCGTCGACACCGCGCCCAAGGGCATCGTGCGGATCGGGCCGGAAACCGAGATCGAGCTTCTGCCGCAATATGTCGAGCCGAAGGAGACCCGGCGCGCCGACGTCACCTATGACGATATCGGCGGCCTCGGCAATGCGGTGGAGCAGGTGCGGGAGATGGTCGAGCTGCCGCTGCGCCATCCCGAGCTGTTCCAGCGCCTCGGCATCGATCCGCCGAAGGGTGTGATCCTCCATGGCCCGCCGGGCACCGGCAAGACCCTGCTGGCCAAGGCGGTGGCGAACGAGTCCGAGGCTTCCTTCTTCAGCATCGCCGGTCCCGAAATCATGGGCAGCCACTACGGCGAATCCGAGCAGCGGCTGCGTGACATCTTCCAGGAAGCCGGCAAGCGGGCGCCCTCCATTATCTTCATCGACGAGGTGGACAGCATCGCGCCCAAGCGCGAGGAGGCGCGCGGCGAGGTGGAGCGGCGCATCGTCGCACAGCTGCTGACGTTGATGGACGGGCTGGAGCCGCGGCAGAACGTGGTCGTGATCGCCGCCACCAACCGGATCGACGCCATCGACGAGGCCTTGCGCCGGCCCGGCCGCTTCGACCGCGAGATCGTCATCGGCGTGCCGGACCAGGACGGGCGGCGGCAGGTGCTGGCCATCCACACCCGCGGCATGCCGCTGGCGGAGGATGTCGATCTCGATAACCTCGCGCGCATGACCTATGGCTTCGTCGGCGCCGACCTTTCTGCCCTGGCGCGCGAGGCGGCAATGGATGCGGTGCGCCGGGTGCTGCCGAAGATCAACCTGCGCGAAGGCATACCGCCCGAGATCCTGGCCGGCATGCGCGTCTGCCGCGGGGATTTCGAAAGCGCGCTGAAGCGCATCCAGCCTTCCGCGCTGCGCGAGATCATGATCCAGGTGCCGAACGTCACCTGGGAGGATGTCGGCGGTGTCGAGGCGGCGCGCGAGCAGCTGCGCGAAGGCATCGAATTGCCGCTCGGGCACCTGGAGGCCTTCCGCCGTATCGGCATTCGCCCGGCCAAGGGCTTCCTGCTCTTCGGCCCGCCCGGCACGGGCAAGACGCTGATGGCCAAGGCGGTGGCGCGGGAGGCGAATGCCAACTTCATCGCCACCAAATCGGCCGACCTGCTCTCCAAATGGTATGGCGAGTCCGAGCAGCAGGTGAGCCGCCTCTTCGCCCGCGCCCGGCAGGTGGCGCCGACCGTCATCTTCATCGACGAGATCGACAGCCTCGTGCCGGCGCGCGGTGGCGGCCTCGGTGAGCCGCAGGTGACGGAGCGCGTGGTCAACACCATCCTGGCGGAGATGGACGGGCTGGAAGAACTTCAGGGCGTTGTGGTGATCGGTGCCACCAACCGCCCCAACCTGCTCGACCCCGCGCTGCTGCGGCCGGGCCGCTTCGACGAACTGGTCTATGTGCCGGTGCCGGACGAGCAGGCCCGGCTGCATATCCTGCGCATCCAGACCAAGAACACGCCGCTGGCGGAGGATGTGGACCTCGCCGAGATCGCGCGGCGCACGCATGGCTATACCGGCGCCGATCTTGGCGACGTTGTCCGCCGCGCTGGCCTTCTGGCCTTGCGGCGGGACCTGGGCGCGCCGGCGGTGCAGCGCGCGGAGTTTGAGAAGGCGCTCTCCGAGGCACGCGCCTCGGTCACGCCGGAGATGGAGCGCGAGTACGAGCAGCTCCGCGACAGCCTCAAGCAGCAGCGGCCAAGCCAGCGGCCGCGTATCGGCTTCGAGGTGGGGGAAGCGTAAAAGGCTGAGGGCGCGGTACTGCCCCGAACAGCCCCCAGGCCTTCCTCTTTTTCCTTCGCTTTTCCCGCGCAGGCGGGAAGCGCAGCGTCGAGCTGATTAAAAGAAGATGGGAGTCCGGGGGAATTTCTTCCCCCGGACTTTTTGCCTGCGCTACAGCAGGTGCTCCGGCCGGATCGGCAATGGCCGCCGCAACCCAACTCGCCGACGTCCTTGATGCCGAGCGGGTTCTCCGGTCTGTCTTCCTCCGGATAATCGGTGGCGGCGCTGGCGTCGTGCGGCACGGGACCCGCATCACGCCGGAAGGGGCAAAGGAGCTAAAGCCTGCCTTCTCCATGACTGCGGAGCGGCCGACCAGCTATTCGGGATTACCACTCTCGGAAGGTATGCGGGCGGCGTTCAGATTTCAGCCCTTCTGCGCTCCGTGCAGCACGGCTCCTCCTTCTCGTGCCGCCATGCTGATGCGGCTCCGGATAGGAGCTGCTGCTTTTGATTATCCTGCTGTGCGGCGGAGGCTTCCGCACTGCAGCGAGGCCGCGGCTCCGAATTCCTGCGCGGCCGGCGGTCGCGCCTGAAAGACAGAAACGAGAAGGCCCAGGTGCGTCCATCCCTGCCTGCCGAATTGCTGGATGCCCTGCGCTGCCTTCTGCGCGCTCTCCCCTGTCGCCCTGGATTGCCCGATAGGAGGCTTGACGGGCGACGAGCCGCGAACGCCGACTTGGGGAATGCTCCCGGAGGTGGCGGGGTCGCGCCAGATCGCCGGCCGCGCGCGACGCAACGACCTGGCCCTCGACAGGGAATTGCCACGAGGGTCGCCCCTGCCCGCTGCTCCTCATTCCCGGGCATACCACCCGCAGGTGAGGCAGGCACATCCCCCTCCGATGGGACATCATCCCTTTGCTCTAGCGGAATGAGGGAGGTGGATCACCTATAACCGCCGGCGCGGCATGCCCTATCTCCTGCGGGGAGCTTCTGCAATGACGGTCAAACCTATCCTGGTGGCCGGCGCCAGCGGTTTCGTTGACTACCATTCTGCCTGGTGCGTGATGCCATTGGGATACCGGGCATGTGGCGCCGAGCAGAGGCACTCGAGGCCTGTAGCAGAACAGCCCCGGGATTTCAGGCTCTCCGCCTGCCCGCTCGCTGCACCTGCGTGGGCGCGGTGCCGAAAATTCCTGATGTCCGTCGCCTTGGGGCAGGCATGGGCGAACTCGCCTGCGTTCTTCGTCGGAACGCCGCGATTCCGCACAGCAACACCATGACGGGCACCGGCATGCTGGAGGCTGGGGGCTCGCACGGAGAGAGGGTGCCCTGTCGAGCGGCCGCCCCGGTCCTCGGTAGCAGCACCGCCGTTTCGGAGAGCAAAAACAAGCCGCAGCCCTCCTTCATGGGTGTGGATGCATGCGCCGATGACAGGCGGCGGCGCAGGGATGCCGGCCGAGTTTGGCGGCTGAATCTCGATACGGACGCACTGATGGAAGCCTGCCCGCGTCGGACCTCCGGCCGGACGCCGATGACCGTGGTGCGCGGGGGCGTCGCGCGAACCGGCCCCTGGATCGCGGCGCAGGTGGCGGCGCGCATGGCGCCTGAGCCTGCCGGCCCGTCTGCCGGAGCGGAACATGGCGCTCGCGTGGCCTTCCTTCCCGTGGCACCGGAGCATGATTCATGAGCGACACCTTCACGAGCCTGCCCCGGAGCCGGACAGGGCTTTTTGACTCCAATGGGCACCTTGCCCCTCTCGGCCCGCTGCAAGACCGCCCCGCACGCGGCGTCTGGCATGCGGCGCGAATGCCGGTGCTCCTGCTGGCCGATGTTCTCGCCGCAGGACTTGCGGTCATCGTCGCAGGCGCATGCCTCGCTTTTTTGTCGGGATGGGTGGAATCCTCCGGTACGCCGCTCGACGCACCGCTGATTCTGGCGGCCTCGTTGGGGCTAATTGTCGGCCATGCCTGGCATGGCCTCTACGACACGGCCGGACGAGGGCCGGTCGAGCGTTTCCGTTTGCGTGCTCTTGTCGCCGCCGCCATGCCTTGCCTCGCCTTGGTTCCCATCACCGTGGCCGGTCGGCCAGCCCCGCCGGCGGTGCCGGTGCTGCTGCTGGCCGCCGCCCTGCTGATCCCGCTCGGCTTCCTGGTCGAGGAACTGCTGCGCCGGCTGCTGATCGGGCACAAGGCCTGGGGCGCCAGCGCGGTAGTGGTCGGGGAAGGTGCTGAGCGGCTCGCATCCTCTCTCCTTGCTCACCCCGAGCTGGGCGTGCGACCCGTCGGCATCCTGACGGAGGCCGGGCCCGGCGGAGAGAGCAGCTGCGTACCACGGCTCGGGCCAACCAGCCGGGCGACGCAGTTCGGCGAGCTAGCCGAGATCGCAGTCATCACCGGCCCGGCCGCGGCGGCGCTGGATGTGGCGCGGCTGCCCTTCCGGCGCGTCATCATCATGCACAACATGCAGGGCCTCCCGGCCTCGGCGGGTGCAGTGAGGCAGTTTGGCGAGGCACCGGGCCTCGAGTTCAGTAGCCGGTCCCGGCGAGCAGGTGCGCTACGGCTTAAGCGCACCTTTGACGTCTGCGTCGCGGTTCCTGCCCTGCTGTTTATGCTGCCGCTGATTCTGCTGCTGGCGCTGGCGATCCGGCTGAGCAGCCGCGGGCCAGCCTTCTATACACAACGCCGCGTTGGCCATCATGGTCGGCCGATCACCATTCTGAAGCTGCGCACCATGTACTACGACGCGGAAGCCCGGCTTCAGGACCTGCTGCAACGAGACGCAGCAGCTCGGGAGGAGTGGGAGCGTCACGTCAAGCTCGCCCGCGACCCCCGCGTGCTCCCAGGCATCGGCCTGTTCTTGCGGCGCACCAGTCTGGATGAGCTGCCGCAGCTCTGGAACGTCATTCGCGGCGACATCAGCTTGGTGGGGCCGCGCCCCTTTCCAGACTATCATGTCGAGCGCTTCGGCGCCGAGTTCCAGGCATTGCGCGCCAGTGTCAAGCCAGGCCTGACCGGGCTGTGGCAGATCTCCGCACGCAGCGATGCCGACCTGAGGCAACAGCAGGAAATCGACAGCTTCTACATCCGGAACTGGTCGCTCTGGCTCGACCTCTACATCGTGCTGGGCACTATCCCAGCCGTGCTCGGCGCCCGCGGAGCACATTGATGATGCAACTCGCCCTTTCCGGAAAGCCAGCCACCAAATGCCGTTCCATCACTGCCAGGAGGTCAGTATGAGCACGATCCGCAAGCGCGTTCTGGTCACCGGTGGGGCCGGGTTCCTTGGCTCGCATCTGTGCGAGAGGCTGCTGCGGGATGGGCACGATGTCCTCTGCGTCGACAACTACTTCACGGGACGTAAGGAGAATATCGCTCACCTGCTGAGCAACCCGCATTTCGAGGCGATGCGGCACGACATCACGTTCCCGCTCTATGTTGAGGTCGATCGGATCTTCAATCTGGCCTGTCCCGCATCGCCCGTGCACTACCAGTACGACCCGGTGCAGACCACCAAGGTCAGCGTCATCGGCGCCATCAACATGCTGGGTCTGGCCAAGCGGACGGGGGCACGTATCCTGCAGGCCTCGACCAGTGAGGTCTATGGCGATCCCTCGGTAAACCCGCAGACAGAGGATTATCGTGGGAACGTCAATATGCTCGGCCCGCGTGCCTGTTATGATGAAGGCAAGCGCTGCGCGGAGACATTGTTCTTCGATTATGCCCGGCAGCATCAGGTCGCGATCCGGGTGGTTCGTATCTTCAACACCTACGGTCCCCGGCTTCATCCCAGCGATGGGCGTGTGGTCTCGAACTTCATCCTGCAGGCCCTGCAGGGCCAGGACATTACCATCTATGGTGACGGCCGGCAGACCCGCTCCTTCTGCTACGTGGACGACCTGATCGAAGGCTTCATCGCCATGATGGAGGCGGATGATGACATCACCGGGCCGATCAATCTCGGAAATCCGCACGAGATCTCCGTGCGAGAGTTGGCCGAGCGCATCATCGCCCTGACCGGCGCCCGCTCCAAGCTGATCGCCCGGCCGCTGCCGCAGGACGATCCGCTGCAGCGCTGCCCCGACATCACCCGTGCTGAAAAGCTTCTGGGCTGGCAGCCCTGTGTTCCGCTGGAGGAAGGGCTTCGCCGCACCATCGCGCATTTCGCAGAAATGCTGGGGATTCAGGCGACGCAGGGGAGCCCCACCGGCTGACCTACTGTGGCCCGAGACAGCCGCGGGTCCCGGAGGCCAGGTTATGGGTGCTGGTGGCTCTGTTGGAACTTTTGGCCGGAAGGGCGCGGAGGGTTTTTGACGTCCGGCCATGAGGTCTACGATGCGCGGAATGATCAAGTCGGCCGTGCGGGTTGCCCGTGAGGCACTGACCGCCGGGCGACGGACCTCTCCGCCCTATGGCGGCCGAACTTTGCGGCACGACTATGCCCAGGCACAGCTATTTGCCCCGCTGGTGCTACGCCAGTTTCTGCGAACCGACTGCCGTGGATTGGTGACCGTGGTGGCAGAGTGGCAGGAGTCGAGGAAGATGCTCGGGCTCAGAAAGGTGCCGCACCACTCCACCCTGGCCTATGCGGCACGCCGCCTCCCAGGGGCGGAAAGAGGGGAACCTTCCATTCCCAAATGGTCATTATGGAGCGGGCTCGGCTGGTCGGCCTGATCGCCGCCGCGCCCATGGCGGCGATAAACGCGACTAGTCTCTGGTCCGGCATGTTTGACTCCTCCCGTCTTCGTCCGGCTGCCGGAAGTCAAAGGTGACTTTCCTTGGCATGACGCCCCGCGGCATGCTCTCTGGCGGCGCCTGTCCCCCTTCCGAGGTGGCGAAGCGCTGCACCAGGCGCGGGGGTCGGCCCTGGCAGGCGACAACCTCAACTTGGCCATCCTCCATGCCGTGCGGGGTAATCCACAATAGAGCTACGGCTGTCCGCTCCGAGGCTTCAGACTGGGAAGGGAGTAGCCCCTGGCAAGCTGAAGACGCCAAGTTTTATACTGGAACAAGGACTTTCGCCGAATACGATTAGGCGCGGTGGCTCGCTTCTTCTGCAGACGACTGCGATGAAGATTGGTGAAGGACTATGACAATTTCCCCAGCCCCGACGGCAGAGACCGGGAGCTCCTGGCACGGGAATACTTCCGAAACGGGTATGGAGGAGCGTGCATCGGGCCTTTCTGCCTTCCTTGGCAAGCCCAGAAAGGGGAGAGGGTTTATTCTTGCGGCGGGAATGGCCGTGCTTGGGGTCGGCGCCTTGGTGCTTGCCAACGCGGCGCCTCACTATGCCGCGCAGAGTGTGGTGCTGGCCGGCGTGAGGACCCCGACCGGGGCAGTCCTGCAGGCCGCCGTCCCTGACCGGGGAGAGAACTCCGAGGCATTCCAGTCGCAACTCGAGACAGAAATTCAGATCATTCAGTCGGAGAGTCTCCTCAGCGAACTGGCTGAGCGCCTGCGCCTGGTGGAAGACCCCGAGTTCAATGCTGCGCTCGCGCCGCCACTTCGAGACTGGATTCCGCATTGGCTGCACAGCCAGGCAGCCGCCCTCAAGGAACGGTTGTGGCCCGGCGCTGAGTTGCCGGCGGACCGGCGGGCCGATGTGGTCAGGACTGTCAGCCAGCACATCTCCGTGCAGCAGATGGAGGATTCCGGCACGCTCGCCATCTCGGCGTGGTCGACCAATCCCGACCGGGCCGCATTGCTGGCAAACACGCTTGCGGAGCTTTATGTCCGGAGGGCGCTGGACGAGAAGGTGGCCGTAACGGGCCAAGCCCTGGCTGTTCTGCGCGGCCACCTCGGTCAGCTGCAGCAGAGCGTCGCCAGCTCCAGCAAAGCCATTGAGCAATATCGGAACAGGGCTGGTCTGGTCGGCAGGAACGAAGACATGGCCGTGCAAGAGCCGGCGGAACTGCGCTCGCAGGTTCCGCCGCCGCGAATGCGGAGTGCGGCCGTAGAGGCGCTGGCCGCCCAGATGCCTGCCTTGCCAGGCGCGCCGGACGCCTCGCTGGCCACGCTGAACTCGGCGCCGGGTTGGGAGCCGGATGGCGCCGCCTCTTCCCTGAAGGCGGAACTCCGGGCTGCTGCTGACCGCAATCGGTCGCTGCGCCTTGAGCTTGCGGCACTTGAGCGACAGTTCGGCGATCGCAATCAGGCCGCGAACAGGCTCGACGGGCTGAGAGGAGAGGGCACTGCCACCCGACCTTCCGAGTTCACCGGCCAGGAGCAGCGTGAAGGTGACCGACAGACCAGACCGGCTCAGGCCGATCCCAGAATCCTCCACAGAGCAGAGAGGCCGACGGCCGGCTTTTGGCCTCCCAAATTCCTGCTCCTCGGCTTCACCGGGCTCGCCTCGGCTGCCGTCATGGGCTTTTTCTTAATCGTCGCCGGCCGCACGCGGGTGAGGCAGGCGCAGGGTTCAGTGCAGCGCGAATTTTCCGCGGAGTTGTCGGAGGGGATGGCGGGTATGGATGGTGGGACGAATATCTCCTCACCGGCCGAGAGTGCGCCGGAGCCGGCGTATTCCGCAGCACGCCGGCAAGCGCTGCGGCAGGCTTTCACACCCGCAAACCCGCAGCACAACGCAGTGCGTTTCGTAGGGCGCCGGGAGCAACTCGCACGCATTCGGCAGGCGATCATGGAGGAGCAGGCGCATGTCTGCCTTTGTGGAGAACGAGGGCGTGGCAAGACCTCCCTGGCGAACCTCGCCACCGAGGCGGCCCGTGCGGCTGGCTTCACCGTCGCGCGCTACAGCTGCACGGCCGAGAGTGACTTCGAGGACATCTTGCGCGGCCTTGCCCGCAGCCTTCCGGACCGGCTGCTGCTATCCTCTCCCAGGCAGACCTCCGCGCTCATCGGCTGTGAGGCCATGTTTCCGCCGGGGCCGCTGCAGCCATGGCATGTCCTTGCCTTGCCGGGACAGTTGGTGGATTGCCGCCTAATTCTGATGGTGGACGAGTTCGACCGATTGCCGAGCGACGTCACGCGCACGCGCATCGCCGACACCATCAAGCTCCTCTCTGAGCATGCCGCTCCCGTTTTCTTCTTCATCATCGGAGCATCGGACAGTCTGGAGCAGCTACTGGGCCGGCACCCCTCAATACAGCGCAGTGTCGTCGGCGTGTCGCTGCCGCTTCTGACGAATGCGGAAGTCGAGGAAATCGTGCTGCGGGGCGCCCGGCATTCCGGCCTGGAGTTCTCGGCTCAGGTGCGGACCTGCATCGCGGCCCTGGCGCGCGGTGTGCCCTATCATGCACAACTCCTGGCCTTGCGGGCGGGGCAGGCGGCGCTGGATCGTGGCGACATGGCGGTCAGCGCTGCGGACTTGCGGTACGCCATTGAACGGACCATCACCGAGGCTGCCCCGCGGGTCATTGTCCTGTACGAGGCGCTGACCCAGGGCGAGAAAGCCGGGCCAATGACATCCTTGCTGCGTGCCATTGCAGCCGGCGAACAGGATCGCTTTGGCCGGTTCCGCGCCACCTATACGCCTGAGGGGCGGATCACTGTTGCGGGCACTTCGGCCGATCCAGGACTCTGGGCGCGTCTGCTCGACACGGGGGCGGTGCGGCGCTGCATCGGAGCCGGCGCCGATATCTACAGTTTCGCCGAAGCCAACTTCGCGCATTACGTGCTGTTGCGCATGGTGCGGCTGGTGCTGGGCTTCGAGGCTCCCCGCTGAGTTTGCCGGGTAGTGGCACGTGCTTCCGGCGCGGCACGAATCCAATCTGCGCTGCCTTAAGGCGGTAGCAGTCTTTCGCTGTCCGGCAGGAGGCTCCACATTCCGCGCAGTGCGCGATGTTCCGCCGCGTGGATATAGCTATGCCGCGCGGGTGAAGCTTACCTCAAAAGATATGTTGCCCCGCTACATCAATATAGGCCTAAGCTTTCAGATGTAGGAAAGAACTTCCGGCGGGCAGAAGATGCAAAGTATTTTCTGGAGACGTTTTTGATGCAATGACCTGACGCGCACGGGCCTGTTCGAGATTTCCACTTCAGGTGGAGATTGCGGTCCGGCAACACGCTGGGTCAGCGCAGCGAGGTCCCTGCCCACGGGGGCTGTATTCGGGAGAGAGGGCGAGGCGACTGGAGCCCGATCCGCAGGTGCGGGTCGTCTCGTGCGAGCGTGCCACAACCAGTCCCGTCGTGATGGCCGGCGCTGACGGGATCGGATCGGTGTCCGGCCTATTTCTGCCGAGCGTGTCGAGCGCATGTTCACACCACCCGAATGGTCCTCTTGCAGACCCGCTACCCCGACGCGGGTTGATACGCTGGGGGAAATCCTGCTCAAGAGCGCGCTACACCACGGTGAGCGGACCGCGCTCTGGGCCGACGGCGCGCGGCTGTCCTACCGGGAATTCGTCGCGCGCGCTGCAAGCCTGGCCAATACGCTGGTTGCGGCAGAGCTCGCCGGGCCGGCGCGGCGGTGCGCAGTGCTCGGCGCACGGAGCATCGGCGCTTTCACCGGCGTTGCCGCGGCGGCCCTGGCGCGCTCCGCCTGGGTGCCCCTGAATCCGCGCCATCCAGTGGAGCGTCTAGCACATGTCATCGAGGCCGCGGAGGTGGACACCCTCGTCATCGACGAGCACTCAGTCGTACTAGGCGGTGAACTGCTGGCCCGCCTGGACCGCCCGCTATGCGTCGTCATGCTGGACCGCCCGAGCCCCCCTGACTGGGCGAAGGGTCTGTCCCGGCACACCTTCCTGTGCCGCGGCGATCTGGCGGCGCCTGTGCTCGCCGGCCTCGGCGGGGGCAATCCTGACGACGGCGCCTATCTGCTCTTCACCTCTGGCAGCACGGGAGCGCCCAAGGGTGTGCTCGTGCGCCAAGCCAATGTTCTGGCCTATCTCGCCAGCGTCTTCGACCGCTACCGGCCAACACCCGAGGATCGGTTCACGCAGCTCTTCGACCTGACCTTCGATCTTTCGGTCCATGACATGTTTCTGTGCTGGAAGGCAGGCGCCGCGCTGTACTGCGTCCCGGATAAGGCGAGGGTCGCACCCGGCGATTTTGTCCGTCGGCATGTCCTGAGCTTCTGGTTCTCGGTGCCTTCCGTCGCGATGCTCATGACCCGTCTGCGCATGCTGCAGCCCGGCTCCCTCCCGAGCCTCCGCTGGAGCCTCTTCTGCGGCGAGGCCCTGCCCCGGCGGATTGCCGAGGTCTGGGCTGCGGCAGCGCCGAACGCCCCGATCGAGAACCTGTACGGGCCAACCGAGGCCAGCATTGCGATCACCACCTTCCGGCTGCCTGCCGATCCCGCGGCCATCGCTCGCCTGCCGGAGATCGTGCCGATCGGCGCACCGCTGCCTGGGCAGCAGGCCAGGGTGATCACCGCGGATGGCAGTGCGGCCGCGGAGGGCGTGGACGGCGAACTGTACCTGGGCGGCAGTCAGGTGACGGAGGGCTATTGGCGCCGGCCGGATCTGACGGCGGAGCGCTTCTTAGCCTCGGCGGACCAGGCGGGGCTGGCTCGCTGGTACCGTACCGGTGACAGGGCGATGCTGACCGCGGAGCACGGGCTGGTCTTTCTTGGCCGCCTCGACCGTCAGGTGAAGGTCGGTGGGCACCGCGTGGAGCTGCAAGAGGTCGAGGTGGCGCTGCGCCGGGCAGCGGGCACCGACAGCGTTGCCGCCATTGCCTGGCCACTGGACCCACTCGGGCTGCCCCGGGGCATCACCGCCTTCGTCACGGAGGACAGCCTCGACAGCGAGGCGATCCTGGAGGCCTGCCGCGCGACGCTGCCGCCCTACATGGTACCGTTCTGCATCCATCGCGTCGCCGAATGGCCGGTGAACGACAACGGGAAAACCGACTATGCCGCCCTGCGCAGAATGACGGAGTGACGACCTTGCAACAGAACATCGCTGCCATCGCTTCAAATGCCGACACCGCCCTCCAGGCCCTCAGGCAGGCGTTGGCGCGCAAACTCGGCGGAGCCAGCAGGCGGACGCCCGCAATCGGAGATAACAGCAACCTCTTCGATGTCGGTGTGGTCGACTCCCAGGGCCTGCTCGATCTCATCCTCGAGGTGGAGGAAAATTGCGGCCTGATGTTCGATCCGGCCCGCATCAACTTCGAGAACGGCGTCACACTCGGTGCGCTCGCCCTGGCCTTTGCCTGAAAGAGGCTGACCAGCGCTGCATGCCTCAGGGCGGCGGAGACAGAATGCATGGCCATAAGTGTGGCGCGACTTGATGAAACCACGCGACCCGGCCTCGAGCGGCTGCTGGTGTATGCCTGGGAGGCGAACTGGGACGGCGAACTCGGTCGCGCCCTGGTCCGCTGGCGCTACGACGAGAAGCCGCCCGGCGGCGATACCTGGCTTGCTTTCGACGGTGCGCAATGCGTCGCGCTGCTGGATACCTTCGTCAGGCCCTACCTCTCCGACGGCACGCCGCTGCGCGTGCGGGAAACCTGCGACTGGTTCTGTTTGCCACGCTACAGGCCACTCGGTGTCGGCATCTCGCTGATGCGCCGAGCCATGGCCTGCCCCGAGCCGCTGTTCCTGAGCGGCGGCTCGGCAGCCACCCTCGCGCTTGTGCCGCGGCTGCGCTGGACGCGGATCCCCGAGGTGCAGAAATGGGTCCTCCCACTGCGAATCCGCAGCCTCATGGGCACCGTTGTCCGGATGCGTTGGCCTGGGAACGAGCAGTGGACCAGGGCCATTCCCGGGTCGGTGCCGCTGCGTCGCCCCCGGCGAGCCTTACCACCGGCCGGGGATGCGCGTGTCAGTAGGTGGCGCCCTGGTCTTCCCCCGCCGCTGCCCACGCCGCATCGGCGAGGGCTGGTGCAACTCCTTTCCCCGGAAGATCTCGCCTGGTTCGCCGCAATACCGACGGAGTTCGCCCAGCCGCTCGGCTTGGTCTTCACGCTCGATGGCGAAAATCTTGGCTTCTCGCTCTCGCAACTGGAGCCCGCGGTTTCCGGCTTCGATGCCTGCATTCTCCATCTTCAACTTGCCCGGGACGACCAGGCGCTGGCCGACTGGGTTATCACTGAGACCGTCGCGCGGCTTGCTGCGCAAGGAGCCGGCATCATCCGCTGCTGCGCATCGAGCGAGGTGAAGGTGGCCGCCCTGCGGAAGGCCGGCTTCTTCGCCCGTAAGCCGCATCTCAGTCACTGGTGGTCGAAGCAGGGCCTTCCGCCACCTGCGCAGATCGATGCGGGCTATCTGCGGGCCGACGATTCGTTGCCCTTCCCGGCACTCCGGGAGCGCTACCATGGTGCGCGGAGCGGAAGCCTGCTCACCGCGCCTGCCTGACGACATCTGCACGGAGGCGAGCCGATGCTCAGTTTCGAGGGTGCAATCGAGATCTTCACCACCTGCCCGCAATCGCGAGCCATGGCGCCGGCGGAGTACCTGCGCATCGTGCGCGAGGTCGCGGCCTGGAGCGACGAAGCGGGCTGTACAGGGATGCTCATCTACACCGACAACGGCATCGTCGATCCGTGGCTGGTCGCAGAGACCGTTCTGCAATCCACCCGACAGCTCAGCCCATTAGTGGCTGTACAGCCAGTCTACATGCATCCTTACTCGGCCGCGAAGATGGTGTCCTCCCTCGGCTATCTGCATGGCCGGCGCATTCATCTCAATATGCTGGCGGGCGGCTTCAGGAATGATCTGCTTGCCCTCGGCGATACGACACCGCACGACGAGCGCTATGCGCGAACGATCGAGTACACCCTCATACTGCGACGCCTGCTGGAGGCGGATGCCCCCGTCACGTTGGAGGGCCATTACTATCAGGTGCGAAACCTGCGAATGACGCCACCATTGCCGGCCGAGCTTTTTCCTGGCTTCCTCATCTCCGGCTCCTCGGAGGCAGGGCGGCAAGCCGCCGCCGCGATCGGAGCGACGCCGGTGGAATATCCAAAACCGATCGCGGAGAGTGGGGCGCTTGGCGGTGAGGTCACGGCCGGCGGCAGGCCGTGCGGCATCCGCGTCGGCATCATCGCCCGCAGCGATGCGGAGGAAGCCTGGCGCATTGCTCATCAGCGCTTTCCGGAAGACCGGCGCGGCCGTCTTGCCCATCAGATGGCCATGCAAACCAGCGATTCGCTCTGGCACCGGCAACTCTCGGAACTGGCCGGGCGGGAGCCTGGGCGCAGCGATACATACTGGCTCTGGCCCTTCGAGAACTACGGGACCTTCTGCCCCTATCTGGTTGGTGACTACGATACGGTTGCTGATCAGGTCGCGAGCTACCTCCGCCTCGGTGCAAGCTGCTTCATTCTCGACATTCCACGCGAGGCGTTTGACCTCGAGACCACCGGCATCGTGTTCCGCAAAGCGCTGCAGAAGCTCGGCCGGAAAGCCGAGGCTACAGCTCTGCCAGCTGCCTGGGATGATCACCGATAGTCCGGAAGGGAAATCCATGCGTACTTGCCCGGCGGGTGCGGCGCTGCTGCCGCTGGCGCCTCATAAAGGTGAGCCAGCCCGGAAGGCGAAAGCTCCGTGCAGAGGGTTATCGCAACTAATTTGCGCTCGGCTCGAAATGGCACAGGAGGCCAGTCGTGGCTCCGGTGCGGCGAAGATTGTCCAGCTTCCGGCCGTAAGGACGGCGCCGGCCGGCCAGAAAATTGGAGCCTTCCCAGTTAAGGGTCAAGAAAGTCAAGTAGCCAGAGAGATCTATTCTACGATAATCTCGGTTTGCCGGCGCCAGGAAGACTATTTTTGGAGTAGAATACAAATGGGAGCTGCGGGGTGGGCGTGTGGAACCACTTCCTGATTCACTCCTCGAACTGATCCGCCGCTTGTCCCCAGGTCGCACGCAATACCCTGTATGGCGATCTGAACGGCTCCAGGGCGTTGAGCACCATCATCGGTAGTCGCCACCGGCTCACGTCCGGCCCACAAACCGGCCTAGCAATGGCGGCAAGAGAGGCTCCAGATGCGCGATGTGTCGTCTCGCCGCCGGACTGCCATGAGTGTTCCAAAACACTTTGTGGAAAGACGCCGCGCATACCGGCCGTGCCGCCACGCACCACGGCTCGATAGGGAAAATTTCCAGTTCGGCGCTGGCGCCGGAATGAAAAAAGGAGGGTGGTCATGACCGGCCTGTGGGCGCCGATCAAGCCGGTACCAGAAGAGGTGGTGTTCGATCCTGACAGCCAGGTCGCCGCGCAATCGCAACTGACTGCCTTCAGACAGTGGTGCGCAACCAGGACAGGACGATCTCTTCCTGACGATGCGGCGCTGGATCGCTTCTCAGTAGAGGAGTTTCGCAGCTTCTGGCGTCTTTTCCTGGAGTGGTCCGCCCTGCCCTGGGAGGGCGCGGCGGAGCCGGTCTGCGTCGGCGATGCTTGTGAAACCGCCCATTTCTTCCCCGATCTTCATCTCAACTACGCCGAATGCCTTCTCTCCGGCAGCGCTGGGCAGCCTGCCCTGACGGCCCGCCACGCAGGTGGCCGCCGAGAGCAGTTCACGCATGGGGCGCTACGCCTTGCGGTCGTCCGGCTCGCGGCGTCGCTACACCGGTTGGGCGTGGGCCGCGGCGATCATGTCGTAGCCATCGCACGCAACAATGCAGAAGCGGTCATCGCCGCCCTGGCCACCGCTGCCATTGGCGCGACCTTCGCCAGCTGTGCGCCGGATATGGGCGTGCCCGCCATTCTCGCGCGCTTCGTTCCCCTCCGGCCCGTAGTGCTATTCGGATGCCTCCGTTCAGAGCCCTGGGATTCGGGTGCTCCGGTTGCGGAGCGGCTCGCTGCCACGGCTGCCGCGCTGTCGGAGCTCAGTGCCATTGTCGCGTTGGACGACGGCGCATTTCTGGCCAGCGAGATGAGGGTACCCCTGCACAGGCTCGCGGACCTGATCCAATCTCCTGCTGGCAGCGAGGCGCAGCCCGACTGGCTGCGCTACCCGTTCAACCAAGCTCTGTTCACGATGTTTTCCTCCGGTACGACAGGTGCGCCGAAATGCATCCAGCACGGCATTGGCGGCACCTTGCTAGAGCATGTGAAGGAGCATCGGTTACACTGCGATCTCCGGGCAGGCGACAAGCTGTTCTTCCAGACATCCTGCGGCTGGATGATGTGGAACTGGCAGCTCTCCGCCTTGGCATCCGGTGTGGAACTCGTGCTTTATGACGGACCACTCGAGGGACCGGAGACTTTTTGGCAGATTGCTGCCGAAGAGCATGTGACGGTTTTTGGCACCAATCCCGCTTACCTGCAGTTCTGCGAGACGGCGGGCTTCTCTCCGGGTGGGGCGCTCGATCTGTCGGCGCTGCGTGGAGTGCTTTGCACCGGCTCGATTTTGCAGCCGCGCCAATACGATTGGGTGCGTAGCCAGGTGAAGGCAGGGATACCGTTGCAGTCGATCTCGGGCGGCACCGACATCATTGGCTGTTTCGTCTTGGGCAACCCGAACTTGCCTGTGCGCCGGGGGGAGGCGCAGTGTCGCAGCCTTGGTCTCGACGTCCGGTCGCTGCCGCCGCAGGACGATCCGGAAGCGCGCATCGGCGAACTGATCTGCGCCAATCCCTTCCCCTCGCGCCCGCTGGGCTTCTATGGCGATGCCGACGGGGCGCGCTTCCACGCAGCCTATTTCAGCCAGAACCCGGGGGTGTGGACGCATGGGGACCTCATCGAGCTCACGCCTTTTGGCGGCTGGCGGCTGCATGGCCGGTCCGACGGGGTTCTCAACGTGCGAGGCATCCGTATCGGCACTGCAGAGATCTATCGCATCCTCGGTGAGTTCGAGGAGATAAGTGAAGCGATGGCTGTCGAGCAGCAGGCTGAAGACGAGCCTGGCGGTACACGCATGGTTCTTCTGGTCGTGTTGCGCAAGGGGCTGCTGGACCATGCGCTGATACGACGTATCCGTGCGGAGCTCGCGCGCTGCGGCTCTCCCGCTTTCGTGCCGGCACGCATCGCGCAGGTGGACGCGCTTCCCGTCACGTTCAACGGCAAGCGGTCTGAGACGGCCGCGCGCGATGCGGTGAATGGCCGCCCGGTGCGGAACCGCGAGGCGTTGCAGAACCCAGAGAGCCTTGAGGCGATTGCCCGCCATCCGGCCCTCAGCGCACTCCCCGCGACCAGGGCACCGACGCGGACAGCCCCGGACCATAGCGCAATCCCCGATGGTGATCGTCTGCGACGAGAGTTGCAGGCGATCTCGGAGCGCGTGCTGGGTGTCTCTCCCATTGAGTGGTCTGATAACCTTCTTAGTATCGGGGCTGATTCCCTGGCGATGGTAAACCTTCTCGTCGAGATTGAAGGTTATGCGGGGCATGCTCTGCCCCTCTCGACCTTGCTATCCGCCCCCTCGATCGAAGGATTGGCTGCCGCGCTATCCGCCGGTGCGGAAGCCACGAAGGCCCCGCAGGCCAACGGAACAGGGCTACATTTCCGTGTGGCGACTCCGCAGGACTACGACCCGGTCTGCCGCTTCCTCGAAGAAGCCTTCCGGGGATCGAGCATCAAAGCATCCACCTGGCGCAGGTTGTTCGATCACCAATGGTCCGAGCATGCGCGCGGACTGGTGCTTCTGGACGGGGATGAGGTCGTGGGCTTCCTCGGTACCATCGCGGCTCGTCGCCAGTTGGGTGGTGAGTCGGTGGTCGTCTGCAATATCTCTTCCTGGTCAGTTCATGAGAGATATCGCGGTTGGGGCATGGCCCTGCTCGCTGCGGTTCTGCGGGAGGAGAGTCTCACCTACACAGCCTTTACCCCCGGACCAACCTCCTGGGCCGCGCTCCTGGCGCAGCACTTCGTGCCGCTAGATTCGCACAGGATCATCATGCCCCCACTGCTGCAGGTGAGAGGGCTGTTCGGGCTACGAGGGCCGGTCATCAGCTTCGATCCTGCCGTGGTTCGTGCGATGTTGACCGCCCAGCAACAGCAGATCTTCGACGATCATGCGCCTTATGAATGCCTGCAACTCACCGTCAGAGACGGGGCCGACTATGCGTATCTGGTGGTCAAGCGCCGCACACACAGAGTATCCGCGAGTCGCCTGGGAAAGATCCTGCCGTTGCGAGTCCCGTACTCAGATATTCTGCATTGCAGCGCACCCGAGGTGCTGGCGCGCCATCTCGAACGCGTCAAACTGGCGATCCTGCGCCGCCAGCGGACGGTGGCCCTGGTGTCGGATGCGCGGCTCTTCTCGAGCCGGCCGCCCGGCGTACTGATCCCGGCGCGAACATGCTACCGCTCTCCGGTGCTGGCGGGGGGTGGCCTCGACGCCTTGTATTCGGAGATCGTGCTTCTGCCCATTTGACACGCAACTCTGTGGCTTTGACCCTGTGACTTGGCATAGTTGCCCCCGAGACACACTGCGGCGGCAGGGTGCTGCTCGACCGCGGATCACATCGCGCGATGGGGCGGTATCGTTACGTGGCGACTCATCATTTGTGCCGTCCTGTACGGTTGAGGCCTGAGCAACAGCGGGCTTCACGTTGCGCAGGCTGCATCACAGAATGGTCGTGTGGTAGCAGAAGATGTCCCGAGCGGTCGCCGCAGCGGACGCCCTGTAGCGGCGACCCGGATTGGGTCGGCTGGCCCGTTTCGGGCAGCCACAGGAAAGCCCGAGAGTGCTGACCGGCTGAACGCCAGAGGGCGATGCATCAAGGGCGCGAGCTGCGCGGAGTTGCCTCTCTGCCAGCCACATTCTCGCCGGTGACCTGGTCCGACGCCCTGTCCAGTGGTCCCTTGACCACACTCAGCAGGCACCAGCGATGAGAACGCAGAACCGACCCGATGTCTACGCCCGATTTCCTGCGCAGCTTTCGGGGCTCGCCGAGAGAGGGCGCCGGATGGATTCGCACAGAGCGCCTTGGGGCGCCGCGAAGTAACCGCTGGCGTGGACTGAATGCGCGGCCTGTTTGCCTTCAGGGTGACGTCGCGAAAGCTACTGCGGTATCCGGCTGCACGGAGGGCCTGCAAAGCCAAGTCTTCTTCGATGCTTGGCAGCAGAGGAACCAACACGAATTTTCCGCCTCCAGAACTTTCTTGGCCTCCACGACGACTGCGTAAATCAGAATTCGATCCTGACGAGGACTCAATCTAGCTTGACCAGGATGATGATGAATGGCAATCGGGGGCGGCGACGGGGACGGTGTCGGCTCGCCCGTCGCGTTTGATGTCAACACCACGGCTGCATTCCAGCCTGATTCTCGCGCCGATGACCTTTTGATTGCCTCTCGCACGACGGAGTCGTTCGTTACAGCAATTCTCTAGTCCAGTTCGCCTTCCTCTGTCGTTCGCCATGCGCTGCCATGGCGTGCAAGCTCGCTACAGCCCTTGAAAGTTCCGGCGCGCGCCAGTTGTCGCGGGCTGTCCCGCACGAGCGGCCCGGCGCTTTCACCAGGATAATGTCTTCACCGGTGTCCCGGATTGATCTGCATCAGAATGCAGGTCCGGGCATGGGAGGGCATGTGCCTAGGGCACACGCGAAAGGATTCAGGCCTATGCGCTTTTGAAGCTGCTTGTGCGGCGGCGGTGAGTCACGCCGTTGTCGCACCGGAGATCTCCGATCTCCGGACCCAACTCGCAACCGTCCGGTGGTGTGTGGCAGTCGCGGTGAGCGATAGCTGACGGCCGCGCCCCTGTACCGCAAGCGGCGGTTCGCCGTGCAGGATGCTAGGAGAAAAATCCTTAAGCGCGGCGGCGGCCGGTTAGCTGGCTGACGCTGAAGTCGGGTGCCGAACAAATGCCGGCGGCTCAGGCAGTGTCTGTGCGAGTCGAATTTCAACCCACGGTTAATTTTCTGTTCGCAATGATGATCAAGATGAGATCGTACATGCGACACAACACCGCAGGATAGAATATGGCTAACCTCCTCTTGTCCTCGGGTTTTGAGGGTAACCTCAGCCTGACCGCGCCCTACAACGTTTCGGGCGGCAACGCCTACCAGGACATCAGCGGAACGGATTCCTCGACTGGCTATAGCTGGCCGGGTGATATCTGGGGTGGAAAGAGCACCATCCAGCTGCTGACCATGGGCGGTGATATGTCCAGCGTCATCTCGAACAGCATCGATACTGTCTCGGGAGTCGATGGCGCATCGACCCAGGCGCTGCATCTGGATGTTAATCAGAAGATCAGCGACGCGTCGCAATCGCCCTTCATGATCAGCCCGCAGCAGAGCCCGAGCGAGTTCTACATCAGCGAGTGGATCAAGCTGCCGTCCAACCTGGGCGAGCTGCTCGGGCCTGGTGGCTGGATGACGGGGGTTCCGGAGTGGAAGTCCGCAGGTGATTTCCGGGTTGTCACCAATATCCAGGTGGACAACAACGGCACGCCCTATTGGGCCATGAAGTGGGATACGAATGCCAACGGCAATGTCCCGATGCAGACTTTCTGGGAGGGGCAGAACCACTCGGTGCCGGTGCCCCAGGGAGAGTGGGCGCATGTCGAGTTCTATACGAACCGCGACAACACGAATGGCCAGGTGTGGCTGAAGGTCAACGGCCAGACCGTTTTCGACCATGTTGGTGATACGATCGGCCAGAACAACGCCCCGATTGACCGCATCTTCCTGGCCAGCCCGTACAGCAACACACCGGCCGACATGCTGGTCGATAATGTCCAGGTCTGGGACGGTCTCCCCAGCTCGACCTCCTCTTCGCCTCCTCCGGCAGCGACGACCCCGACTGCGCCTTCCGGCACGGACGCTTCGTCGGACTCATCCCCCGCAGGGACCACGATCGGCAGTGGATCCGACAGCCTGGTGCTCAAGATCAGCCAGGATGCCTATAACGGCAGCGCGCAGTACACGGTGAGCGTCGACGGCCAGCAGGTTGGCGGCACGCTGACGGCCTCCGCATCGCACGCCGCCGGGCAGTACGACACCATCACGGTCCAGGGCGATTGGGACGCCGGCGCGCACACTGTCGCGGTGAATTTCCTGAACGATGCCTATGGTGGGACGGCAGCGACCGACCGCAACCTGCATGTGGACGGTGCCACCTACAACGGCACCGAGGTGAGCGGCGCCAGCCTGTCCCTGACCAGCAATGGCCCGGCCAGCTTCCAGATCAACGATACGGCCGCCTCGTCGGGCAACAGCGCGGCAGTCGGCACGAGCGCCGCGCATGCGGTGAACGGAACTGCGGGCGATGACGCGCTGGCCGGCACCTCGGGCGCTGACCTCATCACCGGCGCGCAGGGCAACGACAAGCTGACCGGTGCCGATGGGCATGATGTCTTCGCCTTTTCGAAGGGGGATGGCTTCGACTGGATCTCCGACTTCACCCGGGGCAGCGACACGCTGAAGATGGAGGGCATGAGCCAGTCCGACATCTCCTGGCACGAAACCACCTGGAACGGCGTCGGCAGCGGCCTGGAGGTCGTCTATAACAACGGCCAGAATGGTGGCGTCTTCCTGCCCAACGTCCACGCGCTGGACTGGAGCGACTTCAACTTCGGGGGCGACAATAGCACGGCGGCTAGCACGAGCGCCGCGCATGCGGTGAACGGAACTGCGGGCGATGACGCGCTGGCCGGCACCTCGGGCGCTGACCTCATCACCGGCGCGCAGGGCAACGACAAGCTGACCGGTGCCGATGGGCATGATGTCTTCGCCTTTTCGAAGGGGGATGGCTTCGACTGGATCTCCGACTTCACCCGGGGCAGCGACACGCTGAAGATGGAGGGCATGAGCCAGTCCGACATCTCCTGGCACGAAACCACCTGGAACGGCGTCGGCAGCGGCCTGGAGGTCGTCTATAACAACGGCCAGAATGGTGGCGTCTTCCTGCCCAACGTCCACGCGCTGGACTGGA